>Ga0208592_1000013_pt1 | contig 53905 bp, 51 predicted proteins | sample LakMenE18May10ns_FD_150712 | JGI IMG/M metagenome (GOLD analysis project Ga0208592, IMG submission 150712) | Freshwater microbial communities from Lake Mendota, WI - 18MAY2010 deep hole epilimnion ns (SPAdes) | ecosystem: Environmental > Aquatic > Freshwater > Lentic | place: Lake Mendota...
GCCGCCACTCATGCCTGCACCAAGGTTTCTTCCAGTTTCGCCGAGGATAAGTGCTCGCCCTCCAGTCATGTACTCGAGGGCATGATCTCCTACGCCTTCAACAACCGCTGTCGCCCCAGAGTTTCTAACAAGGAAGCGTTCACCAACAATTCCAGATAGTAGTAGAGCTCCACTTGTCGCACCGTAACCGATAACGTTCCCAGCAATAATGTTGTGCTCGGCAGGAAAACTCGCTGATTCATCCGGTCTCACAACAACTAGACCTCCACTTAGACCCTTACCAACATGGTCGTTAGAGTCGCCAATGAGTTCGAGCTTAATTCCCTTGGGCAAAAAAGCTCCGAATGATTGTCCAGCAGAGCCTCGCAGAACCACATGAATTGTTGAATCAGGCAGTCCGTCCTGGCCGAAGGCGGCAGTTACTCGATTGCCTAGAAGAGTTCCAGCAGCTTGTTCAGTATTTTTGATTGGCAACTCGATTCGAACTGGTAACCCTTGTTCTAAAGCTGTCGCAGATTGCGAAATCAGCTTGTGATCAAAGTGTTTTTCTAGTTCGTGTTCTTGTGATCTAGTTCTTCGTCTTGGACCTGAAATTATGGAATCGGATGCTTGCAGAATTGGGGAAAGATCAAGTCCATCTGCCTTCCAATGCGAGAGAGCACGGTTTACATCCAGAAGCTGTGTCTGCCCGATTGCCTCATCTAGGCTTCTAAGCCCAAGGCTGGCGAGGATCTCTCTCACTTCCTGGGCAAGAAACTCGAAGAAGTTCACTACGAATTCTGGCTTACCTGTGAACCTTTGGCGCAACACGGGGTTCTGTGTTGCCACACCAACGGGGCAGGTGTCCAAATGGCAAACTCTCATTAGCACGCAGCCAGAAACAACGAGCGGGGCTGTTGCAAAACCGAATTCCTCTGCACCCAGTAAAGCTGCTATTACAACGTCACGACCGGTTTTCATTTGTCCATCAACCTGAACAGAAACTCGGTCTCTGAGTCCGTTTAGCATTAGTGTCTGTTGCGTTTCTGCGAGTCCTAGTTCCCAGGGAGTGCCTGCGTGTTTAAGGGAGTTCAGCGGAGAGGCCCCTGTTCCTCCATCGTGACCCGAGACGAGAACGACATCAGCCTTCGCCTTGACTACCCCAGCTGCGACTGTTCCAATTCCAACTTGCGATACAAGCTTGACGTGAACCCGAGCATTTGGGTTAGCTCTTTTTAGATCGAAGATGAGTTGCTTTAGATCCTCAATGGAATAGATGTCATGGTGTGGCGGCGGGGAGATAAGTCCAACCCCAGGAGTAGACATCCGAGTTTTTGCTATCCAGGGATATATCTTGTTGGCGGCAAGCTGCCCACCCTCTCCTGGCTTTGCACCCTGAGCCATCTTTATCTGTATGTCGTCCGCGCTAGTTAGATACATGCTCGTAACACCGAAGCGACCAGAGGCAACTTGTTTGATCTTGCTGCGCCTAATAGGGTCCACCAATCGCTCAACATCCTCGCCTCCCTCGCCGGTGTTTGATTTGGCACCAATGCTATTCATTGCGACTGCAAGAGTTTCGTGGGCTTCTTGCGATATTGACCCATAGCTCATGGCGCCGGTAGAAAAGCGCTTCATGATCTCGGTCACCGACTCAACTTGTTCGATGTCGATTGGCTTTGAGTCACCATCCCGAAACTTGATTAGACCGCGCAGCGTCATCAGACGCTCCGACTGATCATCGATTAGCTTTGTGTATTCGCGGAATATGTCAAAGCGCTTTTGCCTTGTTGCATGCTGAAGCTTAAACACAGTCTCTGGATTAAACAGATGAGGTGGACCCTCCCTGCGCCATTGATACTCGCCCCCTACATCCAGCGCCTGATGAACGTTAACTGCTCGCTCCACCGGGTAGGCACTTGAATGTCTTGCTGCAATCTCTTGATGAATAACTTCGAGGCCAATACCGCCAAGCTGTGAGGTGGTTCCTAGGAAGTACCTCTGAACGAAATCTTCGTTTAGGCCAATAGCTTCAAAACACTGCGCTCCGCTGTAGGAGGACACGGCTGAGATTCCCATCTTGGACATAATTTTGAGAACGCCCTTTCCAAGAGCAGTAGTCAGATTAGTAGCAGCCTGTTCTGAGCTCAGCGATTCGATAAGACCCGATTTAACCATTAGCTCTACAGATTCCAGAGCAAGGTACGGATTCACAGCGGCTGCACCGTATCCAACAAGAGCAGCAACGTGGTGTACCTCCCTAACGTCCCCTGCCTCAACAACCAGACCAACCATCGTCCGTCTACCTGTCCGAATCAGGTGATGATGCACCGCCGACGTCAATAGAAGAGAAGGGATGGGAGCAAAGTCCCGGTTTGAGTCTCTATCTGAAAGAACAAGATAGTTTGCGCCATCATTAATCGCCTCGTCAACCTCTGAGAAGATCTTCGAGAGTCTCTGTTCTAGCCCCATCGCCCCGTCGGATAAGCGATAGAGACCTCTAACAACAAACGCCTCACCCCCACCCGGGAGTTCGTCGATGTGCTTGATCTTTGCAAGCTCATCGTTACTAAGGGCTGGGAAATCGATAATGATCTGCTGTGCGTGATTTGGGCCAGCGCTGAGAAGATTTCGCTCTGGACCGATTCCAGTTGAGAGCGATGTGACCACCTGTTCACGGATTGAATCAAGCGGCGGATTTGTGACCTGCGCAAACTGCTGCACGAAGTAATCAAAAAGAAGTCTCGGCCTGTCAGAGATAGCTGCAATTGGAGTATCTGACCCCATCGCTCCCAGCGGTTCGGAACCAAACTGAGCCATTGGTCGCAAAAGCACGCGCAGCTCTTCCTCGGTATAGCCAAAGGTGCGTTGTCTTCGATTAACAGAGGAAGACGTATGTGAGATGTGCTCTCTGTCAGGCAGATCACGAAGGTTGATTCTGTTCTCCGAAAGCCAGCTATCCCATGGCTCTGAGGCCGCTACCTGCGTTTTGATTTCATCGTCTTCGATGATTCGTCCCTCAGACGTATCCACCAGAAACATTTTGCCTGGCTGCAATCTACCTTTTCTCACGATCTTGGAAGGTTCGATATCAACCACACCAATTTCGGATGCAAGAACTACCAGGCCATCCTCTGTGACGATGTATCTGCCCGGTCGCAATCCGTTCCTATCAAGGGTTGCGCCAACCAGCGATCCGTCCGAAAAGATAACTGCCGCGGGCCCATCCCAGGGTTCCATAAGCATGGAGTGATACTCATAGAAGCTTTTTCTGACCGGATCGATGTCAGTCTGGTTCTCCCACGCCTCCGGAATCATCATCATCATCGCATGGGGTAACGACCGCCCCGCAAGATACAAAAGCTCTAGTACTTCGTCAAAAGAGGCGCTATCGCTAGCTCCGGGCGTAATCACTGGTTTCAGAGAGTCCATGTCACCAAGTAACTCTGACTCGAGTTGTGCCTCACGAGCTCTCATCCAGTTCCTATTTCCGCGAACTGTGTTGATTTCACCGTTATGAGCGATCATGCGATAGGGGTGGGCAAGCGGCCAAGATGGGAAGGTATTTGTGGAGAACCTAGAGTGAACAAGCGCAAGTTTCGAAACCATCAGTCGATTGCTGAGATCTGGAAAGAACGGCTCAAGTTGCAAGGTGGTAACCATTCCTTTGTAGACAATGGTTCTCGAGGAAAGCGAAGGGTGATAGATGCCAATCTGACGTTCGCTCGAGCGCCTCAGCCTATATAGCTTTCGCTCTAACTCAATTCCAGTAAGTCCAGATGTTGATGTGACAAAAACCTGACCGATAGATGGCATTGCATCTCTGGCAAGGTGGCCAATTTCTTCGGGATTTGTAGGAACATCACGCCACCCCAGAACCGCTAGGCCCTCAGCTAACGCCAAATTCGAAAATTTCTCTCTCTCCGAGGCTCTAACAGAGGAATCTGTTGATTCGAATACTAGCCCCGCTCCATATGACCCGGCCTCAGGGAGCTCTAACCTCGACTCGTTTCTGAAGAACTCATCTGGAATCTGAATGAGAATTCCTGCACCATCACCGGTTCCCTCGTCGGACCCAATGGCACCACGATGTTCTAGATTTCTTAGAGCAGTAAGCGCTGTCTCGATAATGTCGTAGCCAGCTGTTCCGCGCAAGGTCGCAACCATTGCCAGCCCGCAGGCGTCTTTTTCAAAACTCTGGTTGTATAGCCCAGAGCGCGGCCAGCGACTAAATCGCTCAAATGGTGACATCAATGCGCGTTCGCTCCGATCAGAATTCTGATGGGACAACGCTGGCCCGTAAAACAGTTATAAAAACTGGAACCAGGCACTTTTGATGCCGATACGAACCCTTTAGGGCTACTTCTCAGATACTATCTTATCTTCAGTGGCTTCATCAGGTTTGCTAGCAATCTTTGGAGCCCTGCCAGCTAAATATGCGCTCGTCTCGGAACCAGTGTGCCGTCTGGACTGGATAAGTATCACTGCTAACCCAACAACCATGCCGAGGATTGCTGACCAAATGTTCACTCTCAGGCCAAGCACGATCTCGCTAGGGTCAATTCTGATGGCCTCGACCCAGACACGTCCGATGGAGTAGTAAATCAGGTAAAGGCCAAACATCTTGCCCCATCTCAAGTTGAATCTCTTGTCTGCCTGGAGCAAAATTGCTAGTCCTACCAATGACCAAATTGACTCATACAAAAAAGTCGGGTGGAATAGAACTCCTTCTGGTAGCCCGGATGGATACGCGGGGTTGTCAATGGAGATCTGAAGTCCCCATGGAAGATCAGTTGGCTGTCCAAATAGTTCGTTATTGAAATAGTTTCCCCATCGTCCTACGGCCTGTGCCAACAAAACACCCGGAGCAACAGCGTCGAGATAACTTATGAACTTGATACCCGATTGCCTCGCTCCCAGGTACGCGCCAAATGACCCGAATAGTAGGGCGCCAAAGATAGCTAAGCCGCCCTCCCAGATCCGAAAAACCGCCAACAAGTCTGCGCCCTCGAAGAAATAGTCGTTTGGGTGCGTAATTACGTGATAGAAGCGTGCACCAAGAATTCCAAAAGGAATAGCCCATAGCGAAACGTCAAGGGCAACCCCACTCTCAACTCCTCGAGCTTTCAATCTCGATTCGGTAAGAAGTAATGCAAGGATTATTCCAGTAAGGATGAATAGAGCATAGAAGTGAATTCGTAACGGGCCAAGGTCAATGTAGCTAACCTCCGGGGAGGGAATCGATAGAATAATTGTGTTCATGAAAATCTCACTTCTTTCCTTTTGCTAACTCTTTGACTTTACTAGTAAGACCTGCAATCCCGGATTCCTGATAGGCGCGAACGAACGCTGAGCCAACTATTGCCCCGTCTGCGTAGCTGTTGACTTGTTTTACCTGATCCGCTGTCGATATTCCAATACCAACAGCACTCATGCTCTCTGGGGACTGCTGCCTGATTTTCGAAACGACTAAGCGTGCTTGTGCATCTAGGTCCGCTCTCTCGCCAGTTATTCCCATAGTGGACACTGCATAAACAAAGCCACGCGAGCTTTGTGCAGTGCTTGCAACTCTCTCATCGCTCGAGGATGGAGTTGCCAAGAACACTCGGTCCAGATTGTTTTCGTCGGTAGTAGCTATCCAATTCCTGGCTTCTTCAGGAATAAGATCAGGAGTTATTGCCCCTGCGGCCCCGGCCTCGGAGAGGTTCGTAGCGAAGCGCTCCAAGCCGTATTGCAGAATTGGGTTCCAATAGCTCATCACAAGTAAAGGAGTGTGGACTCGAGCCGAGATCTGTCTAACCGCTTCGAAGACATCATCGAGCCTAAATCCATTAGCAAGTGAAACTTCTGTGGCCTGCTGAATAACCAATCCATCCATCACGGGATCGCTATAAGGAACACCTAGCTCTAGAACGTCTACGCCTGATTCGCACATCGCAACGGCAGCGTCTATTGAGGCCGCAAGATTTGGGTATCCAATTGGAAAGTAGCCAATAAGTGAACCACCATCAGTTCTGTTTGCTCTCAGAACGTCATCAACCCGACTCATTTAGACCAATCCAAAGTACTTTGCGGCGGTTTCCATGTCTTTGTCACCACGACCGCTGAGATTAACAAGAACTTTAGCGCCAGGAGTAAGAGTGGGAAGAAGTTGCTTGATTCCAGCCAGCGCATGAGCGGTTTCGATAGCTGGAATGATTCCTTCCGTTCTGCTTAGTACCTTCATTGCCTCCATAGCCTCGGAATCCGTAACAGGAATGTATTCCGTGCGAGCTATGTCCTTGAGCCAAGCGTGCTCTGGGCCGACACCTGGATAATCCAAACCTGCGGATATCGAATGGGATTCTAAAGTTTGGCCGTCTTTGTCTTGCAACAGATAACTTTTCGCACCATGCAAAACTCCCGGGCGGCCCGCGGTCAGCGTAGCTGCGTGCCTACCGGTTTCCACACCATCCCCCGCTGCTTCCATACCAACGAGTCGAACATTGTCGTCCAAAAATGCATGAAAAATTCCAATTGCGTTGGAGCCACCGCCAACACATGCAACAACGACGTCAGGCAATGAACCAAACTGTGAAATCATCTGTTGCCTAGCTTCAATTCCGATAACCGAATGAAAGTCCCTAACCATTGTTGGAAAAGGGTGTGGACCTGCAACTGTTCCTAGCAGATAGTGTGTGTTCTCAACGTTTGCCACCCAGTCCCTTAGTGCCTCGTTAATGGCATCCTTGAGAGTTCTACTTCCAGTTTTGACAGCAACTACCTCTGCCCCAAGAAGGCGCATCCTTGCAACGTTCAGGGCTTGGCGCACTGTATCAACTTCACCCATGTATACAACGCAATCAAGACCTAAAAGAGCGGCTGCGGTTGCACTTGCAACTCCGTGCTGACCGGCACCTGTTTCAGCAATGATTCTTGTCTTACCCATCCTCTTGGCAAGCAGAGCCTGACCAAGAACATTGTTGATTTTGTGCGAACCAGTGTGGTTTAGATCCTCGCGCTTGAGGAAAACTCGCAAATCCCCAAGTGTCGCGGCAAATTTTGGAGCCTCAGTAATTATTGATGGACGGCCAGTGTAAGTCTTGTGAAGGTTATCAAGTTCGTTCTTGAACGCTGGGTCTGACTTTGCTTCCTGATACGTTGAATCTAATTCATCCAACGCGGCGATGAGAGACTCAGGGACAAACCTGCCGCCATACTCACCAAAATATGGACCTACGTGCTGTGATAGCTTCTCAACCATAAAAATAGCCTAAGGCTTTCTCACAGAACTAAACTCTAGAAGTAACGAGACAGGGTCACCAGTGACCAGGGCTTCCCCAACCAATACTGCATCGGCCCCAGAGTTGGCATAAGCCTCAACATCGGACACTGATCTAACCGCTGACTCTGCAATCTTCAAGCTGCTAGCTGGAGCTAAGTGCACAAGATTGCTAAAAAGGTCTCGGTCGGTTTCGAATGTTTGAAGATCTCTGGCATTAATACCTATGTACTTCGCACTAACCTCCGAGGCGAACAGTATCTCCTGCTCGTTATGGGTTTCAACAAGGGCCGCCATGCCGAGATCTTCAATGAGTCTCTTTAGCTGAATCATTCGCTTCGGTTCCAATCCAGCAACGATCAATAGAACAATGTCAGCGCCATGAGCCCTAGACTCAAGAACTTGATATTCCGTGGAGATGAAATCCTTGCGGAGGACGGGAATCTGTACGGCTTTTCGGACGCTATCTAGGTCCTTCATAGATCCTTTGAAGCCATGCTGCTCCGTCAAGACACTAATTGCTCCTGCTCCGCCTGATTCGTAATCAAGTGCAAGTGCCGAGGGATTAGGTATCTCAGCTAACTGCCCTCGTGATGGGCTGGCCCGCTTTATCTCAGCAATAACTTTTATAGAGTCATCACTGTAAAGAAAAGCCCAAGGGTCCAATGCGGCAGGCATAACAGAAATCTCTTGCTCAAGTTGTGAAGTGGATACTAAAGCCTCACGAAGCAGAGAGTCCTCTAGTGCGCCGGCAAAAAGCTTTTCCAGCAATTAGTTTCGCGACTTCGATCCGCCGACACCATAGCCCGCTTTTTTTAGAAACGTGCCAACGCCAAGGCCAAGCAGAGCCAGCCCGAAACTTGCCCAGACCAGGACAGCTTGGTCCAACCAGAAGAACAAGGTGCCGAGCGTGAACGCCACAAGGACTATAGAAACCGTAGCCCATGCGGCTATCGAATCGCCGTGACCTGGCTCAGAGCTGTCGCTTGACATGCATTACTCCCTTTTCACATCAATTATAACTCTATGACTAGCGCTGCGATCCCCAGAGATCCTCCGGCACTGACTTTTTCCTTGAAACACTCTTTCCAGAGCTGGCTGCTCGCGGCATCAAGGCGGTTGCTGTAAGAACAAGGATGTTACAACCTAATGCCATTGCGAAAATCACCCAGTTCAAATTCAGCTGGCTTACCTGGACAAATTCTTTCTGGGCCAATACACCGCCTACGCCAGTGGACTCCAAGACGAGTCTCGAGACTTCGCGTGAAACGGCCTCACTGGCAGTTGAGCCAATCAAGAACAATAACCAAGTCATCAAAGGCACCAAGCTCGCAGTCAATAACCTAATTGCCCATCCAGACAGGAAGATGGACAGGCCGAGAATCACCAACTGAAGAGTTAGTAACGAACCAATGGGTGGGAAGGCGGCAAAGCCGGTAACTGCGATTGGTTTTCCGGAAAGAGCCCCAGATGCATCTACTGTTGCCCAGTTCATCGACGCCAGTACTGCTAGAAACAACAGGGAAATCATCTGAATCGAAAAATGGGCAACTTTCGTCAAGAATAGACCCTTCTCATGGAGTTGGCTGCCGCTATCGCCCTAAGGGGTGCGGATGCTTTCGCTATTGTTTCCTGATTCTCAAGCTGAGGGTCCGAATCCAATACGATTCCGGCGCCGGCTTGCACGTACCCAATCCCACCCCTTATGACCGCGGTTCTAATGGCGATTGCGAGGTCTGCGTTTCCAGAAAAGTCGAAGTACCCAACGACGCCTCCGAACAAGCCTCGATTGGAAGGTTCAAGTTCTTCGATAATCTCTAACGCTCTCGGTTTTGGAGCACCGGATAGAGTTCCCGCTGGGAATGTTGCACGAAACACGTCAACTGCGGATTCGCCTTCTCTCAGCAGGCCCTCCACTGTGGATACCAAATGCATAATGTGGCTGTATTTTTCAACGTTCATGAACTCGGTGACTGCAACCGAATCAGGCTGACAAACCTTAAGAAGATCATTCCTCGCGAGGTCGACAAGCATTAGATGCTCGGCTCGTTCCTTCTTGTCCTGAAGCAACTCTTCAGTCAAGCTCGCATCTTGCTCGACTGTCGCACCTCTAGGTCTAGATCCTGCAATTGGGTGTAAAACAGCTTTTCCGGCGCTCACCCTAACAAGAGCCTCTGGAGAAGAGCCCACTACTGAGAACTCACCCGTGCTGTCCGCGAAGTTCAGAAGATACATATATGGGCTTGGGTTCAGTGCCCTTAGCATTCGATAGACATCAAGGCTCTCGGCAACAACTGGAATCTCAAACCGTTGGGACAGAACTACTTGGAAAACATCTCCAGCCCGTACGTTTATTTTCGCCTTTTCAACCATGTCCAAAAACTGGGAATCAGTACTTCTTCTGCTGTAAGCAGGCTTGGAGCTGAGGTCAACTTCTGCCAGGAATGGATCTGTCTTAGAGAGCAACCCTCTCTTCATTTGCGTGATGCGCTCTAGTGCCTCGATGTAAAGGGGTTCAACCTCAACTTCGTCATCGAGATAGATGTTGGAAATGAGCTTTAGTGAGGATTCTTGGTGGTCCACAACAACCAAGTCTCGGATTACGGACATTGCTAGCTCTGGTATCTCATACTCTTTAGCCTTAGGTTTGGGAAGCGTCTCAAGAGCCTGAATGCTATCCCAACCAAGAAATCCAACCATCCCCGCTACCAGTGGCGGCAAGTCCTCTATTGGAGCTGCTACCCATGTTTTCTGAAGCTGCTCCAACGCTGCTAAATCGCCACCAGCTGAGATTTCTTCGAAGTCGACATTTAGATCCACTGAGTCATGACTTGGAATCCAGCGCAAAACTCCTGACTCAGAAATTAACGAGCCAAGGCTCCCAACCCCAACAAATGAATACCTCGACCAGACACCTTGCTCCGCCGATTCGAGAAGAAAGCTACCTGGTCTTGAAGCCGCGAGTTTCTCAAAAATTGTTAGTGGAGTTTCTGTTCCAGAAAAGAGCGTTGAAACAATTGGAATGACTTTGAATGAACTAGCAAGCTCACGAACTTGTTCAATGCTAAGCATCTCGGCCACTTCCGTTTTGAAAATTCATCGTCGAATCTTCAATTGGTGGGCCTTTGGTATTAGGCAAGCTAGCTCGCACTCGCTTGGGCTAATTCGCGAAGCAAAGCTATTTCGGCGTTACGATCCGAGGCAGACATTATTGATTGGCCGGCAACAAAAGTATCAGCGCCAGCTTCCGCCAATTTCTCGATGTTCGAAGACTTGATTCCTCCATCTACTTGGATCGAGAGATCTGGCAGAGTATCCCGAGCTAGTGTCTTTGCCTCGGAAATTTTTGGGATGACAGACTCCATAAGACTTTGCCCTCCAAAACCTGGCTCGACCATCATTATTAGAAGCATGTCTATGTCCGCAAGGAAGCTTTCAACCTCTCTCAATTCGGTACCGGGCTTTAGTGCAAGGCCGACTTTCGAGCCCGAGTTCCGAACCGACTTGATGGTCTCAGCAACTTTGGAGCAGGCCTCGAAATGAAAAGTCACAGAGAATGCGCCAGTATCGGCATACATTGGAGCCCAATGATCCGGACTATCAATCATCAGGTGAACATCTAGTGGCACCTTGGACACTTCCTGGAGCCTGGCAACAACAGGAAGACCGATAGTTAGGTTTGGAACAAAATGGCCGTCCATAACATCAACGTGGATTAGATCCGAGCTAGTAATTGACTCGAGGTCTTTTTCAAGGTTTGCAAAATCAGCACTCAATATGCTGGCTGCGATTCTAGTCATTCAATCAGTTTAGCGATTTCCGAAATAGGGCGACAAACATAGCGTCTGTCCCATTTATGTGAGGCCATAACTGCGCGGTTAGGAAACTCTCGTCTAAATCAAGATTAGAATTTACCCCATTTAGGACTTTGTTTGCGTTGACTACTTCCATCTCAGCCCCAAACTTCGAAATGGCCCATGCAACTTGATTTGTGGTCTCTGAGAGATGGGGTGAACAAGTAACGTAGGCCAAAACCCCGCCTGGCAATAGCGACAGCCAAGAGCTTTCAAATAACTCCCGTTGCAATTTGGAAAGATCCTGAAGATCCGAGGCTTGCTTTCTCCATCTAGCCTCTGGTCTTCTTCTAAGAGTTCCCAGCCCGGTGCAGGGTGCATCAAGAAGTATCCTGGAGAACTTTGGTCCACCTACTCCAATTTCACGACCATCACCTTGGCTTATTCGAATGTCTGTAACTGGAGCCAGTGCTTCCTCAACCAGCTTGACGCGGTGCTCGGAAATTTCGTTCGCTGCTAACTGAATTCCCTTGGGCTTGGCAAGGGTAGCCATCAATGCGGCTTTACCCCCAGGTCCGGCGCAAATGTCCAACCAGGCTGCATCAGAAATCTCGATTTCGGTCTCGGTAAGCGCAATCACTGCTAGCTGGGATCCTTGGTCTTGAACACGAGCCTTTCCGGTTCTAATTGCTTCAATGTTGGAAGGGTTCTCATTTATCTCAACTCCAAGTGGTGAGGCTCCCCCTGCTACACCGAACTCAGCCAATTCTTCTACCGTTGAAAAACCAGGCAGGGCAACTATTGAGACCCTCGCCGGGGTGTTGTCAGCTTCCAGCAGGTCAACGAGAGTTCCTACTAACCCTCGCGCCGCAAGGGCAGCCTTGAAAGATTTCACGATCCAAACAGGGTGTGAATATTCGTCAGAGAGAGCCAGATCTCGATCTTGCTCACCACTTGTCACAAGCTCAACCCATTCTCCGCGTGATTTCTCACTTACTCTGCGTAAAACTGCATTGACGAAACCAACTGCACTTTTTGAAGCTATTCGCTTCGCAAGGTTAACCGTCTCGTTAATCGCTGCATGTGCTGGTACCCGCATTCCAAGGAGCTGATGGATACCCAACAATAGGATGTTTCGTGCTTCTGGCTCGATTGCTGAAATGTCTCTTTTTGATGCGCTCTCTATAATCAGCTCGTAGAGCCGTTGATTTCTTATGGCACCAAAACCGAGCTCCTGTATGAAGCCAGCGTCTCTAGAATCCACACGAGCGTCCCTAAGCAGCTTCGGCAAGATTAGATTCGCATAGGCGTCGTCCTCTGAAACTCGGCGAAGCAGCTCATAAGCAACTTCACGCATCACTCGAGTGTCGCTTCTTGCCTTCGGAGCCCTCTAAACCACTCAGCTCCTGTCATGGCTGATTTTCCTGCTGGTTGGACTGTCTGCAGAAGTAGACTTCCCTCTGAGCACGCGACAATTAAGTCATGTTGAATGATCTTGCCAAGGCCAACTGGTTCAAACCTGTTACTTGATGGGGTGGCTGAGAGCACTCTCACAGATTTTCCATCAAACTCAAACCACGCCATCGGTTCGGGGTTCATTGCTCGAACCAATGCGGAAAGCTCAATACTTTTGCTCGAAAAATTAAGCCTTGCCGAATCTCGGGTAGGTTTTCTGGCGATTTGATCAGGAGCAAGATATGGCTGGTTGGTAGCCCCCGCAAGATTTGATGGCATGTCCGACAAAACGGTTGAAATCAGCTCCGCGCCAACTTGAGAGAGCTTTTCCAGAAGCTCCCCTGAGTTCTCAGTCGAATCAATAGAGACCTTTTCTTGGGCCACTATAGGACCAGTGTCAATCCCTTGATCAAGCCTAAATACCGTAACGCCGGTTTCTCTAAGACCTCTAAGAATTGCGTTTTGCACTGGAGCTGGGCCACGAAGTGCGGGAAGAAGTGAGTAGTGCAAGTTCAGCCACCCATAACGAGGTAGAGCAAGAACATCCGAGTCAAAAATTGTCCCATAGGCAACTACTACGCCAATGTCTGGCTCGAGGGAGCGGATCCAACTTAGACAATCTTTATCAATCGAATTTGCCTTGTACACCGGAATACCAAGTGCGGAGGCTTGGCTTGCAACAGCACTTGCTTGAATGATCCCCTTGCGTCCAATTTTGGAATCAAGTCGGGTTAGTACCCCAACAACATTGAATCCCTTTGATACCAAGTGCGACAGCGTTAATGCCGCGTTTGTAGGGGTGCCCGCAAATACAATCCTGTTTTCGCTATTCAAGTCAGATCACTTCCATGTCGTTCATTCGAACTTTTAGAAGCCTAGTGTTTCTTCCTGCCTTCGATACAAGAGATTTACCAGCGCTAACTCTTGCTACTTCCGAAGTAAGAAACTTGGCAACATCGACTACTGACGCATATGGATACTTGAAGATGAGTCTCCACTCTTCGACAAGCGAACCTTTTCCGAATGGAGCAGGCCCGATGACCTGAACATCTGAAAACGAACCAAGACTCGCCGCCAATTCAGTGAGCTTATCAAGGCTCCCCGAAACGCTTCCCAGCCTGAGTGCTGGTGGAAGATTTAGCTCTCTCCGAGTAGCTAGCTCTGAAGAAGCGATCACCGGAAGCTGCCAGAGTGCGAATCTTTGAGCTAGGTCTCCCGATACGCCTACCAAAACGGCCTCTCCAGTTGCACTTAGCCTGGAAACCGCGTTTGCCCACAATCGGATCGCATCTTCAGTTGCTCGTAGGCTTTGCCTTGATAAAAGTACTGCGGCATCAAGAACTACGACGGCAGAGTAACCACCTGGAACATAGGGTTCGGCTCCGGCAGTTGCAATCACTAAGGTCTTTGCAGCGGGAGTAGTGACAATTCGATTCTCGCCCGTTGATTCAACCACCTTGGCTCCTGGGAAGGCCCTTCCAAGCTCCGCCGAAGTTCGCGTTGCCCCAGCCCTGCCTGAGCGGAAAGAAGAACTTCCGCAAGAGCATCTGATGTCCTGCGATAGGCCGTTACACCACATGCACTTACTCAAGCCATTTCGGTCGATACCGATAGGACCGCTGCATATTGAACACAGCACTCTTTCGTCACAGGCCTTACAGAACAATGCGGAAGAATCACCCTTTGCTGCCACTTGAACAAGAACTGAACCGCTAGCAAGCCCTTGCTTGATAGCCCTAAACGCATTTGAGTCGACCCTCATACCCTGCTCCGTTACAGAGATCTTGGGTCTTGAAAAGCTCTGATTGGACTCTGTGAGATAAGCGGTTTCGACCAATCGTTGTATATCTGTCGAGCGAGAGTATGAGGAGAAAACTATTGAACACTCCTCGATTGACTGTCGAAGCAGGAGAACATCACGAGCGTTTAGATAAGGCGAGGACTGATCACTGTAGCTAGGGTCACTTTCATCGAACATGGCAATCGTTGCCAAATTGTGCGCTGGTGCAAACATCGCGGCTCGCGAGCCGACGACAATTCGAGGCACAACTTCTAGGGCTCTTAGGTAGGCGCGAAACACTTTTGACTTTGGTTGCTCTTGAGAATAGTTGGCAGTGAAATCCATGAGGTCAAGTGAATCAAGGGCCGCCAACAGAACCTCCTGATCTCGGTAATCGGGAACGAGAAGAAGTGTCGACCTATCTTTCAGAAGATTTCTTATTGCAATGAGGCAGAACTCGACCACCCAGGAGGGAAAATGGTAAGTCTGCTTCTCCACCGTGATATCGATGTCACCAGGCTTGGTCAGTACAGCGTGCCTCGAATTTGGAGCGGTTAGGCTTCCGATCCTGCTCGACTCGATGACCGAAGAAGAGCAGTTTGGAGGTGGAGAAACAGTATTCTTAGGCTCCGTGCTATGTGCCAGAATGCTTCGGGGCATGTTTGCCGGGACTGCGAGCTTGAGTATCTCCCCGATTCCTGATGCGCTCCTAACTGAGAGCTTTTGCACCAGTTCCAAAAGCTCAGCTGAGAGCGCAGGACTAACCCCTACAACGTTAAGGACTTTTGCCAAGGATCCTTCAAATGTTGAATTTTCTACCAAATCAACGACGAAGCCTTCGAATGGTTTGATCGACTTCCCAAATGGAACCAGAACCCGTGATCCGATTTTCACGGAGTTCTGGAGTTCGATTGGTACATCGTAGTCAAAGAGCCGGTCGAGTTGCGGAAGGCTGGATACCAGTGCGACCTTAGCGACTGTTGGCATGTTTACAGATTCAGGGCTGAACGAAGTTCCTCTACGCGATTTAGCTTTTCCCAGCTGAACTCGGGTAGCTCTCTTCCAAAATGACCATAAGCAGCCGTCTTTGAGTAGATCGGGCGAAGTAAGTCTAGAGACTCAACAATCGCCCGGGGTCTAAGGTCAAAAATCTCCCGCATAGCCTTTTCAATTTTTGCAGTGTCGACATGCTCAGTGCCAAATGTCTCTAGATACAAACCCACTGGGTTAGCTACACCAATTGCGTAAGCTACTTGAACTTCGGCACGGTCTGCAGCACCAGATGCAACAACATTCTTGGCCACCCATCTCATGGCATATGCTGCCGAGCGGTCAACTTTCGACGGGTCTTTTCCACTGAAAGCTCCCCCTCCATGGCGGGATGCTCCTCCGTAGGTGTCGACAATGATTTTTCGTCCCGTCAGACCAGCGTCACCCTGAGGACCCCCGACAACAAACTTCCCAGTTGGATTGATAAAGAACTTAGCGGCAGCATGATCAAGACCCGATTCCTCAAGAATTGGCTTGATAACAAAGTTTTGTACTGCGTCATGAATCTCCGCCTGTGACACCTCTTCGGTGTGTTGAGTTGAAACAACAACGGCCTCAATGGTCTTTGGCTTGGTTCCGTCATAACCGACCGTGACTTGGGTTTTTCCATCTGGGCGAAGGAATGAAACCTGCCCGGACTTACGAACCTGCGAGAGTCTTTCCGAGAGCTTATGAGCTAGCGCAATGGCCGTAGGCATGTAAGTACTTGTCTCGTTACTCGCGTACCCAAACATTAAGCCTTGGTCTCCGGCTCCCTGCGATTCGTAAGGGTCGACTGAACCTCCATCACGCATCTCAAGACCCTGATCAACACCTTGAGCAATGTCAGGTGACTGCTGACCTATCGAAACAGACACCCCGCAACTTGCTCCGTCAAATCCCATTCTGGAGGAGTTGTAACCAATACCGAGAACGGTCTTGCGCACGATTGCTGGAATCTCGACGTAGCTATCGGTCGATACCTCGCCCGCAACATGCACCAGACCCGTGGTCACCATAGTTTCGACAGCAACGCGTGCGTTCGGGTCTTGCTCGAGCATGGCGTCGAGTATTGCATCGGAGATCTGATCACAGATTTTGTCCGGATGACCTTCAGTTACTGATTCTGAGGTGAATTGTCTAAGCTCTGTCATACTTCCTTATCCCCTATTTGCCCCTACTACTTTACTGGCAACAATACCCAGCACGCCTTTCGCGACCTCAATCTTGGTGCCTGAAATGACGTTACTACCCAAGTCATGAACCAAAACTCCCGTGTTATGATCCGAGCCGAAAACCTGTCCGTTTGAAACATCGTTCACGAAGACGAAATCACAGCCTTTGGCATTCAGCTTGGCAAGACCAAGATTTACTAGATCTCCTGAACCCTCAGCCGCAAAACCAACGACGATTGCCTTCGACCCAGCTGATTTTAGCCGAGAAACAACTTCCGCCAAAACATCAGGATTCGCGACAAGGTCAAGTTGAATGTTTGAACCAAGCTCTGAGCGCTTCAACTTTCCAGAGAAAGGGTGTTCCGGGCGATAGTCGGCAACGGCGGCTGCCATAATCAGCAGATCAAAAGTGCCTATCTGAGATGAGATTTTCTCTGCTAGCTCTGCTGTTGTCGATACTGCTTCTTGCAAAAAAATACTTGAATCAGAGTCCTCAGCGTTTGCAGCGATTACCCTGACATCGGCTCCCATCTCAAACGCTGCTTTTGCGAATGCGAAGCCTTGCTTACCAGATGAATAGTTTCCAATAAATCTCGCCACATCTATTTGCTCCCGTGTGCCGCCGGTTGTCACAAGAACTCGAAACCCCCTAAGCAGTCCGCTTCCTAGGCTTCGTTGTACTCTTGCAAGAATCTCCTTGGGCTCTGCCAGGCGTCCGATCCCTGAGTCAGACCCGGTAAGGCGTCCAATCGCTGGTTCAATAATCTCGATCCCCCTTTGTCTTAGGGTCTCAATGTTTGCGATTGTCGCCGCGTTCTGCCACATTTCAGTGTGCATTGCCGGGGCAACAAGTACAGGGCAGGTAGCCGCGAGCACGGTTGAAGTCAATAAATCATCAGCAATTCCCGCGGCGATCTTTGCAATAAAAGACGCGGTGGCAGGTGCAACAACTATGCAATCCGCATTTTTTGAAATAGCGATGTGCTTAACCTGCTCAACGTCCGTATATAGGTCGGGGTCAACTACTTCAACAGGGTTCTTAGAGAGCGCCTCAAGCGTGACATTTCCAATGAAACGTTGGGCATTCATGGTTGTAACTATTTGAACGTTGTGATCAGCTTCGGAAAATAGTCTGACAAGACTTGCGCTTTTGTAGGCAGCTATGCCTCCAGTTACACCAACGACAACGTTAGCCACTCGTAAAAGACCGTTTAGTCTAGGTTCCGCTTGGTTAGAAGACCTTGGTCAACTTCATGCAGGGCAATTGTTAGAGGCTTCTCGTCTATTGTCACATCAACCAATGGTCCAACGTTACTAAACAAGGATCCCTCGTGAAGAGAAGAGTAGTAGTCGTTAATCTGTCTAGCGCGCTTCGCGGCAAACATCACAAGCTCATACTTCGAATCGACTCGGTCCATCAAATTGTCGATCGACGGTGAAACGATACCTTCTAGCTTTTCTGACATTACAAACTTCCCTGAGGTTTAGTGGATTGAACCAATTCTACCACCTCTCGAGCACATCGCGCCACCTCGTCATTGATTACCTGAAAATCAAAGCTTGGAGCTAAGCCAAGCTCCACTCGAGCAGTTTCCAGCCTGGTAGCCCGATCCAAGGCGCTCTCTGTTCCTCTATTGCTCATTCTGGCTTCTAGCTCCTCAAAAGCTGGAGGGCTAATGAAAATCAAAATTGCCTCGCTGTAGGATTTCTTAACTTGGAATGCCCCTTGGACATCAATTTCAAGCAAGACGTTGTGACCTAAAGCAAGGGCTTCAAGAACAGGTTTTCTTGGGGTTCCGTAAAGATTTGAACCGTGGACGCTCGCCCATTCCAACAGCTCGCCCGAGTCGGCCATCCTCTGAAACTCAACAACAGAAACAAAAACATAGGACTCCGCGTTCACTTCGCCTGGCCTCGGATCTCTAGTGGTGGCCGACACCGACAAAAAATAGTTAGGAAACGAACTCACAATGTGTTTGGCAATGGTTCCCTTCCCAACCGCGGAAGGACCAGAGAGCACAACAAGTTTTCCGTTTGTCATGACACACCCATACCCTTCGATAGCTCATGCTTTGCTTCCTGAATTCTCATGCCAATACCACTAGCGCTTGAACCGGCTATTGATCTTGAAGCATTGCAAATTAGATTCCCAGCAACAGATCCGAAGATCTTCTTTGCATCCTCCAATTTTGCACCCTGATGTCCATATCCTGGAGCAAGAATCGGTGTCTGGGACAGCTCGCTTTCTTTCAGGCCGTATTCGGAGAATTTAGTATCAGCCCCGATGACGAGACCAACTGATCCAAGCTTGTCGGTGTTCGCGCTTGCTGCGTAGTCTGCGATCTGCTTTGCCACCATCTTGCCGGCAACCCCCGCTGAAGTCTGGAAACTCCTGGCTTCAGGATTGGATGTTGCACAGAGAATAAACACACCTTTATCGTTAGCCAGAGCGATGTCGATTGCAGGCTCCAAAGCCTCTACACCCATGAAGGGAGAAAGTGTCAACGCGTCAGCATAGAAAACAGAGTCCTGTGACAGCCAGGCTTTTGCATAGCCCTCCATGGTCGTGCCAATGTCCCCTCGTTTGGCATCTGCGATTACCAACAGATCAGCAGAGCGTGCATAAGAAGTGAGGCGCTCAAGAACTGAGAACCCGGCGGAGCCAAATTGTTCAAAGTAGGAAACCTGGAACTTTACTATTCCTACAATATCCTGACAGCTGTCGACAATTGTCTTTGCAAATGAGTCAATTCCTTGGGTGTCAACAGGAAGGTCCCACGAGATGAGTTGCTTCGCACTTGGGTCGATTCCAATACAAAGGTGCCCTTGGGTGTCGAGTGCCTCCCGTAAGCGATAACCAAAACTAGTACCCAAGTGCTTGCCTTCTGTCTTCGGTGTGTTCTTGAAGGGAACGCACGCTAAATGGTCCGGCGATTACCGCTTCGAATGAGCCAATTGCAGAGCTTAATTGCGCAATGGTTGTAAAAATTGGTTTATCAGCGGCGGTCGTTGCCGCGCGAATCTCATAGCCATCACGTCGTGCTGCTGCTCCAGTTGGAGTGTTGACAACAACATCAATCTGCCCAGCAGTAATCAGCTCGACAATCGTAGGACCAAGTGATTCCGAAATACCTTCGCTGTGCTTACGCACTGGTGTTGCCTTAATGCCGTGGCGCTGGAGGATCTTCGCTGTCCCTTCCGTTGCGAGGATCTCAAATCCAAGTTGCTCGAGCCTTCTAACCGGAAGTAACATCTGGGGCTTATCACGGTCGGCGACTGATATAAAGATGCGACCAGATGTGGGGAGCGCGCTTCCGGCTGCGGCTTGAGATTTTGCGAATGCCTTGGGGAAATCAACATCGATACCCATAACCTCACCAGTGGAACGCATCTCCGGTCCTAAAAGTGAATCAACGTAGTTACCCTCGCTGGTTGCAAAGCGCTTGAAGGGAAGAACTGCCTCTTTGACGGAAACCGTTGAGCCAGCGGGTGTATTACTTGCGTCGGTTGGGGGAAGATACCCTGATTCTTGTAGCTCAGAAATGGTCTTGCCTACCATCACAAGCGAAGCCGCTTTGGCCAAAGTGATCCCAAGAGCTTTTGATACGAAGGGAACGGTTCTTGAAGCTCTTGGGTTTGCCTCGAGAACATAAAGCACGTCAGCGGCCAGTCCGAATTGCACGTTAAGAAGGCCTTTTACACCGATTCCCTTTGCAATTAATTCTGTGGCGTCCCGAACTCTCATTATCTGACTGTCACTAAGAGTTATTGGTGGGAGGGTGCAGCTAGAATCCCCGGAGTGGATTCCAGCCTCCTCGATGTGCTCCATAACGCCACCCACAAAAAGATCCTTGCCGTCATAGATGGCGTCCACATCAATCTCAATGGCATCATCCAGGAAACGATCTACTAGCAGTGGATGCTCAATCCCGACAATAGCCTGTCCATCAATTCTCTTGAAGTAACCGTGCATTCCTTCTTGATCGAAGACGATTTCCATTCCTCGCCCGCCAAGCACGTGCGATGGCCTAACAAGCACCGGGTAGCCCACGCGATCAGCTACAGTGTTTGCCTCGGTTTCGTTGATAGCTGTTCCGTTGGCGGGCGACAGCAGCCCTGCGGCAGAAAGAATCTTGGAGAAGGACCCGCGGTCCTCTGCTAAGTCAAGAGCTTCCGGAGTTGTGCCAAGAATCGGAATCCCGGCGTCCTTCAAACCTTGCGCAAGACCAAGTGCGGTCTGACCGCCTAGCTGTACGATTACCCCAACAATCTCTCCTGAAGCAGATTCCGCGTGAATAACCTCAAGCACGTCTTCAAGAGTCAACGGTTCGAAGTACAGGCGATCAGATGTGTCGTAATCCGTCGAAACAGTTTCAGGGTTGCAGTTGATCATGACTGTCTCGTAACCAGCCTCTGACAAAGCAAAGCACGCGTGCACGCAGGAATAGTCAAACTCGACACCCTGTCCGATTCGGTTAGGACCAGACCCAAGAATTATCACCTTCTTTCGATCTGATGGAACAACCTCTGTTTCCTGCTCGTATGTTGAATAGTGATAAGGGGTCAGGGCGGGGAATTCTCCCGCACAAGTATCAACAGTCTTGAAAACCGGACGAACACCTAGCTCATGCCGGATGTTCCTGACATCGGTCTCGGTCAGTCTCCTTAGCTGCGCAATCTGAATGTCGCTAAATCCGTGTGACTTGGCATGCACCAGTAGATCGCTTGTCAGATCTCTGGCTGTTTTGATTTCAGTTGCCACCTCGTTGATCAAAACGATCTGGTCGAGAAACCAAGGGTCAATCTTTGTGGCCTCAAACAACTCATCAATAGAAGCACCCTTCAAAAGCGCCTGTTGAACGTTCACGATCCTTCCGTCTGTTGGTCGTCGCACAGTTTCAATGAGATCCGCTACCGGGGTGAAGTTCTCACCCCAATGAAAAGATGAGCCACGTTTTTCAAGGGATCGAAGGGCCTTTTGTAACGCCTGGCTGTAGGTGCGTCCAAGGGCCATGGCTTCGCCAACGGATTTCATTGTGGTGGTGAGCGTGGAATCAGCTGCCGGAAACTTCTCGAATGCGAATCGAGGCACCTTCACAGCTACATAGTCGAGGGTTGGCTCGAAGCTCGCTGGCGTTACACCAGTAATGTCGTTTGGAATCTCGTCGAGGGTGTAGCCAAGTGCGAGCTTGGCAGCGATCTTTGCTATCGGAAATCCGGTTGCCTTGGACGCCAAGGCCGATGACCTGGAAACTCTTGGGTTCATTTCGATAACTATCACGCGGCCATTGAGTGGGTTTACCGCAAACTGGATGTTGCAGCCCCCAGTATCAACCCCAACATCACGAATGATCTGAATTGCAATGTCTCTTAGATTCTGGAACTCCCGGTCGGTAAGAGTTAGGGCTGGCGCGACAGTTATTGAGTCACCTGTGTGAACACCAACAGGATCAACGTTCTCAATTGAGCAGACAACAACGGCATTGTCGTTTTTGTCCCTCATCAGCTCAAGCTCGTACTCCTTCCAACCCAGAATTGATTCCTCAAGAAGTACTTCACTGGTTGGGCTTGCCTGAATGCCAGCACCAGCGATTCGAACCAAATCTGACTCGTTATAGGCAAATCCTGAGCCAAGTCCGCCCATCGTAAATGAGGGACGCACCACCACTGGATAACCAAGGCTTTTTGCTCCCGCTTTTGCCTCTTCGACGGTGTGAGCGATAACGGATTTGGCAACATCCGCTCCTGCATCCAAGACCAGCTGCTTGAACTCACTTCGATCTTCTCCCGCCCTGATGGCGGCAACGTTTGCCCCGATTAGTTCAACGTTGTATTTCTCAAGTATTCCAAGGTCGTGTAGCTGCATGGCAGCGTTTAGAGCTGTTTGGCCTCCAAGAGTTGGCAAGATGGCATCTGGTTTCTCTTTCTGGATTATGGCTTCGATAACCTGAGCAGTAATTGGTTCAATGTATGTTGCATCGGCAAAATCAGGATCCGTCATGATCGTCGCTGGGTTTGAATTGACAAGTATCACTCGGATGCCTTCCTGGCGAAGAACACGACACGCCTGGGTTCCCGAGTAGTCAAACTCGCAGGCCTGTCCAATGACTATAGGTCCCGATCCAATTACTAGAACGCTACTCAGATCCTCTCTGCGCGGCATTAGCTGAGCTCCAAATTTCTGGTGACCATAGCTACAAGTCGGTCAAACAAGTGCGCTGAATCGTGTGGACCAGCAGCCGATTCAGGGTGAAACTGAACAGAGAATGCTTGCTGGTCGAGACACTCGAGACCCTCAACGCAGTCATCATTGAGATTCGAGTGCGAGACTCTTACTCTCCCAAACCCTGCAGGCGATTGGACGATTTGGCCGGCCTCTCCCCCGAGAACCGAAACAGCGAAACCGTGATTGTGGGAGGTGACTTCAACGCGTCCCGAATTTCGATCAAGGATTGGCTGATTGATGCCACGGTGACCAAACGCTAACTTGTAGGTTTCGAAACCAAGGGCTCTACCTAGCAGCTGATTGCCGAAACAGATTCCAAAGAACGGGATTCTACGCTTAAGAATCTCTTGAAGAAGCTGAACCTGGCTGTAAGAGGCCTCAGGATCCCCCGGGCCATTGGAGTAAAAAACCGCGTCTGGCTGTGACGCAAGAACTTGATCCAGATTGGAATTTGATGGCAGCACCGTAACAACTAAGCCTCGGTTTATCATGTGTGAAATCGTAGATCGCTTTATGCCAAGGTCAAGAATCGTAACTCGACCAACAAATTTTCCAAGATGGGGAACTTCGTAAGCCTCTGGTGTTGTCACAACCTCAGACAGAGATTGACCCGACATCAAAGGTGACTCTCTAACTATCTCAAGCAGACGATCCATTGATTGTTCAGACCTAGGTCCAGAGAAGATACCTGCACGCATTGCACCAAGAGACCTTAGGTGTCGTGTTAGTGCTCGAGTGTCTATTCCGCTGATTCCAACAATGAAATTGTCTTCAAGCTCAGACGCTAGTGAGCGCTCTGAGCGAAAGTTAGAAACGACCCTGGTTGGCTCTTTGACCACATAGCCAGACACCCATATTCGATTGGATTCTTCGTCGATTGTATTCATTCCAGTTATACCAATGTGGGGCGCGGTTTGAACAACAATCTGACCGGCGTAAGAGGGATCAGTCAGCGTTTCTTGATAGCCGGTCATCCCAGTAGCAAAAACTATCTCACCAAGGGTCTGGCCTTCAGAACCATATGCTTTACCAACAAACACGGTTCCGTCTTCTAGAACTAGCTTTGCCGAATTCATCGTTCCCCTATTTATGTGAGATTCAAATGGTGTCATGGGTTCCTCGCTGACAGATATTTCCATCCCGATAGCTGAAGCTACCATCATAAATTGTATGAATAACGCGACCAGTAAGCTCCCGCCCAACAAAAGGATTGTTCTCGCTTCTAGAAAAACTTTGCGGAACAGGGATCCACTTCTCCTCGAGGTTTACCAGGGTGAGATTTGCCCGAGCTCCAAACGATAAGTATTTGCCATGCTCAACCAGACCGCTGATTTCTGCTGCACGTGTAGACATAACCTCTGCGAGACGATTTAGTGAGGAGGCACCCGAGATAACGAGAACCTCTAGTGCAATCGCAAATGCGGTTTCAAGGCCCAGCATTCCAAAGGAAGCTGCCGCCCATTCGGTGTCCTTTGCCTCTTTGGGGTGTGGCGCGTGGTCCGTTGCGATCACGTCAATGGTGCCATCAACCAATCCGGATCTCAGGGCCAAAACGTCTGTTGCTGTTCGGAGTGGAGGATTGACCTTGAACAGTGGATCGTAGCCACTGGCTAAATCTTCGGTTAGCCAAAGGTGGTGTGGCGTAACCTCCGCGCTCACTTTTACCCCTCTTTGCTTCGCTTGTCTGATCAGTTCAACTGAGCCTGCTGTTGATACATGACAAACGTGTAGCCGAGACCCAACGTGTTCGGCAAGCATTATGTCCCGAGCGATGATTGACTCCTCTGCAACTGCTGGCCACCCTGCAAGGCCAAGGCGCGCTGAGAGTTCTCCCTCGTTCATCTGGGCATTTTGGGTGAGTCTCGGGTCCTGAGCGTGCTGTGCAATAACGCCATCGAAAGACTTTACATATTCAAGAGCGCGACGCATAAGAAGAGAGTCAGACAGGCAGTTTCCATCATCGCTAAATATTGATACCTTGGCGCTCGACTCTGCCATTGCACCAATCTCAGACAGCTGCTCACCTTCTAGCCCAACCGTAATTGCACCAACCGGTTGAACGTGCACCAAACCTGCTTGCCTACCGAGGTTCCAAATCTGATCGACGACACCGGCTGTGTCGGCAACGGGAAATGTGTTTGCCATAGCGTGCACTGCAGTGTATCCGCCCGCGGCTGCGGCCATGGAGCCTGTAAGAATAGTTTCGCTCTGTTCGAAACCAGGTTCGCGCAGATGAGTGTGAAGATCAACAAATCCGGGCAACACGTGTAACCCAGTGCAATCAACAACCTGGTAATCAATGCCTTCGCCTGCCGCGAGAGTAATGTTCCCGTCCTGAATGACAACCTCGACAATTTTGCCGTTGATGTCAATAGCGTTTCTAAGAATTATGTTCACGATTTTGGCCTCTCATCGCCTGTCAAAATTGAGAAAAGCACGGCCATTCTGATTGAAATTCCGTTCTTCACTTGCTGAAGCACGCGTGATCTCGCGCTGTCAGCGACAGCCGCGTCAATTTCAAGACCTCTGTTCATCGGTCCTGGATGAAGAATGATTGCTTTTGGGGAAAGTTTCGCAAGTCTTAAGTGATTCAGCCCCCAGAACTTGGCGTACTCCCTTTCGGTGGGAAAAAATGTAGACGACATCCGCTCTTGCTGAACACGAAGCATCATCACTACATCTGGCTGAAACTCGTCAAGTGCAGCGTCAAGAAGGCTAAATGAACTCGCACCTTGATTAAGAGATCCGGGGGCGATGGTTGCCGGACCACAGATCGCAACTTCGGCACCCAGAAGTCGAAGCAGGATCAGATTTGATCTTGCGACTCTGGAGTGCGCAATGTCCCCAACTATAAGAACGCGAATCCCGGACAGATCGCAACCACGAGGCTTTGAATGCACTGACTGCCTTATTGTCATGGCATCAAGCAGTGCCTGCGTAGGGTGCTCATGTGTACCATCACCAGCATTGACAACTGAAGATTCCACCCACCCAGATGTAGCTAGCTGATGAGCCGAACCGCTCGCCGAGTGGCGCAAGACAATAACATCCGCCCCCATTGCCTCTAGAGTCTGCGCTGTGTCCTTTAGCGACTCCCCCTTTGACGCAGAGGACCCTTTGGCGCTAAAACTGATTACATCTGCAGAGAGTCTTTTGGCGGCAAGTTCAAACGAGATTCTGGTGCGAGTGGAGTCCTCAAAAAAGAGATTTACAACCGTCTTACCTCGAAGTGTTGGAAGTTTTTTGATTTCTCTGTCGTTAACTTCATCCATTTCGTGGGCAAGATCAAGAATGGAAATGGCCTGTTGCTTGTCGAGATCGCCAGCCGAGAGTAAGTTCCTCAATCCTCAATCACTACCTCGTCGATGCCGTCAACCTCGATCAGGTTCACGGAGATTCGCTCGGAAGATGCTGTTGGCAAGTTTTTGCCTACGAAGTCAGCGCGGATGGGAAGTTCTCGATGACCTCTGTCCACTAGAACAGCGAGCCGAACAGCGCTTGGACGCCCGTGATCGTTTAGCGCGTCAAGGGCAGCTCTTACGGTTCTGCCGCTGTACAGGACGTCATCTACAATCACGACTGTCTTGTTAGCAATCCCTTCTGCGGGAATAATTGTTTCACCAACCTCACGGGTTGGTTGTACAGATAAGTCATCACGATACAAAGTCACATCGAGCCGGCCGGCGGGAACTTCAACCTTCGAATGCTCAAGAATTGTTGCCGCGATGCGCGCGGCAATGTGCACACCGCGAGTAGGAATGCCGAGGAGAACAAGGTTATGTGAACCCTTATTGGCTTCAATAATCTCGTGTGAAATACGAGTAACGGCCCGAGTCATGTCATCGGCGCTCAAGACGGTACGTTTTGTCAACGTCCACCTCCTTCTTCGTCTCTCAGGACGACTCTTAAAGGATGTTGGGAAAATCCTAGCAGGTAGGCGAGCTTGAAAGCTAGATTGCTCCTTTGGTACCTGATATAGCTCTCAACAATCCGTTCACAAAAGATCCTGACTCCTCAGTTGAGTACTCGATTGCCAGATCGACAGCCTCCTTGATTGCCACTGGGTCCGGAACCTCCTCGTTGTAAAGCAGTTCCCAAACAGCGACACGCAGAATTGCCCGGTCGACCGCAGGCATCCTATCTACAGACCACTTGTGAGAAAGACCTTCGATTCGGTCATCAATTTCAGCAAACTCCGCTGTGACTCCAACAACAATCTGCTTGGCATAGCCAACAATTTCTTCCTGGTTCTGTCGATCAGTCTGCTCAGCTGCGGTCGCCTCGAGTAGTTCGATGGGATTAATCTTGCGAAGATCTGCCGCAAAGATAGCATCCAGAGCCATCTTCCTAGATTTAGTTCGGGAGCTCACCGTTAATCAGTAACTCGGCCGAGGTATTCGCCAGTTCTAGTGTCTACTCGAACTTTCGTGTTCTGTTCAATAAACAGAGGAACTTGGATTTGCAAACCGGTTTCCACCGTTGCAGGTTTAGTGCCACCGCTTGATCTGTCACCTTGAAGCCCGGGTTCTGTGTAGGTGATCTCAAGAACAACCGAAGCCGGCAATTCAACGTAAATCGGATTTCCCTCATACACCGCGACAATGGCACCTTGGTTCTCGAGCAGGTAATCCTTCGAATCTCCAACGACCTCATTACTAAGACTCATTTGCTCGTAGTTTTGGTTGTCCATAAACACGTAACCTGAACCGTCGTTATAGAGATAGTTCATCTCTCGCTTATCAACATTGGCAGTTTCAACACGAACCCCAGCGTTGAAGGTACGTTCGACTACTTTCCCGGTAAGAACATTCTTTAGCTTGGAACGAACGAAGGCAGGGCCTTTACCTGGTTTCACATGTTGGAACTCGATAACGGTCCAAAGTTGACCATCTATGTTTAGGACGAGACCATTCTTGAGGTCGTTTGAAGTTGCCATGCTGAGCGCTCTACCTTTTGATTTGGAGGGATTTACTAGACGAGTCTAGCGTCTAGCCGGCCAGCTGTCGCAGTGCATGCTCGTATGAGCGCAAGCCAAACCCAGCAATAACTCCTGAAGAGCAAGCTGAAATAACGCTCACTGAACGAAAGCCTTCTCGGGCATGTGGGTTAGAAATGTGGACTTCAATGAGTGTGTTTCCGGAGCTGGTATGAATCTTGCAGGCGTCTGCCAGTGCGTATGAGTAGTGGGTGAAGGCAGCTGGATTTATAACAACGTCAATATTGTTGTCTGTGGCCTCATGAATCCAAGAAATAAGTTCTGATTCGCTATCGCTTTGCCTAACCTCAACTGCAAGTGACATCGACTTTCCAAGGGCTGCAAGCTGTGCCACGAGTTCCGGGTAGGAAACCGTTCCGTAAATTTCTGGCTCACGGGACCCTAATCTTTGGAGGTTTGGGCCATTGAGGACTAGAACAGATTTCATGATGCTAGCCTACTCAGCAATCTCCTGGAACGCGGTGAAGAGAATCTCATCGGTAACCCCGTGCATAATCGTAGGCTTCCCGATTTGGTCCAATACAACAAATCGAAGGTTCCCGCCACGTGATTTCTTATCAATTCGCATGTTACTCAAAAGCTGCTCCCACTTCCCTGCTGGATAGCTTGTGGGTAAACCGAGGCTGGTCAAAATGTCACGGTGCCTTTGAACCTCGTCTGTGCTAAGTCTTCCATTTATCATCGCAAGCTCAGCTGCAAAAACCATTCCTATTGAAATAGCGGCGCCATGGCGCCATTTATAGCGCTCGGCTAACTCGATAGCGTGACCTAGAGTGTGACCGTAGTTTAAAAACTCTCTTGGCCCCTGGTCGCGGAAGTCCTTGCCAACCACATCGGCCTTGACTTTGATGGCTCTAGTTACAAGCTCCAAGAAGACATCAGATTCAATGTCGGTACCTGAAGCGGTGTCTGCTTCTAAAAGCTTCAAGATCTCAGTGTCACTTATGAATCCGCACTTAACAACCTCAGCAAATCCTGCCAACAGCTCATTTTTTGGAAGCGTCTCTAATGTCGCCAAATCAACAAGTACCGCATCCGGTGAATGAAATACGCCAACCAAGTTTTTGCCCTCTGTGGTGTTTACTCCAGTCTTGCCGCCAATAGCTGCATCCACCATGGCGAGCAATGTGGTTGGAATTTGCACAATTCCCACTCCGCGAAGCCATGTTGCCGCAACGAATCCGGCCAAGTCCGTAACAGTGCCACCACCGAAACCAATGATCTTGTCTGTCCGAGAAAATTTCGAAGAGCCAAGAATTCCCCAACAAAAAGCAGCTACTTCAATCCTTTTAGCCTCTTCATTGTCTGGCACGCCTGCAAGAAAGACTTCGAAACCGGATGAAACAAGAAAGTCTCGGAGCTCCTCGGCGCTTGCAGCTAGTCCTACCGGATGCACAACCAGTACCTTTTTTGTACCTGCCAATAATGCGGGGACCGTGTCTAGTAACTGTCTGCCGATTACGACATCGTAAGGACGATCGCCGGCAACGGATACTCTTCTCATTTCGCTCATAGCACTGTCACAGCCTCGAGTATTTCGTCAACGACTGTTCCCAAGGATTTTCCGCTGGTATCAATCTGGAGCTTTGAAAGTCTCTCGTAGTGGGACTTACGTTCATCGTAAATCCTGCGCCAGTCGTCCATTCCGTTTCGAAGTAGCGGGCGAGGACGGGCTAGCAATCTTGAGCGCATGTGGGTACCGTTCGTGGCAAGGTAGACAACGAAGTTCTTGGATAAGATCTCTTGATTCTCAGGTGCCAATACGATTCCACCGCCAGTTGCAATCACGCCAGCCTTATCAAGGCTATTTTTCAGAGCTTTCGACTCAAGCTCGCGGAAGTAACTCTCGCCGTGCTCGCTGAAAATTCGAGGGATCTGCCCATGATCTTTAACAACCTCTTTATCGGTGTCTAGAAACCCAACTGACAAAGCCTTTGCCAATTTTTTGCCAACAGTGGTCTTCCCTACACCCATCGGACCAATCAAGAGAATTGGTGACTGCATTAGACACCTTGAGATTTCAAATTGACGGGAATTGAGTCCAAATAGGAGCGTAGATTACGCCTTGTTTCGGAGATCGAGTCACCACCGAATTTTTCCAGAACCGAGTTAGCCAAGACCAGCGCAACCATTGCCTCGGCCACGATTCCTGCGGCTGGAACTGCGCACACATCTGATCGTTGGTGATGTGCCTTGCTGCTCTCGCCAGTTGCGACATCAACCGTAGATAGCGCTTTGGGAACTGTTGAGATAGGTTTCATAGCCGCACGGACCCGCAACACTTCGCCTGTTGACATCCCGCCCTCGATTCCTCCGGCCCGTCCGGTAAGTCGGCGAACATTTCCAGTCTCATCTTTTGTTAGCTCATCGTGGGCAGCTGAACCTCGCCTCCTGGAGGTTTCGAAACCGTCGCCCACTTCTACACCCTTGATGGCTTGAATACCCATCAAAGCCCCGGCCAGCAAAGAATCCAATTTTCTGTCCCAATGAACGTAAGACCCTAGTCCAGGCGGTAACCCGTAAGCCAAAACTTCGACAACACCGCCCAAAGTGTCACCTTCGCTGTGACACTTCTCAATCTCAGCCACCATCGAATCGGAATCCGGCTTCGAAAAACAGCGAACTGGGTCATTATCCAAAAACTCAACATCCGAGTGCCTTGGAAGAGATTCTGAGCTAGTGGAGACTGTCCCAATGGCGACGGTGTGTGTTACTAAATCAATACCAAGTTCACCCAAGAATCTTGCGGCAACTTCTCCTAGGGCAACGCGGGCAGCTGTCTCTCTCGCCGAAGCTCTCTCAAGTACCGGGCGAGAATCATCGAACCCGAATTTCTGCATACCGGTGAAATCGGCATGACCCGGTCTAGGTCTAGTCAGTGGCTCTGCTCTCGCGCCAGTTATCTCAGAGGCTTCAACAGGATCAGCCGACATGATCTTTTCCCACTTGGGCCATTCGGTGTTCTGGATTGTGATCGCTATCGGGCCGCCCTGGGTGAAGCCGTGACGAACTCCCGAACTAAGACTGACTTCGTCTTTCTCAAATTTCATTCGAGCACCCCGGCCAAAACCAAGACGTCTTCTGGCTAATGCATCTTGAACGTTGTCAGTTGTTAGTGCAACGCCAGCGGGTATACCTTCGATGATGGCCACTAACTCGGGGCCGTGGGATTCACCCGCAGTTAACCAACGCAACATACCTAAATTCTCTCACAATTGGTGATAGAGGTCACTATCTATTTGTGATTGCCGTAGTCATTACTTGTGCCAGCCGGTCCTTGTCAATATTCAGGTTCATGTCTTGAGATTCAACGAATAACTCCACTTGAGCGACCGCCTGCCAAATCAGCATGTCAATTCCCGAGATTGATTCGGATCGCCAGGCTTTGGCGGCAAAAGAAGGCCAAGGAGCGTACGACGAGTCGAATAGAACTCCGTGGGGCTGTTGATTCGACGCGGCAATTTCGCGCCAGAACGCATCAAGAGCGCCGGCTGGGACAAACGAAAGAACGAGATCTGAGTTTTGTACCGCAGATCCGTCTAACGCCACAACATTGCAAGCCAAACCTAAATCATCACCGAACAGCTTCAGGTCTGCTGAACGCTGTTCATTCCGAGCCGTGATGGAAACATTTGCATTTGGGTAGAGCCTTGATAAAGCAAGAACAGCAGATGTAGCGGTTGACCCAGAGCCTAGAATGTGCACCTGTTCTGGAGCCGAAACATCCGAGAGAACCTTTGAGATTCCGAATACATCCGTATTGTGAGCAACCCACGCGCCATCCGATAGGACAAGAGTGTTTGCGACCTTAGTAAGTTCCGCATCGGTGGTTGCACGCTCAGCAAACTCAAATGCCTCCCGCTTTAGCGGCATGGTAACACTTAGCCCCGCCATGTCATTATTTGCGATGAAATCAGCAAGCCCCTTGGCTGGAACTTCGTAGCCTCGGTACTGAAAATCGAGTCCAAGAGACTGGTAGGCGATGTTATGAATTAGTGGTGACAGGCTATGAGAGATTGGCGATCCAACTACGCAGAAACTAGTTGTCATACCAGTCCGGATTGTCTTTCTCCCATTGGCGAAGCACCTTCACGTACTTTTGATGCTCTGAGTATGTATTTGTGAAAACTGTTTCCCCAGACCTCAAATCAATTGTTACGAAATATAGCCAATCCCCTGCAGCGGGATTAACGGTTGCGTCAATGGCTAGAGCTCCTGGCGAGCTAATCGGGCCCGGGGGTAAGCCACTAATCACGTAAGTATTGAATGGATTGGCAAGTTGCTGCGCTGTTGAAAGCTCAATGCCTTCATAGTTATAGGAAATAGTCGGGTCAGTTTGCAAGAGCATACCCTCGCTGATTCGATTGAAAAACACTCTGGTCACCTTGTAGAAATCATCCTGAAGCTTTGCCTCGCGCTGAGTTATAGATGCGAGAGTCAGAACCTGATGCCAATCAGACTCCGCAACATTAAATTTGGCAAGCTCTTCTTTCATTCTTTCGACCATAGCCCGAAGAATGTCCGCAGGGGTGTCCTCAAGATAGAACGTGTAGGTTGCTGGAAACAGGTAGCCCTCAATAGTTGGTGCTCCCTTTGGTATCCCTAGTCCTGCTAAATCAGAAGCTTCTGTTTGAATTTCCTCCATTGAATAGCCAGTAGCCTCATGAATTGCATTGAAAATTTGTGTTGCTCTAAAGCCTTCGGGGATTGCGATTTTGTAATTTTTTACGTTGTCAGGGTCTGTTATGACTTCTAAGGCTGCCGCATAACTCATCTGGTTCTTTAGTAGGAAGCTGCCTGGATAAAATGTTGGGTTAGTCTGCAGCATGAGTCTGTAAAAACCCTCAACCTGGCTAACCACTCCAGCATCGAAAAGCTTCTGCGCGATGATCAGTCCATCGTCACCCTCATCAATTCTGACAATCACTTCACCATATCCAGCGCCTTCAAAATCAACAGCCGTGTACTCGCGGTACTTGTCCCTGATGAAATCAATATTTACGGCGACAAGGGTCGCTCCAATGGCTCCCACCAAGACAATTCCAATTAGGGAGTAGAGCAAACCACGACTCTTTTTCTCTGCGGACCTACGACCCAAGAAGATCACCTACAGATCGACCCGCGGCCTCGCCCGATACCCGCTCAACTTGAAAAACTGCCTCAAGAATCACAACGGCGCTGGCACTATCAATTAGCGACTTTGAAGTCTTGGCGTTTTTCCCTGAGTCCCTTAGATTCCTCGCCGCAGTGACAGTTGTCAATCTTTCGTCAATCAAGCGAACCGGAATCGCCGTGGTGGATTGCAAAACCGAAGCAAAATTCCGAGCGTCATCGGTCGAAGGTGTGATTTCCCCCGAAAGAGAAACTGGATCGCCGACATAAATTTCCTGAACCTCGTTGTCAGCTACTATCTTGAGGATTTCTTTGATGGTTTCGCTGTCGTCAGCAATGCGCCTAACTGAATCTAATGGTGAGGAAAGAATTCCTGATAGGTCACTGATTGCAATTCCGAGACGCGCTCTACCGATATCTATAGCAAGTTTCCTACCCATGGAGTCCTATTCTGCCAAAGCCGCTTCGATGGCCTTTATCGCTTGCGGAAGCTTGCTGGTATCTGGTCCACCACCCTGTGCGAGATTGTCTTTGCCGCCTCCGCCTCCCCCGAGAATTTCCGAAGCGATCTTGACTAATGACCCACTCGCTAAGCCAGCCTGTCTAGCCTTTGCAGTTGTCGCAACCAAAAGGGCAATCTTGCCATCCACCAGTGAATAAGCCACGATAACAGCAGCCTCCGACTCTAGATCGTTGGCAATCGATGTTGCTAGCTCGCGCAGCCCTTCAGGATCGACCCCCGCTCCGAAGTTTGCAACTACCAATTTCGTCACACCAACCTGCTTGGCGTCTTTTAGCATCTTTGATATCGAATCGCGTAATCCGGAAATCGAAAGTTGAGAAACCTTCTTTTGGGCAGCCTTGAGTTCAGATATTGTCTTGGAGATTCTCTCCGGTAGCTCTTCGGGAGAAACTTTCAGTAGGTCAGTTAACTCTTGAACGAGTCTTCGCTCGGCAGCGAAAGATCTGAATGCCTCAAACCCAACTAGAGCTTCAACTCTTCTTGTTCCGGATCCAACAGATGATTCTGTAATTAGTGAGACCATCCCCACTTGGGACGATCTTGAAACGTGGGTGCCGCCGCAAAGCTCTCTAGACCAAGGTCCTCCGATCTGAACAACGCGTACCATCTCGTCATAAGTCTCTCCAAATAGTGCAATGGCACCAGCCTTCTTGGCGGAATCAATGCTCATCAAGTCGGCTCTCACGGCTAGATCCTGGCGGATAGCTAGATTGGCAACTTCTTCGATCTCCGAGCGCAAGCTCTGGCTTAGCGCTTCGTTCCAAGAGAAGTCGAGCCTCATAAATCCTGGCTTGTTGTAAGAACCGGTTTGTAATGCAGAGGGTCCCAGCACTTGACGAAGGGCTGCGTGCATGACGTGCGTGGCGGAGTGAGCTTGGGCGGCGCCGAGCCTCCAATCAGCAGAAACTTCTGACACGACTTTTTGCCCAACAGAAATCTCGCCCTTGCTAACGCGAACGCTGTGGCTAACAAGACCCTTTACGGGTTTTTGAACGTCCAAAACCTCGAGCAACAAACCGTCGCCAGTTATGAAACCTGAGTCGCTATCCTGGCCTCCCGATTCGGCATAGAAAGAAGTCTCATCAAGAATTACCTCGGCAATATCTCCAACTTCAAGACTCTTGACAACCTCGCCGTCTCGAATCAGTCCAATAACTTTTCCAGAACTTGAAAGTTGCTCATAGCCGGTGAACTTCGTAACACCCGAAGCCCGGAACTCTCCATACACACTCAAGTCCGCGTTGCCGGAGCGCTTCATTTTTGCGTCATCCTTTGCTCGTTGACGTTGCACGTTCATGAGTGCGGAGAAAGCCTCCCGGTCGATTCCTAGGCCATATTCTTCAGCTATCTCAAATGTAAGATCTACAGGAAAGCCATATGTATCGTGCAACAGAAATGCGCTCTCGCCAGAAAGCGATGTTTGTTTGGAACCCTTAGCCTTCTGAATCTCTCCATCTAGGACTAACAGGCCTGCGTTCAAAGTTCTTAGGAATGCCTCTTCTTCGGCTACGGCAACACGAATGATCCGATCAAAATCCGTATCGAGTTCTGGATAGCTTTCCTTCATGGCATTCTTTGAAGCGGTAAAAAGCCTTTCGAAAACAGGAGTTTCCACACCCAGCAATCGCATGGAGCGAACAACTCTTCTAAGCAATCTTCTGACGACGTAACCTCTAGCGTCGTTGGCCGGAGTTACCCCGTCACCAATAAGCATGAGAGAAGAGCGGACGTGATCTGCGACAACTCGCAAACGAACATCGTCAGCCTCGTTGTCTCCATAGTTTTTTCCTGCAAGCTTGGCAGCAAGGTCTAGAACTGGCTTGACCTCGTCAATCTCGTAGAGATTGTCAACACCTTGCATAAGAAAGGCCACTCTCTCAAGTCCCATTCCGGTATCAATGTTCTTTGAAGGAAGCTCGCCCAAAATCTCGAAACCATCTTTACCGTCCCCAACACCACGCTGATACTGCATGAAAACGAGGTTCCAAATCTCTATGAACCTGTTCTCGTCAGCCTCTGGTCCGCCATCAACTCCATAATCCGGACCACGATCAAAGTAAATCTCCGAACATGGTCCAGCCGGACCTGGCTGGCCGGTGGACCAGTAGTTATCCTTCATTCCTCGCTTTTGAATACGCTCTACTGGAAAGTTTGCGACCTCTTGCCACAGGGCAATTGACTCTTCATCATCTTTGTAAACGGTTACCCAGAGCTTGTTGGGGTCAAAACCTAAGCCACCATTTTTTTGAGGCGAAGTGAGAAATTCCCAGGCGAAAGCGATGGCGTCTTTCTTGAAGTAGTCACCAAATGAGAAGTTGCCGTTCATTTGAAAGAACGTGCCGTGGCGAGTAGTTTTCCCCACTTCATCAATGTCCAATGTTCGAACACATTTCTGGACGCTGGTAGCGCGCTTGAATGGGGCTGGAACAAGACCGGTCATGTAAGGAATGAATGGAACCATTCCGGCCACGGTGAACATCAATGTTGGGTCTTCAGAGATCAGAGAAGCCGAAGGAACTATCACATGGTCTTTGCTGGCAAAATAATCGAGCCAGCGGCGACGAATCTCGGCCGTGCGCACTCTACTGCCTACTTGCCAGCGGTCTTAGTCTTTGGAGTGCTCTTTCTAGGAGTCGAACTCTTCGATGCTTTACTAGAGCTAGCTGTGCTGGTCTTTTTTGTTGACTTTGAACGAGCTGGCCTGGCAAGCTCTGCCTCACGCTCGCGATATCCTTCAGTTACTGCGTCACTAAACTCCTGGAGAGCAGCTTTTGCTTGCTCGTACGCCTTACGTGCCTCTGGATTTTCGTTGATCTGCTTCGCTGCCGCGGCGCCCAATGCGACACCAGCGATAAGCCAAAATAGTTTGTTCATGGGTTTACCTCTTTCCAAAAAGTTTACGCACAACCCCAGTCAAACCTGCAATCTTTGCAAGTGGGCCACCAACCGAAGCGGAGAAAACACCGAACATAGAAGCAAAGCTCTTAGTTACTGAAGCGACATCGGTTGAAATACCATCAAATTTCTTGAGCTGACGGTTGGTCTCCTCAAGAGTTACCGTTACTTCGCTAATCAGTGGAGTAATTTCCTGAGTCATCTGGACAAGTGACTCGCTGCTTCGATCAATGAGTTTTCCAAGTTTAAGAATAGGAACCGCTAGTAAAAGAACAAGCAACACAAATCCGCTCGCAGCAACTAGGCTCGCGATCTCTGATACTGACATGGCGCCCTCCTTGTTACTGGTGGAAACTATCTTGCAGCGTAGTACTCAACAACTAGCTGAACTTCACAGGTGACTGGAACCTCGGACCTGAGCGGTCTCCTGTTCAAAGTGATCTGCAATTTCTCTAATTCGACTGTTAGATAGCCAGGAAGCGGAGGCAGCACGTCAACATGTCCCCCGGCTGCAGCAACCTGAAATGGCTCAGTCTTTTCGCTCTTCTCAGCAACGTGAACCAATTGACCTGGCTTCACGCGGAATGATGGCCTGTCTACCCTCTGCCCATCAACAAGAATGTGGCGGTGCACGACGAGCTGACGAGACTGTGCAATAGTTCTGGCAAAACCTGCGCGGAGAATTACAGCGTCAAGTCTCATCTCAAGAAGCTCGACAAGATTCTCACCGGTAAGACCGGTTGCACGCTTTGCTTCCTCGAAGGTCTTTTTTAGCTGAGCTTCGCGAATTCCATACTGAGCCCTAAGTCTCTGCTTCTCTCGCAGACGAACGGCAAAGTCACTGTCGGCTTTTCTCTTTGTGCGGCCATGCTCTCCAGGAGCGTATGGACGCTTTTCAAGATACTTTGCGGATTTTGGCGTTAGCGCCAATCCCAGTGCTCTGGAAAGACGGGTTTTACTGCGAGTGCGCGATGTCTTGGACACAGCTTCCTTTCAATATATGCAAGCAATTAAAAGACGGTAGAGGCTCGTCTCGATGTGCCTAGAAAGGTCCGCTAATTGACTCTTGTCCATTTGGTCGACTCATTGCAGCCGCGCTCTGAGTCCAAATTGGCAACTAGTAGAGTTTAGCACCGTCAACGAAGCGGTATCAAGCGTTTTTTCCCCGAATAATAGCCCTTAGTGCCTTCCATCGATCAACTAACGGCTTCTCAAAACCGGAGCTTTTGGGTTGGAAATACTCAGGAACTTTGTCAACGTAGCTTTGGGTTACCACCATGCGCTCGTCGTCGTGCGGGTATTGGTAGTGCTTGTCGCCTTCACCTCTTCCCAGGGAAGTTCCTCGAAGACTTAGAGGGATGGCAGGTAAAAACCCTCCCCTGACATCGGCAACGGCGGAGTCAATAGCAAGATAAGCCGAATTGGACTTCGGGGCAAGGCTTAGGTAGATAGTCGCTTCAGATAATGGAATTCTGCCTTCTGGCATGCCGATTATTGAGACGCTCTCATAGCAAGCAACGGCCAGGCTCAGAGCTGTTGGGTCTGCAAGGCCGATGTCCTCAGATGCCAACAGAATGAGCCTTCGGGCTATAAACCTGGGATCCTCTCCCCCCTCTAACATTCTCGCTAGATAGTGGATTGCGGCGTCAGCATCGGACCCTCGTACGGACTTAATAAACGCACTAATGGTGTCATAGTGATTTTCGCCTTCACGGTCGTAACGAACCAACGCGGTTTCCAAGCTGGCCAGCACATCCTCAACGTGCACCGAAACATCCTTTGAGTCTTGGAGCTCAACTGCTCGCTGCGCGCTAGCTTCCAAGATGGTGAGAGCCCTCCTGGCGTCACCTCCTGCGACGTCAACAATCCTTTGCAGAGCTCCGTTGTCAATCGAGATGGAAGAAGCTAGCCCTCGAGGGTCGGTTACCGCGTTTGATACAAGTAGTTTGACGTCACCCGGAGAAAGGGGCTCAAGACGAACTAAAAGTGATCGTGACAGTAACGGGGCAATCACGGAAAAAGAAGGATTTTCAGTTGTTGCCGCGATCAGGATGATAATCCCAGCTTCAACAGATGGGAGCAGAGCATCCTGCTGTGCTTTGGAAAACCGATGGATTTCATCCAGAAACAAAATTGTGCTCACGCCGTAAGTTTCTTGTTCGGTCCGAGCTTTCTCAATAACTTCTCGAAGATCTTTTACACCGCTGGATACCGCAGAAAGCTCAATGAACTTGCGTCCGGACGAATTTGCAATCGCTCTTGCAATTGAGGTCTTACCTGTCCCAGGCGGTCCCCATAAAACGACAGACGCACTAGAAGTCCCCGGGGCTTGAGGTTTGGCAAGCAGTTGAAGTGGAGACCCTGGGGCTAGTGCTTGATCTTGCCCAAAAATGTCCTCTAATGACCTCGGCCTCATGCGAGCAGCTAGAGGGGCACCAGCATGAAAAAGGGATTGGCTCATAAGGCCAAGAGTATTAGAAACAGATGCGAAATCTTTGTAAACTCGTCAAGTACGCCATCAACCGAAAGTTGTAGCCAATTGACCAAATCTCCAACGATCAAGAACTCAGAGCGAGAACGACTTGCGAGGTTCGAAGCTAAACAAGGCCTCGAGCAAGCCAAGGCTACGCGACGCAGACGAGACAATCGACTATCTATTTTGGTCTCCACCTTCGCGGTTTTGTTGGCGATTGGCGGCCAAATCACATTCCAAACCTTGTTCCCTGCTCAAGACAGTTCAACAAATGAAACCGATGCTGCTGACCTAGTCGCGCCGATTCCCGACCCCGAAATCGCCGAGAGTCGAACTTGGAACGGAACAATGCAAGTTGGAAATGCCGAACTTGAGATAGAACTTGATGGAGCGGTCGCGCCCCAAGCGGTAGCAAACTTCATTGAGCTATCTAAGACCGGATTTTTTGAAGGAATCAGTTGTCACAGACTCGTAACCGAGGGAATATTTGTCCTACAGTGCGGTCAATCTTCAGAGACACCCGATGGTGGGCCAGGTTACCGGTTTGGACCTATTGAGAACGCACCAGTTGATAACTCCTACCCTGGTGGCACTATAGCCATGGCCAGAGTTAGCGCCAATGAAATTGGCGCAGAGGCAGCAGCGGCGAGCATGACCAGTCAATTCTTCATTGTCTACAAAGACTCGGTAATTCCAGCTGATGAAGCCGGAGGCTACACAGTGTTCGGCAAGGTGTTGTCGGGGTTAGAGGGATTGAATCCTGTTATCGAAGCTGGGGTTGAAGGTGGAGGCCTAGACGGGCAACCAGCCCTCGAAACCAAGCTAGGACTCATCGAACTAAGATAATTACCTGATACTAACCGCAGGAGCAAATAGGTGTCCCAAGCAACTAGCACCAATGGAAGAGTAGACGAAGAAAACAACGTCTACGTCTTTGACAACGGCTCCGAGCGAAAAGTGGGTCAGTACCCCGGTGTAACCAGAGACGAAGCGCTGGCATACTTCGAAAGAAAATTCCAGGAACTAGAGTCCAATGTTCGTATTCTCGAGCAGAGAGTCAAAAACAAGGCCGATGCGATAAGCATCGCTAAGGCTGCCAAGAAGCTATCCGTCGACTTACAAGAGCCCGCAGCCGTTGGAAACATACAAGATCTTCGAGAACGAGTCTCCAACATCACTCCCAACATCGAGCAGCTCAAAAAGGACAAAGCGGAGGCCTCCGATAAGGCCATAAAGGATTGCCTGAAGATTAGAGCTGAGATCGCAACCAAAGCACAGGCGCTCGCGGAAAAAGATCCGCAAAAGACCCAGTGGAAGATCGCCTCAAAGCAAATGACTGAACTGTTCGACCAGTGGCAGTTGTCTCAGAAATCAGCGCCCAAAATTCCACGCAAAGAATCTGAGGCAATCTGGAAGCAATTCTCACAAGCAAGAACAAAATTCGAAGCCAACAAGCGAGCCTTCTTTTCCGCATTGACCGCGGAAAGTAAGAATGTTCGAGCCAAGAAAACTGCCCTTGTCGCTCAAGCTGAGGCCTTGGAATCCAAAGGTTCAGACTCGTCATTGGAATACAGGAAACTACTAGACCAGTGGAAACTTAGCGGACGATCTCAAGGTTCCCAAGACGACGCTCTTTGGGAACGTTTCAAGGCCGCAGGTGACAGCATCTACGCCCGCAGAAAAGAAACCGTGGCGAGAGAATCTGTTGAATTTCAAGCAAACTACGACACTAAGATTTCAATAATCGCCGAAGCCGAGAAATTGGATCCAAAGGGCAACCTTGCTGAGGCTAAGAAGACGCTCTTGTCTCTGCAGGCAAAATACGAGAAAGCTGGCAAGGTCCCTAAGGACAAGATCAGAGAGATCGATTCTCGGATGAAGGCGGTAGAGAAGAAGTTCAAGGACTATGAACAAGAGCAATGGCGTGCATCAGATCCGGCGGCCATTGAAAGAACCAACTCAGTCGTTCAACAGCTTCTGGAATCTATTGAAAAGCTGGAAAAAGAACTTATCGCCGCGGAAGCGTCAAACGACTCCAAGAAAATCGACAAAGCCAAAGAGGCACTAAGTGCCAGACAGAGCTGGCTGGAAGTTGTAAAGCAAGGCTAAAGCCTTTTTCCTACTGCGACACTCGGTAGACGTCGTAGACCGCTTCAATTCGCTTGACTGCTGCCAAAAGATGATCAAGAGCAGCAGGGTCTCCCATCTCGAAGACAAAGCGGCTCAGTGCAATGCGATCGGTCCTTGTTGAAACCGAAGCCGAAAGAATGTTCACGTGGTGCTCACTCAACACTCGCGTAACGTCGCTGAGTAGTCCTGAACGATCCAAGGCCTCGACTTGAATCTGAACAAGGAACAGCCTCTTTGATGAAGGCGCCCAAGACACATCCACCAGTCTTTCCGATTCCAGCTTCAAAGAGTCTGCGTTCTTACAGTCATTTCGGTGAACCGAAACACCGCTGCCCCTTGTTACAAAACCCATGATTTCGTCCCCAGGAACCGGGGTGCAACATCTGGCTAGTTTCACCATGACGTCCCCATCGTCTTTCACTAGGACTCCGGAATCACCGGTTGCTACTTTTCGGAATGACTTCGGAGCTGAAGGTAGCTCAAACTCAGACTCGTTCTCGTCCTCGTTAACATCTGGAACGGTGAGTCGATCGATTATGGACTGAGCCGAAATCTGCCCTTCACCAATTGATGCAAACAAAGCACTCAGGTCTTGTATGCCAAGTTCCCCTACAATCTTTCCCAGCGAATCCGCTGACATTAACTGCTGGAGCGGAAGGCCCAATTTACGCATTGTCTTTGTCAGCTGATCCTTGCCAGCCTCAATCGCGTCTTCACGTCGTTCTTGCGAGAAATGATGCTTAATCTTTGCTCTGGCTCGTGGGGAGGCAACAAAATTCAACCAGTCTTTTGAGGGCGAGGCGTCAACTGATTTTGAGGTAAGAACTTCAACAACATCCCCGGAGCTAAGCACGCTGTCAAGGGGTGTGATACGTCCATTAACCTTTGCACCGATGGTTTTATGCCCTACCTCAGTGTGAACCGCGTACGCGAAATCGACTGCTGTTGCGCCGGTAGGAAGTCCAACAACCTTACCCTTTGGGGTAAAGACGTAGACCTCCTTGGCGCCGATCTCAAATCTCAGTGCGTCAAGGAATTCGCCTGGGTCCTTGGTTTCTGCCTGCCAATCTGAAAGGTGCTTTAGCCACAGCAAATCGTCCTGAGTTGTCGCTTGGGATTTACCGGCTTGCTCTTTGTACATCCAATGGGCGGCAACACCGTATTGTGCCCGCTGATCCATCTCGCTGGTACGTATCTGGATCTCCACAGCTCTGCCGGATGGTCCTATCACTGTTGTGTGCAGAGACTGATAAAGATTGAACTTTGGCATCGCGATGTAGTCTTTGAATCGACCAGGCACTGGGTTCCAGCGAGCATGAATGGCACCAAGAACCGCATAGCAGTCGCGAACCGAACCAACAAGAACTCTAATACCGACCAGGTCATAAATTTCATCGAATTCTCTGCCCCTAACAACCATCTTCTGATAGATGCTGTAATACTGCTTTGGCCGACCGGCAACTTTACCTTTGATGCGCTCCGATTTCAGATCGCTTTCTATTGCGCCAATTACTTCGTCTAGATACTGCTCACGCATAGGAGTGCGCTGCGTGACTAGGTTTACTATCTCCTCGTATACCTTTGGGTACAAAATCTCAAACGATAGATCTTCTAGCTCAAGCTTTAGGGTGCTAATTCCCAAGCGATGAGCCAAGGGTGCGTAAATCTCCAAGGTTTCTTGTGCCTTGCGTTTGGCAGACTGTTCAGACACATACTTCCAAGTTCGGGCGTTGTGCAACCGGTCAGCAAGCTTTATGACTAGAACCCGGATGTCCTTAGACATGGCAACAACCATTTTCCGGACCGTTTCCGCCTGAGCGCTGTCTCCGAATTTGATTTTGTCTAGCTTAGTGACGCCATCGACCAGCATCGAGACTTCTTCGCCAAAATCCGAACGGAGTTTCTCTATTGAGTAGGGTGTATCTTCTACGGTGTCATGCAGCAATGCCGCAGCAATCGTCGTGGCTCCGATTCCAAGGTCCGCCAAAATCTGTGCGACCGCAACCGGATGTGAAATATATGGTTCGCCTGATTTCCGCAGCTGGCTAGAGTGTGCCTGTTCGGCTATAGAAAATGCCTTCTCAACAAGGGCGACATCGGCCTTCGGATGGTTTGTTCGCAACGAGCGAATCACAGCTTGTAGCTCTTGGCTGTATGAGTTATGTCTTGTGAATAGTCTCGGCAAGCGGGATCTGATTGAGTTGGTCTCTAGATCCGTCATGGCTCAGCCTTTCTAGCTACAAGCCTAGTCTTGAGAGCGATTAGCCCCTAGGGCTTGATGAGGAATCGTGGCTCCTTCTCACGCAGGTGCACGTATACCGGAGAAGCAATAAATATCGATGAGTAGGTTCCGACAAGCATTCCAATAAACAAAGCAAGAGCGATGTCTATCAAGGTGCCGACCCCGAGCACAGAGGCACCGATGAAAAGGATGGCTGCGACTGGCAAAACCGCAACTACGGAAGTGTTTACTGACCGAACCAAGGTTTGATTAACGGCAAGATTCACTTGTGAAGCAAAGGTTTTTGACTCGGAGAATTCAACACCAAGTGTATTCTCCCTCACCTTGTCGAAAACAACCACTGTGTCATAAAGCGAATAACCAAGAATTGTAAGTAATCCGATCACAGCCGCTGGTGTTACCTCAAAACCACTTAGGGCGTAGATTCCCGCCGTAATTACAATGTCATGGGCCAAGGCGGCTAGTGCAGCAACTGACATTTTGAAGGTGCGGAAATATAGAGCCATCAGGACGGAAACCAGAATGAGAAATACTATCAAGCCATTGATTGCCTTTGAAGTGACATCAGCACCCCAGTTTGCGCCAATAAACGAAGATGTCACTGCTCCGGATTCAACGCCATAGGCGGCTGCCAGTGCAATCCGAATCTCCTCGGTAGTCACATCATCTAGTTGCTCAGTCTGGATTCTTACAGAATCAACCCCAATCGAGGTGACTATCGGTTGACTCTCTGGCTCTACCGTGAAGACGGCATCGCGGGCAACCTGTTGAGCTGTATTGCCAACACCATCGATACGGAATTCACTTCCACCACGGAACTCAATGCCAAAATTGAATCCACCGCGAGCAATAGGGGCTAGGACGGAGATGATTACCATGACAATAGCTATGGAATACCAGATTTTCCTGCGACCGACTATGTCTATTGAAACCCTGCCACTGTAAAGATCGTTACCAAGCTCTCTAAACCTAGACACTATTTGCCACCTGACTTTTCTGCTTCTTGTATCGCTTGCTGTGCTCTACGTTCGGCAATTGTTTGTCTAGTTGATGCTTCCTTGGACACTTTTCCAGCCTTACCAGGACTTAGGCTCGTTGCAGTTCGAAACTGCCCACGCCCCATGTAACCAGAGGCCTTTAGTGACTTGGAGTCGAAACCAGACCAAGGATGCCCAGAGCTAAAGAACTTGGTACGAGCCAACAAGCGCAACAAAGGGTGAGTGAACAACAACACCACAAGGAGATCAACCAAAGTTGTTAGACCCAATGTAAACGCAAATCCTCTCACGTTTCCAACCGTGAGAAAGAAAAGCACGGCGGCAGCTGTAAAGCTGACAGCATCAGATGCCAGAATTGTTCGAATTGAACGCTTCCAGCCATTCTCGACCGCTTGCTCAAGATTTCGTCCTTCGCGAATCTCGTCCCTCACACGCTCAAAGTAGATGATGAATGAGTCAACTGTAATTCCAATTGAGACGATCAATCCTGCAACACCAGCTAGCGATAGTCGATAACCCTGTCTCCAAGATAAGAAGGCGATCAGTAGATAGACAAGTATTGCCGCAACCAACAGTGATCCGACTGTCACGATTGCCAGTCCTCGATACTGGAAAGCCGAGTAGATCACTACAAGTACTAAGCCAATTAGACCGGCAATCAATCCACCTACCAGCTGATCCTGGCCAAGGGTTGCCGATATGTTCTCCTGGCTCTGAACCTCGAATCCGATGGGAAGTGAGCCGTACTTCAACTGATCAGCCAGAACTTTCGAGCTGTCCCTGTCAAAACTTCCCGTTATCTGGGCGGACCCATTAGAAATCACTGCCTGAGTGGTGGGTGCTGTGATAACAAACCCATCTAGGGTAATTGCAAACTGGTTTCTGGGTTGTTCAAGCGGGAAAAGCCTTTGGGTTACGGTTGCAAATGATTCGGAGCCTTCGGGATCGAACTCAAGATTTACGGCCCAGGTATTTGTGGAGGCTCCAGTCGAGGACTGAACGGTTCCATTTGATGCGTCCGAGATGTTGGCTCCATCGACTTCAACGGGTCCAAGTATGAACTTTGCTGTCCCACTAACATCACAAGTTACAAGAGGAATTTTGGGATCGTCAATCTGGCCTGGTTCCCTAAACGATGATGCACAATCCAGTGCGTCAAATTGTTGCTGAATCTCAGGCGTGATCCAATTTAGGTCGCTCGCGTCGACCGGAGTTGGTTGCTCTGCAGTCGGAGTCTCAGCTGGAGTTGGTTCCGCTGTTGTGGCATTCCCTGTTGTGTCAGTTCCGTCAACTTCAGTCAAAGCGGAACCCTGACTGGTTACTAAAACAGCACGAAACTCCAACTTCGCCGAAGCCTTAATTAGGGCGAGGGTGTTCTCGTCTGGAATACCGGGAATCGAAACAATAATGTTGGTGTCTCCCTGAGTTGTTACCTGAGACTCGCTTACTCCACTGGCGTCAACACGCTGACGGATAATGGCAACCGCTTGGTCGAGTTGTTCAGTTGTGACAGCCTCACCATCAAGCAGTAGCGGAGCAAGAATAACTTGGGTTCCACCTTGTAAATCAAGCGCCAGTTTCGGTGTGAAGCTAGCGTTCTCATCCGTTAGAGAACCAAAACCGATTAGCCCCGTAAATCCTGCGAGTATGACGAATAACCAAACCAATGACTTACGTGCGGACTTAACTGTGCTGCTAGCTGCCAACGTCTAATCCCTCGCTATTTCGAAGTACCAGATTTTGCTGGCTTAGTTCTAGACTTCGAAGCTGCTGCTTTGGTCTTGGAGGAAGAGGCTGCGGCCTTTCTAGGTTTTCTAACGGCTGGCACAGTGATGCTCTTTTCGATGCTACGAACAGCTCCGACAGCCACCGTCAATTTCTGGCCGGGAGCAGTCTCTAGTTCAATGCGATCGCCGCTAACGTTTGCGATTTTGCCGTAGATGCCACTTGTTAGCATCACAAACGCACCTTTGACAACCTGGCTTCTCAGCTCCTCGGCTGCTTTCTTTCTTCTGCGCCCTGAAACAAATATCCAGATACCCAAAAGGCTCAGAGCCATAAGAAAAAACAGTGTGTCGTCCATTTGAACCTAACGTCAAAAAATAGCGCCTGTGCGCGTTCCTAATTATAACTGGACGCTCAAAGACCCATTTAACTCCCTTGGTTCAAGCCAAGATGGCGGTATGCCAATGAAGTAGCCTGCCTGCCTTTGGTAGTTCTTTGAATCAGGCCCTCACGCAGCAAATAGGGCTCAACCACAGCTTCTATGGTGTCTGGCTCTTCCCCGACAGCGACAGCTAAGGTCGACAAGCCAACCGGCTTGCCTTCGAATTTGAGAATCAAAGTTTCCAAAATCTGTTTGTCGAGCCGGTCTAAACCAAGAGAGTCAACCTCGTAGAGCTCGAGCGCTCTAGTTGCAACTTCAGAGGACACAACGCCGGATCCATCAACCAAAGCAAAATCGCGAACCCTGCGAAGCAGGCGATTAGCGACCCGAGGTGTTCCTCTCGATCTACTCGCAATAAGTTCGAGAGCGTCTTGGTCAGCGGCCAACGACAGCTGCCTTGCTGCCCTAGACAGAACAGAGGATAAATCCGAATGACCGTAAAACTCAAGATTTGCGGTGTAACCAAAACGATCACGAAGCGGGTTAGGTAGCATGCCCGATCGAGTGGTAGCTCCGACAAGGGTGAACGGTTCTAGCTCCAAAGAGATAGAAGACGCACCTGCCCCCTTGCCTACCATTACATCAACACGGAAATCCTCCATCGCAAGATAAAGAAGCTCTTCCGCTGGCCTAGCCATTCGATGAATTTCGTCGATAAACAAAACTTCTCCCGCTGATAGCGAAGACAAAATGGCAGCCAAATCTCCAGCGTGCTGAATTGTTGGTCCGCTCGAGATACGAAGTCCTGATCCCACCTCCGCCGCGATAATCATCGCTAGCGTCGTCTTGCCAAGTCCTGGAGGTCCGGCAAGCAGTATGTGATCAGGCGAGCGATTCTGAATGGCCGCCGCCTTCAGCATCAGCCCGAGTTGCTTGGAAACATTTGACTGGCCGATGAATTCGTCTAGGGTTGTCGGACGTAATGCTGACTCAAACGCAAGATCATTTTCAGTAACGGCAGGGTTCAATAGATCGTTCAATTTGCATTACCTCTGGCCAAGAGCTGAAGAGCAAGTCTTAGTACTTCTTTCTCGGAGGATTCAGCATTCGAAACTGATTCCACGGCCCGCACGGCGTCCTTTTCTTTGTAACCCAATCCGACCAGCGCATCAATAGCCACGGGGTGGTTTCCCTGTTTGCTTTGTCCCCCCAAACCTGCAGGTAGTTTGCCAGCTAACGAAAGCGTGATTAACTTCGCGGTCTTGGACCCAATGCCAGTGACACCTTTGAACACAGAATCGGCTTCCTGAGAGACAGCATCTCGAATCTGAGAAACGGAGAGAGTGTTGAGAATCGCTAAGGCCGACTTAGCACCCACCCCGGTAACAGATCTGAGAAGTTCAAAAGTCTGTAAATCAGATTGATCGATGAAACCATACAAGGTAAGAGAGTCCTCACGGACTATTAGAACCGTAAAAAGCTCAGCATGGTCACTTGGTAAAAATGAAGATGCCACACGATTGACCGTGTTGACCAAGAGGCCAACTCCCCCAACGTCAACAACTAACGCCTCAGGCGAAGAAGCGCGTACTGTTCCAGATACTGAGGCAATCACGAACTTAGCCTAACTACGGTTTTGATTTGCCTCTTGCTGATTTCACCGCGGAGTGCCACTTCTGTTGAGCTTTGGTGTAGCTAGAGGAAGAATTCACTCCTCGATAGCCTTGGCAAATAGCTATGGCAAGAGCATCGGCGGCATCTGCAGGTTTTGGAATCTCCTTCAAATCCAGCAGTTTTGCTACCATCGCGCCAACTTGAGCCTTACCTGCCCTACCAGAACCCGTAACCGCCGCTTTAACTTCGGTAGGGGTGTGCATAGCAATAGGGATTTGATACTTGTGGGCAAGAAAAATCGCCACACCCGCAACTTGAGCGGTACCCATCACTGAATTCAAGTTTTGCTGCGAAAACACTCTTTCAATTGCTATTACATCCGGTGCGAACTTTGCAATCTGGCTCTCCAGAGCGGTTCCAATCAGACCAATACGAGCATCAAGTTCAGCTTCTTTGCTCGACTCAATTACACCCACATAAACCAGGGTGGTCTTACGTGATTTTCCTAGGTCAATGACGCCGATACCGCACCTAGTCAATCCAGGATCCACACCCAGAATTCTGGTCACTTTTTACGCTTCTAGCTCGGCAAGCACTTCAGGCGATATGTCAAAGTTGGAATATACGCTTTGCACCTCGTCGGAATCTTCCAAAGCGTCGATTAGTTTGATTATAGTTCTAGCGGTCTCGACATCAACTTGAATTGACGCAGCGGGGACAAACTCCACATCAGCACTTTCGTAATCCAACCCCGTATTTTGTAAAGCGGTACGGACTGCAACCATAGACGATGGATCAGTTGTCAAAACAAAACTCGAATCTCTCTCTTCGATGTCCTCAAGTCCATGCTCAAGCCCAACCTCAAGAATTTTATCTTCTGATACTGAATCAGTTCGCTCAATTATGATGACGCCCTTTCGACTGAACAGGTAAGACACGCTTCCCGGGTCTGCCATGGTTCCACCGTTTCTGCTAATTGCGAGACGGACATCAGCGGCGGCTCGATTTTTGTTGTCTGTGAGACACTCGATGAGAATAGCTATACCGTTTGGGCCATAACCTTCGTAGAAAATTGTTTGATACTCAACCGCGCCTGCATCCTGACCGGAGCCTCGCTTAATGGCCCTTTCGATGTTGTCGTTTGGTAGCGAACTCTTGCGACCCTTCTGAACGGCGTCATATAGCGTTGGATTGCCGTCCATGTCGGCTCCGCCAGTCCTAGTGGCAACCTCGATGTTCTTGATTAGCTTTGCAAAGAGTTTTGCCCTACGAGAATCAATGATTGCTTTCTTGTGCTTAGTGGTGGCCCACTTGGAATGCCCTGACATTTATCTCCTAGTTGCGCTTTGCTATGAATTCTAAATTAGATGCTACTTGTCGCCACTTATCATCTGAAGAAAGTACTGATGGACGCGAGTTTCACCCGTGATTTCAGGATGAAAGGAAGTTGCCAACATGTTTTTCTGTCTAACAGCAACAACTCGACCGTCTCCAAGGCTAGCAAGAACCTGCACCCCTTCTCCTACCCGCTCGACAATGGGAGCTCTGATGAACGCTACGTTTACTTGCCCCCCGTCGAAATCGAGTAACGCTTCAAATGAATCCAACTGCGAACCAAAGGCGTTTCTGCGAACTGAAATGTCCATAACCTCAAGGCTTTGCTGGCCCGAGGCGCTGTCAATTACTTCCTTGGCGAGGGTAATCATTCCGGCACAAGTTCCGAACACAGCATGGCCAGTGTTTATGAAATCTAGTATCGGGTTCCTAAGATCAAAAATGTCCAGGAGCTTTGAAATGGTTGTGGATTCGCCGCCAGGAAGTATTAATCCATCAATTCCCTGCAGCTGGTCTCGACTTCGGATCTCAACTGTTTCACATGAGAGCTTTGTTAGCGTATCGATGTGCTCTCTAACGTCACCTTGAAGAGCTAATACCCCGATACGCAATTACCAACCGCGCTCCGAAAGTCGATGTGGGGCAGGAAGATCTTTAACGTTGATGCCAACCATGGCCTCGCCAAGTCCCCTCGATGCCTCAGCGATTACCGTTGGGTCGTTGAACGCCGCAACCGCTTTGACAATAGCTGCCGCGCGCTTAGCTGGTTCTCCCGACTTGAACACTCCAGAGCCAACAAACACTCCATCAGCGCCAAGCTGCATCATCATTGCTGCGTCTGCAGGAGTTGCAACGCCACCCGCAACGAACAAAACAACTGGAAGCTTCTTTGTCCTAGCTACTTCTCTAACGAGGTCGTAAGGGGCCTGAAGTTCCTTAGCTGCGACAAAGAGTTCATCCTCCGTCTTTGATGCAAGCACGTTTATTTCACCCAAGATAGTTCTGATGTGCTTGGTCGCTTCCGAAACATCACCAGTTCCTGCCTCGCCCTTTGAGCGAATCATTGCAGCACCCTCGGTTATTCTTCGAAGGGCCTCTCCTAGGTTGGTAGCGCCACAAACAAAAGGGACATCAAACTTCCACTTGTCAATGTGATTGACATAGTCCGCTGGCGAAAGCACTTCAGACTCATCGATGTAATCGACTTTTAGTGACTCAAGCACTTGAGCCTCAACGAAGTGGCCAATGCGGGCCTTTGCCATGACCGGTATCGAAACCGTTGCAATGATTTGCTCAATAAGTTCCGGGTCACTCATTCGTGCGACTCCACCCTGGGCACGAATGTCGGCAGGAACGCGCTCTAGGGCCATTACAGCAACCGCGCCAGCATCTTCGGCAATTCTTGCCTGCTCGGCGTTAACCACATCCATAATCACGCCGCCTTTTAGCATCTCTGCCAATCCGCGCTTAACTAATGGAGTTGATTCGTTTTTCGATGAAGTCATGGGGATATTCTAACCCGCCAATATGACTAAATTACTGGTCTAGCCAAGCCTTTTGAATCTCAGCCCTAACCTCACCCAAGAGCCTAGGAATGGCCTTGGTCTGCGCGATTATTGGAAAGAAGTTTGAGTCATTGCTCCAGCGCGGGACGATGTGCTGATGCAGATGGTCTGCGATTCCAGCCCCGGCAAGTTCACCCTGGTTCATGCCTAAATTGAACCCCTGGGCCCTAGAGACTTTCCTTAGAACTTTCATACCTGTTTTACTTAGCGCTGCCATTTCTGCAGCTTCTTCATCCGTTGTCTCCTCGTATCCAGCAACATGGCGGTAGGTACAAACCAGCAGATGCCCGGAGTTGTAAGGGAAAAGATTTAGTAGGACAAAACAGGTTTCACCACGATAGACGATCAATCCGTCTTCGTCGGAGCCTTGCGGTGCCAAACAAAACGGGCACTCTTCCCTCTTGGGCTGTTGACCATTTTGTATGTACACCAAGCGATGCGGAGTCCAGAGCCTTTGATAGTTATCTGGTACTCCTGGCAGAAACTCCGGTCCGGTCAACTAAACCTGCTTCTTAGACTCAATGGCTTCAAGAATCAGAGCGATAGCTTCATCTACAGCTACCCCATTCACTTGTTCGCCTGAACGGTAGCGGAAGCTAACGGAGTTTGACAGCTGATCCTCAGCACCCGCAATTAACTGGAACGGAATCTTGTCTTTGGTATGGTTACGAATTTTCTTCTGCATCCGATCATCGCCTAAGTCAATCTCTGCTCTAACACCTTTCGATTTTAGCTTTGCTATCACGGACGAAAGATATGGAGCAAACTCATCGGCGACGGGAATTCCCATGACCTGGACCGGAGCAAGCCATGGTGGAAATTGTCCGGCGTAGTGCTCGGTAAGCACAGCAAAGAATCTCTCAATCGAACCAAACAGAGCTCGATGAATCATTACTGGTCTCTTCTTTAGACCGTCACTTGCGGTGTATTCAATCTCGAATCTCTCTGGCAAGTTAAAGTCCAACTGTATTGTTGACATCTGCCAGGTTCTGCCGATCGCATCTCGAGCCTGTACAGATATTTTTGGTCCATAAAAAGCCGCTCCACCCGGATCTGGAATCAGCTCTAATCCTGAATCAGTTGCAACCTTGGATAGCGTTGAAGTTGCCTTCTCCCAAAGATCATCATTACCGACGAATTTTTCGTTTTCAGGATCTCTAGTTGACAATTCGAGATAGAAATCGGTCAGCCCGTAATCCCGAAGTAAATCAAGAACGAAACTAAGTACCGAGGTGAGCTCCGACTCCATGTCTTCTAATGTCACAAATAGGTGCGCATCGTCTTGGGTCATGCCGCGAACCCTCGTTAGACCATGAACTACGCCAGACTTTTCGTATCTATAAACGGAACCAAACTCAAACATTCTTAGCGGTAAATCTCGGTAAGAGCGAGCCTGGGACTTGTAGATGAGAATGTGGAAAGGGCAGTTCATAGGCTTCAGGTAGTAGTCCTGGCCTTGCTTTCTCACAACACCTTGTTCGTCAATTTCTTCATCAAGCTTCATGGGCGGGAACATACCTTCCGAGTACCAAGCCAAGTGACCAGAAGTTTCGAAGAGGTTGGATTTAGTGATGTGAGGCGAATAGACAAAGTCATATCCAGCTTGCTCGTGACGCTGTCTCGAGTAATCCTCCATCACCCGACGGATAGTTCCACCTTTGGGATGGAAAATCGCCAAACCTGATCCAATTTCCTCGGGAAAAGAGAACAAGTCAAGTTCCTGACCCAAGCGACGATGATCTCGCTTAGCAGCTTCTTCCAATCTCTCCAGGTGAGCCTTGAGCTCATCCTTGGAGGGCCAAGCGGTTCCATAAACTCTTTGGAGCTGCCTATTGTTTTCATTTCCCCGCCAATACGCAGCTGCGAGTCTTGTAAGAGAGAAACCATTGCCAATCATTCGAGTGTTTGGCAAATGCGGACCCCGGCACAGATCCATCCAGATGGTCTCGCCAGATTGTGGGTCAGTGTTGTGATAAATCGATAGCTCGCCTGCTCCAACTTCAGCAGCCCCGTCAGCTAGGTCGCTAGAACCTTTTAGTGAAACAAGTTCAAGCTTGTAAGGCTCAGCGGACAACTGGGTGCGGGCCTCGCTCTCGCTGACAACTTTTCTAACAAAACGTTGACCAGAGCGAACAATTCGTTCCATTTCCTTCTCTATGTTTTTTAGATCCTCCGGGGTAAATGGAACATCGACATCAAAGTCGTAGTAAAAACCATCTGTTATAGGAGGGCCTATGCCTAACTTGGCCTTTGGTTTGATCTTCTGAACTGCTTGGGCCGCAACGTGAGCCGTGGAATGCCTGAGAATACTCAGACCATCAGGTGAGGAGATAGTCACCGGCTCAACCGAGTCTCCATCTGAAACGATGTGGGCGAGATCTTTAAGGTCACCAGAAACTCGCATTGCAACCACAGTCTTGTCGCTAAACAGCTCAAAGCCTGTGGTACCAGGCTTTACCTGCTGCTTGACGCCATCTACAGCGATGGATATCTGTTGATCCAATTGAGTCTTCCAATCTGGCCTTTGACTATGGTCAATCCTAACCAGCTAGGCGCTTGGGCCTTGGTAGCATTGCGAGTCTAGATAAGCCTTGGAAGAAGCAAAATGGAAACCTCACAGCCTCACGTAATCACGCTCGAACTTGCAAAGAAGCTCAATTGGCTTCGAGCGGCGGTTCTTGGCGCGAATGATGGAATCGTATCTACCGCGGGACTCGTAATGGGTGTTGCCGGAGCTACAACCGATAATGGTGCGATTTTGATCGCCGGTGTTGCAGCTTTAGTAGCTGGATCAATCTCAATGGCAGGAGGCGAATACGCATCTGTCAGTGCACAACGAGACAGCGAAATTGCGTCACGAATTAGGCACGAGGGTAGCCACCGAAAGTATGCAAAAGACGAACACGTGTCCCCTATGTCTGCCGCTGTTGCGTCTTTTATCTCATTCGCACTTGGGTCCGTACTACCCATCGTTGCCATTACTGGACCATGGACCGACTACCGCGAAGTGGCGACAATTGTTTCTGTGGTTATTTCGCTGGCTATCACAGGATATGTCGCCGCGATTATCGGAGGAGCGAAGCCGCTTCGCCCGGTCCTTCGCAATGTCGCTGTTTCGTTAGTTACGATGGCAGCAGCCTACGGAGTTGGAATGCTCCTTGGCGTGGCGGTCGCCTAAGCCCTAAGCTTCAGAGTTTTCGCCGTCGTGCTCAGCGA
>Ga0208592_1000015_pt1 | contig 53598 bp, 47 predicted proteins | sample LakMenE18May10ns_FD_150712 | JGI IMG/M metagenome (GOLD analysis project Ga0208592, IMG submission 150712) | Freshwater microbial communities from Lake Mendota, WI - 18MAY2010 deep hole epilimnion ns (SPAdes) | ecosystem: Environmental > Aquatic > Freshwater > Lentic | place: Lake Mendota...
AAGTCATTCACTCTTTCAATTGAGATCTCAAAGTCCAACGACATATCTCTGATTCTTTGTTCCAGCGCCTCAAGAAAACTCACTAGGGCCACAGGTGCCGAATCGCTGATCGGTGCTCTCGAGTTCTCCAATTTTTTTAGGGCTTGAGTGGCGGAAGAGCGCGCCGACTCAATTCGCTCTGGAGTTTGCGCCTCAGATGCAATTAGTAATGTCGTCAGCACGCTGTCGTGCACCAAAGCATCAAGTCTGGATCTCTCTAGATCCAAAGCCTCACGTTGAGCGCTTTGAATACCTGAAGCGATTGATTTCTCATTTGCAAAGTCCACTTTTTGAGCTTGCCAGCGCAGCACCAAAATCATCGCAGTGCCAATTGAAGAAAGAATCAGAAGATGAAGTGAGTCTTGAAGAGCCAAAATACTTTCTCCGGAACCACCGCTAGCAGAGGTGCGAAGCACAAACCATGCCACCGAAACGGAAGCTATGTAACTTACTCCAAGCGCAAATCTGAACGAAGCGCCGGCAGCTATGGCTGATACTCCGAGTAGCCACCAGATCCAAGGCTTGAAGCTTTCTGGAACCGGAACCGCTGAATCAAAGTGCAGGGGCCAGGTTCCCAAAAGCACCAGAGCATTTAGGGCAATTAGTTTTGGCCACAGCCATTCAACGCGAAAAATCCAATGGCCAACCAAAAATCCAATCACGAGAGCAATCAAAACAGCTGTGGAACTGTAGAAAACTATGGGGTTCAGATACTGCAATTGACTCTGGCCATTTACCAATGCCTCGGCAGTAATTGCCACTAGAACAAATGAATACACCCGACCGAGTAACTGATTTACTCTTCTAACCGAGTAGCTCTTGGTCGGAGCTGGTCTAACGGAGCTCAATTAGAGGTTTCCTTCCTCAATTAATCCGTCCTCAATAGCTCGAAGCAGAAGTTCAGTTTTATTCACTGCAGGACGCCCGATGTTCGCGTACTTGGTGCGAACGCGATCAATGTGCTCTTTGGCGGTGCTAACGGTAATTTTCAGACTAAAGGCTACTTGTTTCAGGGCTAATCCAGAAGCGTAGAGCGAAAGTACCTCTTGCTCTCTCGGTGAAAGATTAGCCTTGGTAAATTCTTGATCGGATTCGATGGCCGCGGTGGTCTGAAGATTATTCACTAGCATTCCAGCTGCAACCATTCGAATTGCTTCAACTAATTCAGTCATGCTGTGAGATTTAGGCACCAGTGCTGCAGCTCCTGCTCGCAAGGCCCTTCTAACGAGTTGAGCCTTATCAGCGATGCTAAAAACCAAAACCGACAGTCCCCTAGACAACAGGTTTTGGACGTTTTCTTCCACGCTTGATCCGTCAGCAAGAGATAGATCAAGTACCGCAACGTCAGCGGAGCTATCACCTAGCTGCCTAAGAGCCTTTTCTACTGATTCCGTTGAGGCCATTAGCTTGAAGTTGTTTTGTTCACACATGGTTTCAAGCGCTAGCCGAATGGCCTCATGATCGTCAATGACGACAACCTTTACTTCTTCCTCACCAGTTATCTGGGACAGACTCGACACCTTGGTCACTCCTTTACCAAGCTAGCGATGGTTTCAAAATGATGAGTGTGTGGAAACAAATCGTAGGAACGAATCTGTTCCAGCCGGTAACCCGAACCCATAAAGGACTTTAAATCTCTCGCGAGGGAAACCGGATCGCAAGCCACGTAAAGAATCTTCTTGGGTTCCAAAAACACCAGTTGATCAACGACGGTTTTCCCGGCTCCCGCTCTAGGAGGATCAAGAATTACCGTTGCCCCTGCTAGTTGCAGTCCTTGCTTGATCTGCAGCCGAAGAAATCCCTCAACAGGTGCAGCTACCGCTTTATGTTTGGCTAAATCCACCAGGTTTGCGCTAGCGTCTGAAGTTGCAACTTTTGAGGACTCAACGGTTGTGATGTTTAGCTTTTTCCCATACTTAGTTGCGAGCGCTCCGGAGAAAAGTCCGACCCCGCCATACAAGTCAAGATTGTTTGCGTCTGGATCCAAGCCCTCCGATAGCTCAATCACCTCAGTTGCCAAAAGCTCTGCTGCTCCACGGTGAACCTGCCAGAACCCACCGCTTGAAATTCTGAACGACCTTCCAACGGCACGCTCTGTAAGTTTCTTGTCACCCTTTAGTTTTTTGTCAATAAACCATTGGACCCCGCCAGTTGAGGCGGTTGCGATTTCAATGCGTTTTACATCTTGCCAATTCTTAAGGTGAATTCCGAGTTCGTTAATTTCTGTAACCGCAAGCGGCAATGACTTGACCGGCACCACGTTGTGAGTGCGCTCCTGATAAGGGCCCGCTACACCCTCAGCCGAGACGTGCAGTTGCACTCTGGTTCGATAGCCAAGACCATTAGTTGTCTCATCTCCTGGAACTGGCAGTACCTGCACTCTTTGGGAAATTCCTGCCATGCGCGAAAGCGATTCCTCAAGAACGTCAGTTTTTAGAGTCCTCTGGTACTCAAGGGCAAGGTGACCGAACTCTGCTCCTCCAGCACCTAGTCGATCTGCCTCTTTCCAGATGTGACTTACTCTGTTATTGGATGGGCTTAACACCTCAAGAGTTTCGGCTCGACAAAACGATCCGCCCTTATCTTCATAGACTTTGGCTTTTACTTTTTCGCCAGGGGCGGTGTGGGAAACAAAGACAACCCTGCCCTCGTGGCGCGCAACAAATATCCCGCCGTGAGCGACCTTTTCGATCTCTAGTTCTAGGACCTGATCTAGCCAATTCACAGTTTTACTCATTCGACAAGTGTTCCACAGCTACAAGTAGTCTTTATCCGTGACCCGATTGGTATTAGCATCTAGCTCCCCCGCCAGACTAGCCCTGCTTGGGGCTGCCGGCATTGTGCCGGAAGTGGTAGTGCCAGCCGTCGATGAAGAGGCACTTACCGATGGCTTGAAATCAACTAACCCGAATGTGTCAACCGAGCAGCTGGTGGAATATCTGGCCAAGGCAAAAGCTGAATCTGTGGTTTCCGATCCAAGGACTTTTGGGGCTCTAATCCTGGGCGGAGATTCAGCATTGGAGTTTCAAGGAGCTACCCTTGGAAAACCGCACGAACCAGAAGTAGCCATAGCTCGCTGGAAGCAGCTAAGGGGTAATTCAGGAACCCTTTACAGCGGACACTGCCTGATAGACAATACAGATCCAAAAAACTCCAAAATGGTCTCCAAGGTCAGTTCGACCAAGGTTTACTTTTCTGATCTGACCGATGCTGAAATTAGTGCCTACGTTGCAACCGGTGAGCCACTAAAAGTTGCCGGAGCGTTCACCATTGATGGAATAGGTGGAGCGTTTTTGGACCGAATAGAAGGTGATGCTCACACCGTCGTTGGCTTATCCCTTCGAGTGCTTCGGGACCTAACAAGGCAACTAGGTGCTGAATACACCAGTCTTTGGCGCTAATCACAGGGATATCTTCGATTGTTTGTAGCTCAGGGCCAATTTTGCCTAAGCAATAGCCAATAGGATTTTGTCTTATGAGCGGATTGATAACAAAAGTACTAATCGCCAACCGCGGGGAAATTGCTGTCCGCATCGCTCGAGCCGCTAAAGATAGCGGAAGACAATCCGTTGCCGTGTACTCAGATCAAGACCGAGACAGTCTGCATGTCCGGGTTGCAGATGAAGCATATTCGCTCAACGGAACTACTTCCCAGGAAACCTATCTGGTAATCGAAAAGCTAATCTCAATTGCAAAAAGATCTAACTGTGACGGCGTCCACCCAGGTTATGGATTCTTGGCAGAAAACGCTGACTTCGCAAGAGCCGTAATTTCGGCAGGGATGAAATGGATTGGCCCTTCTCCCGAAGCCATTGAACGCCTCGGTGACAAGGTATCCGCTAGGCATGTCGCAGAAAAAGTTGGCGCACCTCTCGTCCCCGGCACCTTGAATCCCGTCGATAGCGCTAAAGAGGTTTTGGAATTTGTGGCTAAGCACGGTTTGCCAGTTGCAATCAAGGCAGCCTACGGCGGCGGCGGCCGAGGTATCAAAGTCGCCTACCAGGAATCAGAAATTGCAGAACTTTTTGAATCGGCCACCAGAGAAGCTGTTGCTGCTTTCGGGCGTGGCGAGTGCTTTGTTGAAAAGTATCTTGAAAAACCTCGTCACGTCGAAACTCAATGCTTGGCCGATAGCGCCGGGAACGTGGTTGTAATCTCCACCAGAGATTGCTCCCTGCAACGTCGCCATCAAAAGTTGGTTGAAGAAGCACCCGCGCCATTTCTGTCAACAGAGCAGGAAAAAAAGCTCTACGAATCTTCCAAAGCAATCCTCAAGGAAGTCGGCTACCAAGGCGCTGGAACTTGTGAGTTTCTAATTGCCCAAGACGGAACCATATCGTTCCTTGAAGTAAACACAAGGTTGCAGGTGGAGCACCCGGTTTCTGAAGAAGTAACTGGGTTGGACTTAGTGCGGGAGCAATTTCGTATCGCTGAAGGCGGCCTAATCGACTACCCGGATCCAGAAGTAATCGGACATAGTTTTGAATTCAGAATTAATGGCGAAGATCCTGGCCGAAACTTTATGCCTGCTCCTGGTCCCGTCCATGTCTTTCGAGCACCTGGTGGACCTGGAGTTAGAGTCGACAGCGGTGTTGAATCAGGAGATTCCATTCCTGGAAACTTCGACTCTATGATTGCCAAACTGATTGTCACCGGTAAAGACCGCACCCAGGCTCTCGAAAGATCCAGGCGCGCATTAGCGGAATTGCAGGTTCTTGGTTTACCGACGGTTATTCCATTTCACAGAAGGATAGTTAATCATCCAGCCTTTGTTGCGACGGACGGAAAATTTGATGTTTACACAAGGTGGATTGAAACAGAGTGGAACAACGACATTGAACCTTGGGCAGGACAAGCCGATCAAATTGATCAGTTAGCAAACTCGAGAAGCTCAGTTGTTGTCGAAGTTGACGGCAAGCGTCTTGAGGTTAGCTTGCCTTCGAGAATGCTTCAGACCGGATCACAGTTTGCTACCGGTGGTCGTGCACCCAAGCGCAATATCTCCTCGCATCACGCATCAAGTGGAGCCGGTGACAAAGCCATCAAAGCACCTATGCAATCCACTGTGGTAAAACTTGCCGTTGCTCCCGGCGACAAAGTAGTCGAAGGTGATCAAATCTTGGTACTTGAGGCGATGAAAATGGAGCAGTCGATTACCTCACCTCGCAATGGTGTAATCAAGGCCGTAAAAGTAGCAGTTGGGGAGACAGTGCCCTCCGGTACCGTTCTGATTGAGTTCGAAGACTAATCCAAGTTTGGATTGTTTAGCCTCCGGGCGAGAATAGTAGTTGCTTGGTTAAATCGTCAATGTTGCCTCATATTGCGCCAGCGCTTGGCAGCTAGACTGAAATCCATGACTAATCCACTAGAAATTCATACCAATAGCCCTTTTGAGATCGCCAAGCAGGCTGCTGATCAGATACGTGAAGCAACTGGAGTGGAAACTCACGACATCGCGCTAACTCTTGGTTCTGGTTGGGCCAAAGCCGCTGACTTAATTGGAGAGGAAGTAGCAAGTGTTCCAGCTAAAGACATCATTGGGTTCTCAGCTCCGGTTGTTGAAGGTCACGTTGCTTCGATTCGTTCAATAAAGCTACCTAGTGGCAAGCACGCTTTAGTTTTGGGAGCACGTACTCACTTCTACGAAGGTCACGGGGTGCGTCGAGTAGTTCACGGAGTTCGCACCGCAGCTGCCGCTGGTGCCAAAACCATGATCTTGACTAATGGCTGTGGTGGTCTAAAAGAGAGCTGGAAGCCAGGGACCCCCGTTCTAATAAGTGATCACATAAACCTGACTGCCTCAAGTCCTTTGGAGGGGCCAACCTTTATTGATCTCACTGATCTTTACTCCAAGCGACTCCGCGAACTAGCAAGAACTGTTGATGCGAGCTTGGATGAGGGTGTGTACGCGCAGTTCACCGGACCACACTACGAAACGCCAGCGGAAGTTCAAATGGTGAAAGCTATGGGTGGGCACCTAGTTGGTATGTCCACTGCTTTAGAAGCAATTGCTGCTCGTCAAGCTGGAATGGAGATCCTAGGATTTTCCCTGATGACAAATCTTGCGGCAGGTATTCAAAAAACTCCACTTTCACATGCCGAAGTTTTAGAGGCTGGAAGAGAAGCTGAGCCAAGAATTAGCGCGCTACTTGCCGCAATTATCAAAAAGATATGACCTCGCTTAAAACCCTGATTGAACAAGCTCGTGACTGGATCAACCAAGATCCAGACCTAGAAACCATTGCCGAGCTTGAGGGCTTGATAGAAAATTCTGACGAACAGGGTCTTTCCGACAGGTTCAGTCAGCGAATTGGCTTTGGTACAGCTGGGCTTCGAGGCTCGCTGGGGGCCGGACCAAACCGAATGAATAGAGTTTTGGTCGCCCAAGCAGCAGCTGGGATCTCCAAGTATCTAAGGGAGAACTTTGATGATCCAAGCGTGGTTATCGGCTTTGACGCAAGAAAAAACTCTGATGTTTTCGCTAAGGACTCAGCGGAAATCTTCTCGGGATTTGGCATTCGAGCATATTTGTTTGATGAGCTAGCAGCGACCCCAATGGTGGCCTATGCCGTCAAATCCCTGGGGGCTTCTGCGGGAGTAATGGTTACCGCATCTCACAACCCCCCAGGAGACAACGGATACAAAGTCTATGACCACACTGGATCTCAAATCATTTCACCAATGGACGTGGAAATCTCCAAAAACATCGAAGTAGTTGCTAAATCCCAGTTGATTTCCAAGCTGGTCCGAGGATCAGATTTCCTAGCAGTTCCAGCCAGCGTTCGAATAGGTTACCTGCAATCGGTGAGTGGGTTACTGAATAAACATGCTGACCGAAAGAATATCAAAATCGTGTACTCCGCCATGCACGGTGTGGGGGCCAAGTTTATTGACGAAATTTTCTCACTTTCTGGTTTAGAGAAGTTAGTGCATGTTCAATCTCAACAGCAACCAGATGGAACTTTCCCCACAGTCGCATTCCCAAACCCAGAAGAACCTGGCGCGATGGATCAAGCACTAGAAACTGCAAGGAGAAATAGTGCGGACCTAGTTTTAGTAAACGACCCAGACGCAGATCGCTTGGCGGTTGCTTTCTTGCAATCTGATGGAACCTACGCTCAGCTAACTGGAGACCAGCTTGGGCTATTGCTTGGCGAAGAGATGGCGGCTAGGGCTGCTAGAGAGGGACTGTCTGGAAACCTGGCGTGCTCAATAGTTTCTAGCTCTGCCCTTGGAAAAGTCGCCGAACATTATGGCTTTGGCTTTCAACAAACTCTCACGGGATTCAAGTGGGTTAGCCGAGTTCCGAATTTGATTTTCGGATACGAAGAAGCTCTTGGTTACTGTGTTGACAGTAATCAAGTGCGAGACAAAGATGGCTTATCTGCGGCTTTGATCGTGGCTGACATTGCCTCGCAACTAGCAAACCAGGGATACACCCTTGGCGATCAGCTAGATCGTCTAATGCAGCGCTATGGATACTTCTCGACGGGTCAGATTTCGATACGAGTTACCGATTTGAATGTGATATCTAACCTGATGAGCAAGCTAAGAAATAATCCCACAGCTGAAATCGCGGGTGTTTCGGCAGAGTTTGAGGATATGCAGCAAGGAACCAAGTTGCTTCCTGGAACCGATGCATTGCGCTTTACCCTCAGTGATGGCAGAACCGTAATCATTCGGCCCTCGGGAACCGAACCTAAGCTCAAGTGCTACCTTCAGGCCGTAAGCGAGAGTGAAACGACCTCAAGTAAATTACTCGCTGAGCTGGAAACTGCGATGAGGCAGCTGCTGGTCTAGCCTTTTGGGTTTTTGGTAAAAGCGATCACGCTTTCAGGAACTGGAAGACTCTTTGACTCGTCGTCGGAAGGTATTGGCTGATCTGCCACCAAGTGAATCGGAATTACCCCTGACCAGACACCGGTACCCGAACCTTCGTCGTCATGAGGCATACCCGTTCTGATTTTTACCGATGCCTCTGCAAGAGAAATTGACAACAGTGTTGTAGCCGCCAACTCCTTGACTGTTGATTTCCTAACTTCAAGGGTTCGCCCAGGAATGAGACCGTCACTGACTTTTTCCAAAAGTTCGTTCTTGTTATCCCCCGTTATTTCCTCTGCGGTTCCTAAGATAACTACGGACCGGTAATTCATACTCGAGTCAAATGTGGTTCTAGCAACCACTAGACCATCAAGCTTGGTAACCGTTATGCAGGTTGGAGCTCCTTTGGCTAGTTGACGCATAAACCTTGCACCGGATGAGCCGTGAATCAGGATCCTGTCGCCATCGCGAGTGAAGGCGTAAGGCAACACAAAGGGCTGGCCATCTTCAACGTAACCGATGTGGCACAAGATTGTTGAATCAAGGATTTCATACATCGCGTCGCGGTCTGATACCGAGCGTTGCTTTAGGCGATTGATTTCTGTTCTTTTGGTATCGCCAGGGTTTGGAAGTGACATTTAACGACTCTATACCTCTAAATCAGAGCCATTAAGCCCTAGAAAAACCTTCGCTGATCATGTCAATAAGCTCTTCTCGGTCATCCAATGCCTGGAATGAAGCCTCGGCAGCATTTAGCTGGAACTGCTCGAGATCCGCTAATGAGTAACCAAAGGTGGTCATTAGCAGCTCGAGTTCGCGAGTCAGAGTGGTTCTAGACATCAAACGATTGTCGGTGTTTACCGTCACCTTGAATCCAAGTTCATACAAAATGTCAAACGGGTGATCAGACATCTTGTCTCCCAGCATGGCAATTGCTCCAGTCTGCAAATTTGAAGAAGGTGATAGCTCTAGGGCAATTCCACGATCGTGCACCCACTCAGAAACTTCACCCAACACAACAACGTCGGTGTCTCCTTCGGATCTAGAGAACATAATGTCCTCAATGATTCGCACACCGTGTCCCAAGCGAAGGGCGCGACCAGAAACAATGGCATCTTTGATGCTGGCAACACCATCGCCCTCTCCCGCGTGAACCGTGATCGGAAACATTTGTTCAGCAAGGTAGTCAAAAGCGGCTTTGTGATTTACCGGCAGAAATCCTTTTTCCGGACCGGCGATATCAAAACCGACAACACCGTTGTCCCTGTGTCGAACAGCTAGCTCAGCAATCTCCATACCCCGATTGTTCTGGCGCATGGCAGTAACGAGCTGACCTGTTCTTATAAATCCTCCTGCAGCCTCAACATCTTTCATGCCTTGCTCAAGACCGTCTTGAACGGCCTCTACTGTCTCGTCAAGCGTTAGTCCACTTCTTAGGTGTTGCTCTGGAGCCCAGCGAACTTCTCCGTAGATCACGCCATCATCGTGCAAATCAAGAACAAACTCCTTAGCGACTCTGGTGAGCCCCTCACGGGTTTGCATAACGGCGGTTGTGTGATCAAAAGTTTCCAGGTAGCGCTCTAATGAACCAGAGTCAGCCGACTCAAAAAACCACTCGCCAAGCTTTACCGCGTCATTTGCTGGAAGGGTGTGTCCAATTTTCTCGGCAAGCTCCACCATCGTCTGTGGTCTCAGCCCGCCATCTAGGTGGTCGTGAAGAGAGATCTTAGGCAATGCCTTGAGTTTTGCGTCCATGATTTAGTTGTCCTATTGGCTGAAATTAGTTTTTGATTCGGTCTAGTATCAGTTTTCTCGATACTTGGCCTCGAGCCTCAATGTTATATGCTGTGGCGATTGTTTCTTGCGCCCGCTGGAACCTAGCTGGTTCATCGGTATGAAGGGTATACAAAGGGTCGCCTTTTTTGACTGTGTCGCCAAGCTGCGCGTGTAAAGTAACGCCTGCTCCAAACTGCACTGGGTCTTCTTTTCTAGCTCTTCCAGCCCCCAGTCGCCAGGAAGCTAGTCCCACCGAAAGTGCGTCTAGCTCAGTAATAACACCATCAGTTTCCGCAACAACTGTTTGAGTTTCTTTAGCAGTAGGTAGCTTGGCGTCTGGGTCCCCACCTTGAGCGCTAATCATTGCCCGCCACTTATCCATTGCGCGGCCATCACTTAGCGCTGCAGAAACATCGACATCCTTTACTCCTGCAAGACTAAGCATTTCAGTGGCTAGCGCAACGGTAATCTCAACAACATCGGAAGGTCCGCCGCCGGCAAGAACTTCAACTGACTCTTCAACCTCTAACGCATTACCAATCTTGAGACCGAGCGGGGTCGACATGTCAGTCAATAATGCCGAGGTGTTGACACCAGCATCGGTACCTAGTTGAACCAATACTTGAGCTAATTGCTTGGCGGTTGCGAAGTCTTTCATGAATGCGCCAGAGCCTACCTTCACATCCAAAACAAGTGACCCGGTTCCCTCGGCAATTTTTTTGCTCATGATCGACGATGCGATTAGAGGTATTGCCTCGACGGTTCCTGTGACATCGCGAAGCGCGTATAGCTTTTTGTCGGCAGGAGCTAATCCCGATCCTGCTGCACATATAACAGCGCCGATTTCGGCTAGCTGTTTTGTCATTTCCTCGTTGGATAGATTTGCTCTCCAGCCGGAGATTGCTTCGAGTTTGTCTAACGTTCCACCAGTGTGCCCAAGTCCTCGCCCAGATAATTGAGGAACAGCAACCCCAAATACCGCCACCAAAGGAGCAAGTGGCAAAGTTATCTTGTCGCCAACACCGCCTGTTGAGTGCTTATCAGTTGTTGGCACACCAAGGTACTCAAAGTTCAAACGCTCACCCGATGCAATCATGGCCATCGTGAGATCTTTAATTTCTCGGCCATTCATGCCATTTAGCAAAATGGCCATAGCCATAGCTGACATTTGTTCATCAGCTACTTTGCCTGCGGTGTAATTTTCAATCAGCCAACCAATGGCTTCTGTAGTTAGCTCCTGCTTTTGCCTTTTGGCAATTATAAGATCTACTGCGTCAAAGCTATTCAAGCCCTTTGTTCCAAATCTCTTGGTCCAAAAGCGTCTGGGATTACCTCTTCGATGGTCTTAATCCCTGAGACGGTTTCAAGTAGCATGCCAGGTGCTGAGTGTTCGTAAAGCAGCTGGCGGCATCTGCCGCAGGGCATGAGGACATTGTTGTGCTTGTCAACGCAATAAAACGCAACGAGACGACCGCCACCGGTTCTAAACAGGTCGCTGACCATTGAACACTCGGCGCATAAAGTAACTCCATATGATGCGTTCTCAATGTTGCAGCCAGAAACTACTCGACCGTCTTCTGTTAGAGCCGCGACCCCAACCGGAAAATTCGAATAAGGAACATAAGCTTTTTGCATTGCTGCAATAGCTTCCTTGCGAAGTAGATCCCAGTCGATTTGCATCTCTAACCCTTCACGTAAGGAATACCATCAGCTGCTGGTGGCCTGGATCGACCGACGAAACCAACAACAGCAATCAGGGTAACTAGGTAAGGGACCATGGTTATCAGATTCGATGGAATTCCTGGGCTTACTTGACCTCCCCAAATTCTTAGGATTATGGAAAAACCAAAAAGCAACGCAGCTGCAGTTGCATATCCAGGGTGCCAGCGTCCCAGGATCACAACCGCCAAAGCGATAAAGCCCAATCCTCCAGACATCTCGCGGCCGAAGGAGCCGGAGCTTCCGATAGTCATTGCCGCTCCACCTAAACCTGCAAGTAAGCCACCGAGTGTGACCCACCAGAAGCGAGTTCGTCCAACATTAATTCCAACGGTGTCTGCTGCCAGAGGATTCTCTCCCACTGCCCGCGCACGAAGTCCCAGCTTTGTTTTGAAAAGTACAAACCACAAAACAATGACAATTCCGATTGCCAAATACACTGTGATTCTGTTTTGGAACAATACCGGTCCGATTATTGGGATATCCCCAAGGTACGGAATAGAAATTATTGGAAAAGTACCAGGACTGTTGGTAGCGGATTCGTCCTCTGTTACCCACTGCTGGTACAAGAAGTTTGTAATTCCAATTGCCAAAACATTTAGAACAACACCAACGATTATTTGCTGAGCTAGGAATCGAACCGCAAACACAGCTAGTATCGCTGAGAACAACCCAGCGGTAATCATGGCTGAAACCATTCCAAGAATCTGATTTCCAGTGAGGGTGCTGACAACAGCTGCCATGAAAGCGCCAGTGAGTAGCTGACCTTCAATGGCGATGTTCACAACTCCAACTCGTTCGCTCATGATGCCACCCATGGCTCCAAGCACGATTGGAACTGCCAAAACCAGGGCCGAACCGAGAATGAAAGCCACCGGAACAGTGTTTCCGCCCGCGAGCCAGCCCAAAAGAGAAACCAGAGCAATTGCACCAAAGAGCATGGAGAGCCAAATTGATGGGCGTTGATTCTTACTGACTTTGAATGCCGCGTAGCCAGTTATGAGTAGCAGCAAAACTCCGGCAAATGTCCCAAGAAGTGCGGAGCTAATGTCAATGTTTGGAAATTGAACTAGTTCTCGGTCCCCAGTTAGCTCAAAGGATACGATTTCGCTCTTACCTAGAACCCCGAAGAACACTAGAACAACAATGGCCAAAGCGCCCATCACTGCTGGGGTCTTCCATGATTCCCGAACTTCCTTAACAGTCACGGTGCTCACTTTTTCCCTCCTCGACTAAACAGTCTTGACCGCAGTGCACTCAGCATGCTGGTTGTTTGAGCTGGTGGGAGCCTAAAGATGGCTCTAATAAGAGGTGGTGCGGCGATGAACAAAACTATTGCTCCTTGAACGATTCCAAGAACATCGGGAGAGATCCCTTCAATCTGAATTGCAGAAGCTCCAGCTTTGAACGCTCCAAACAAAAGACCCGCTAGTAATACCCCAGAAGCGGTTGATCCACCAAGAAGGGCAACTGTAATAGCGTCAAAGCCGATACCCGCATGCGTGGTTGGTGTAACACCACCGGTTGAAGACAGAGCCTGGTTGGCAGCTGCAATTCCAACAAAAGCTGCGGATAGTCCCAAAGCAAGAACGTAAGTACCTTCAACATTGATTCCAGCGGTTCGTGCGGCAGAAGAGTTGAAGCCAACAGCGCGAAGCCTGAACCCGATTGTTGAACGCTCCATTAGCCACCAGTAGATGATTACAGCGACGATAGAAAGTATGAAGCCTAGATTCAGAGCAAAATTCTCACCGAACAGATTTGGCAGTCTCGCCGTTTCGAATGCTGGATCGGACTTGGTGTGACCGCCAGCAGTCGCCCCTTGAAGCAGGTTGTTATCAAGAAGTAAATGATTGAAAAAACTGACAATAACGTAGTTAAGCATGATTGTTGTGATTACTTCGTTGGCGCCAGTTCTAGCTTTGAGAAAACCAACAAATGCACCCACCAACGCAGAACCAACTATCGCTGCCAAAATGGCAACAACAAAGTGAATAACTGGAGGTAGCTCAATTCGAGTAGCAACAAATGTTGCCCAAATCATTCCCGAAATTAGCTGGCCAGTTCCACCAATGTTGAAAAGCCCCACTCTAAAACCAAGACCTATACCAAGTCCTGCTGCGATAAGTGGGCCAGCAAGTCGCAGAGTTTCAGTTAGTGGTCGAATAGCAGCTTCAAATGTTTCAGCGTTGGAGTTGTAGATTGCACCCTTGAAAAGTGCTCCGTAGCCGGCGCTTACAACATCTCCGGCAGCACGCAAGCTAGCCAGTGGATCGGCAAAGAAATATCCAATGCTCTGTAAAAACTCCTTGTTGGAGACAATCATGAAAAATGCACCAACGACAAATCCCAAGATTACCGAAAGGACTGTGCGAGTCAGCCCACCAGAAAGAATCTCTTTCAAGGCTGCGTTCCAATTTATTGGCTCTTGTCTTGAAGTTGCACTCATGCTGCGTCCCCCGCCATCATCTGGCCAAGTTTTGCTCTGTCTGTTTTTGCATCCACGATTCCAACAATTTGTCCGCGATACATAACCGCGATTCGATCAGCTAAAGCCAATACCTCGTCTAGCTCGGTTGAAATAAGCAACACTGCTTTACCTTCGTTTCGCTCCTTGACTATTCGCTCGTGAATAAACTCAACCGAACCAACGTCAACACCGCGAGTTGGCTGAGAAACTACCAGAAGCTCCACGTCTCTAGAAAGCTCGCGAGCCAAAACAACTTTCTGCTGGTTTCCCCCCGATAGTTTTCCGGCTGGAGTCTGGGCGGAGGTTGTTCTAACATCAAACTCTCTGACTCTTTCATCAGCAATTCGATTACGAGCTCCGAAGGCTATACCGAATCCTTTTGCAAATGGTTTTGAAAATGAACCATTAAGCATGAGGTTCTCGGCGATGGAGAATTCAGAAACAAGTCCGTTCTTCTTCCTGTCCTCTGGGACGTAGCCAACGCCTTTTTCAAGAACTGACCTTACCGACTTGCCCTTGATGTTAGCTCCAGAAATCTTGACGTCGCCCGAATCAGACAAAACGGGCCTTAGCCCAAGAATTGCTTCTGCTAATTCTGTTTGACCGTTTCCCTGCACCCCGGCAATCGCTAGAATCTCTCCAGCTCGAACTTCAAAACTAACTTGGTTTACAGCCCGCTGTTCTCGATCGTCCAAAACAGATACTCGGTCGAGTTGCAACACAACTTTGCCAGGGTTGGAAAGATTCTTCTCTACAGTTAGCCCGACATCTCGACCGACCATCATGCTGGCTAGCTCTTTTGTATCAGCGCTTGGCTTGGCTTCCCCAACAACCCGGCCCTGTCTAATCACTGTGATTTTGTCTGCAACAGCCTTTACTTCGCGCAGTTTGTGGGTGATAAAGACAATCGAAGTACCCGACTTTGCTAGACCTCGCATGATGTCCATTAGCTCGTCGGTTTCTTGCGGGGTTAATACTGCAGTGGGTTCATCAAGAACCAGTATCTTGGCGTCTCGAGCAAGGGACTTTATGATTTCCACCCGCTGTTGAGCTCCTACCGGTAGATCCTCAATCAAAGCGTCTGGATCAACATCGAACCCAAATCGATCCGAAATCTCGCGCACCAATGCTCTGGCTGCGTCTAAGTCAAGAACGCCTAATTTGTTGGTGGGTTCGTGCCCTAATGCCACGTTTTCTGCAACCGTAAATACTGGAATGAGCATAAAGTGCTGATGCACCATACCGATTCCAGCAGCCATCGCATCTCCAGGGCCAGAGAACTTGGTGGCCTTTCCGTCTATCAGAATCTGACCCTCGTCAGCTTTGTAAAGGCCGTAAAGAACATTCATCAGAGTGGATTTACCTGCGCCATTTTCTCCAAGCAGGCAGTGAATCTCTCCAGGCTCAACAACAAGATTGATTGAGTCATTTGCTACAAGGGTGCCAAATCTCTTGGTGATTCCCTTTAGCTCTAATTTCATCCGGCACTCCTATGTGCGCTCAAGTTCAATGAAGAAATTATCTCACATAAAAAAGTGAAGGTCGGATGCTCCCGAGGGAGCACCCGACCTTCAACGGTTTTTTAGCTACTAGCCCTTTGGCTTGTAGGTTCCGTCAATGATGCCCTTTTCTAGCTCAGCTAGCTTGTCTACTAGACCGGAGCTAACCTTGGACGAGAAGTCGGTGAAAGCTGAGTAGCCAACACCCTTGTTCTCTAGAGTTCCAACATACTTAGTTGCATCAAATGCAACTCCGTCAACTAGACCCTTGATGACATCAAATGTTGCAATTGCCATTCTCTTCTCAATTGAGGTAAGAATGTACTTCGCTAGATCTGGGTTTCCAGCAGCGATGTCAACGTCAACACCAATCATTACTGCATCTGGGTTTAGCTCATCGATTGCAGACTGAGCAGCTGTGAACTGGTTTCCTCCAACAGGAAGAAGAACGTCAGCACCACCGGTGATCTGAGTCTTGGCAATAGCGAGTCCCTCTGGGTTGTTTGGAGCGAATCCACCCATCATGGTGTATGACTCTGGTCCAGCTGCGTCCCAACCAAGAACCGTAACAGTCTGGCCGTTGTCTTTACCCCACTGCTGTGCACCGTTGTAGTAACCGGTCATGAAGTCAGTAACTGAAGGGAAAGGAAGTCCTCCGTAGGTACCGATTGTCTTGGTGGTTGAGTAGTCAGCTGCTGCGTAACCAACTAGGAAAGCTGCTTCAGCAGTTTCGAATAGCAATGGCTTAACGTTTTTGGCTGCTGACTCTGAGTCCACAAGAGCAAAGTCAAGGTCAGGGTTAGCTTCAGCGATCTTGGTGATTGCGTCGCCAAGTGCGAATCCAACACCGATGATGATGTCACATCCTGCGTCAACGCTTGCCTGAAGGTTTGGCTCAAAGTCTTCTGGAGTTGCAGACTCTAGGGCATTGATTGAAATGCCTAGGTCAGTCTCTGCCTGCTTTAGACCTGTGTAAACAGCTTCGTTGAAGGACTTGTCGTTCCAGTTTCCCTCGTCAGATACTGCACAAGCTAGGAAATCTACTGATCCTGGCTCTACTGTTGCTTCGTCCTCTGGTGCAGCTGCGCAACCAGAGAGTACTAGTGCTGAAACAGCCGCTAGTGAAAGTGCCTTTACAGCACTTGAGCGTGAAAATAGCTTCACTTATTTCCTCCTATTTGGGTGTCAGTCATGTCGATCACGTCTGACGTAATGACTTGAGAATACCTGACGAAAACAGGTCCAAATGTCCGAAACGCCGCTGATTATGGCTTTCGTGACCTAAACGATACCAAAGTGAGTTTGGCTAAAGAATCTCGTCGTGACCAGTTGCCTTTAAAGAGTCAACCAAAGCTTTAACCTTTTGGGCGTTTGCCTTATTGGTCACCAGGAGTGCATCTGGGGTGTCCACGATGATGACATCTTCCAATCCGATGATGGCAATCATTCTCTTGGTTTCACTAACCAAAATTCCACTCGAGTCATCAGATAGCACTCTGGCCGATCCCAGAACCGCCAAATTGTTTTTTCTGCCCTGGGATTGCAGTTCCGCAATGGCAGCAAAATCTCCAACATCGTGCCAACTGAATTTTCCTGGAATGAGGCCAACTATCCCAGCTTCAGCAGCGGGCTCAGCAATGGAGTAATCAATTGCCACCTTTTTCAAAGTTGGCCACAGCTTGGCAACTGTGACATCTCTATTTGGAGTATCCCAAGCCGCAGCCAATTCGAGAATCGCTGCGTGTAGTTCGGGTTCGGACTTGGCGAGCTGCCTGAGTAATAGTGCCGCGGGGGCAATGAACATTCCAGCGTTCCAGAGGTACTTACCCGACTCGACGTACTTTTTTGCTCGCTCCAGCTTTGGCTTTTCAACAAACTTTTCGACCTCAAGAGCAGATGGAGCTCCCGAAACTTCCAAAGCGTCGCCGGATTTGATGTATCCGAAGCCAACTGAAGGTTCAGTTGGGGTGATACCTATTACAACGATCCGATCGGTGGCTGCTAACTCAATGGCTTGCTTGACTGCGTCCTGAAATGCCTTGCTGTCGGTGATCACATGATCGGCAGCGAAGGCGCCGATGATGACATCGGGCTCTCTTCTGGCCAAGATAGCTGCCGCGAGCGCTATAGCAGCGGTTGAATCCTTCGGGCTTGATTCAATTACCAGGTTGTTTGCCGAAAGCTCAGGTAATTGGCCAAGGACTGCTTGCTCGTGGGCGGAGCCAGTAACAACCATGGTTCGCTTGGCTGAGGCCAGGGGAACAATGCGATCCCAGGTGTCTTGGAGCAGGGTTTGACCAGATCCGGTTAGGTCATGCAAAAACTTTGGAGCGGCCGCACGAGAAAGTGGCCACAATCTACTGCCGACTCCCCCAGCTGGGATGACAGCGTGAAAGCGGTCTTGAGGTTTTCTTGGATTTGCCATGACAAGAAAAACCCTAGCTCACCTTGGGTGCATGAGCATAGGGGGATTGTTTCGGGGTTAGAATTTAAGCCAAAGCCCATCTGACTCCATAGGAGAATTACTTGCCTCAAATGCCAGCAGGGACTCTATACCGCGGAAAAGTAGGTATGTGGTCTTGGGTGCTGCACCGAATTACCGGTGTTGCTATCTTTTTTTTCCTGCTTGTTCACATCCTCGACACTGCGCTAGTTCGGGTCAGCCCTGAGGCCTACAACGTCGTGATTGCCACCTATCAGACACCTCTTATTGGTGTGGCGGAGCTTGGGTTGGTGGCGGCAGTTTTGTACCACGGGCTAAACGGAATCCGCGTTGCACTAATTGATTTTTGGAGCAAGGGAGCCAAGTACCAAAATGTCATGTTCTGGGTTGTGGTTGGTATCTCGTTCGCCGTTTTTGCAGCTTTTGCACCACGTCATCTAATGAACGTTTTCGGTTAGGAGGTAGCAGATGTCGGTAGTAATTGAAACACCAAATGCACCTCGTTCAAGAAAACAGGCGAACTTGGAAAAGTACGGCTGGATCTACATGCGAGTATCTGGTGCCTTGCTAATCTTCCTCATCTTTGTGCACCTAATTGCCAACCTGGTTGTTCCAGAAGGTGGCATCAAGGCAATCAACTTCGCTTTTGTTGCCGGTAAGTGGGCAGATCCGTTCTGGCAGTGGTGGGATTTTGCAATGCTGTGGCTTGCCATGATTCACGGAACCAACGGTATGCGAACCCTAGTCAACGACTACACCGAAAGAGAAGGTGTCAGAAAGACACTGGTTGTAACACTTTGGAGCGTTTGCGCCGCTTTGATTACTTTAGGAACCCTAGTTATCTTCACATTTGATCCATGTCCAATCGGTGCTCTTCCTGACGCGCTGCCATCGTTTTGCCCAGCTCAGTAAGGATTCTGTAATTGCCCACTAGCGACACCGCTACAAAAACTCACTTTCACCAGCACGATGTTGTCATTGTTGGTGCCGGTGGCGCTGGCATGCGAGCTGCAATTGAAGCAGGTCCTCACTTAAGCACCGCAGTAATTTCCAAGCTGTTCCCTACTCGTTCTCACACTGGTGCAGCTCAGGGTGGAATGGCAGCGGCACTTGCAAACGTTGAAGAAGATAACTGGGAGTGGCACACCTTCGACACCGTCAAAGGTGGCGATTACCTAGTCGATCAAGACGCCGCCGAAATTCTTGCCAAGGAATCTGTGCAGGCGGTTATCGATTTAGAAAACATGGGTCTTCCATTCAACAGAACCCCAGATGGCAAAATCGACCAGCGACGCTTTGGTGGACACACGAGAGATCACGGAAAAGCGCCGGTTAGAAGATCTTGCTACGCCGCAGACCGCACCGGTCACATGATCTTGCAGACCCTTTACCAAAACTGCGTGAAGCTAGGCATTGAGTTTTTCAATGAGTTCTACGTTCTCGACCTAGTTATGAACGAGGTTGATGGAGTTGAGCGACCAGCAGCGGTTGTTGCCTACGAGCTAGCTACCGGAGATCTTCACGTCTTCCAAGGAAAATCGATTGTTTTTGCTACCGGTGGTTTTGGCAAGATCTTTAAGACCACCTCCAATGCTCACACCTTGACAGGAGACGGTGTTGGAATCATTTGGCGTAAGGGTCTTCCGCTAGAGGACATGGAGTTCTATCAGTTCCACCCAACCGGTTTAGCTGGACTTGGTATTTTGCTTTCCGAAGCTGCCCGTGGTGAAGGTGCGATCTTGAGAAATGCATCGGGAGAAAGATTCATGGAGCGCTACGCTCCAACAATTAAGGATCTTGCTCCTCGCGACATGGTGGCCAGGGCTATGGCTAACGAGGTTCGTGAAGGAAGAGGAGCGGGACCAAACAAAGACTACGTTTTGTTGGATCTAACTCATCTTCCACCAGAAGTAATTGACGCCAAGCTTCCAGACATCACCGAGTTTGCAAGAACCTATCTTGGTGTTGAGCCTTACACCGAACCGGTTCCAGTTTTCCCAACCGCACACTATGCCATGGGTGGTATTCCTACCAACATCAAAACCGAAGTACTGCGTGATAACAACACAGTTGTTCCAGGTTTGTATGCTGCTGGTGAGTGCGCTTGTGTTTCGGTGCACGGAGCTAACCGCTTGGGAACCAACTCGCTACTGGACATCAACGTTTTCGGTAAGCGTGCTGGTATCTACGCTGTTGAATACGCCAAGGATGCTGATTTCGTTCCAGTTCCTGAAAACGCTACCGCTCAAGTGGAGATTCTTCTCTCAGTTACCAGAAACTCAACTGGTACCGAGAAGATTGCGATTCTAAGAAAAGAATTACAAGAAACCATGGACAAAAATGCCCAGGTTTATCGCACCGAAGACTCTCTCAATGAAGCCCTTGAGAAGATAGCTGAGCTAAGAAAGCGTTATGAAAACATCGCAGTTCAAGACCGCGGCAAGAGATTCAACACTGACCTTCTAGAGGCAATTGAACTTGGTTTCTTGTTTGACCTGGCAGAGGTTTTGGTTATGACAGCTCGCGAGCGCCGAGAAAGCCGCGGGGGTCACTTCCGCGAAGATTACGAGACTAGAAACGACGAAGATTTCATGGTTCACTCCATGGCTTACAAAACCAAGATGATTCCGACCAAACCGGGTGAAGACATTCGGGTTGAATGGAAACCAGTGGTTGTCACAAACTACCCAGCTATGGAGCGTAAGTACTAATGGTCGAAAGCGTCAAAGAAATTGCAGAAATCCCGTCATTCACGGTAACTCTGATGGTGCGCCGGTTTGACCCGGAGACCAGCGAAGAGGCTAAGTGGGTTGACTACGACGTACTTATGTATGGCACCGATCGAGTATTAGACGCTCTTCACAAGATCAAGTGGGAAATTGACGGTTCGCTTACCTTCCGCAGATCTTGCGCTCACGGTGTTTGTGGCTCCGACGCCATGCGAATTAACGGCAGAAACCGCCTTGCCTGCAAGACTTTGATCAAGGATCTAGACATCACGCAACCGATTTACGTGGAGCCAATCAAGGGCCTTCCGGTTGAGAAGGACTTGATTGTTAACATGGAGCCTTTCTACAAGGCTTACCGCGACATCAACCCGTTCCTAATTGCCGGGGCAAATCCAGAAAAAGAAAGATTACAGTCTCCACAGCAGCGCGAGCGCTACGACGACACAACAAAGTGTATTTTGTGTGCAGCTTGCACTACCAGTTGCCCCGTGTTTTGGACTGACGGTCAGTACTTTGGGCCAGCAGCTATCGTCAACGCACACCGCTTTATCTTCGATTCTCGCGACGAGGGTGCAGAGCTTAGATTGGATATCTTGAACGATAAAGAAGGTGTCTGGCGTTGCCGCACAACTTTTAACTGCACCGAGGCTTGCCCACGTGGAATTCAGGTGACAAAGGCTATTGCCGAGGTAAAGCAGGCAATTCTAAGAGGCAAGCCCTAATGGTTTCCCGCAGGACAGTTATCGCCTCAGCCGTTGGCGTTTCCGCCGTCACCGCTTTGGCGGCATGCGCACCGCAGGTTGCAACGCAAACCCAATCAAGTTCTTCTCCCACCCCTTCTTCTGCCTCTCCTACTCCTGAAGCTACCTCGGCGGCTGGGATAGAAGTTTGCAAAACATCTGACATTCCAGTTGGCTCAGGTAAAAGGTTTGACGTTGAGGGTGTTCCAATTTTGATTACTCAACCAACCAAGGATGTCTTCCGAGGATTTAGCGCGGTGTGTACCCATGCTGGCTTTGTTATGAGCACCGTTGCTAACTCTGAAATCAAGTGTGATAGTCACGGTTCTATTTTCAACGCTGACGATGGATCTGTAATCAGGGGTCAAGCGCAACAAGCCTTGGGAAAAGTCACAGTTGCGATTCAAGGTGACTCTGTCCTGGTGAGCTTTTAGTGCCGGCTAAAAAACCATTTGAAGTTGCAACAATCAACGTCAATGGCGTGCGTGCAGCATTTCGAAACGGCATGGGTGACTGGCTGAAAAAATCCACCGCTGATGTCTTGGCTCTTCAAGAAGTTAGAGCCAGTAGATCAGACCTTGATGAGTTATTCGATCAGCACGGCGGGCTTGCCGTAAACGGCGGCAAGTGGCACATTCTTCACGACGAAGCATCAGCTAAGGGAAGAGCCGGTGTTGCTCTAGTTAGTAAAGTTCCCGCTTTGGAATCCAAGACAACCCTTGGTCCAAAAGATTTTGATTCTGCCGGTAGATGGCTAGAAGGTGTCTTTCAAGTTGGAAACAAGAAAATTACTTTGGTTAGTTGCTACGTTCACTCTGGTGAAGTGGAAACAGCCAAGCAGATTGAGAAGTACAAATTTTTGGAAGCAATGCAGTCACGCATGGCCAAGCTCAGCAAAGAGCAACCCCTTGCTTTGGTTGTTGGAGATCTGAATGTCGGACATACCGAACTTGATATCAAGAACTGGAAAGGCAATCTAAAAAACGCTGGTTTCTTGCCGGAAGAGCGTGCCTACTTTGACACCTTCATGGGTAAACAGGGTTGGGTAGATATCGGACGTGCCTCCCACCCAAAAAAGCCCGGTCCATACACCTGGTGGTCCTATCGAGGTAAAGCATTTGACACCGATGCGGGATGGCGAATCGACTATCACCTAGCTACCCCTGCCCTGGCAAAGGTTTCGGGAAAATACAAAGTACACAGGGCGCCAAGTTATGACGCGCGTTGGAGCGACCATTCTCCAGTGACTGTGGAATACGCTATCTAGAGTGAGCAAACCAAATCTTCTAAGCGGTATGCAGCCATCTGCAGATTCTCTGCATCTTGGAAATTACCTTGGCGCATTGACCAATTGGGTCAGCATGCAAGATGAGTTCAACGCCTATTACATGATTGTTGACTTGCATGCCATAACGGTTCCGCAAGATCCAACCGAGCTTCGCAACAATACTCGCCGAACCGCAGCGCAATACATTGCCGCGGGAATAGATCCCAAAAAGTCGTCACTTTTTATCCAATCGCAAGTGCCAGCCCATGCGCAACTTGCCTGGGTGCTAAATTGCATAACTGGATTTGGTGAAGCCAACCGTATGACTCAGTTCAAAGACAAATCACAAAAAGCTGGTGCTGATAGCGCCTCCGTTGGCTTGTTTACCTATCCAATTTTGCAAGCTGCTGACATTTTGCTTTATCAGCCCAAAAAAGTTCCAGTTGGTGAAGACCAAAGACAGCACCTGGAACTAACCAGAGATTTGGCTATGAGATTTAATTCAAGATTCGGAGACACATTCACGGTTCCCGAAGCACACATTCTCAAAGAGACTGCCAAGATTTATGACCTACAAAACCCAACAGCTAAGATGTCGAAATCAAACGAACCAAAGGGCACCATCAACATAATGGATGACTCCAGCGTCACCGTCAAAAAAATCAAGGGTTCGGTTACCGATACCGATGGTGAGATTCGATTTGACGCAGAGAACAAGCCGGGGGTTTCGAACCTGCTCGGTATCTATTCGGCGGTAACGGGAACTTCAATAGCTGAGTTGGAACAATCACTTTCCGGCAAGGGTTATGGCGATCTAAAAAGCGATGTTGCCGACGCTGTGATATCTGTAATCGAGCCAATCAGAGTTCGCGCAACAGAACTGCTGGCTAACACCAAAGAGCTTGATGCCATGTTGGCCTCTGGTGCCAATCGAGCTAACGAAATTGCCGAAAAAACTTTGGCCAGCGTTTACGACAAAATTGGCTTCATTCCTAGGAGTTAGCTGGGAGCTAGCCTCAATCATTGGCATAGCTGGCTGTTATCTGTAAAGATAGCCATGTAACAACGTTCTTCGGGGTCAGTGAAAATCTGAGCCGGCGGTATAGCCCGCGACCCGAATCAGATCTTGAAAAAGTTCTAATTCGGTTGATTTGGTGAAATTCCAGAGCCGACGGTTAAAGTCCGGATGGGAGAAGAACCTAGGGTTAGCCGTTGGCGCTTAATTGCCAATTTGGTTGACTCTACTTTCCCATTCCGCTGCCCCGTAAGTTCGCCAAAAGAACATGGGTAGAAGTGATGACCAAGCTAAGTATCGAAGACGCGATGAATCGCGCACTCGAGCTTGCCCTGAGAGGTCCAGTTACTGGAGTTAACCCCCAAGTGGGCGCCGTCATCTTGAATGCCGCTGGGGAAGTTATTGGTGAGGGATATCACAAGGGCTCTGGAACAGACCACGCAGAAGTTGTTGCAATCAAGGCTGCCCTGTCAGGCAAAGACAAGCTTGAGCCTGGTGCCACAGCAGTAATCACTCTAGAGCCATGCAATCACACTGGAAAAACTGGACCGTGCGCGGTTGCACTAATTGATGCAGGAATCAGTAAAGTCGTCTTTGCTTCCAGCGATCCCGGGGATGAATCAGCTGGTGGTTCGGAAACTCTTCGCGCGGCTGGAGTAGAAGTTGAATCTGGCGTTTTTCTCGAAAGAGCGAACCAGCAATCCAGAGTGTGGTTGAGTGCAGCAAAAAACAAGCGCCCCTTTGTCAGCCTAAAGTGGGCTAGCAGTGTTGACGGTCGAGCTGCTGCCCAAGACGGAACAAGTAAGTGGATAAGTGGCACAGAGTCCCGCGCAGATGCGCATTTAAGAAGATCCCAAGTGGATGCGATTTTGATTGGAACTGGAACGGCCATCATTGATGATCCTGAACTGACCGCCAGAAAAGAAGATGGCTCGCTATACGAGCATCAACCACTACGTGTGGTGCTTGGAGAGCGTGAGCTCTCACCTAATCTGAGAGTATTCAATGAAAATGCCGAAACTTTGACAATGAAAACCCAGTCGATTCACGGTGCACTAGGTGAGCTTTACGAAAAAGGAATCAAACACGTTTTAGTTGAGGGGGGCCCAACGTTAGCTAGTCGATTTGTGCAATTGGATCTGGTGGACGAGTTTGTGATTTACCTAGCTCCAAAACTACTTGGTGGCGAAAAATTAGCCATCGGATCAATCGACGTTCCAGGAATTGATCAAGCTAAAGTGTTGGAATTCACTGAGATCACCAAGCTAGGTGCAGATGTTCAAATTATTGCTAGCCCAGTTAGGACAAGTTGATGTTTACCGGAATTATTGAGGAACTAGGGACCGTGACTGGAGTTCAGGAATTAGCTGACAGCATCCGCCTGAAGGTGAGCGGAAAACTAATTCGATCGGATTTGGCTCAGGGTGAATCCGTCTCAGTCAATGGAGTTTGCCTAACCGCAGCCGAAGTGACCGATGACGGTTTCGTTGCCGATGTGATGCTAGAGACCTTGAATCGAACCAGCCTAAGAGGAATAGCCGAAGGCGACCGTGTGAATCTAGAGCGGGCGATGTCAGGAGCTGGTCGCTTTGGAGGTCACGTGGTTCAGGGGCATGTGGATGGAGTGGCGGAGATAATCTCCCGCGAGCCAAGTGCTAACTGGGAGGTTGTAAAAGTGAAAATACCAGCCGAGCTAGCTAAGTATGTTGTACACAAAGGCTCAATAACCTTTGATGGGGTTTCCCTGACAGTAAACGATATAACTAAGGATGTCGTTTCTCTAAGTCTGATTCCAGAAACATTAAGGCTCACCACCCTAGGTATAAAAACCACAGGCGAAAAACTGAACGTAGAAGCAGATATTTTGGCAAAGCACATTGAGAAACTAATAGAAGCAAGGAGTCAGAAATGAATCTGGCAACCATAGAACAAGCACTCGAGACACTAAAAGCCGGCAAGCCGGTTCTGGTAGTTGATCACCGAAACCGGGAGAACGAGGGCGATGCCATCATGGCAGCTCAATTTGCCACGCCTGAATGGATTTCTTGGATGGTGAACCACACCTCAGGATTCCTATGTGCTCCTATGTCCGAATCACTGGCAAACCGGCTTGAGCTGCCACTGATGACAAACAACAATCAAGATCGCTACCGAACCCAGTACACGGTTTCGGTTGATGCAGCCTCTGGTGTTACTACTGGAATTAGCGCCGCCGATCGTGCCCACACTCTTCGGATTCTGGCTGACCCAGAATCCCAACCAGCGCATTTGATTAGACCAGGCCACGTAATCCCGCTTAGAGCTCACCCGGATGGTGTCTTTGGAAGACCGGGACATACTGAAGCTACGGTGGACCTTCTAAAGCTTGCGGGGCTTACTCCAGTTGGCGTAATTGCCGAAATGGTATCTGGCGATGGCACCATGATGCGTCTTCCGGAACTTCAAGAAGTTGGAGCAAAAGAGGGCTTGCCGGTAATTAGCATTGGGCAGATTTTCGAGTACCGAGAGCAAGCTCACGCGATTCCGAAAGACGATTCTGTCAGTCGAATCCGGTTTGAAGCCGAAGCGAAGATGCCAAGTACTCATGGAGTATTCAAGGTGCGCGGTTACTACGACACAAAGACAACTGCGGAGCACGTTGCCATAATTGCGGGCGAGCCCAACCATGACAACGTGTTGGTTCGGATGCACAGTGAGTGCATCACAGGTGAAGCTTTTGGTTCCAAAAAGTGTGAGTGTGGACCACAACTTGACTTTGCCTTGGACAAAATTGCCACTGACCCGAAAGGCGGAGTAGTTATTTATCTTCGCGGGCAGGAAGGAAGAGGGATTGGGCTACTGAACAAGCTCAAGGCCTATGCTCTTCAAGATCAAGGCATGGACACTGTCGAAGCCAACTTGGCGCTAGGTCTTCCTAGTGAGGCAAGAGAGTACGGCGCCGCTGTTTCGATTCTTGGAGACTTGGGGATTAAAAGCGTTCGATTAATGAGTAATAACCCTGCCAAGATTGAAGCCCTCGAGGCAGCAGGAATCCTCGTAAATGAGTATGTTCCAATCGTCGTTGGGCAACAGGATGAGAACGTGGAGTATATGGAAACCAAGAGAGAGAAAATGGGACACATGATCCCAGAATTGGAACGTAATGAGTAGCCATGGTGCACCAAAAATCGAAATCGACGCCTCTGGGATTAAGGTCTCTGTTCTTGTTACAAGCTGGCACGAACAAATCACGGATGGTTTGCTAGCGGGAGCCGAGAAAGCCCTTAAGGCCGCTGGAAACAGTGACTACAAAGTCATCCGTGTTCCAGGAGCGTTTGAGTTACCTTTAGCAGCGCAATTGGCAATCAAGAGCGGTGCTGAGGTAGTGATTGCTCTTGGCGTTGTGATCCAAGGTGAGACACCACATTTTGATTACGTCTGTGATGCCGCCACCGAGGGGTTAACAAGGGTTCAATTGGACACTTCGGTACCTATTGGTTTTGGTCTACTGACCGTATCCAATGAAAAGCAAGCCCTAGATCGAGCAGGTCTGCCTGGGTCTAAAGAGGACAAAGGCGCCGAAGCGGTTGAAGCGGCGATAACAATGAAGCGGTTATCCTTTAACTAACGAAGGAGAATTAATGCTGGAACTTGCTGGAATCCTAAAGAGTTTTCTTGTGGTGCTTCACCTAGTTGGACTATCTGCGCTACTTGGTGGTTTCTTGGTACAAGTTAAAGCGCTTCGCGCCAAGACCGCAGAGATCCTTCCGGCAATGGTGCACGGCGCATGGACTTCTCTACTAACAGGCTTGTTGCTTGTTGGAGTGCGCGAATGGGAATTAGCCCTGGGTGGTGGAGAGGATCTTGATCACAGCAAGATCGCTATCAAGACAGTTGTGGTCCTAATCATCGTGGTTTTGGTCATGCTTAGGCGAAAGCAAAAGCCTGTGACTGGAGCAATCCTTGGAACCATCGGTGGGCTCACCTTGCTAAACGTGGTTCTCGCTGTTTTCTGGTAATCAACCTGCAGCTCGCTTCTAGCTTTGTAGTCCAAGAACTCATCCGGAGAAGAAAGAATTAGTTGTTAGCCTTGAGTAATGCCCACTGAAACACTCCCAGCTTCTAAGCCTGGAAACACAAGGGTTACTGGCAAAGAGCAGTATTACACCCCAAAAAAGCTTGCGATTGAACTTGTTTCTGAGATTGAAAAAATCTTAGGTCCGCTTGCTGGCAAAACTGTTTTGGAGCCAGCTGGTGGAACGGGTGCCTTCATTGAAGCTGTTTTGACTGCAGGGGCCGGCAAGGTAATCAGCTTTGATATTGAGCCACTTCACGAATTAGTCACTGAAGGTAATTTCCTTGAGCAACAGATTGCGGGAACAAACCTAATTACAATTTCCAACCCACCCTTTGGCAGAAATAACTCATTGAGTATTCCATTTTTTAACCATGCTGCCGAAATTAGCGATGCAATTTGCTTCATAGTCCCACGATCTTGGCGTAAGTGGTCGGTAACTAACCGGCTAGATCTTAGATTTGAACTTGTGTTGGATCAAGATATCGACATTGACTACGTTAATGCAACTGGCTTACCGCTATCCTCAAAGACCCACCTGGCTACGTGTTTCCAAGTTTGGCGCAAGTCTGGCAGCCACAGAAAGCAGGTGCGGGTAATTGATAAGGGCATCATTGAGAAAGTCTCCCCCGAGTTGGCCGATGTTTCTCTAACAATTTTTGGTTACGGTTGCGGAAAAGTGAAAACGGAATTTCCGCCTATTGCCAATACGACTCAGATGTTCTTGAAATTGCACCACCCCAAAGCCCTCGCTGCCTTGGAAAAGGTGGACTACTCAAAGTTTTACAAAAGCACCGCATACACAGAGGCGCTTAGCTTGCAGGAAATCAACTATCTTCTGAACGAAGAGATACATGGCGATCCAATGATTGAAGGAATCTAGAAAATGAGCATGGCAGGTAGAGGAAGAAATCTAGGACCCAAAGACACCGGCCCAAAGGCTAAGTTCAATCAGCTGACTCCATATTTGTTTGAGCACAAGCCTGCCTTGGTTGTTGCTATCGTCCTATCGCTCATTGGGGCCGTCGTGAGCTTGGCTCAACCATTGGTTGTTGGCCAAGTGATTACCGCCGTACAAAACGGCGAAGATGTTGGGCAACTAGCCCTAATTCTTGTTCTGGTTATCTTTGGATCTGGAATTGCCAGCGGTTTTATGTACTACGTCTTAGCAAAGGCTGGCGAGGGTGTTGTGCTGTCAGCTCGAAACAAGCTAGCGGTAAGACTTCTAAAGCTTCCGATTTTGGAATATGACCTCAGAAGAACTGGTGACCTGGTTTCTAGAGTGGGTTCGGACACTACCTTATTGCGAGCAGTTTTGACCCAAGGTCTTATCGATGCAGCTGGTGGTGTTCTCATATTCGTTGGAGCAATCAGCGCGATGGCTTTTATAGACCCGTTCCTATTGCTTTTGACGCTGGCCATGATAACTGTTGCAGTGGCTTCGATTGTGGTTTCAGCCCGTCAGATTAGAGCAGCCACTACAAAAGCTCAGCAACGCGTAGGCGATATGGCTGCATCGGTTGAGAGAGCACTTTCTGCTGTTAGAACTATTCGTGCAGCACGCGCTGAATCTAGAGAAACCGAGGGCATCAGCAAAGATGCTAATGAAGCCTATGTTCAAGGTGTCAAGATTGCCAAGATAAATGCTCTCATTTCTCCTATTGCTGGAGTTGCTTCTAACGCTGCATTCATTGTCGTGCTCGGGGTTGGTGGTTACCGTGTGGCGACTGGCGAAACTTCCGTTGCAAACTTGGTGACTTTTATCTTGTTGATGTTTTTGATGATCAGACCGCTCGGTCAGGCCTTTGGTGCATACAGCTCAGTTATGAGTGCGCTCGGTGCCCTGGCTCGAATTGAAGAAATCTTGCAGTTACCTCTCGAAGAGAGTGCCTCGGAGTCGTCCCAAACCTCCAAGCCAAAGAAGACCCAGAACGCAATCGAATTCAAGAAGGTTAGCTTTGCTTACCCAGCTGCGGAAGAGCATCGCGACGGAAAACTAGTTTTGGACTCCGTGAGTTTCAAGATCAAGACAGGTGACCGAGTCGCCTTGGTTGGCCCATCGGGCGCTGGAAAATCAACCGTCTTTTCGCTTATTGAACGATTCTACGAACCAACATCCGGTGAAATCTTGTTGGATGGAATTCCAGTCCGCGAACTTTCTAGAGACGCCCTTCGGTCTCAGATTGGTTATGTAGAGCAAGATGCTCCTGTGCTGGCCGGCTCTCTTCGGGAAAACTTGTTGATTGGGTCACCTAATGCGACAGACAAAGAGTTGAAGTTTGTTCTAGGCGAAGTGAATCTAACGGCAGTTCTCAAGAGGGATAAGCGAGGTTTAGACGCTGAAGTTGGAGAAGCCGGAATCATGCTCTCCGGTGGTGAGCGTCAGCGCCTTGCAATAGCTAGGACTCTTCTGGCTGCGCCACCGATCCTTATTCTGGACGAAGCAACATCGGCCTTAGATGGTCTAAACGAGCAACATATGCGAGAGGCCATTGATGCTGTTGCCCAGGGGCGAACCATGATTGTTATCGCTCACCGACTCTCCACTGTGGTCGATAGCGATCTAATAATTGTTCTGGACCAGGGCAAAGTGGTTGGATCTGGAACCCACTCGGAACTAGTGAAGTCCACTCCTTTATACAAACAACTTGCCAAGCACCAGCTCTTAGTGTGATTCATAGCTTCGCTTCGGGCTAGGCTAAAAAGCATGAACTATCCACTTCTCGCCGGGATTGGCGATCCACTTTCAAGGTCAACCGCAGAGCTTTTGGACCAAGCCGATGAACTTAGTTCATTTCGCAAAGAGTTTTACATCAAAGACCAGTCACTTTGCTACCTTGATGGAAACTCGCTCGGACGCTTGCCGCTGGCAACCATAGACAGGGTGTCAAAGTTTCTTACCGAAGAGTGGGGCAGCGAGCTAGTTGATGGTTGGAGCCATTGGATTGACCAAGCCCAGCCTGCCGGCGACCTACTAGGTCGCGCCACTCTTGGTGCAGCTGCTGGTCAAGTTCTTGTATGTGACACAACAAGTGTTAACTTCTATCAATTATGTGTTGCGGCCATTAACGCCAATCCGAGTCGAAAGACAATAATTGTTGATTCCTCCAATTTTCCAACTGACCGATATGTAATTCAAGGAATTGCTGATCAGTTCAATTTGAAACTGATAACCCTTGATACTGATGGGTCTGGTGTTGCTGGGTCAGTCAAAATCGCAGCAGAACATGAACTTTTAACCGCTGAGTTACTTGCTCCGTTTATCAGTACCGATGTTGCGCTAGTAACGCTTCAGGCGGTGAACTACCGCTCTGGGGCTAGACCAAACCTCAAAGCAATCACTGATTTAGTTCGCTCCTACGGAGGATATGTAGTTTGGGATGCCTCGCATGCAGGCGGTTCTGTTGAGTTGGATTTCGATGCAAACGGCGTTGACCTAGCGGTTGGTTGCACTTACAAATACGGAAATAGTGGGCCGGGGTCTCCGGCTTGGCTATATGTTCGCAAGGAGTTACAGACAACGCTGAAGGTTCCTATTCAGGGCTGGTTTGCCCAAGATGATCAATTCGCGATGGGTCCAACCTTTGATAAAAACCAGGAAATTAGGGGCTTCCAGATAGCCAGCCCTTCAATAGTGGGGATTCGGGCAGTCCAAGCCAGCTACGAACTGATTGAGCGGGCAGGAATAGCAAGAATTGCCAAGAAAGCAGCGATCGGCACCGAGCTAATGATCGCATTGTTCGATGCCTGGTTAGCGCCATTGGGCTTTAATTTGCTCACTCCCAGAGATCACCGGCTACGCGGCGGTCACATAACAATTGGCCATCCAGAAGCCAAGAGAATTGCTGCGGCTCTTCGAAAGTATGCCCAGGTAGTTCCAGACTACAGAATGCCGAATTCGATTCGTCTTGCTATTTCGCCGCTCCCGACAAGCTTCCTCGAGGTCTTTGATGGCTTTGAGAGAATCAGAGATTCAGTTATCCGCAAGGACTATGAAAAAATCGAAGACACTGGAAACCGGGTTACCTAAATGAACCAATCGCACGACAAGGCCGTCACTTACACAAGCTACCTAAAAATAGACGAGCTGCTAGATCTACAACAGCCACTTTCAGATGGTCCCGAGCACGATGAGCTACTTTTCATTACAATCCACCAAGTTTATGAGCTTTGGTTCAAGCAAATCCTGCACGAGAGTGCAGCACTCCAAGTTTCCTTAGAAGCTTCTGATCCGTATCGTTCTCTTGCGTTGCTTGGACGCATCAGAACCATAATGAAAACCTGCGTGGCCCAGTTGGACATTCTCGAGACTATGACCCCACTACAATTTAATTCCTTTCGGGGTCGGCTAAGTTCAGCATCTGGATTTCAGTCAGCTCAGTTTCGTGAACTAGAAGCGGTGCTTGGTAGAAGAGACCAAGCTGGATCCGATGCCAAGGAAGGAACAGGCATGGCCATGGCTGCGCACTTGGTTCCTGACTCTGAGGCCAGAAACAGGGTCGAAGCTGCGATGAAAAGACGCAGTGTCTATGACAGTGCTTTAAAGTTTTTTGATTCGCGCGGTCACTCGATACCAAAGGAGATCCTGGAAAGAGACTTTTCGACTCCTTACGAACCCAACGAGCAAGTCCAGGAAGCTTTGCTTGTTGCGCACCGAAATGATCCAGAATCCAATATGTTGGGTGAAGCTCTTATGGATCTGGATGAAGGATTCCAAGAGTGGCGCTACCGCCACGTGAAAATGGTGGAAAGAACTATTGGCGCCAAAATGGGCAGTGGTGGCTCGTCGGGAGTGGGTTACCTGGCTAGCACTTTGTTTAGGCCAGTATTTGCAGATCTTTGGGCTATTAGGTCTAAGTTCTAGAAGCCATCTGAACTACGTTTTTCAGCAGCATCGCTCGGGTCATCGGCCCAACTCCGCCTGGATTCGGGGACAAAAATCCTGCGACCTCGGAAACTTCCTTCTCCACGTCACCAATTAGCTTGGCGGAGCTTCCGTCTCCGACTCGAGTAATTCCAACGTCAAGAACCGCAGCTCCTTTTTTCACCCAGTCGCGCTTTACAAAATTCGGTACACCAACTGCGGCCACAACAATGTCGGAGCTTCTAACCGCTTCTGGAATATTCTTGCTTGCAGAATGTAGCAAGGTAACAGTGGCGTCAATTCCTTTTCTTGTCAGAAGTAGCCCCAGAGGTCTACCGACGGTTACTCCCCTGCCCAATACGGCAACTTGCTTTCCTTCAAGAGAAACATCGTACCTTTGCAGAAGTTCGACAATGCCCGCAGGTGTGCAGGGAATTGGTGAATTGATTTGACCTGACACACTCAAAACTAACCGGCCGAGATTTACAGGATGCAATCCGTCTGCATCTTTATCTGGATCCATCGCTTCCAAAAGCTCAAGAGAGTCAAGGCCGACAGGCAAAGGAAGTTGAATAATGTATCCAGTTACATCGCGCGCACTGTTTAGATCATTAATTGCTTTGAGAATGTCTGGTTTTGATGCGCTACCTGGCAGATCAATTCGAACTGAATCAATTCCAACTTCAGAGCAATCACGGTGCTTTCCCGAAACGTAGGCGTGTGAACCTGGGTCATCGCCAACCAGAATTGTTCCAAGACCAGGATTTATGCCATGCTTTTTTAGGCTAACAACCTGACCTTTAATTTCAGATTTGATGGATTTAGCGGTTGCTAGTCCATCAAGAATTACCGCGCTCAAGAACTACCAGTTCTCTAGCCCGGAATAAAGCGGGAACTTCTCGGTAAGAACTCTCACCCTGGCCTTTAGCGCTTTGGTGTCAGGGTTAGGAAGCAACACTTGGGCAATGATTTCTGCAACCTCGGTGAATTCAGCAGCACCGAAGCCTCTGGTGGCAAGCGCTGGCGTTCCGATTCGAACCCCTGATGTTACAAGCGGTGGCCTTGGGTCATTAGGAACCGAGTTGCGATTGACGGTAATGCCGGCCTCGTGAAGCAGGTCCTCGGTGAATTTGCCATCGATAGGAGCATTCCTTAGATCCACTAGCACTAAATGAACATCGGTTCCGCCAGTCAGAATGGACACACCATTTGCTTTCAGATCAGGTTGCACCAATCGGTCTGCGATTATCCGAGCACCCTCTATGGTTCTTGCTTGTCGTTCTTTGAATTCATCACTCATCGCGGCTTTAAAGGCAACTGCCTTAGCGGCAATTACATGCATTAGTGGACCGCCCTGTTGACCAGGGAAAACACCCATGTCAATTTTCTTGGCGTACTCTGCTTTACATAAAATCAATCCGGACCGTGGTCCACCTAAAGTTTTGTGAACGGTGGTGGAAACCACGTCAGCGTAAGGAACTGGTGATGGATGCAAACCAGCAGCAACTAATCCTGCGAAGTGCGCCATATCCACCCATAGCTTCGCACCCACTTCATCAGCGATCGATCTAAAGGCGGCAAAATCAAGATGTCTTGAGTAAGCAGACCAACCGGCAATCAAGACAGCGGGCTTGGTTTCCAATGCCCTGGCTCGAACAATATCCATATCCACCAAGTCGTTGTCCGGATTCAATCCGTAGGCGTGAGCTTCATACATCTGTCCAGAAAAGTTAAGGCGCATTCCGTGAGTTAGGTGTCCGCCGTGGGCAAGTTCAAGTCCAAGAATTCGATCGCCAGGTTTAGCAAGCGCCATCATCAAAGCTGCGTTTGCAGTTGCGCCCGAGTGAGGCTGAACGTTGGCATGCTCGGCACCAAAAAGTTCCTTAGCGCGGTTGCGAGCGAGATCTTCGGCAACGTCTACCACTTCGCAGCCACCGTAGTAACGCTTACCTGGGTAACCTTCCGCGTACTTATTTGTAAGGACCGAGCCTTGAGCTTCTAGAACGCCGCGGGAAACAAAGTTTTCGCTAGCAATCATCTCGAGAGTGTGTCTTTGGCGATCGAGTTCTTGTTGCAAGACTGCTGCAATCTCTGGATCGGTTTCGGACAAAGGCTTGGAGAAGTTCGAGGACTGGTTACTTGTGCTCAAGTGGGGCTCCTAAGGTTCAATACTTGCCTATGGCCCAGGCGAACGACCAATACTCTTCGCTCCCAGATGGAATTCCACCCTTTTAGCGCCAGTTGCGGTGCCTTTAGCCTATCAGCCCGCCTGTTTTGGCTTGGGCTACCCGCGCTGCCGTCGCCGGGTCTAGCTCACCAGCATCTCGGGCAATCCTTTTCTCCGAATATAAATGCCAGCCGCCAGAATCAGGATTCCAGTAAGACCGAAGCCAATTGCCCAGCCAAGTAGAGATGCGTTGTCCTGGCTTGAATCGGAAACCACCGTAAGTGATTGGGCGGCTTGATCTCGCTGTTCTGGCTTCGTGAACAGTTCCGAATCTGCTGCCCTCGACTGACCATCCGCTTCGTCCAGCTTCCTGGAATCTTGAAGCTCCTGGGTGCTAGCTGCCCCGGTCGGTGTTCGCCTGGTGGTTACAACCGCTCCCGGTGCGGAGCTAGTTTGAATTGCAGGTGCAACATAACTAACCGATGCCAGAGCTGTTGGGCCAGCGTTACCTGCGGCGTCAGAAATTGAATTTGCGGCAAGTGAGAATGAGTATCCGATTCCTTCACAACCCAACAGGGGTGCTGAAAAAGTCTGGAAATCTTCTGTAGCAATAGTCCCCATGGAGCACCCTGAGCTAGCGCTAGTAAATTCAAGAGTCTCATCTTGGAAACTCAAGACAGGTTCACTAAGAAAAATAAGTAGTTCACTAGCTGTGTTTTGCATTTCTAACACCTCAGGGCTAGTTCTATCTACCGTTACTAGCTCCGAGCTGTAGCTGGTTTCAGGTCCAGAGTATTCAGGTTCGCTGATTGAATTTTCCGGAATTGAAATTCCAATTTGGCCATCACCACAATTTGACAATGTGTAGTTGAAAACTAATCCACTTCCAGATAACTGCCCTGGCTCACAGCCCTCAGTGTCTCCAGTAATGGAAATGTGACGGGCTGCAAAATTTGGAAAGTAAGCATTTAGTTGAATTTGAAAATTTAGCTCTGATTGATTTGTAAGAGTTTGTTGCGTTGTGATTGAGTGAATTAATGGCAAGAGCGTGTATTGAATTTTGACCAGACCGTTGCCCGACTTGGTTCCTGGTGTGTGCGCAACATTTGCAATGTACATCGAGTTCGCGAAAGAGGAGCCACCGCCTCCACCGCCAGCATCTAGGCAACAACCGTCGCTATCGGAACCACCACCACCACCGCCGTAGTAGCCACCGCCTCCACCGCCGCCGCCGTAAAGATCGCTCGAGCCACCGTTTCCTCCTAGAGATAGTGCTCCGGCTGTTCCGGAGGTACCAGAACCATTGGCCAATCCTCCAGCTCCGCCTGCTTCCTGGGATCCACCGCCGCCAGCTTTTGCCTGACCGTCTTGACCAGCAGAAGCAAAGAGTGCGCCTCCGGCACCTGCAGGCAGAGTGTTTCCAGCACCGTTACCTCCGCCACCACCAGCAACAACTATTCTTGACTCGATTTCGAGCCCGGTTCTGATGTCGCTGGCCCCGCCACCAGAGCCTTCAACGTTAGAGCCTGACCCGGATCTTCCTCCGCCATTGAAGCCGCCCGCAACTGAGTTTCCGGTCTTTCCGGCACTACCGACTGCAACGTAAAGAGTCGATGGGATCGTTCTGAAATCTCCGGTAACTTTACCTCCTAAGCCACCGTTTTTTCCTCCCTCTGCACCAAATGCTTCAAAGCTCATATTTATTGCATTGATTGGGGGGTTCCAGGTTTGAACGGATCCCATTGGAGAAAACCAAGCGGTGCAGAATTGATTTTGGCAAGTCTGACTTACATAGGCCTGTGCTGGAGCCAACGCAACAAGACCCGAGGAAGCAGCAAGGAGTATTACCGCGGAAGAGATAAATATATTTTTCGAAATTTTCATCCCGCAAATGTAAAACCCCTGACAGATTTCTGTCAGGGGTTTTACACAATGTGGACTACTTCAAGCGGCTGTTTAGATTCTGTGCTAGCTCCTGCATGAATTCTTCTGTGCTCTGGTAAGCCTGACTTGGTCCCACTAGGGAAGCCAAATCTTTTGTCATTTTTCCCGACTCAACAGTCTTGATTACAACATCTTCTAAAGTCTCGGCAAATTTCTGTAGCTCGGGGGAACCATCAAGTTTTGCTCTGTGCATTAAACCCCTGGTCCAGGCATAAATCGACGCAATCGGGTTTGTTGAGGTTGGCTTGCCCGCTTGGTGCTGACGATAGTGTCTAGTTACAGTGCCATGGGCGGCCTCAGCCAGAGCAGTTTTTGCATCTGGAGTTGTTAGCACAGATGTCATCAGACCCAACGAGCCAAAGCCTTGAGCTACAGTGTCCGACTGAACGTCACCGTCATAGTTCTTACAGGCCCAGACGTAACCGCCCTCCCACTTCAAGCTTGCGGCCACCATGTCATCGATCAAACGGTGTTCGTAAGTCAGGCCCGCTGCCTTGAATTTGTCAGCGTACTCGGCGTCAAAAATCTCCTGAAAGGCGTCTTTAAAGGCGCCGTCATAGGCTTTCAAGATAGTGTTTTTCGTCGAAAGGTAAACGGGATAGTTGCGGTTCAAACCGTAGTTGAAGGAAGCCCTCGCAAAATCGCGGATGGAATCCATGTAGTTATACATGCCCATCGCAACCCCACCGGATGCTGGGTAATCAGCGATTGTCCAGGTTTGTGGTTCACCAGATTCTGGCGTGAAGGTCATTGTCACAGTTCCCTTGCCGGGGATCTTTACATCCGTTGCCTTGTATTGGTCACCGTGAGCGTGACGGCCGATAATTATCGGCTTGGTCCAGCCAGGGACAAGTCTTGGGACGTTGGAGATAATAATTGGCTCGCGGAAAACTACACCATCCAAGATGTTACGGATGGTTCCATTCGGAGACTTCCACATCTTCTTTAGACCAAACTCTTCAACTCTGGCTTCGTCCGGGGTAATCGTTGCGCACTTAACGCCAACTCCATGGGTCTTGATTGCGTTTGCGGCATCGATGGTTACCTGGTCGTCGGTAGCGTCCCTATTTTGAATAGAGAGGTCATAGTGCTCAAGCTCAACATCCAGAAACGGCAAAATCAACGAGTCTTTGATGTTTTGCCAGATGATACGAGTCATCTCGTCGCCATCTAGCTCAACTACCTTGCCAACAACCTTGATTTTTTCCATTACCGTTCTTTCTCATCGATGGATCCTGTGCGTTTATAGAATACCGAAGCTAAACCAGTGAGTCTCGCCAAGCCTTATGCATTTTGGAGAACTTGCCTTCACCCGAGATTAGATTCTTCGGTGAATCATCCTCAATTATTCTCCCACGTTCCATCACTAGAACTCGGTCTGCGATGGAAACCGTCGATAGTCGATGCGCGATGATGATTGCGGTTCTATCGGCAAGCAAGGTTTTTAGGCCGTGCTGGACCATTCTTTCGGAAGGAATATCCAATGAACTGGTCGCCTCATCCAGGATTAATACCGCAGGGTTAGCTATAAAGGCTCTTGCGAAAGAAATCAGCTGACGCTGACCAGCACTAACTCTGCCACCTCTTTTATTGACATCCGTGGAGTAGCCCTCGGGAAGCGCAAGGATAAACTCGTGTGCCCCAACGGCCTTGGCAGCCTGCTCAATTTCATCGGGTGTAGCGTCTGGTTTTCCAAGTGAAATGTTATCGGCAACAGACCCTGAAAACAGATACGCCTCTTGGGTAACCATTACCACCGAGCGCCTTAAGTCTTTGGCAGAAAGGTTTCGAAGGTCGATTCCGTCCAGGCTTAGCGTCCCTGAAGTTGGGTCATAAAATCTGGAGATAAGTTTTGCGACTGTGGATTTTCCAGCTCCCGTTGTTCCAACTAGAGCAATGGTCTGACCGGCAGGAACGTTCAGGGAAAACTCTGGGATTACCTCCACGCCATTGGAGTAGTGGAATCCGACTTTGTCGAATACCAGCTCGCCTTTGGCGTTTGAAAGGACAACCGGTTTTGCGGCATCGGGAACAGAAGGTCGTTCTTCGAGAACACCGGATATTTTTTCTAGAGCAGAGTTAGCAGACTGGTAAGAGTTGTAGAACATGGCAAGATCTTCCATGGGGTCATAGAACCTGCGGGCATACAAAATTGCAGCAATTAGAACACCAAGACCCAAAGAGCCTTCTAGCACCCGGATTCCACCCATGAGCAATATCACAGCAACGGAAATGTTTCCAATCATGATTAGCGCAGGGTCAAAAATTCCAAATAGTTGAATTACTTTGGCGTTGATGTGTCGGTATTTTTCAACCAAGGTTTCATACTCGCCTTGATTTCTTTTTTCCTTACGGAATGCCTTGACAGCGCGAATTCCCGTCATGGTCTCAACGAAGTGGATAATCAACTTGGCCGATGAAACACGTGACTCACGGAACATCAACTTGGAATTGACTTGGAACCACCTGGTTAGGAAATACAGTGGCACCCAGCTAATTAGCAGTATCAAAAAGCTTGGAAGGTCAAGAAACAACAAGGCAGAAGCGGTAAAGAGCATGTATAAGATTCCAACAATCATCTCGTTGCCGCCGGTGTCCAAAAGCTCGTTGATAGCGTCAAGGTCGCTGGTCTGTCGTGAAATTACACGGCCTGAGGTGTATTTCTCGTGAAACTCTAATGAGAGTTTTTGAGTGTGTACGAAAATTCGCTGTCTTAGATCAAGCAGCACATCTTGGCTGAGTTTGGCGGCGAATCGTAGAAACCAGCTAATCAGTGACGCCGTTGCTGCGGCTGCGAATAGGTAGCCACCGACTACCAAAAACAGCGGTGTGGTGTCTGCCTTTAGTGCCGCAGGTAATGCCCAGTCAATGCTCAGCGCGATAAGCGCAGGCCCAGCAACTCTTAGAGCCTGGGACAAGATAACAATTAGAAAGCTAAATAGTATTCGGCCTCGAACTGGGAATATGAGAGAGTAAAGAAGTTTTCGTGAGCGCAGCTTTACCTGAAGCGACTCTTCTTTTGTGAGCTGAATCTTGTCCTCACCTGAAACTCCTTGCATACTCATTCGGTCACCTGAATCTGCTTCCCTGCTGCATCGAGCGAAGAAATTACGTACCTGTAGTGCTCGTTACTGGCTAGTAGTTCGCTGTGCTTACCGACTACAACAATTTTTCCATCTTGCATCAAAGCAACGCGGTCTGCGAGCTGAACAGTAGAAGGTCTATGGGCAACGATTAACGCGGTTGTTTTCTTGAGAACTTTTCTCAGAGCCTGTTCAACAAGCGCCTCGGTGTCAACATCCAAAGCGGATAGTGGATCATCCAGGACTAAAACGGCTGGTTTGGCTGCGACAGCTCTTGCAAGAGCTAAGCGTTGGCGTTGGCCACCTGAGAGCGATAGACCTTCTTCGCCAATTTTTGTGTCAAGACCATCGGGAAGTTCGTAGACAAAATCTGCTTGAGCAATCGATATAGCTTCGGCCAACTCCTGTTCCGTGGAATCAGGTCGACCGAGCAAAACATTGTCTCGAACTGAAGCCGAGAACAAAGTCGCGTCCTCGAAAGCCATTGCGATATGAGACCTCAGCTCGACACGGGTAAGGGACCTAATGTCGACACCGTCTAGCTCAATAGACCCTGAAGTTACCTCATACAGCCTTGTAGTTAGCGCCGTTAGGGTGCTCTTGCCACAACCGGTGATGCCAATAAGCGCAACCGACTCCCCGGGTTCTAAAACCAGGTCGACTCCCCTCAATAAATCAGGTTGATCTGACTTGCTATCTGGATAGCGAAAGTGGACGTCTCTAAACTCAAGGCGGCCCTTTGGTGAGGCTATCGACACTGGCTCTTTTGGATCTTTGATTAGAACCGGTTCATCGATAACCTCAAAAAATCGCTGAATGGCAGTTTTGGCATCCAGTGTCATTGACAGCAAAAAACCAATCGATTCAGTTGGCCAGCGCAACACAGTTGCCGTTGCAAAAAAAGCAACTAACCCTCCGACAGTTAAGCTTCCTTCGGCAACCAAGAAGACGCCAACCAGCATCGAAACGGCCACTGCTGTTTCGGGAATCAGTAAGAGATAGACCCAGATGTTGGCAATCAAGCCAGCTTTCTTTAGTTCTGTTGAGCGAAGCCCCTTGGCCTCAGTAGCAAATTTCTTGGCAGCGTAATCTCCTCTGCCAAAAGCTTTCAAGACTCGAATACCATGCACTGACTCTTCGACTGAGGTGGCAAGGTCACCTGCCTGGTCTTGAGAAAGCCGGGCAATTTCTCCATACTTCGCTTCGAAGCGATAACCCTGAATCCAAATTGGAATAGATATGAGAAAGAAGATAAGACCGAGCAGCCAATGAAAAGTAAACAAGATTGCGAGCCCAACGATGATTGTTATTCCGTTTGCAAATAACAAAACAACACCGAATGAAAGCCAACGTCTAATCAAGCTCAGATCTTGGGTTGCCCTAGATAGCAACTGACCGGAAGGCCACCTGTCGTGAAAGCTAACTGGAAGGTCTTGAAGCTTGCTATAAAGGGTGGATCTAAGTCCTGACTCAACAAAGGTTCCAGGGGTCAAAACCAGCCAGCGACGAAGCAGCACCATCGCAGCTTCGAGAGTACCCATCAGAAAAACTAGAAAAACGAACAGGTATAGGGTGTCTAAGGAACCCGAGCTATCAAGGCTGTCAAATAACGAGCGCAGTAATTGGGGAATGGCTAGAGCGAATAAGCTCGCAGCGATTGCCGCAAAAATACCTAAAACTATGCGAGGAAGGGCCTTTTTCGCGTAGGGAAAAATTCGCAACAGGGTCGCGATTGTCTTGTCTTGCTTCATTTTTCCTCGTTGTAAACCTGCCCTTAAGAGCAGCCTTATAGGCTACCACCCCGAAGCTCATTCTTGGGTCAGTGGTAGAAGTGACGCTCACCCGTTAGATACATGGTGATTCCAGCATCAGAGGCTGCCCTAATTACTTCTTCATCCTTGACGGAACCACCCGGTTGGACAACGGCCTTGATGCCAGCACGGATAAGTACTTCTAGGCCGTCCGCGAATGGGAAGAAAGCGTCGCTTGCAGCAACGGAGCCCTTGACTCTGCTTCCCGCTCTCGAAACTGCCAGTTCGCACGAGTCCAATCGGTTCACTTGACCCATGCCAATTCCGATGGATGCACCCTCGGATGCTAGCAAAATAGCATTTGATTTCACGGCTCGCACCGCACGCCAGGCGAACTCAAGATCTGCTCGGGTTTGAGTGTCAGCCTTGATCCCTGAAACAAGATTCCAGTTTTTATCAGAGAAGTTTTTGAAGCTGTCTAATTCCTGAACTAGCAGACCACCAGAAACCTGTTTGATTTCGTATTCAGGCAATGCGTAACTTGGCGGTAACTGGAGCACTCTCAAGTTCTTTTTTGTTAGCAGCAATGAAAGAGCTTCTGGTTCGTAACCTGGTGCAATAATGACCTCAGTAAAAATCTCTGCGACCTGAGATGCCATTTTCAAGGTGACAACTCGGTTTGCAGCTATTACTCCCCCAAATGCCGAAACCGAATCACAAAAATGCGCCTTGGCGTGAGCATCTGCAATTGGGTCGTCAGAAGAACTCGCGCCAATAGCTATGCCGCAAGGATTAGCGTGTTTGATTATGGCAACTGCAGGCTCGATAAAATCGAAAGCTGCTCTTACAGCCGCGTCCGCATCAACGTAGTTGTTGTAAGACATCTCTTTACCGCCAAACTGTTTGGCTTGAGCGATTCCCTGTTGCTTGTCAAGACCTCCAATTTTGTATAGCGCTGCTGCTTGATGAGAGTTCTCTCCGTATCTAAGGACGTTCGAAAGTGTGGCCTTGATTTCTAACTCCGGCTTGAATCCTGGGTTTTTACCTTCGTCGGATTCTCTAGCTCCGGCTTCGGTTTTCCAGTTGGTGGCCAAAGAACCGGCCATCCAGTTGGAAACCGCGGTGTCATACTTTGCCGTGTGTGAAAAAGCCAGCAGTGCCAGGGCTTTGCGCTGCTCCAGGGTGGTTCCGCCAGTTTGGATAGCTGAGATGACTTCCTTGTAGTTGCTTGGGTCAACAACTACAGCAACGTTGGCGTGGTTTTTTGCTGCCGCTCGCACCATCGCAGGGCCACCGATGTCGATGTGGTCGATAGCTTCTTCTCCGCTGGCCCCATTGGCAATTGCCTCCACGAATGGATACAAATTCACCACCAGAAGTTCAAATGCACGCACTCCAAGCTGCTCGAGTTCTTTGCGATGGCCAGTAAGTCTTAGATCAGCTAGCAACCCTGCGTGAATGCTTGGGTGCAAAGTCTTTACTCTGCCATCGAGGGTTTCCTTGAATCCAGTAACGGTTGCAACCTCCGTAACCGCAATTCCAGATTGAGAAATTGTCTTGGCAGTAGATCCAGTTGAGATGATTTCCACCCCAGCCAACGAAAGCGCTTTAGCAAGCTCTACGAGACCAGTTTTATCTGAAACCGAAATCAGGGCACGCTTGATTGGCACTTTGTCGAAATGGATGTAATCAGCGGCTTGATATTTGCTTTCCATCAATTGCTACCTAGCCGTAACTGGGTCAAGTTGCTTTAGAGCCAATGACTGAATTGTCTCAACAAGTAGTTTGCGCTCTAGAACCTTAATTCTTTCGTGCAAGCTTGACTCGTCATCTGATGGAAGTACAGCCAAAGATTGTTGACCCAAAATAGGGCCAGTGTCGACGCCTTCGTCAACAATATGAATCGTGGTGCCAGTTTCTTTGGCGCCGCTAGCCAAGGCATCTCTAACGGCGTTCGCCCCTGGAAAATTTGGAAGTAGCGAAGGGTGAATGTTTATGATTCGCGGAGAAAAAGTGTTTACAAAAGGGCTAGGAAGAATCTTCATAAATCCTGCAAGAACAATCAAGTCAGGGTTGTAATGAGAAATGTTCTCTTCTAGTTTTTTAGCCCAGGCCTCTTTGTCAGAAAACTTAGCGGGCTCAACAACAAATGTTGGAACGCCATACAAATCTGCATGAGCTAGTCCAGAAGCGGGTTTATCCGAGCCAACTGCCAAGATTTTCGCTGGAAAAAGCGGGTGCTCCGCGGCCTTTAGCAACGCCAAGAGATTCGACCCCGAGCCCGAAATTAGAACCAAAACAGAGAGCATGGGGTTAGCTTACCTTCGAAGCTTTGCTGGCTTTTCATCGGTTGGCTTGGCGCTATAAAAAGCTGCCAGGGTTGAAACTACTGCGACCTCGACAAAACTGACAATTGCTATCAGCCAAGGATTTACTCCCACTTCAGCCAACCTGCCGGGTCCCGCGCTACCCGAAGCTACCAGCGCCAACAGCCCCAACTGAACTGAGGTGACAAGTGCAATTGAAAGTCCTAGAGAGATTGCAGCGCTCCACGAAGTGGCAAACTCAAAGCGGATTTCATCGGCTGATTTTCTAATCCCCAGGGTTGCAATAAATGCAGCAAGCAACACAACCCCCACTGCAATCATTCCCACCTCAAGTTTTCCAACTGGTAGCGCTCCCAGAATAGGAATTGCGGGTAGCGGTCCAACGGCCGAACCCAGTGGTGAGATTAGCGATCCTGTTCCCAGTGAAAAACCAACACCCGTAAACCATGAAACTCCATAAATGATTAGGTTTGGAAGCAGAGCCAACTGGCCAACGGTCAAGATTATGGCTCCTAGGACACTTACCTCAACGCTCTCGTAGAGCCTCGTGATGTCGATCCAACTTATTGTTATCAGGGCAGCGATAGTAAAGGATGAAACCATCAAAAGCATTACAGTTATTGCCGTTCCAGCTCTAAGGGCTGGGCCCACCAGTGACCTAACGCTCCAGTGCAATTTCAATCGCAACTTGTTTAGTAGCCGTCGTATTTGGTCACGTTCGGGAGCTTGATCAATTTCATCGCCATCGAAAAGCTGATCTGGTTGGCCAAAAACCGAACCGAGAATCTGAAAAACAGCGAACATGAATGTGGGGAAAAATACCCCTTGCCAAGTCACTGGATAGACAGCACTGTCATAGGCAAGTGTGCTGATAGCAAAAGAAGCTGCGCCGTAAACCGTTATGCCACCGATCCATCCTGGCCACAAAGCCTTTGCCACAAGGAATCTTTTACCAGCGTTGAAAAATGAACGCGCTAACCAAAGCGCCATGCCAAGTGGAATAAGTGAGACCACAAACGCTGGAGCAAGAACACCAAGGATTTCACCCTCCGGAACTACCAGTCTGGTTCCGTGCGAAAGCAGCCAAAAATCAGCGGCAGCCCTAAAAGCTACAATCCAGTCCACGCCCGCATTATTTTCTAAAACCCAAACAATAGTCAGCGGAACCAGAGCCACGCCAAGACTAACGGCCACCACAATCGCAGCTTCAATGGCTGCTATTAAGAAGGTCTGTCTTTTATTCACGGCAAGACGTTCCTATAAAGAACTAATCACCTCGCGCATTAGCGCGGCAGTCTCGCTCGGAGTCTTTCCAACTTTTACTCCAACTGCTTCAAAGGCTTCTTTTTTCGCTTGGGCTGTTCCTGCGGAACCAGAAACTATTGCTCCCGCGTGACCCATGGTCTTACCTTCGGGTGCGGTGAAACCGGCTACGTAGGCAACAACCGGCTTGGTAACGTGCTTCTTGATGAATTCCGCGGCTTTCTCCTCGGAGTCACCACCGATTTCACCGATAAGAACAATCGCCTTGGTTTCAGGGTCATTTTGAAATGCTTCGAGTGCGTCGATGTGTGTAGTTCCAACAACTGGATCGCCACCAATTCCAATGGCCGTCGACATTCCAATATCTCTGAGCTCAAACATCATTTGGTAGGTAAGAGTTCCGGACTTAGACACTAGACCTATCGGTCCGGTTCCGGTGATGTCGGAAGGTGTAATTCCAGCGTTTGATTTTCCGGGGCTAATGATTCCTGGGCAGTTTGGCCCAATCATGCGAGTTTTGTTTCCCTTGGAAACATTGTGAGCCCAAGCCTCTGCTGAATCATGAACCGGGATTCCCTCGGTGATTACTACAGCCAAAGCTATCTCAGCGTCAATAGCTTCAAACATCGCAGCCTTAGCAAATGCTGGTGGGACAAACAGAACACTGACGTTGGCATTTGTTTCCTTCATAGCCTCGGCGACAGTGCCAAAAACTGGTAGCTGGGTACCGTCGACATCTACGCTCTCGCCAGCTTTGCGTGGGTTTACTCCACCGACGATATTTGATCCTCCAGCCAGCATTCGTCTGGTGTGCTTCATACCTTCAGAGCCAGTCATGCCCTGAACGATGATTCTTGAATCTTGATTCAGAAAAATTGCCATCTAAGTTCTTACTTCCCTACTTGCTTGCTAGCTCGGCAGCTTTGTCAGCGGCCTGGTCCATGGTTTCAACTACAGTGACAAGCGGGTGGTTAGCATCCGCCAGAATTTTTCTACCCTCGTTTACGTTGTTGCCATCCAGTCTGACAACCAGTGGTTTGGAAGCTTTGGATCCGAGCTTCTCTAGGGCACCGACAATTCCATTGGCGACGGCGTCGCAAGCAGTGATTCCTCCAAAGACATTCACAAAAACGCTTTTTACTTGCGGGTCATTCAAGATAACGTCTAGGCCGGCAGCCATAACTTCAGCCGACGCTCCACCACCAATGTCCAAGAAGTTGGCTGGTTTTACTCCGCCGTGGCGAGCCCCCGCGTAGGCAACAACATCCAGAGTGGACATAACAAGACCTGCACCGTTGCCAATGATTCCAACTTCGCCGTCAAGCTTTACGTAATTTAGATCCATCTGCTTAGCCTTAGCTTCTAGTGGATCTAGTTCATCTCGCAGCAGTTCTTCGCGCTCGTGACGGAATTCAGCATTGTCGTCGAAGGTGACCTTGCCATCAAGGGCAATAATTTCGCCATCTTCGGAAAGAACTAGTGGGTTTACTTCAACGAGTGTGGTGTCCTCTTTTTTGAAAACTTCATAGAGCTTTACAAACACCGGGGCAACTTTGGCTGCTAGTTCGTCATCGAAACCGCCAAGCTTGGCAATTTCTGTGGCTTTTGCTAGATCAATTCCCTTGACTGCATCGATTGGAACTTTTGCGAGCGCCTCAGGTCTTTCTTCGGCAAGCTGCTCGATATCCATGCCGCCTTCGACAGAGCAGAGCGCTAAAAAGGTTCGGTTTGATCGGTCTAGTAGTACTGAGAAGTAAAACTCTTTGGCAATCTTTGCTCCCTGAGCAATCATGACAGTTTTGACAATGTGTCCTTTGATGTCCAGGCCTAGGATTTTTTCAGCCGCCTGCTTAGCTTCTTCAGGTGTATGAGCCACCTTTACTCCGCCAGCTTTACCTCGGCCTCCAGTTTTAACCTGGGCCTTTACCACTACGGTGCCACCAATTTGCTCGGACGCTTTTTGGGCCTGTTCCGGGGTGGTGGCGATTAGTCCTTGGAGTACCGGTACCTGATACTTTTCGAACAGATCACGTGCTTGATACTCATATAAATCCAATTCAGAACTCTTTTCAGATTGATCAAATGGCTTATAGCCCAAACCCCAAGTTTAGAGCTTTTCTATCGGAGCTATCTTTACCACCAGCGATTTGGTCGCGCCAGAATCAAAATTCACTTGGGCCACCTGCCTAGCGCCCTCGCCACGCAGTTCAGTCACTAGGCCTTGGCCATAATCTGAGTGTTCGATACGGTCGCCAATTTCTAGTTGCAGTTCTCCGTTATCTCTTACCTCTTTTATGCTTCCTGCGATTTCGGTTCGAGGCTTCGGCGGCGAGGCAGATGGCGCCATGCCGCGGTAGCCACCGGTTATCACTCCAGCCGAGGCTCTTTGGGCTCCCTCGGAATGAATAAGCTCTTCTGGAATATCGGCCAGGAAACTACTTGGCAAAAAAGCCGTTGTGGAGCCAAAGAGCGTTCTTTGTAAGGCGGAACTCAAATACAGTTTCTGCTTGGCTCTCGTCATCCCAACATATAGCAGTCTTCTTTCTTCAGACACTCCGCCTGGTTCATCAAAAGATCGAACGTGCGGCAATGTTCCCTGCTCGAGTCCAACCAAGAAGATCACGTCATACTCCAAACCCTTAGCGGTATGAAGGGTCATTAGTGAGATGCTTCCCGAATCATCATCAATTTCGTCTGCCGCTGCCGCCAAAGCAATGTCGGCAAGATACTCGGCAATGGTTGCTTCTGGATACTGTCTTTGGTATTCAAAGACCTGTCCGATAAGAGCGTCTAGGTTATCCACCCTGGCTTCATCTTGTGGGTCTCGGCTGTCTTCTAGGTTTCCGCGATAACCAGAAAGATTAAGAGCGGCGGATAAAACGTCAGCGATTTTTGCCTCAACACTCATGGCATCCAAATCATTCAGCAGTTTCGAAAAGGAATTAAGTGCTGCAGTTAGCTTTGGTCCTAAAGCCAGTGAGTCTGTTTTGAGAAGTGCTTGGCGAAACGAGCTGTTATCTTTTCGAGCTAGCTCTGCAATTTTGAGTTCTGTTTTTTCACCGATGCCTCTTGCTGGCTCGTTCAGAATTCGTCTAACTGCTTCATCGTTACGTGGATTTGCAATAGCCGTTAGATAAGCCAGGGCATCTTTGATCTCTTTGCGTTCGTAGAACTTTAGGCCTCCGATGACCATGTATGGAACTCTTTGGCTTTTGAGTTCAGCTTCCAAAGAGGGCGAGAGTGCGTTGGTTCGATAAAGCACTGCCATGTCCCGATAAGAAGTCCCGGCTTTTCTTAAGACCTGAATCTGATCGACTATGTAAGCAGCTTCGCCTCGTTCGTCCAGCCCCGTGAAAGAAACTATCTTTTCGCCATCCCCCGCGTCGCTCCAGAGGTTCTTATCCGGTCTGTCAAAGTTCTTGGAAATCACCGCATTTGCCGCAGAAAGTATGTTTTGGGTTGAGCGATAGTTTTGCTCCAGCAGGATGGTTTTTGACCCTGGAAAATCCTTTGCGAACTCAGCAATGTTTCGCATATCTGCGCCCCTGAAGGCATAGATTGACTGGTCCGAGTCGCCAACTACAGTGATTGCCGATGGTCCAGCCAACTCTCCAGTGTTTGGATCAGGCTCGTTGTGTAAATCGGATATCGGCTTGGTGAGCTCGCGAATCAGAGAATACTGGGCGTGATTGGTGTCTTGATACTCATCGACCAGAATGTGCCTAAAGCGCCTTTGATACTGGGCTGCGATGTCGGGAAAGGAGCGAAAGAGGTAAACGGTTTCGGCAATTAAGTCATCAAAATCAAACGCGTTGTTTTTGCGAAGGGCTGCCTGGTACTGAGAGAAGATTTCTGCAATGGCACGGTCTTTGGGGTTAGAAGAGTCAATTAGTGAATAAAAATCATCCGCGTCTTTGAGCTCATTTTTAGCATTGGATATTCTGGCCGCAACACTTTGTGGTTTCAGCCCCTCGATGTCGCTACCTGATTCACGGATTAGACGCTTGATAAGCGCCCTGGTGTCCCCGGTGTCATAAACGGAAAAGTTTGCATCATGACCTAGCCTGCTTGCTTCTCTTCGAAGAATCTGTAAACAGGCGGAGTGAAAGGTCTTAATCCACATGCCCTCTGCAATATTGCCAAGGAGCGAGTGCACTCGCTCCTTCATTTCGTTGGCAGCTTTGTTGGTGAATGTGATGGCCAGAATTTGTGAGGGCCAGGCTTCTTTATTGGCTAACAAGTGAGCTATTCGATGGGTTAGCACTTTGGTTTTTCCGGAGCCCGCTCCGGCAACAATCAAAAGGGCTGGTCCTCGATCCGTGACAGCCGCCACCTGCTGCGAATTAAGGCCCTCCAGCAGATTTAGATTCATAACCGGCTAAGCCTAAGCCAGACCATCGACAATTTGCCGAAGTAGGTCTGGCTGATCAACGAATATGCCCTGCAGGCCACTTTCTGCCACCTTGCCAAAATACTCATCGACACTTGCCTTCGATTCCTCGGCTCGAAGGGTCCAGCCATAAATCATCAAGCCGGCAGCTTTCGCTTCATCAATAAGGCCGTTATCAATCGTGTGATTGCCAGTTGCATCAAGATCCAACGCGAGGGCTAAATCAACACTGATGCCATCAAAGCGCGCAGCAAGTGATTCCAGATACTCACTAGAGATACGAGTGGACCCCTTGGGAAGGCGATCTATCTCGGTCAAGAAGACATACTTCTTATCTGGACCGCAGGCATCTTTTAGATGCTCCAGCATCTTTTCGTCGAAGGTTTCGATGACAATCGATATTCCGCGCTCTTTCCAGTCTGAGCTATCTAGCTTGCTAGCGAGGATTGTGGCCATGTTGATGCCATTTTTCATAAAGTACATGCCGTGCTTGATTTCAATTACCAAAGTTTTGCCGTCCATGAAAGAACAGGACAACAGATCATCAATCGTGGGGATTAGAAATTGACCATCAAATTTGGCGCTACCTGGTCTTATTTCAGGAACTCGTTCGATAGCTCGAAGATCTGAAAGTTCTTCCTGGTTGTAATCCTCGCTGAACCAGCCAGTTTCAGTTAGCCCGTCTGAGTACCCAGTGGATTGGGTTCCTTGAAATTTTGCTAAAGATGCCACATTCGTTGTTCCGTTTAGCCAATTCTCGTGACGGATGATTAGTTCTCCATCTTTGGTTGGAACTAAGTCGCACTCGACACCATCTGCGCCTTGACTAATTGCAAGCTCAAAAGCCTCAATGGTGTTCTCGGGTCTGTAACCGCTGGCACCACGATGACCAAAAACTAGCGGCTTCAAGAAACTACTCCCACTCGATGGTGCCAGGCGGTTTGGAGGTCACATCGAGCACGACGCGGTTCACGCCTTCAACCTCATTGGTAATTCGGTTCGAGATTTTTGCCAACAGATCGTAAGGAACCCTGGTCCAGTCGGCGGTCATTGCATCCTCACTCGAAACCGGTCGCAAAACAATCGGGTGGCCATAACTTCGGCCATCGCCTTGTACTCCAACCGATCGAACATCAGCCAACAGCACGACCGGGCACTGCCAAATTTCTTGATCTAATCCAGCAGCAGTTAGTTCAGATCTAACAATCGCATCTGCTTTACGAAGTAGATCAAGTCTTTCTTTGGTTACTTCGCCGACTATTCGAATTCCAAGACCAGGCCCTGGGAACGGTTGACGTTGAACAATTGGTTCTGGAAGTCCAAGCTCCCGACCGATTTCACGAACTTCATCTTTGAATAAAGTTCGAAGTGGCTCGACTAGTTCAAACTTCAAATCTTCTGGCAAACCACCAACGTTGTGGTGTGACTTGATTCCAGCAGTTGCGCCGCCTCCGGACTCCACCACGTCTGGGTACAAAGTTCCCTGAACCAAAAACTTAATCTCTTCATTGGCAGAGCTTGCCTCTTTCATCAACTCTGCTTGGGCTTCCTCGAATGCTCTAATGAACTCTCGCCCAATAATCTTGCGCTTGGTCTCAGGATCAGTTACTCCACTAAGGGCAGTTAGGAATCTCTGTTCGGCATTTACAGTTACCAGTCTGATTCCGGTGGCCGCAACGTAGTCACGTTCAACCTGTTCAGCCTCACCTTCGCGAAGAAGTCCATGATCCACAAAAACAGCAACCAGTTGGTCCCCAACAGCTTTGTGAACCAGGGCTGCCGCAACAGCGGAGTCCACTCCCCCAGATAGACCACAAATTACTCTGCCTGAACCAACCTGCTTCTTGATTTTTTCAACCTGCTCAGAAATAACGTTGGTTGAATTCCAGTCCGGTGCAATTCCTGCAGCGTTATGCAAAAAGTTCTCTAAGACATTTTGCCCAAACTCAGAGTGCTTTACTTCGGGATGCCACTGGACTCCGTAGATTTTTCTTTTCGAAGAAGCAAAGGCGGCTACAGGTGTTGTGTCGGTTGAAGCCAAAACCTCAAAACCTTCCGGAGCTTTGACAACCTGATCACCGTGGCTCATCCAACATGTTTGCGCACCAGGCTGACCTTCAAGAATCTCGCCAGCGGAGGAAACTTTGAGCTCGGTTGCTCCGTACTCGCGCTTTCCAGTTTTATCGACTTGTCCGCCTAGTAATTGAGCCAAAGTTTGAAAGCCGTAGCAGATTCCTAGAATCGGAATACCAAGATCTAAAATGTCTACATCCAACTTCGGTGAACCAGCTTCATAAACACTCGAGGGCCCGCCAGAGAGAATAATTGCCAAAGGATTCTTGGCTCCAATTTCTTTGGCAGAAATGTCGTGGTTAACTATTTCGGAGTAGACACCGGCTTCACGAACTCGCCTTGCGATGAGCTGGGCATACTGAGCCCCGAAGTCAATGACTAAAACTGGCCGGTTAATTCTTGCCTCCGGAAATTGATTGCGATATCTGCTTCTGAGCAACATCGGCGTAGTACTTCTCAGTGAAGAATGATAGGAATGGGACTATTCCACCTGCTGCAATTATCAAGAATCTTGTGAAGCTCCATCGCATTAGAGTCCAGAGTCTAAAGTCCGCAAACAGGTACAAGACATATAACCAACCGTGAACTACCAATATCGCAACGGTCAGACTAAGGCCTGTTTCAGGCATTCCTTCACCTTCGTTGAGATATGGCTCTGCGGTTAAGAATCCATTTGGGCCAAAGATCCAAAGGTCATAGCCAATAAGGCTGCCGAAGGAAACTACCTCTAGCCTTCGAAGCCCCCAGGTTGCCATAAGAAGAAGTAAGAAAATGCCGGTAATGAAAGAAGAGACCTTGTAGAGCTTCAACGCAGACATAATTGCAGGCACTTGAAGCTGATGAATTGGTCTTGGCATAGCCCAAGTTTACTTGCTTGGGAGCACCACTACTTTGATGGCTTCTCCGCTCAGGACCGCTTCAATTCCCTTGACCACATCATCAAGACCTACTCGGGTTGTGATCAAATCAGCGACCTTCACTTTGCCTGAGGCGATTAGCTCTAGGGCCTGTCTATTGTGTGAGGGACTGGAGCCGTTGGCTCCCATGAGCATTAGCTCTTTGTAGTGCACTAGGTTAGAGTCAACCTGAATCATTGGCTTGTCCTTAGGTAGCCCTCCAAAGAAGCTAACTCTTCCACCTGGCCTTGCCATCTGAATTGCCTGCTCTTGAGCTTGCCCCGATGGCGCAGCGGTGATGATCACGCTGGGTCCCTTGCCGTCGGTTTCGGACTTGATTATCTCGGCTAAGTCTTCCGTTGACATGTCAATTGCACAATCGGGCTTTACAACATCAGCGGAAAGCTTAAGTCTTGAACCGTTGATATCCGCCAAGAAAACTTTTTTGGCTCCGAGCGCTCTTGCTAAACGTACGTGCAGGCAACCGATTGGGCCTGCACCCATTACCAACACTTCGTCACCGACACCTACCCGGACTAGTTCTTGTGCGTTTAACACACAGGCAAGTGGTTCAACTACTGATGCCTCTTCGTAGCTCACGCTGTCAGGGATGTGGTTTAGTCCATCCACTCGAATGACCTCATCGGGAACAATCATGAACTCCGCAAAACCTCCAGGAAACTGATATCCCATAGACAGCTGATTAGGGCAGATGGTCATTTTGTCAGCAAGGCAGGCCCAGCACTTGCCACACGGAATAGCTGCAATCACCTGAACCCGGTCGCCAACTTTAACGGATGACACTTCGCTGCCAACTTCAACAACCTCACCGGCAATTTCGTGGCCAATAATCTGAGGTGGCTCCAAGCGAGGGTGGCCGTGATTAAAAATTTTGGCGTCAGTGCCACAAGTAGCGCAGGCGTGAATGCGAAGCTTTACTTCCTTGGGTCCTGCAGTTGGCTCTTCTACCTGCTCAACTTTAAGATCCTGGGGCCCCCGGTAAATTGCTGCCTTCACTTCTGATGCCTTTCTATGCGTTTACTAAATCAAGTATTTCTTGTTCTGAATTCGAACTCATGAGCTTGCTATAGGAATCTTCATCCAGCAGTTTGTCTGCAAGGTTTCCAAGTAGCTCCCCGTGCTCGTCTCCTTTGGCTGCGATTCCAATGCAAAGCCTTACCTGCTCACCTGCCCAGTCAACAGGATTTGCAAATCTCACAAAAACTAACTGGGTAAATTTCACATACTTGCGCGATTCATCGGTGCCG
>Ga0208592_1000016_pt1 | contig 52038 bp, 45 predicted proteins | sample LakMenE18May10ns_FD_150712 | JGI IMG/M metagenome (GOLD analysis project Ga0208592, IMG submission 150712) | Freshwater microbial communities from Lake Mendota, WI - 18MAY2010 deep hole epilimnion ns (SPAdes) | ecosystem: Environmental > Aquatic > Freshwater > Lentic | place: Lake Mendota...
TATGTCGATGAAGCGTCAACTTGCACAGATCACTGCAGACCAAACCGGAAAGACCGTTGAGCAAGTTATGGAAGATGGCGATCGTGATCGCTGGTTTACCGCTCAGGAAGCTTTGGATTACGGATTCATTGACCACATTCAGGCATCAGCTGGCGCAGCCACTGGTGTTGGAACCAAGTAGGAAGTAGTGCAATTGCCTAAGAATCTTTCACACTTATCGCCAGAGGCTAGGTACATTCTTCCTAGCTTTGAGGAGCGAACCTCCTACGGGTTCAAGCGCCAAGACCCTTACAACAAACTCTTTGAAGACCGCATCGTATTTCTTGGGGTCCAAGTTGATGACGCCTCAGCAGATGATGTCATGGCCCAGCTTCTTGTTTTGGAAAGCCAAGATCCAGATCGTGACATCACTATGTATATCAATTCACCCGGTGGATCCTTCACAGCGATGACCGCAATTTATGACACGATGCAGTACATCAGACCGCACATTCAAACTGTTTGCTTAGGTCAGGCGGCTTCAGCTGCTGCGGTTTTGCTTGCAGCTGGATCTCCAGGCAAGCGTCTAGCTTTGCCTAACGCGAGAATCTTGATTCACCAGCCTGCAACCGGTGACTCGGGTCGAGGCCAAGCTTCTGACATTGAGATTCAGGCTAAAGAAATCATGCGGTTGCGCGAGTGGCTCGAAGAAACTCTTTCCAAGCACTCCAACAAGTCAGTTGCTGAAGTAAACAAAGACATCGACCGCGACAAGATCTTGACTGCGGATGAGGCTCTGACCTACGGATTAATTGACCAGGTGCTTACTTCTCGTAAGAACCCGCTACCTGCCAAGTAAATACCTGGGGGAACCTAACCTCGATTGTCGTGGATCGGTAATAGGGTTTAATCCATGACAAAACTAAGCGAATCAGGCGACCTGCTTAAGTGCTCATTCTGCGGAAAGAGCCAGAAGCAGGTTAGAAAGCTGATCGCGGGCCCAGGCGTTTACATTTGTGATGAGTGCATTGAGCTTTGCAACGAAATCATTGAAGAAGAACTTGGTGCTGCAACAGCCAAAGAAATTGAAGACATAACTCTTCCAAAGCCAAAAGAAATTTATGGCTACTTGGATGAGTATGTGATCGGTCAAGACAAAGCCAAGAAAGTTCTCTCAGTTGCTGTTTACAACCATTACAAGAGAATTCGCTCTGTTGGCACTCTAACGGCTGCAGGCAAAGAGCACGACGCAATTGAAATTGCTAAATCCAACATCTTAATGATTGGCCCAACCGGTTGCGGAAAGACCTACCTGGCCCAAACACTTGCAAAGAGACTAAATGTCCCGTTCGCGGTAGCAGATGCAACTGCTCTAACCGAAGCTGGATATGTTGGTGAAGACGTCGAAAATATCTTGCTCAAGCTACTGCAGGCTGCAGATTTTGACGTGAAACGTGCAGAACAGGGCATTATCTACATCGACGAAATCGACAAAATTTCTAGAAAAGCTGAGAACCCCTCAATCACTCGAGATGTATCAGGTGAAGGTGTTCAGCAGGCTTTGCTAAAGATTCTCGAGGGAACCATAGCCTCGGTGCCTCCTCAGGGTGGCAGAAAGCACCCACAGCAAGAATTCATTCAAATTGATACCACCAACGTCCTGTTTATTGTTGCCGGTGCCTTTGCCGGTCTCGAAGAAATTATCTCCAACCGATCCGGTAAGCGAGGCATCGGTTTTGGAAACGAAGTTCAATCTCATGGAGTCGACCCAGACATCTTTAACGACGTTCAATCCGAAGATCTTAGAAAATTTGGTTTGATTCCAGAGTTCATTGGAAGACTTCCAGTAATTGCCACCGTAGAGCCGCTTGACCGTGTTGCCTTGATGGATATTTTGACCGTTCCAAAAAATGCCCTCACCAAGCAGTACCAGAGAATGTTTGAACTCGATGGGTTTGAGTTGGAGTTTGACAAGCCATCCCTTGAGCTCATGGCAGACATGGCAATAGAGCGAGAAACTGGCGCTAGGGGACTTAGGGCTATCTTGGAAACTGTTCTGGGTCCGATAATGTTTGAAATTCCAACGATGGAACACCAGGGACTAGTAAAAATCACCAAGGATGTTGTTCTCGGCGTCAAAGAAGCTTCAATTACTCCATTTAAGAAACAAGCTCAAGAAAAATCCGCCTAATAAATGAGCCGCGTTCAGCCTCCTAAGCCTGAACTGAAAGCACCCATAATCGCAGGGTTTGTGGCCTCTGTTTCTGGTTCGGCTGCGACTTTTGGGATTGCAATTGCTGGCTTGGTTGCGATGGGTGCAACGAGAGAGCAAACCTTTACAGCTTTATTCGTGCTGCTATTTGGTTACGGGTTACTTTCGACGGTATTGAGCTATCGCTACAAGATGCCAATCTCAATTGTTTGGTCTACACCCGGCGCAGCATTCCTCGCGGCCTCCGCTGGTCTTGGTCTCGAGTTTGATCAAGCCGTAGGTGGATTCTTACTCTCAGGGTTTCTTCTAACGGTGACTGGGCTGTGGCCAGCTCTTTCCAGACTGGTTCACAGGATACCTCCTAGCATTGCTAGTGCCATGCTTGCAGGTGTCTTGTTTGTTTTTGTGATCAATACCGTTAGAGCCGCTGTCGACTATCCGTTTCTTGTGATTCCTTTTGTTCTTGTTTGGTTTGTGTTGAACCGAATCGCCACAGTTTGGGCAACACCGGTTGCAATTGTTTTGGCTTTCTTGCTGGTGAATGTCGATCTGGGTTTGGATTGGCTTTCCAGCGCCCGACTATTTCCAAGCTTTGAGATTGTGATTCCGACCTTTGACATAATTGCTATTATCTCTATCGGTGTTCCTTTGTATCTAATTACGATGGCGAGCCAAAATATTCCAGGCATGGCAATAATGAAGGGCTTTGGCTTCCAGGTTCCAGTTCGACCAGTAATCACATCAACAGGGGTTGCAACTATGATTGCTTCGTTCTTTGGTGGCTTCGGAATGAACCTCGCAGCAATTACAGCTGCCATCAACGCCAACGAGCAAGCGGCCAAAGACCCAGCCCGTAGATGGCTGGCCTCGTTTGTTGGCGGATTGGTTTATTGGTTGTTTGCAATAGGTGCAGGCTTCTTTGCTGCCTTCGTTCTGGCTGTTCCTTCAGAATTATTGCTTGCTGTGGTGGGACTTGCTTTGCTCCCAAGCTTTATAGCTTCGATTGGCGCTTCCTTAGAGCATCGCAGTACAAGGTTGCCAGCAGCAATTACGTTCATCGTAGGTGCTGCCGGCATTTCAGTTTTTGGCATTGGCGGAGCGTTCTGGGCCTTAGTGGCTGGGATGCTGGTGCTGGCTTGGGAGCGGATTCCGCTTTCTAGAGCAACCCGCGGCGAGTAAGTAATGGCTCTATCTGAGGGTCCTGACCCCGGAAGTTTCTAAACATATCCATTGAGTCAATCGAACCGCCCCGAGATAGCAACTCGCTCCTAAACCGTTCCCCGTTTTGTCGTGTCAGGCCACCGTTTTTCTTGAACCAGTTCACAGTGTCGGCGTCCAGCACTTCTGACCAGATGTATCCGTAGTACCCCGCATCGTATCCGCCCGAGAAAACGTGTGAAAAGTATCCGCTCTTATAGCGAACCGGCACTGGATCAAAATCCAACCCATAGTTCTTGATTGCCTGAGCCTCAAATTCAGCCACATCAGTAATTTCCCGGCCTGCTACCTCATGCCAGGCAAGATCCAGAATCGCCGCAGCGAGATAAGAGGTTGTTTCAAACCCCTCATTGAAAGTTTCGGAGGCCTGAAGACTTGATATCCATTCTGCTGGCAGAACCTCACCGGTTTCGTGATGCTTGGCGTAGTTTTGAACCACCTCAGGCCACAGCATCCACATTTCATTTACTTGAGATGGGAATTCCACGAAGTCACGCTCCACATTGGTACCGGAGAATCTTGGGTATGTGACATCCGAGAGCAACCCGTGCAAAGCGTGTCCAAACTCGTGAAACAGTGTGCTGGTTTCATCGAAAGTGAGTAGTGCTGGCTCCCCGGCTCTAGGCTTGGGGATATTCAAGTTGTTTACAACAACGGGTTTCCGATTCAGAAGCTTGGATTGATCAACGAGGTTATTCATCCAAGCACCACCGTGTTTCGAATCTCTGGTGAAGAAGTCTCCGATAAACAAACCAAGCTTCGAGCCGTCTTCGTTGAAAACCTCAAATACTCTGGCCTCTTCGTGGTAAGCCTTCAAGTCCTTTCGTTCTTTGAAGCTGATACCAAAAAGCTTCTCTGCCGCGAAGAAAACCCCATCGAAAAGGACCTTTTCTAGTTCGAAGTATGGCTTCATCAAAGACGTATCAAGGTTGTATTTTTCTTTGCGAACCTTCTCGGTGTAATAGGCCCAGTCCCAGCTTCTCAGTTGCGCGCTTGCGGAATCATTTTGTAACGCAGTTTCTAGATCTTGGGCCTCTGTCTTGGCATTTGCTACTGCCGCCGGCGCAATACGACGAAGCATTTTGTGAGCATTTTCTGGAGTTCCAGCCGTTTGATCCGAGAGCACATACGCCGCGTGATTCGCAAATCCCAAGAGTTTGGCGCGCTCAGCTCTGATTTTTACTATCTGCTTGATTAGGTCTTGATTATCAAAGTCTCCACCCGAGGTTGATTTAGACATACTTGCCCGCATGATTTTCTCGCGCAACTCTCTGTTTTCAAGTGAGGCTAACCAGGGGTGTCCGGTGTAGTTGACCATGTTGATGAGGTACTTGCCATCCAGACCACGCTCCTTTGCTGCCTGAGTTGCAATGTCGATTTCTGATTCCGATAGTCCAGCGAGCATTGCAACATCATCAACAACAACACCTAAACGATTAGCTTCTGCGAGGGCATTCTGATCGAATTTGGTTTGCAGCTCTGAGAGTTTCTCGTTGTATCTTTTTAGGCTCTCACGATCTTCTGGGCTTAGCTTGGCCCCGGCGTGCACAAAGTCCCGATGGTATCTTTCTACTAGCCAGACCGATTCGCTATCCAGGCCTAGTTGATCACGATTTTTGTAGAGAGTTTCGATCCGAGTAAACAGGGCTGGGTTTAGCTTGATTGCGTCTTCGTGACCTGCAAGCTTGGGTGCAATCTCGGATTCAATATTGTCGATTGTGGGGTTGGTGTCCGCTGACGACTTGTTGTAGAAGACTAAGAGCATTCGCTCCAGCATTTTTCCAGACCGCTCTAAAGCGACCACGGTGTTATCAAAAGTGACATCTGGCTGTGAGGTAATTGCTTCAATTTCCGCTAGCTGCTGCTCGCAACCGGCATAGAAAGCCGGAAGGTAGTCCTCATCGCTAATCTTGGCAAAATCCGGCAATTCATATTCAAGTGTTGATCGATCTTGAAATGGATTTGACCTAGTCATTTCGGACCTTTCTTATTGGCCAGGCTTGAAAGAAACTCCGGAGATTGCGAGGGATTCAGAAGCTTTGTAATTGATCTCGTCGATCTTTCCAACTGATTTCAAATCCGACTCGATGTGCTTTAGCGACTCAATATCCGCTTCGCTAGCTTCAATTGTGAGGCTGCTTATCTCAGCCTTCATTGAGAGCTTCTCGTCAGACTTTGCCTTCCGAATTCCAATAAGGGCTTGTGAAGCAAGGGTCAGAAGCTTGGCGTTCTGGTTTCCACTGAAGGCAGATAGATCCTCAGATGCTGGCCAAACACTTCGGTGGACACTACCTTCTTGCCACCAGCTCCAAGCCTCTTCGGTAGCAAATGGGATAAATGGCGCTAGCAACTTGGTAATTGCCAGCAAAGCTATGCGCAGCGCGCTAACGGCAGATGCTTGCCCTACTGGGTCAGTGTTTTGACCATAGGCACGTTCCTTGACAAGCTCCAGGTAATCGTCGGTGAAGTTCCAGAAGAATGATTCGGTTAGCTCAAGAGCCTTGGTGTGGTCGTAGCTTTCAAAAGCCTTGGTTGCACCGGTTACAACTTCAGCAAGAGCTGCGAGCATGGCCTTATCAATGGCCTGGGTAACTTCAACTTTGTTACCGGCTAGTTCAAAAGAGAGAACGAACTTTGCAGCGTTAAGAACCTTAATGGCAAGGCGTCTGCCAACTTTCATCTGACCGACGTCAAAAGCGGCATCTGTTCCAAGTCTCGCGGCTGCGGCCCAGTATCTGACAGCGTCGGAGCCGTGCTCATCCAGCAAGTCATTTGGAACGACAACGTTGCCTTTGGATTTAGACATCTTTTTGCGGTCTGGATCGAGAATCCAACCGGATAGCGCGGCATCACTCCAAGGCAGTTGCCCTTCTTCTTGAAAAGATCGGAGCACAGTGGAAAAAAGCCAGGTGCGAATAATGTCTTGACCCTGGGGACGCAAAGTAAACGGGAAGACTTTGGCGTACTTTTCAGGATCCGAGATCCAGCCACCGGCGAGCTGAGGTGTCAGAGAAGAGGTTGCCCACGTATCTAGGATGTCGACTTCTCCAATAAACCCGTTTGGTTTGCCGCGCTGATCTTCCGTGAAACCCTCGGGGCATTGGCTAGTCGGGTCTACCGGGAGGGCTGATTCCGGGGGAGCAATGATTTTGTCGTAGTCGGGGTTGCCATCAGCATCGAGGGTGTACCAAACCGGGATAGGAACACCAAAGAAGCGTTGTCTGGAAACTAGCCAGTCACCGGTTAGACCATTGACCCAGTTCTCGAAACGAACCCGCATAAAGTCAGGGTGAAACTTGAGGTCCTTTCCCAATGCGATTAGCTGATCGCGAAGTGCTTCGTCGCGGCCGCCATTTCTTAGGTACCACTGCCTAGTGGAAACTATTTCAAGTGGCTTATCCCCTTTTTCAAAGAATTTGACTGGGTGAGTGATTGGCTTTGCTTCACCGATCATGTCGCCTGAATCAGTCAATAGCTCAACAATTTGCTGCCTTGCGGAGAACACTGTTTTACCGGCTAGTTCGGCAAACACCTCAAGAGCTTTGGGGTCTTTGATTACATCTGGAGCTTCGCTAAGTATTCTTCCGTCCCAGCCCAGGATGGCACGGTTTGGAAGATCTAATTCTCTCCACCAGAGAACGTCCGTGACATCACCAAAGGTACAGATCATCGCAATTCCAGACCCCTTGTCCTTTTGAGCAAGACGATGTGCAACTACTGGAACCTCAACACCAAAAAGCGGGGTGGTAACGCTCTTGCCAAAAAACTTCTGGTATCTCTCGTCGTCGGGGTGAGCTACTAGGGCAACACACGCAGGGATTAGCTCTGGTCTTGTAGTTTCGATAAAGATCTTGCCATCGGGCCCATCGAATCCGATGCGGTGATAAGCACCTGGCTGATCACGGTCTTCTAGCTCTGCCTGGGCAACTGCTGTTCTAAAAGTCACGTCCCAAAGCGTTGGAGCCATGGCCTGGTAAGCCTCACCGCGGGAGAGGTTATCTAGAAATGCCTTTTGAGAAACTGCCTGAGCATCCGGGGAAATAGTTTGGTAGGTCTGTGACCAGTCAATGGATAGTCCGAGCTGGCGCCAAAGAGCCTCGAAGTGCTTCTCGTCTTCTAGGGTGAGCCGTTCGCACAGCTCAATGAAATTTCTTCGCGAGATAGGAACCTGATCAGCGGCTTTACTTGACTTACCGTCGCCACCTTCGAATGGCGGCTTGAAATCATTGACGTAGGCAAGGCTTGGGTCGCAACGCACGCCATAGAAGTTTTGAACCCGTCTTTCTGTGGGCAATCCGTTGTCATCCCAGCCCATTGGGTAATAGACCTCTTTACCGATCATGCGCTGGTACCTAGCAATCAGATCGGTATGGGTGTAGCTAAAGACGTGACCCACATGCAAAGATCCAGAGACTGTGGGAGGGGGAGTATCGATTGAGAAGATTTGTGATTTTGGAGCTGACTTATCGAAACTGTAAGTCTGGGAGCTATCCCAGCTAGCTCCCCACTTTTGCTCTAGACCCTCCACTCCCACTTTGTCTGGAGTGGTGGAAGCACGGGCGTAGCTATCAGCATTGCCTCGGGCATTATTCATGGCTAAAGTCTCCAAAAAACGGGTTAGATACAGGTTAACATTGATAGAGATTACCGAAGACAACGCCAAGAAAGCCCAGAATGTATCCCCTTAACTCGGACGGCAAGGCAGTTGGCGTAACCCCTAGCCCTAGTTTTCCTGAAATTGAACGGCAAATTCTCAACTATTGGGACGAGGACGGTACTTTCCAAGCCTCGATAGACCAGAGAAAAGCAGAATCTGCCGAGGAATTTGTCTTCTATGACGGACCTCCCTTTGCCAATGGCCTGCCTCACTATGGTCACTTGCTAACGGGCTACACCAAAGATCTGGTTCCAAGATTTAAGACAATGCAGGGATTCCGTGTTGAGCGACGCTTTGGTTGGGACACCCACGGTCTTCCTGCAGAGGTAGAAGCTGAGCGCCAGCTCGGTATCTCTGGAAGACCGGAGATTGAGAAGTATGGCGTAGACAAATTCAACGCCTACTGTAAGACATCGGTACTGAAGTACACCCAGGACTGGAAAAGCTACGTTACTAGGCAAGCTCGTTGGGTTGATTTCGAGAACGACTACAAAACTTTGGACACCAATTACACAGAGAGCGTTATCTGGGCGTTCAAGGAGCTATACAAAAAAGGTTTGATTTACGAGGGTTTCAAAGTTTTGGCCTACTGCTGGAGATGCGAGACGCCGCTATCAAATCACGAGCTTCGCATGGACGACGAGGTCTACAAAACCCGTCAGGATCAATCGGTTACAGTAACTTTCCCAATCGTCGGGGGAGCCTATGACAAGACGCGCTTATTGGCTTGGACAACAACTCCATGGACGCTACCTACAAACTTCGCGCTCGCGGTTGGTCCGGAAATTGAGTACGCGATTGTTGCGGCAGGAAAAGCTGGCGCCGCTGATGGCGGGGATTCAACAGCAAAGTATCTTATTGCGGCTTCTTTGTTGGGAAACTACGCGAAAGATCTAGGTTACGAAACAGCCGAGGATGCACTAGCGGCAATTGAGACCAAAATCTTAGGAAAAGATCTTGCCGGCATACGTTACGAGCGAATCTTTGATTACTACGCAGATGCCACAAAGTTTGACACCGAGAATGCTTGGCAGGTTCTTGTTGGCGACTACGTAGCCGACAACGAAGGAACTGGAATTGTTCACCAGGCGCCGGCATTTGGTGAAGACGACCAGAAGCTATGTGAGCTTGCGGGCATACCGGTTTTTGTCTCCATTAACGAACGAGGACAGTTCAATTCCGTGATTACTGATTTTGAGGGACAGCATGTATTCGATGCCAATAAGCCAATTACACAGAAGCTAAAAACTGACGGCAGGCTGCTAAGACAAGCAAGCTACGATCATCCTTACCCGCACTGCTACCGCTGCAAGAATCCACTGATTTACAAAGCAGTTTCTTCTTGGTTTGTGGAAACCACCAAGGTGAAAGATCGCATGCTCGAACTCAATCAGGAAATTGACTGGACTCCTTCTCATACCAAAGAGGGCTCGTTTGGTAAGTGGCTAGAAAACGTTCGTGACTGGGCAATTAGTCGAAACCGCTTCTGGGGAGCTCCTATTCCAGTGTGGAAATCAGATGACCCAAACTACCCTCGGATTGATGTTTATGGCTCTCTTGAAGAACTAGCCAAAGACTTTGGAAAAGAGCCAACCGATTTCCACCGTCCATACATTGACGAACTTGTTAGGCCAAACCCAGACGACCCAACTGGTAAGTCGATGATGAGAAGAGTGCCAGAAGTTTTGGACTGCTGGTTCGAATCTGGGTCAATGCCATTTGCTCAGGTTCATTACCCATTCGAAAATCGCGATTGGTTTGATACTCACAACCCAGGTGACTTCATCGTCGAGTATGTCGGGCAAACCCGCGGTTGGTTCTACACCCTTCATGTATTAGCAACCGCATTGTTTGACAGACCTGCATTCAAGTCCGCCATCTCACACGGCATTGTTTTAGGAAATGATGGACAGAAAATGTCCAAGTCCCTAAGAAACTATCCGGACGTGTCAGAGGTCTTCGATCGTGATGGTTCTGATGCAATGCGGTGGTTTCTAATGTCCAGCACAATCCTGAGAGGCGGAAACCTAGTTGTTACTGAGCAAGGCATTCGAGAAGGCGTCCGTCAGGTTCTATTGCCACTTTGGAACACGTGGTATTTCTTCAGTTTGTACGCCAACGCATCAAACTACCAAGCAAAGTATCGGGTGGATAGCAAAGATGTCCTCGATCGCTACCTGATGTCCAAGACCAAGGATTTGATTACTGGCGTTGAGGCAGACTTGAACGTTTACGATTCCTACTCGGCTTCAGCAAAGCTAAGGGACTTTTGCGACGTATTGACTAACTGGTATGTCAGGAGATCTCGTGACAGATTTTGGGAAGGAAACCAAGACGCCTTCGACACCCTTTACACCGTTCTGGAAATTGTGACCCGCGTTGCTGCACCACTTCTTCCAATGGTGTCAGAGCAGATTTGGCGCGGACTAACTGGAGGCAGGAGCGTTCACTTAGAGAGCTGGCCCGACGCCTCCAGCCTGAATTACGATGCAGATTTAGTTCAGTCCATGGACCAGGTACGCGCTGTTAGCTCGGTGGCACTAAGTCTTAGAAAAACCAATTCGCTCAGAGTTCGATTACCGCTTTCGAAGTTGACCGTTGTGACCCCAGGAGCCAAGGGGCTCCAAGAATTTGCTGAAATAATCGCGGAAGAGTTGAATGTCAAGAAAGTTGAACTTGTCGAGCTTGCCGTTGAATCCACTAGGGATTTCGGAGTTGAACAACAGCTAACAGTGAATTCTCGTGCATTAGGCCCAAGACTTGGCAAGCAGGTCCAAGAGATTATTACAGCGGCTAAGTCAGGAAACTGGGAGCAGGTCAAGGGCAAGATTGTTGTAAACGGTGTTGAGCTATTTGAGGGTGAATTTGAACTAAACCTTATTGCTAAAGACGAATCTAGCGCTGAGAAACTTATTGGAATATTGCCAGCCGGTGGCTTTGTGATCTTGAACCGGGTAGTAACACCTGAGCTGGAAGCAGAAGGTCTGGCAAGAGATGTAGTTCGCGCGGTTCAGCAGGCTAGAAAAGACGCTGATCTGGATGTGTCCGATCGCATCGCAACTACCTTGCTTGCGACCAAGGATGTGTTGGACGCAGTTATAGCCCACGAGGAGCTAGTCAAGAACGAGACTCTAACTTTAGAAATCACTTACGAAGAGTCGGCTTCACTTTCTAACGCAGTTGCAGTTGGTGACAATCAGCAGGTTCAGATTTCGGTAGTCAAGCTTTGAGCGCAGCAGTTCACGACGAAAAATACTGGGAAACGAAAGCTGCTTTTGTTTTAGAAGAGCTGATGAAGCGGGTCCCTGAAAACAAGATCAGGCCCAGACTCGAGCCCACTAGAAGAGCCGTTGAGCTACTTGGTGACCCACAACGGTCCTATCGAGTCATTCACATCACCGGAACAAATGGCAAAACCTCCACAACGAGATTTATCGAACGCATCCTCCGCGAGCACGGCCTAAGAACGGGCAGATTCACCTCACCGCACCTTTTGAAATTTACCGAGCGCATTGCAATCGACGGTGAACCGGTAAGCGATGAGGTTCTTTATGGTGTCTATCTCGATATCGAGCCAGTTTTGGAAATGGTGGACCAGGAGCTAGCAGCAGCGTCAGAGGCCCCCCTAACATTTTTTGAGGCGCTGTCAGTTCTTGGCTTTGCGGTCTTTTCTGACGCTCCAGTAGATGTTCTCGTGTTGGAAGTTGGAATGGGTGGAGCTTGGGATTCCACGAATGTTGCAGATGGTGATGTAGCGGTATTTACCCCAATTGGGCTTGATCACATGGACAGACTCGGAAACACGATTTCTGAGATAGCCGAAACCAAGTCGGGAATAATCAAAAAAGATGCCCTGGTAGTTTCCTCAGACCAAGGAGTCGACGCGCTTGAAGTGTTACAGCGAGTATCTGGGGAGAGAGCAGAAGACCTTTTCTTGTTAGGAAAGAATTTTTCGGTAAAGTCCTACGAGCCAACACCAACGGGCCAACGCGTTGTTGTCTCTGGCCTGGCAGGAACTTACGGGCCTTATGAGGCTCCAGTGTTTGGTATTCACCAAAGCGCAAACCTCGCGGTTGCAATCGCAGCAGTTGAAGCGTTTTTGGGTGGAGGAAAACTACCAATTGCTGATGATGTATTGAGATCGGCGGTTGCCGACCTCTCCTCACCGGGAAGGCTCCAACTAGTTCGTACCGAGCCACCTATTTTGCTTGATGGAGCTCACAATCCAGCCGGCGCCAAGACACTGTCGCTTTCATTGAAGTCGGAATTCTCAGATAAGCCACTCGTTGGTTTATTGGCTGTGCTTTCGGACAAGGACGTTAAGGGTTTGCTTTCCGAGCTATCTGATTGCTTCCACAGTGTTGTTGTTACAGCATCTTCTTCAAACAGATGCCTAGAAATTGATGCGCTTAATGAGGTAGCTCGGGAAAATCTTGACGCCAGAACGGAGTCGGTTTCTGGGACCCGAGCCGCGTTAGAGCGTGCCCGAACTATAGCCACTGAAATTGATGGCATGGTTGTAGTAACAGGGTCAATTTCACTAGTGGGGGATGTCCTACAGATCCTTCAGGAGGAAAGCGATGCGGAATAGAACCACACGAGCAACCCTGGGTTCACTGGTTATGGTTTTTGAATCGGTTGTAGTTTTTTTCGCCACCTTGGTTGGGTTTGGTCTTCAGGTTCACCCGGACCCGGCAGTAATCTGGGGCGTTGGAGTTGGTTTGTCCGTAATCTTGATGCTGTTCCCGGCCGTTCTCGGAAAACCAGGAACCTACCCGATGGGCTGGGTTCTGCAGATAGTTGTTGTGTTGCTGGGTATCTGGGTTCCGCTGATGTACTTGCTAGGCACCATATTTTTGGGAATGTGGGGCTGGGCGATGATCGCAGGTGCCACAATTGACAGAGCAAGGGCTGCCAAGGCAAAACTTGATGCCCAAGATTTAGGAAGTGATTAGAAGATGTCTAAGGAACAGACTTTGGTTTTGATCAAACCCGATGGTGTTGCCAGATCTCTAACTGGGGAAATACTGCGCCGCATCGAAGAAAAGGGCTACCTCGTCACTGGAATAAAAATGTTGCAACCCACTGAAAAGCAGCTAGCCGAACACTACGCAGAGCACGAAGGTAAACCATTTTACGCGCCACTTCTCGAGTTCATGTCATCAGGACCCATTGTTGCAATCCGCCTTGAGGGCAATCGGGTAATTGAAGGTTTCCGAGCTCTTGCTGGAGCAACTGATCCCACAGCTGCAGCCCCTGGAACAATTCGAGGGGACCTAGGTCGCGACTGGGGCGAAAAAGTACAGAAGAATTTAGTTCATGGTTCAGATTCCGTTGAATCCGCAAACCGCGAACTCGGAATCTGGTTTAGCTAAAACAGGCTTGGCCAGAGGCTCCAAAACTTCCAGATAGTAGTCACGACTAGCCCGAAGAACGTAGCCAGAGTGAATAGCCAATGCCAGTCATAAGAAGCTACAAAGAAATCCACAGTTTTTAGCGGCACAGGGACGATTCCCTCTCTGGCAGCAAAGAGGACATGTTTCCAAAACATCGGGATCATTCCCGCCCAAGCAACCATGCAGTAAGGGCACAGCGCTCCAATCTCAAAAAGGCTCTGACTGAACAACCAAAGAACAAAAATGAAACCCCCAGTCATTCCAGCGGTGAATATTTGCCAGAACCACTTGGCAAACTTAGCGCCTGCCAATATTGCGAATCCGACAAGTACTGGCGCAAAGAATGCTGCGAGACCGATTAGAGGGTTTGGAAAACCCAACAAAGAAGCCTGCCAAGTCAGCATCACTGATTTACAGGAAATGAAAGGACTGACGTCACAGCTCAAAACTGCATCCGGATTGGAAGCAACCCTAATTCGCTCAACCGTAAGAGCCAGGGCAGCCACCCAACCTACCGCTCCACCAGAGATCAACATCCAGGCAAGAGAAACTGGAGCTCCAATAAGGCTCTGTTCTGGGGTTTTTTGACTCATGGAATCAAGTATTCCACGACATATCTGAGCTTTTGCCATTTTGATGTCATACTTATAGATAAGTGAACTAGAGCCACAACCTCTATTCACTGAAGGTTTATAGAGCATTAGGTTCCAAGGCTTAAGACCCATCGGGCAGCTGGCAGGACGTCGTGACAGCAATGACTCTCAACCAACAAGGTTTAGTCAGTAACAGAAGTTGCTGATAAGAAATTTACAGCCGAATTTTGGCAAAGTGTTTGGGCTTTTGCCAATCGGCAGCTTGGAGAGCACCTTAAATGGTGAAAGATAAAGACAATTCAGCTAAGCCTGAAAAGGACTCAAAGAAAACATCAAAGAAACTGGCAGCGCCACCAAAGAGCGCTCCAACAAAGAAGGCTGCAGCCGAAGCACCTAAGGGAAACAAGTCTGATGCTTCTAAGCCAGACAAAAAAGCCAGCAGCAAACCAGTAGTTGCCGTTAGTGCAACGTCGCTTATCTTTCAGGCCCCAGATCTACCAGCTGTTGAGCCCAGGAAAAGATCAAACAACAAGAAACACTCCGAACCGGAATCCGAATCGCACCTTCGCCGCCGTTCCCGTCGTAGAGCCGGCGAGCCACTTGATGTTGGGTCTGACCAGCCTAATGTAACGGTCAAGGTAAGAACTCCGCGAGCTCCAAAAGAACCAAGCACCGAACCCCAGCGACTCAAGGGCTCAACCAGACTAGAGGCCAAAAAACAGCGTCGTCGCGATGGACGAGACTCTGGAAGACGTCGTCAGACAATAACCGAAACAGAGTTCTTGGCCCGTCGTGAATCGGTTGATCGCATGATGCTCGTTAGATCAAAAGACGCCAAGATTCAACTGTGTGTTGTTGAAGACACAGTACTTGTTGAGCACTACGTTGCTCAAACACAAGACGGTTCGCTAATTGGAAATGTTTACCTAGGCAAGGTTCAAAACGTTTTGCCATCCATGGAAGCAGCTTTTGTTGACATCGGACGGGGCCGAAACGCTGTTTTGTATTCCGGTGAGGTTAACTGGGACGCTGATGGGCTGGAAGGCCAACCTAGAAAGATTGAGCTAGCTCTCAAGTCCGGGGACACCATATTGGTTCAAGTCACCAAGGATTCGGTTGGGCAAAAAGGTGCTCGCCTAACCTCTCAGGTTTCCCTTCCTGGAAGATATGTCGTTTATGTTCCAAATGGCAACATGAATGGAATTTCTAGAAAGCTTCCAGACTCAGAGCGAGTTCGACTCAAGAAAATCCTGAAAGACATAATTCCCGAAGAAGCAAGCGTGATCGTAAGAACCGCGGCAGAAGGTGCCACTGAAGAGCAGCTGACCCTGGATGTTCAGAGACTACAAGCCCAATGGGACAGTATTCAAAAGAAGCTCAAGAAGGCTGTTCCACCGATGCTGTTGCATTCAGAGCCGGATCTGCTTGTAAAAATAGTTCGAGATGTTTTCAACGAAGACTTCCAAAAGATGATCATCTCTGGAGACGACGCCAAAGCCGTGATATCGGAGTATTTAGAGTCTGTTGCACCAGATCTTATGGACCGCGTTGAAGGTTACACCGATAAACAGGACCTATTCGACCGCTATCGGGTGGGAGAGCAAATAGATAAGGCGTTAGAGCGCAAGGTGTACTTGCCCTCTGGAGGATCACTTGTAATTGACCGCACTGAAGCCATGACGGTTATTGACGTCAACACCGGAAAATTCATTGGTTCAGGTGGAAACCTGGAAGAAACAGTGACCAAGAATAACCTTGAGGCCGCCGAAGAAATTGTTAGGCAGCTTAGGCTTCGAGACGTGGGTGGAATCATTGTTGTGGACTTCATTGATATGGTTTTGGAATCGAACCGAGACCTGGTCTCCCGAAGGCTAATTGAATGCCTTGGAAGAGACCGCACAAAGCATCAAGTAGCTGAGGTAACATCGCTTGGCTTGGTGCAGATGACCAGAAAGAAACTCGGAATTGGGCTTTTGGAATCATTCAGCGAACCTTGCGAGGCTTGCGCTTCTCGAGGAGTTATTGTTCACCACGACCCAATCATCAGATCTCGCTCTAGCTCAGAGGGCAAGTCCGAGAAAAAGCGCAAGGGTCACATGGACGTTGCCAACGTTGTTACCCCCGAGCGCGCTGTTGAAATCAACTCGGTTATGGCAAAGATTGCAGCTTCTACCCTTGGCAAAGGTCAGGCTCCTGAAGGACAGAAAGCTTCCAAAGATAAGGACGCCAAGAATTCCGGCCTGAAGTCAATTTTGGACTCCCTTCCTGAGCCAAAGCCTCAAGTCAAGGCAAAACCTAGGCGGGCAACCAGTTCAGGTTCGGTTGACCCACAGCCCAAGACCCCAGTAGAATAGGGATTTGTTGCTCTGGTAGCAGCTTCCCAAACTTAGAAAAAGGTTAATCAAGTGGTTTACGCAGTAGTTCGCGCAGGCGGTCGTCAGGAAAAAGTGTCCGTGGGCACAATCGTGACTCTTGACCGCGTCAAGGCAGATTCAGCTGGCAAGATTCAGCTTCCGGCTTTGCTCCTGGTAGATGGAGACAAAGTTACCTTCGACGCCAAAACCCTTGCCGATGTAAAGGTAACCGCCGAGGTTATGAACGATCTTCGTGGACCAAAAATCATCATTCAGAAGTACAAGAACAAGACTGGTTACAAAAAGCGCCAGGGTCACCGTTCAGAGTTGACTCGCGTCAAAGTACTAGAGATCAAGTAAAGGACTAAAAGCTCATGGCATCCAAAAAAGGCGTTAGCTCAACCAGAAACGGTAGAGACTCAAATGCTCAACGCTTGGGCGTAAAGCGTTACGCAGGCCAGGAAGTCAATGCAGGCGAGATTCTGGTTCGTCAGCGTGGAACACACTTTCACCCGGGTAAGAACGTAGGCAAGGGCAAAGACGATACTTTGTTCGCGCTAGCCACAGGTGCCGTGCACTTTGGTACCAAAGGTGGCCGCCGAGTAGTAAACATCGTTGAGGCTGCATAAGTCTAGAACGACAAGAGTTTTACTAAAGGCGAGCCAGAGGCTCGCCTTTAGTTATTTGTAAGGAGGGAAAACTGATGGTCTCATTCGTAGATCAGGTTACCCTTCACTTGCGCGCTGGAAATGGTGGCAAGGGTTGCGTTTCCGTGAAGCGCGAGAAATTCAAGCCACTGGGCGGTCCTGATGGAGCCGACGGCGGTCATGGTGGTTCCATATCTTTAATCGCAGACCCAAACACCACAACCTTGCTTGACTACCATTTTCATCCACACAGAGCCGCCGGAGATGGAGCTGCTGGTGCCGGAGATTTTCGAAATGGCGCTCAAGGTGAAGATTTGAAGATGCCGGTTCCCGTTGGAACTATTGTCAAAAAGCCAAACGGCGAAGTGATTGCAGACCTTGACGAGCCAGAGATGGAGCTTGTAGTAGCCGAAGGAGGAGTCGGGGGATTAGGCAACGCAGCCCTTTCTAGCGCCAAGCGCAAAGCTCCTGGCTTTGCACTGCTTGGAGTACCAGGTTGGTCTGGCGATGTTGTACTGGAACTCAAAACCGTGGCTGACATCGCGCTGGTGGGTTACCCAAGTGCCGGAAAGTCATCACTGATTGCTGCTGTGTCTGCGGCAAGACCAAAGATTGCGGAATATCCATTTACAACATTGCACCCAAACCTTGGCGTTGTTCAAGCGGGGGAAACTAGATTCACGATTGCTGATGTACCAGGACTAATTGAGGGTGCCAGCGAAGGAAAAGGACTCGGCCTTGAGTTTTTGCGACACGTGGAACGTTGCTCCGCTCTACTTCACGTAATCGATTGCGCAACTCTCGAACCCAACAGAGATCCCGTTTCCGACCTCGATAAGGTTCTCAAAGAGCTAGAGGCATACCAGGTACCAGTTGGCCAGCAGCCATTGAATTCAAGGCCTGCCCTAATCGCACTCAACAAGGTAGATATTCCAGACGCCAAAGAGTTAGCCGCCTTCATTCGCCCAGAACTTGAATCAAGGGGATATGAGGTCTTTGAAGTTTCTGCTGCTTCGCACGCTGGCTTAAAAGAACTCAAATACGCGATGGCAAAACTTGTTGAAAGCTCAAGACTTGAAAAAATTAACGTACCCAGTAAGCCAAGAATAACTCTTATGCAGGCTAGGAAAGAAGATTCTAAATTCACCATAACGCGCGAAGAGTCAGGCCTTCAGGAATTCTTTAGAATCTTGGGCACCAAACCTGAAAGATGGGTTGCTCAAACTGAATTTGGAAACGAAGAAGCAGTGGGGTATCTAGCTGATCGACTTGCAAAGCTTGGTATCGAAGCTGCCCTCTACAAAGCAGGAGCAGTTTCAGGATCGACAGTAGTTATTGGTCCGGGAGATGGAATCATCTTCGACTGGGAGCCTACGATTTCCTCAACCGCCGAACTGCTGGTTAGTCCTCGTGGAACAGACCCAAGGTTCGGTCCCCTAAATGAAAGACGCACTACTGCAGAGCGGAGAAAACGCTACCAAGAAATGATGGACGCTAGAACAGTGCTACGTGATCAGATGGAACAGGACCGAATCTCTGGTGCATGGAGCACCCCTTCCCCAGACAAGGAGAGCTAGATGTCTAACGATGAAAGCTGGGTAGGGAGCGCAAAAAGAGTTGTAGTAAAGATTGGTTCAACTTCGGTGACTGGCGAAAACGAGGGAAAGATTGACCACCTTGTCGACGCTCTTGCCAGCGCCATGAAATCGGGCACCGAAGTAGTCCTAGTATCTTCAGGTGCAATTGCCACAGGAATGCCACTATTCAAGTTTGATAATAAACCCACCGACCTCGACACTTTTCAGGCTCTTGCAGCTGTAGGGCAGTTTCGCCTTATTTCCAAGTATCAGACGTCTCTTGAGAGATTCGGAATTGTTGCCGGTCAGGTGCTGCTTACAGTTCCAGATATCGACAACGAAGAGAGTCGAAGTAACGCTCGAAAGGCCCTGGAGAGACTATTTGAGCTAAAGGCGCTTCCTATTGTTAACGAGAACGACACCGTGGCAACTACGGAAATTAGGTTTGGAGATAATGATCACCTTGCAGCAATGGTGTCAATTCTGATTAATGCAGATGCACTAGTTCTGCTAAGTGATGTTCCAGGAATCTATGACATGCCTCCTACTAAATCTGAAGCACAGCTAATCTCGTATGTACCTTTCGAAATGGATCTTGGTGAATTGGAGATTGGTGGAACCAATACTGGCGTTGGAACCGGAGGTGCCATCACAAAAGTAGCGGCTGCCCGAAGCTGCACCGAGGCCGGAATTGCAGTTGTGGTTACACACGCTGACAGCGTAGGTGCGCTGCTGAGTGGGGAAAATGTCGGAACATACTTTGAACCTCGTCCACACATTGGTGAGTCGCAGGATTAGGCTCGACTTATGAGCGCATTACAACGAATGCAACTGGCTAAAGAGGCCAGCCTTGGCTTAGCAAGCGCGTCGACTGCTTCCAAAAATTCAGCGCTACAGGCAATTTCCGAACTCCTTGTTGCTCGCACCCCCGATATCCTGGCCGCTAACGCTATTGACCTAGAGCAGGCTGTGAAATCAAACTTAGCCACCGGTTTACAAGATCGACTCAGGCTGAGTAAGGAAAGAATTCAGGCACTTGCCGATTCCATCCAAGATGTCATTGCGTTACCTGATCCAATAGGCGAAGTTGTTCAAGCAAAAAATCTTTCGAATGGGTTAGCACTAACTCAGCTAAGAGTTCCCTTTGGTGTTATCGGTGTCATTTATGAAGCGAGACCGAATGTGACAATAGACATTAGTGTGCTGGCGATAAAGTCAGGCAACGCAGTGGTACTTCGCGGCGGCACTGCGGCCGAGAACACAAACATAGCCCTAGCAAAAATCCTCAAAGACGCATTGGCGAGCTCTAGCCTTAGCCCCGAGCTAGTTCAGACTGTCGATGACTTTGGCAGGGCTGGAGCAACTGAAATGATGGCTGCACGCGGTCTAATTGATGTTCTGATACCACGGGGCAGTGCAAATTTGATCAGTGCCGTTGTTGAAGGTGCAAAAGTGCCAGTAATTCAAACTGGCGACGGAGTCACTCACGTGTTTATTGACGAGTCAGCAAACCCAAAGTGGGCAGATGAGATTGTATTCAACTCCAAAGTCCAGCGACCTGCTACTTGCAACGCACTCGAAACTTTGCTTGTACACGAAGCCGTCGCGGAATCGGTTCTTCCGAACATTCTTGGAAGATTAGTGGAATCTGGAGTGAAAATCCACGCTGATGAAGCCACCATGAGAATTTTCCCAAACAGTATCCCAGCCACTGAGGAAGATTGGCATGCCGAGTATTACTCCCTAGATCTTGCTGTAAGAGTGGTTGCTTCTTTGGACGAAGCTCTTAGCCACATAAAGAAGTACTCAACTCATCACACCGAGTCGATAATTACCGGTGACGAAGAACACGCGAACCGATTCTTAGCTGAAGTGGATTCAGCGGTAGTTATGGTCAACGCCTCTACCAGATTCACAGACGGTGGGCAGTTTGGCTTTGGAAGTGAGGTCGGAATCTCAACTCAAAAGCTTCACGCCCGCGGCCCAATGGGTCTTAGAGAGCTAACGAGCACGAAATGGCTTGTTAGAGGTGCCGGTCAAACCCGAGCCTAGGTTATTCTAAGAACAAGAGTTATGAGGAGACTGTTTTGCTAGCTATTTTACTTTCCGAAACCGACGGCCCGTTTATCGCCCACAGCGAGCTACCTATGCCTGCAATTGTTTATGGAATTATTGCAATGTCAACCTTTCTAGTTTTAGCATTGATTGTTTTTTCTTACCGAGACGTTGCTAATCGCCACGACCACAAACAGTCAAGTTCGCAAGGTCACTAGGCCGCAAATTTCTTTATGCCAAAAATTCGACTGGGAGTAATGGGTGGCACTTTTGACCCCATTCATAACGGTCACTTGGTGGCAGCCAGTGAAGTGGCTGCAGCTCTAAATCTGGATCAAGTGGTGTTCGTTCCCACTGGCGATCCGACTCAAAAGCCCGAGGTCACCGGTGGTGAGCACAGATATCTCATGACTGTTATCGCCACCGCCGCTAACCCAAGATTTATGGTTTCTCGAGTTGACATTGATCGCGACAAGCCAACTTACACAGTAGACACTCTTACAGACCTGAAGACAACCTACCCAGACGCTGAACTATTCTTTATCACCGGCAGTGATGCAATTGCTCAAATCTTGGCATGGAAAGAAGTTCAGAGACTTTGGGATTTAGCTCATTTTGTTGCAGTAAGCCGTCCTGGCCATGCTTTGCAGATTCCTGACGTTCCCGCTGGAACAGTAACGGTTGTTGAGGTGCCAGCGCTTTCGATTAGCTCGACTGATTGCAGGATGAGAGTTCTCAAGGGTGAGCCCATTTGGTACCTAGTCCCTGATGGCGTAGTTCAGTACATTGGTAAGCATGGTTTGTATAAGGCGCGTTCATGAGCGATAGCCCTACCTTCCAGTCACGCAGAGAGCGTAGAGCTGCGGAGTCGAATCCTGATTCAGTTATTGCGCCCACCCCTGTTGTTGCCCCAGACAACAGCAGCACAGATTTTTTCTTCCCTGAGATTGTCCAGAACAGCCAACCGGCGCTGATTCCGGCTGACAAACCTCAAGTCTTTAAATCGCGCAGAGAATTACGGGATCTAGATTCGCTCAGGCAGTCAGTGCCAGCGGTAAAGGCACCATTATTTGACGATCACACCTTGACGGGTCCAATTTCGCAAGTTAGCACCCCAGAGATTTTTCTAGATCCAATAACTGCCTCAAACTTTGGTTCATCGTCCAACTTAGGTACTGAGCCGGTTACCGCGTCGATAATTTTAGAAAGCGTTCCGGATTTGCTGGGTGGAGAGATTTTACTTTCTGGATCAGGAGCCAAAGTCACAACTGGGTCAATCCAGATACCGAGCATCGACCCGACAACCGGAAGTATTTCGATAATCCTTGAAAGTCAGCAGGCCGATGAAGCTCTCACGGAAGACAGCATGAACTCTTTTGTGTCTTCTGTTGCTCCGGTTCGGGCAGCCGGCATAGCTAAGACCCGCGCCAAGGTAGTGGAGATGAATTTGGTGACTCGAAAGGGCCAAGGACAGGTGTATGCAGTGATGTCAACGGCGGTACTGATGGTAACCGTTGGCGCTGTTACATTGGCGGCCTTTATGCTTGGGGTTTTTGACTAGATGGGACTTCGTGAGCGCCACAGCTAGAGCTATTGAAATTGCCCAACTCGCCGCTGAATCAGCAGTCGAAAAAATTGCCGAGAACGTTGTTGCACTTGATGTATCTTCTCACATGCCCTTGACCGACATCTTCGTAATCGCCTCCGGGCGAAATGAGCGGCAGGTTGTTGCGATCTCAGACGGGATAGAACAAAAGCTATTGGAGTCTGGAATAAAGCTGTTACGCCGTGAGGGAAAAGCTGGTGGTCGATGGATATTGCTTGACTTTGGTGAGATTGTTTGTCACATCATGCACGAGGAAGACCGCGTCTACTATTCGCTCGAGAGAATTTGGCGTGATTGCCCAGAAGTGCCGCTTCCGGCTGTTTCTGCCGCCAAGAGTTTGAGCTAAACTAACAAGGTTGTATAAGAGGGCCTGTGGCGCAGCTGGTAGCGCACCTGCATGGCATGCAGGGGGTCAGGGGTTCAAATCCCCTCAGGTCCACCCTCTAATCCCCAGGCTCAGCTAACTTTCAGCAATTCGGCTTAGAATTTAGTTGTTAGAACAATAGACAAAAGGAGAACAACTTGTCCCACAACCCAGTGTTTAACCGCTCAATGCAAACCGGATTACAGGCTGCTCGTGAGGTTCCTCAAGACCTAGTTGATGCCGAATTCTCTAAGATTGCCGCCAAAAATGAGCCAATGACCGTTGAGGGAACAGCTGGCAAGGTAGCAGCAATCTTCGTTGTGTTGCTGATTACAGCCGCTGCGACTTGGTTCTTCCAGCCACTGCAGGCTCTTTGGATGCCAGCGATGTTCGTTGGTCTCGGTCTTGCTTTGTGGATCACGTTTTCAAAGAAGGTCATGCCAGGTGTAATCGTTGCCTACGCAGCGGTCGAGGGTGTTTTCCTTTGTGGAATTTCTGCCATGTTCGAACTTATGTACCCAGGAATTGTTCAGTCCGCAGTTTTGGCAACGTTGACTACCGCTGGTGCGATGTTTGCCGCTTACCGCTTTGGTTGGATCAAGGTTGACGCTAGGTTCACCAGAATCATGACCTTTGCAATCGTTGGGTATCTGATTTTTGCTGTCATCAACCTTGGGTTTGTTTTGATAACTGGCGGTGCCGGTGTTTATGGCTCTGCTTTTGGATGGCTTGCTGGTTTGGTTGGAGCAGGTCTTGCTGCTTTCACACTGAACCTTGATTTTGAGACCATCATGGTTGGAGCTAGGGATAAGTGGCCAGTAGATATGGAATGGCGCGCAGCCTTTGGTCTTGCCGTAACTCTTATCTGGCTCTACGTTGAAATTCTTCGCTTGTTGTCAATTTTCAACCGCGACTAAATTCTCCTTAAGGTATTGCTTCCAGAGTTGATTTAGGTCCCAGGCGTTTTCAGCCATTACTGAAACTCCTTTGACTCCAGTTCTTCTGGTTTTACCTGATACCAGCATGAGCTTGGTGTTGAAAAGTACATGACTCGATCGCTCCTGGGCCTGATCAAAAAATGTGGCATCCGAACACCCCGTGCCATCGTCAAGGGTTATAAAGACAACTCTTTTTCCAGATCGCATTGGGGGAGACTGGGTTGCTACCCTTACGCCAGCAACTAAAACATCGGTTTTTGACCTTAGGCCAACAAGCTCACTGGCTCTAACTACACCCATTTGATCCAACATCGGTTGATACTTAGCCAGCTGGTGGTCCGTTACATCCATTCCAAGTAGACCCAGTTCGCTTTCTAACTGAAGCTCCCTGGTGAATTCGGGATTACCTTTAGGCATCAAATCAATCAAGTCAAAATCCAGCATGGGCTGATCTTTGGTAAGTTTTAGTCTTGATTTCAAGGCGCTTAGCTGCCTAACTCTTTCGAGCACATCTCCTCGAGTGTGATCTTGGCTGTTAGCTCCAAGTTGATCTAGGGCACCGATTAGCGCAAGGTTCTTGGCGGTGGCCCTTCCAGGGCTAGCTCGCAAATAGAAATCGGCCAGATCCTTATAGGGAGCATTTTCGATAATGCGACTAATTTCTGCACCGGATATGCCATAAAGGTCAGTGAGTGCCATGCGTATGGCTATTCCATCGGTTGTTTTCTCAACCAGGTATTCGTCCTTGGATTTATTCACATCAACACCAAGAATTTTCACCCCAAGTCTTCTGGCCTCGGCTAGTAGTAATCGCTTTGGATACATCCCTGGATCGTGGGTAAATAGACCAGCTAGAAACTCAGTTGGGTAGTGAGTTTTCAGCCAAGCGCTTTGGTATGTAGGAAGTGCAAAGGCTGCCCCGTGGGCCTTGCAGAAACCAAAGCTTCCAAAGCCATCAAGTACGCTCCAGATGCGATCTACAACAACTCTCGAGTAGCCGCGTTTTGTAGCATTTTCCTTAAAGAACTTCTCAACAAACCCTCTGTCTTTTTCAAGGGATCTTCTAAGTTCATCGGCCTTGGCTAGTGAGCAGCCGGTCATGACGTTCAAAATCTTGAGTAGTTGCTCGTGGAATATAACAACTCCGTGGGTGGATTTCAGAATTGGCTCAAGATCCGGATGTATGAAATCGGGCTTGATAAACCCATGTCTGCCATCTAGGTAAGGGGAGATCATGTTTCCTTTCATAGGCCCTGGTCTAAATAGCGAAATCTGAATCGTCAGGTCGTTGAACTGAGTGGGTTGGTGCTTTCCGGTTAGCTCTCTTTGGCCTGGACTTTCAATTTGGAACACACCAAGGGTGTTAGTGGTTCTTATTTGCTTGAAGGTCTCCGCATCGTCTCTTGGGATGGCATCTAGATCGATACTCTTTTGAGAAACTCGCTCTATTTCCCTAATTGCGTAGGCCATGCTCGATTGCATACGAACCCCAAGAATGTCTAGCTTTAGCATTCCCATCGGGTCCATGTCGTCTTTATCAAACTGACTCATCGGAAGCCCGAGGCCACTTGGCTCGACCGGAGTGTGAGATAGCAGTTGTTCGTTACCGAGTATTACTCCGCAGGGGTGCATCGAGATGTGCCTTGGGAGCCTATCGAGCCTTTCGGTGACATCAACTAACAGATTTAGCCTGCGGTCAGTTTCTAACTGGGCAGCAAGCTGCTTAAGCTCTGGCTTTTTGCCCAGCATTCCACGAAAGTCCCTAGCGCTAAAGCGCCAGATGCTTTTTGCTATCTCATCAATCTGGTCTGGCTCAAAACCAAGTGCTAGACCGCCGTCTCTCACGGCACCTCTTCCGCGATAGGTGGATTGCATCGAAAGTAGTGTGACCCTATTGCCGCCGTAGCGCTTAAATATTTCCCTGTAGATCTCATGCCTTCTGGCTGATTCAACATCGATATCGATATCTGGAAGACTAGATCGCTCGGTGCTCAGAAACCTTTCAAACAATAGCTCGTGCTCGATTGGATCAACACTGGATATGCCAAGTAGGTAATTAACCATTGAGCCAGCACCCGAACCACGAGCTGCTGTTCTGATCCTCATATCCCTAATCATTTGGGCAACATCGGCAACGGTTAGAAAGTAGGTAGCAAAACCTAGCTTGTTGATGGTTATTAGTTCTTGGTGCAATCGGTGCCTAATTGGCAATAGCTTGTCTTCAGTCTTATTTGGATATCGCCATTCGATTCCGTTGTGAGCTTTTTGCCACAGCACTTCAAATGGGTTTCCTTCGATACCAAGAGCTGACTTCTCGGGAGTTTTAGGTTTGGACCAGCCGCAGTCCGATACCGGATCTAGCATTAGCTGTTTGGCTAAAGCTTCGGTATTGGTAAGTAGCTCCAGCGCTAACTCTTTACTCTCTGCTACCTCAAGAGCTAGCTTCTCCATCAAGCTTGCAGGTTTTAGCCAGGCTTGGGCATTGGGCTGGGCATCAAATATTCCAAGCGCTTCCAGATGCCTTGCGGCATCTAGAACATCTCCGGTTAGGGCATCATCTGGCTCAAGATACCTGACCGCGTTAGTTAGTACCGGTGTAATGCCAAATGTTTTAGCAAGTTGGAGCATTCTTTTAGCCTGCATGGTGGAGTAGTTAGTTCCTGGTTCAGTCAGGTGTGAAACTATTTCAACCGCAAGTGCTGATTTGTAAGGAAGTAGCTCTTGCCACTCCAGAAGCTTCTTGGAAGCTTCGGTGGCGTTAGCAAATATTGTGGCCTGACCAAAATCAGAATCGGGACCAAGCAATATGGTGCAGTTAGCTTTGTTATCTGTTGCCACAAGTGAAACTAAATCTTTTTGAGTAAGCACAACTTCTTTTTTGCTCTTTTTCTGCGCGGCAGAAATCATTCTGCAAAGAGCGGCCCAGCCGACTCCGTTGTTATGACCCCTAGCAATAATTGTTACGGTCCCTTTATGTTGAACACTTAGTCGAACTCCGACTATTGGTTGAATGTTTTGCTTTAGGCAAGCACCGATGTGCTTTACAGCACCATAGAGACCATTTAGATCCGTTATCGCGAGCGCATCAAAACCTAGACTCCTTGCTGCCCTGGCAAGCTCATCAGGCTTAGCCGTTCCAAAATGAAACGAGTAAGCAGAAGATACGTTTAGGTGAGTAAATGACATTGCTATCCAAATATTCGAAGTAGCTGCCAGCTGTTAGTTGCTTCGGTGTGGATTAGTTCGAATTGAGCGGGGGAGGCATTTTCCTTGCTGGCACTTAGTCGCCACATCTCAAGCTCTAAAACCCCGGCACCGATGCCACGCTGGGCTCTGGCAGATTCGTCCCACCAGTTCTTTCTGGAAAACCAACGAACTGGTTTAGTGATCACTTGATAGCTACCATTTCGCCAGCTAAAGCCCACCGGTTCCCCGGCTTGGTTAGTTGCTACCTGGATTGACTCGTCTACCCTGATCATTTGCTTGCCCCATGATGTCCTAATTATTCGAACAAGTGTTCGAATAATTAGTGTATGGGTATCAGCCGACAATCAAAAATCGGCCCATCCAGGGCCCAAATTAGGCCTTTGGAGAGTCCTCGGCGATCATCTTGTCGGCAGCCTTCGAGATCTTCTTCTTGGCAAAGTGAATCAAGACAATGAATATGGCGATGATTCCCACAAAGATAAAGGCACCAAATTTGAAGTTTGAGGCCACTTGTTCGTAGCTGGCCCTGGCGATGTAGCCAATTGCAACGTAGACAGTAGCCCAGACGAAGCAGGCGGCAAAGGTCCAGGAGATAAAGGTTTTGTATCTCATCTTGGCTGCTCCAGCAACAACTGGCACCAGCGAGTGCAGCACCGGCAGGAACCTAGAGATTGCTACGGCTGGCCCGCCTTGTTTCTCGACGAAAATATCAGCTCGTTGCCAATTTTCCTCGCCAAAGCGCTGACCTAGCTTGGAGGCCCTGATTCGATCGCCAAAGAGTCTTCCAATGAAAAAGCCAATAGTCTCGCCAATCAAGGAGCCGAGTAAAACAGCCCCAATGAGCCAAAAGAAATCCGGGAGATCAACCACACCGGTTGATGCCACAAGCACAACGGTGTCCCCAGGCATGATCAGGCCAATAAACAACGAAGTCTCGAGCATGATTGCGACTCCAGCAGCGACATTTCGCCAGAGGGGATCAACGCCTTGGACTAAGGCCAGCAACCAGTCGAGAGCTTCGTTCACGCTGTTAATCCTGCCACAGAAACGTTGGAATTTACTGTGTGGCTCTAGCCAACCTGAGTGCTAAGAAGCTTTAATCGCTTAGTAAATGGCTCCAACTGCGCTGAAGTAGGTAGCTCATCGGCGAATCCCACCCAGGAAGTAACCGGAACAATTCCATTTAGAGAACTAAGCGCCCAAATAGGAAACTTCACTAAATCCTCCGGCTTGATGTTCTCAACCCTGGTTTCAATGCCCATTTGACTGGCTAACTGAAAAAGATCTTGCCTTGTTATAGAAGGTAGCCAATTGGTTTGATCATCCGAGGAACAAAGCACATTACCGCGCCACCAGACCAAGGCGCTAAGTGCACCTTCAGCAACGAATCCCCCTGAGTCGGTAATCACCGCTTCGCCAGCACCGTTCATGTTGGCGTGACGTCTTAGTTGCTGGCAAAGCGAAAGGTCAGGACCTTTCACAAGGGGAGCTTGCCTCGGATCTGCGTCTGGGTATTGCCATAACACCAGGGACTCAACTTGCTCTGGCGCCATACGAAGCCTTAGGTGCAACCTATCCGAAGGCTCTTGCTCGCCGTGATATTCAATCCTTGGAAACCATCTACCCTCACGAGGGGTAAGGCGCTTTACTTCAGCAAAGAAACCTGCCAAAAGTGATTGCTGTGAAGGATCTTCGGCAATTACCCAGTTGGCGAATCGATCGAAGTGAGCCTGCAAGGATCTCACAGCGCCATCTTCAACCAACCAGGAATCAGCAACTTTGAGCTGAACTTCGGGACCTGAAACAATCAGAGGTTTAAGTTCTGCATTTTCCAGGCGGTAAAAATCCCCCAGAACACTCATCGATTACTCCTATAGGCGTTGGTCTAATCTATAGAGTACGAGCTTTTATAACCCCCAAAACCAATCTCACACAAGGTGGCCATTTTGCGTCTAGAGCTAGCAAAGCTAAGAGGCTTTGTGAACCCAGCGGATGTCTTCTTATCTATCCACAGACAAGACCCAAACAGCTTCTGGCTTGATAGATCAACCCACCCTGATGAGCCGGTATCCGTAATCGGCTCAGCGGGTTCAATTCTCAAGTTGGGAGAGGACCCTCTAGGAGAAATTTCCAGCTATCTGGCCAAGCTGAAGCGCTCCATTGCTAGCGTCCCAGAACAAGAGATTCCCTTTAGCTTCAGGCCGGGGCTAGTTGGATATCTTGGCTACGAGATGCTCTCTGGCGCTCGCGATAGTCAGCCCATTGAACCGGTTGCCGAGTTGATGGTGGTTGATAGAGCCATGGTTTTTGATCACTGCGATAGACACATGTATTTCATTGGGTTGTTTGAGACCGAGGCGGAGTTTAACAACTGGCACCGAGCAGCGCTTTTGCGCCTGACCCTGGTTGGCGGCGAGTTGGCTTCTTATACCCAACTAACCAAAGAACCAAAGATTGTTTCTAGCAAGCTTCGACATTCGCCAGAAAAGTACCTTGAGCTAATCGGCCAATGCAAAGATCACATCGCCTCAGGCGATGTTTATCAGCTTTGTTTGACGAATCAGATTCTGATTGAACACGACGCTGATCCACTTAAGACCTTTTTGACTCTCAGGGAACAAAACCCGGCTCCTTACGGAAGTTACATCAAAATTGGCCAACGTGAGATTGTCAGCTCTTCACCCGAACAATTCCTGAAAGTTACCACTGAAGGGAGAATATCGAGCAAACCCATCAAGGGAACCAGGCCAAGATCTCTAGTTCCAGTCGAGGACGAGTTGCTTGCTAAAGAACTAAGAGAAAACCAAAAAGAGCAGGCAGAAAATCTCATGATTGTCGACCTGATGAGAAATGATCTAGGAAGAGTATGTGAACCCGGGTCAGTGGTCGTGGACAAACTCTTTGACGTTGAATCTTACGCAACAGTTCACCAACTAGTGAGCACCGTGTCTGGAACTTTACAGCAAGGTCAAAATGCAGTTACAGCGCTAAAGGCTTGCTTTCCAGCGGGGTCAATGACTGGAGCTCCGAAGATTAGAGCGATGGAGATTCTTGAGCAGCTAGAAGCTGGCCCACGCGGTGCATATTCTGGCGCCATTGGATATCTAGGTTTTGACGGCTCAGCCGATTTGGGTATGACCATCAGAACATTGGTGTTTGAAGGAAGTCTTGCCAGTCTGGGCGTGGGTGGGGGAATCACCATTGACTCCAATCCAGATCAGGAACTGCAAGAAACTATGCTCAAAGCAGAAGCACTTCTTAGAACCCTTGGAGGCAAAACTTGGAGTCATTAGCTTTAGTTGTCACCAGCATCTTTTTCGGTCTAATCGCTATATGCCTTGTTGGGCCTGTGCTGGCAATTTTGTTTCGAATGAAAAAGATTGGCAAGTCTTGGGTAGTAGGTTTCCTCGTAGTACTGGGAGGGTTAACTTTGTTGGCTTGGCAGGGAAATCCAGCTTTAGGTACGATCCCTCTTTTTGCTTTAACAATCACCGTGGCTATTGCCTTTTGGCCCACAGCAAACAAGTAATACTTTGCTTGGCTCTTGGTAGCCTTTACTAGCAAGTTCGTAAATCAGCAGGAGTATTTGAGTGTCGACCGAGTCAGAGCAGTATGACGCTAAGGCGTTAGCCGATAAGTGGCTGCCTGTTTGGGACGAGCTAAAGCCATTTGACTCTGGAAAAAAAGACGACAAAAGACCCAAGAAGTACGTTCTGGACATGTTTCCTTACCCCTCTGGGGATCTACACATGGGTCACGCCGAGGCCTACGCTCTTGGAGACGTTATTGCTAGGTATTGGATTCAGCAGGGCTACAACGTCATGCACCCAATAGGTTGGGACTCTTTTGGTTTGCCGGCAGAAAACGCAGCAATCAAAAGAGGCCTAGATCCAAGAGATTGGACCTACGACAACATCGCCCAGCAAAAAGCTTCCATGCGCAGATACGCTTGCAGCTTCGATTGGGATCGGGTTCTTATCACTTCCGATCCTGAGTATTACAAGTGGAACCAGTGGCTGTTTTTAGAGTTTTACAAAAAGGGCCTGGCATATCGCAAAAACTCCAACGTGAACTGGTGCCCTTCTTGCCAGACTGTTCTTGCAAATGAGCAGGTAGTCCAAGGTCTTTGTGAACGGTGCGACACCGCCGTTACGAAAAAAGCCCTTACGCAGTGGTATTTCAAGGTCACTGACTACGCCGACAGATTGCTTGACGACCTTGAAACTTTAGAGGGCGCCTGGCCTCAAAAAGTTCTTTCCATGCAACGCAACTGGATTGGTAGATCTTTTGGTGCGGTAGTCAAATTTGACATTGAATCAAGAGCTGAGCCAATTGAGGTTTACACCACGAGACCCGACACTTTATTTGGTGCAACATTCATGGTGGTAGCAGCAGACTCTGATTTGGCAGCAGAACTTGCGGCTGGCTCTAGCCCTGAGGTGCGCATGAGGTTCCAGGACTTTTTGGAAGCTACTAAGAAAACTAACGACATCGAGCGTTTGGCAACAGATAGACCAAAAAACGGTGTAGACCTAGGCAGGTTCGCAGTCAATCCAGTCAACGGTGAGCGTATTCCAATTTGGGTGGCGGATTATGTGTTGGCTGATTATGGAACCGGTGCAATCATGGCGGTGCCAGCTCACGATCAGAGGGATCTAGATTTCGCCAAGACAAACGGTTTGCCTGTGCAGGTGGTAGTTGATACCGGAGAGCCAGATCCATCCGAGTCCGGAGTAGCAACAACCGGTGATGGGGTTTTGGTGAACTCGAGAGATCTCAACGGCTTGAACAAGGCTGACGCCATCAAGAAAATCACCGCAACATTGGAAGCAGCAGGGACAGGTAAAACTGCCAAGAATTTTCGCCTAAGAGACTGGTTGATTTCCAGGCAACGTTACTGGGGAACCCCATTCCCGATTGTTTACTGCGACGCTTGTGGTGAAGTTCCCGTTCCTGAATCTGAGCTTCCCGTAAAGCTTCCAGACTCCAAAGGGTTAGACCTTTCCCCAAAGGGGACATCACCGCTTGGAGCAGCATCTGATTGGGTGAATGTGCCATGCCCAAAGTGCGCCGGCCCCGCCAAGCGCGATACCGACACTATGGACACCTTCGTTGACTCCTCTTGGTATTTCCTTAGATTCTTATCGCCCCAATCAAACACCGAAGCTTTCTCCAAATCAGAGGCCAAGCAGTGGGCACCGGTTGATCAATACGTTGGTGGAGTCACTCACGCGATATTGCATTTGTTGTATGCACGCTTTTTCACCAAAGCGCTGCATGATTTGGGTCATCTAGAATTCGAAGAACCATTTACGAGACTGTTGAATCAGGGAATGGTTCAGATGAACGGCTCTGCGATGAGCAAGTCCCGTGGCAACCTAGTTCGTTTATCAGAACAGCTAGATGAGCACGGAGTTGATGCCGTGCGACTAACAATGGCATTCGCCGGCCCACCAGAGGATGACATTGACTGGGCCGATGTCTCGCCAGCAGCAGGCTCAAAGTTTTTAGCCCGTGCTTGGAGATGCGCTGGCGAAGTTGAATGTGACCCCGGAATTGATTTTGCCTCAGGGGATATTGAGCTTCGAAGAGCAACTCATCTTTTCTTGCAACAGTTCCCAGAACAGATTGAATCATTTAAGTTCAATGTTGGTGTTGCCAAAATCATGGAGCTTGTTAACGCTTTACGTAAAGCTATTGATGGAAAGCCTGGCCCTAAGGACCCTGCGGTTCGCGAAGCAGCAGAGACGGTAGCCAAGGCGCTTAGCTTGTTTGCCCCCTACACAGCGGAGGACATGTGGCAACTACTTGGTTTCCAGCCAGGAGTCGCTCTTGCTGGATTCAAAAAGCCGGAACCAGCATTGCTTGTGAAAACGAGCTTGATCGCAGTTGTGCAAATAGATGGAAAGCTACGCGACAAGTTTGAAGTCTCTCCTGAAATCTCCGAATCTGATCTGGAGAGGATGGCGATGGCTTCAGCAGTGGTAAAAAAAGCACTCGAGGGTAAGACCATCAAGAACGTTATTGTCCGGGCACCAAAGCTTGTAAACATCGCCACTTCGTAGCTTTTACACAGATTCGCATTCATAACATCTGACAAGCCAGCTGCTATCTAGCCTTTTTGAATGGATTGGCTAAAAAATCAAATTCTTGCAGCACTCTCGGGGGATCAGAAAGTCTCGAGACAGCTGCTTTTGGCACTGGCGGCGGTGGTTGCCTTTGTTTCCCTGGTTCTAGTTGTTGTCAATCGTCCAGAACCGCCAGCTGGAGAGTTTTCAATCAATGAACAACCCTCAGACTCCGTAGCCATTGAGCAGTATCTATACGTTCACATAGTTGGAGAAGTAGTAACACCTGGCATGTATCAGCTTCCATTAGGGGCAAGACTCGTGGACGCCGTATTTGCGGCAGGGGGATTAACGGAACTCGCTGACAACTCAAGTGTCAACTTAGCTCGCGAGTTATCAGATGGCGAACAAGTGGTCGTTTCTTCCGTGAATCAACAAAGCGAGACTCTGGGAACCAGCTCAGGGGGACTTATCAGCATTAACCGTGCTAGCGACAAGGAGCTTGAAGAGCTACCGGGTATTGGGCCTGCGCTATCGGCTCGAATAATTGCATGGCGTGAGGCCAACGGTGGATTCAAATCCATCGAAGATCTTCTCAAGGTAAGTGGAATCGGCGAAAACTTACTATCAGGCATCAAGGATTCGGTCACTTTGTGACACTCAGCGTTTCGGCCCTAATACTTTGGGGACTCTTATCCTTAGTGTGCTCTGGGTTAGGGCTTCCTGTCTGGATACCAATTCTAGTTGGGGCCTTGCTGTTCATACTTGCCACTTTTTTACCACAACAAAAACGAGCACTAGTTGCGTTGCTGGGTGCATCTCTAATTCTTTCTGGCTTATCGCTTTCGTTACAAAGCGAAATCAACAAGCCAGAGTGGCTGATAGATTTTGCAAACTCAAAATCTAGAGGTTTGGTACAGGTGGAGATAATTAGCAGGCCTAAAGTGATTTTCACGGATTTTTCGAATAGGCCAGTTTATGGAGCGCAAGTTAGGCTCACCAAACTAAATGAGCAAAAAGCATCGGGCAGGGGCTTTCTGATTTACAACGATGCAAAACTCAGTCGGGGGATGATTGCTGAGTTTGAAGGAAAGTTTGAGCCGGCAGGTCTAAGCGCCAGAGATTCTTTCGTTCTAAAACCTCTTGTTGAAATTACCGTTATTTCAGAGCCAACTGGACAGCTGGCTTGGTTCAATCAACTCAGATCCGATTATCTAAAGAATTTGTCTGGAATTACCACGGACTCCAAGGCATTGGTTGCTGGTCTTGCAATAGGCGAAACTAGCCAGTTGAGCGAGACCCTTGAGCAACAGATGCGCACAGTTTCACTAACTCATATGGTCGCTGTCTCCGGTGCTAACTGCGCGATTGTGGTTGGAATGGTGTATTTGGTTGCACTTCGATTGCGCTTTGGCATAGCGGGCAGGACAATCATCTCGTTATCGGCACTAGTTGGCTACGTCCTTCTTGTTGGCCCCGACCCAAGTGTCCTTAGGGCAGCGGTCATGACTGCAAGCGTGATATTCATGCTTTGCCTTGGTAGAAGGACATGGGCGCTAAACGCCTTAGCTATCGCAGCGGTTGTTCTACTGATAGCAGACCCATGGCTTTCCTTGGAATTTGGCTTCGGGCTTTCCCTTCTTGCAACTGCTGGAATTTTGTTGCTAGCACCAGCGCTTAGCGAAAGATTAGCTACCAAGATGCCAAAACCTTTGGCCCTTGGGCTTGCGGTCACTGCTTCGGCACAACTACTTTGCTTACCTTTACTACTGCAGTTGCAAGATGGACTTCCAACATATTCAATAATCGCCAACCTACTGGCTGGGCCTTTAGTAGCCCCAGTCACCGTAATTGGAATCGTTGCGGTGGTTCTAACACCTATCGTTCCCTTGCTAGTTGGCCCGCTTACTTGGCTGGCCTCCACAGGGACATTTGTAATCGAGATTGTGGCGGTGTTTTTTGCCGGGCTACCGGTGGCATATTTTCCTTGGGCTACGGGAACCCTAGCGACGACACTAAGTATTGGCATCATTCTCATGGTCATTGCTTGGCTTAGATCAGATCAACCCCGACTTCGGCAAGTAAGTATTTCTGGGTTGGTTATCGTAGTTGCGGCGTCGTTGTCTGTTCCTGCGGCGTCCGAAGCACTAGGGGATGCCTGGCCGATTCAAAACTGGCAACTGGTTGCGTGCGATGTTGGCCAGGGTGATGGCTTTGTCGTTCGGTCGCTAAATCGAGTTGCAGTAATTGATGTTGGTAAAGACGAGCAGTTGATAAACAGTTGCCTCACTGAATTGGGTGTCACAAAAATCGATCTTTTGGTCCTCACTCACTTTGATTTTGATCACGTCGGTGGCTTATCGGGGGCGCTTGGGGGTAGATCAATTTCCAACGCCATCATCTCGGGATTTCCTGATGATCGACCAGCCACGGCGGATTCACTAGATCAATTGACAGAAGCTGGAGCAAACTTGATAATTGCCGACCCCACAATTTCTGGAACCTTGGGAGAATTCTCTTGGCGGGTTCTTGCCCCCAGCAAGAAAGCTTCTGAAGCCAAGGACTCAAATGATGCGTCCGTAACCATAATCTTTAGCTCGGAAAACCTGGACATGCTCTTCCTCGGTGACTTAGGTCAATCAGGCCAGGAAAGGATTCAAAAATCCGTGACAAAAGTTCTACAAGAATCGGAAAAACCTTTACTACTAAAGGTTTCACATCACGGATCGAACGATCAGTCTGCCTCGTTTCACAACCAACTAGAGCCCGATCTCGCAATAATTTCGGTGGGTGCCCAAAACGGCTACGGCCATCCCGGCAAGGGTCTTTTGGAGATTCTTAGGCAGTCAGGCGCTCAAGTGTTGCGCACAGATTTGCTCGGGGCTATTTCGGTAGGGCTGAGTCAAAACAGCCTGAGTTGGTCCGCCACCGGTAGGTAGGCTTGGAGGGTGGGCAAAGCAAAACAGGTTAACTGGCGTAGTGCAAAAGCAGCTCCAGTAGTTTTTGTGTCAGGGTCTGAACAGTATCTGGCCGATCGAGCGATTCGTTCAATTCGTGAGCAACTAAGAAAAGACAACGCGAGTCTTGAGATTCATGAAATCGAGGCTTCGGAGTACCTTCCAGGTCAATTAGCTGCCGTTTCTAGTCCTTCACTATTTATGGACCCACGATTGGTGATCATCAGTGGAATTGAGAAATGTACCGACGCATTCATTGAAGAAGGACTGGCAGTTCTTGAGGCACCTAGCACTGACACGACCTTGATACTGCGTCACAACTCATCTAGCGTCAGGGGAAAAAAGTTAGTGGACGCAATTCGCGCTAGCGACCAAGCAGTTGAGATTGCCTGTCTTGAAATCAAGAAGGAGACCGAAAGAGTGGCCTTTATCCAAGCTGAGCTTTCGGTAGACGGAAGAAAAGTTAGCGCAGGGGCAGTCAGGGCTTTATCTGATGCTTTTGCGGATGACCTTGCAGAATTGGCTGCTGCCTGCACACAGTTGTTGTCCGACCAATCCACGAATATCGACGAAGCAACAGTCGACAAGTATTACGGTGGAAGAGTCGAAACCAATGCTTTCAAAGTTGCGGATGCAGCCTTGTCGGGACAAGCTGCACAGGCATTAGCTTTACTTCGACACGCACTTGCCACCGGAGCTGACCCGGTACCAGTTGTGGCCGCTTTTTCGATGAAGATTCGATTAATGGCAAAGGTTTATGGCAATAAGTATGCAAGTGCTTCCACCGTAGGAGCTCAGCCCTGGCAGATCGAAAGAGCAAGAAAAGATCTTGCAGGCTGGAGCGAGGATGGCTTAGCCGAGGCAGTTATGGCAGTTGCCAGCACGGATGCCGCCGTTAAAGGATTTGAAAGAGATCCCATTTATGCACTGGAGAAACTGGTTTTGCTACTTGCCAACAGAGGACAAAAAAACACCGAGGCCAGATGACCTCGGTGTATTTATAAATTCTTGGTTACTTTAGGCCAGCAACCTTCTTAGCAAGTGCCGACTTTCGGTTAGCTGCCTGGGATTTGTGAATTACTCCCTTTGAAACAGCCTTGTCCAGCTTGCGGCTGGCAGTTGCCAGAGCAGCAGCAGCGGTAGCTTTATCCCCTGAAGCGGTTGCCTCGCGGGAAGCACGCACGACAGTCTTGAGCTCACTTTTAACGGCTCGGTTTCGCTCGGTAGCCTTGATGTTGGTGCCGATGCGCTTGATTTGAGACTTGATATTTGCCATTTATTTTTCTTTCGTTTTGGGGAAACCCAACTTTGCCAAGCTTACTAGCTAGGAGTTGGCTTAGGCAACTGGTTCTTGGGTCCTTGCTAGCTAACTGCTTGGGCCATTGGCTTATGGGACAATAGAGCGAAGCCCCACCCTTCATAATCTTTAGGAATATACGCCCTTGACGCCACGCGCCAAATCCATGCTGGAACCGTCCAAGACGGACCCTGGGTCGATTCGCAATTTTTGCATTATCGCCCACATCGATCACGGCAAGTCAACGCTGGCCGACCGCATGCTCCAGCTAACCGGGGTAGTGGATGACCGCTCGATGCGGGCTCAGTATTTAGATCGCATGGACATTGAGCGCGAACGAGGCATAACCATCAAATCCCAGGCGGTTCGAATGCCATGGGAGTTTGGCGGAAAAGTGTTTGCTCTAAACATGATTGACACCCCCGGCCACGTCGATTTCACGTATGAGGTATCTAGATCTCTAGCTGCCTGCGAGGGAGCGATTTTGCTAGTAGATGCAGCCCAGGGCATCGAAGCACAAACTCTTGCCAATTTGTATTTAGCAATGGAGAACGAACTAACCATCATTCCTGTGCTGAACAAGATCGACCTGCCAGCTGCGCAACCAGAAAAGTATGCCGAAGAGCTAGCCTCTCTAATCGGGGGTGACCCAGCCGATTGCCTGAGAGTCTCCGGAAAAACTGGGGTTGGCGTCTCGGAATTATTGGACAAGATCATTGATTTAGTTCCAGCTCCAGTTGGTGACCCCAACGCTCCAGCAAGGGCCATGATTTTTGATTCGGTTTACGACAGCTACCGTGGAGTTGTTACCTACGTTCGAATGATTGATGGCAAGCTTTCTCCGCGCGAGAAAATTCAGATGATGTCTACTCGTGCCGTGCATGAGCTACTTGAGATCGGGGTCAGCTCACCAGAGCCAGAACCCACCAATGGTCTTGGAGTTGGTGAGGTGGGTTACCTAATCACCGGGGTAAAGGATGTTCGACAATCTAAAGTTGGCGACACTGTTACTACCGTTGTAAAGCCCGCAAGTCAGGCTCTGGTTGGATACTCCGAACCGCTTCCGATGGTTTTTTCTGGAGTGTATCCAATTGATGGATCAGATTACCCGGTCCTTCGCGAGGCATTAGATCGACTCAAGCTTTCTGATGCAGCGCTAGTGTACGAGCCTGAAACATCGGTGGCCTTGGGATTTGGTTTTCGCTGTGGCTTTCTAGGACTTTTGCACTTAGAGATTGTTACAGAACGCCTTGAAAGAGAATTTGGTCTAGACCTAATAGCAACAGCACCTTCGGTTGTCTATCAAGTGACACTGGAAGATGGAAAAGAAGTAACAGTTACTAACCCCAGTGAATTTCCCGGCGGAAAAATCAAGAAAGTTCTTGAGCCTATGGTGAAGGCAACAATCTTGTCTCCCAAAGATTACGTGGGAACAATAATGGAGCTTTGTCAATCAAGACGTGGTGTGATGATTGACATGCAATATTTAGGCGAAGATCGGGTTCAGCTTAGGTACACATTGCCTCTAGCGGAAATTGTCTTCGATTTCTTTGACCAGCTAAAGAGTAAAACTCAAGGCTATGGATCCTTGGATTACGAGGAAGTTGGACTTGCTGAAGGAGATCTAGTCAAAGTTGATCTACTGCTTCAGGGCGAACAGGTAGATGCATTTAGTGCCATCGTTCATAAGGACAAGGCGTACGCCTACGGAGTAATGATTACGGGAAAGCTCCGCGAGCTTATTCCACGCCAACAGTTTGAAGTTCCAATCCAGGCCGCTATTGGAGCAAGAATCATAGCCAGGGAGTCTATTCGCGCTATGCGCAAAGATGTTCTGGCAAAGTGCTATGGAGGAGACATCTCCCGTAAGCGCAAGCTTCTTGAAAAGCAAAAAGAGGGAAAAAAGCGCATGAAGATGGTTGGAAGAGTTGAAGTTCCCCAGGAGGCGTTTATCGCCGCTTTATCCTCTGACGGCGAAAAAAAGGGCGAAAAGAAAAGCAAGTAATTGGCGCACTCACTTTCCTTAGAAACCAAAGCGCCAGAAAATGGCCTGTTTTCAGAGCATGAGTTGCTCGGATCAAGTAACAGAACTTTGCATGCTTACGTTCACATACCTTTTTGTACGACCCGGTGTGGTTACTGTGACTTCAACACTTATACGGCCCTAGAGCTTGGCACCTTGAAGCAGAGTGATTATGCGAAATCGCTGATATCGGAAATTGTCTTTTCAGGCCAGGCCCTAAATATTTCGAAAGCGCCAAATCGCAAACTAACCACCGTGTTTTTTGGCGGCGGAACGCCCACCTTACTTCCGGCCTCAGATCTAATTTCCATGTTGAACGCCTTGGAAGCGGAGTTTGGATTCGAGAAGGGAGCAGAGATAACCTTCGAGGCTAACCCAGATACCGTGACGGAGGAAAAGCTTGGGCTGCTTAGAGAAGCTGGGTTCAATAGAGTCTCAATTGGAATGCAATCCGCAGTCGATGAAGTGCTCGCTGTTCTTGACAGAACGCACAATCCGGATAATGTTGCCGCTGCCATTGCAATTGCAAAAGAGCTAGGTTTTCAAACCTCGTTGGATCTAATCTATGGAGCACCATCTGAAACTTTGCCTCAGTGGGAGCGATCAATAAGGCAGGCAATTGATTTAGACCCCGGCCACATGTCTGCCTATTCGTTGATTGTCGAGCCTGGAACAAAACTTGCGCGTCAGATTGCATCTGGAGAGCTTCCGGAGCCAGACGAGGATTTGCAGGCAGAAAAATACGAGTTGACTGATTCTCTTTTAGCTGAGGCCGGATACCAATGGTATGAAATCAGCAACTGGGCCAAATCAAGTGAATTGCAATCAGGTCATAACCTCGCTTACTGGAGCAGTCAGGACTGGTGGGGCTATGGACCTGGAGCACACTCACATCTTGGTTCAGTGCGCTGGTGGAACCAGAAACACCCCCTGACTTACGCTTCAAAGTTAGAGCAGTTTGTGTCTCCAGCATCCGGAAGAGAGCTACTCGATGCTTCATCTTCTACGTTGGAACGGGTCCTTTTAGAATCAAGAACTGCTGCCGGAATGAGCCTTGCTGATCTAAAGATCTTGAACGCTGGATCTGAGCAGGTTATTTCGGAACTGATTGCAGATGGCTTAATTGACGGGCGAAGCGCACTTAGTGGTCAGCTGCAACTTACTATCCGAGGACGACTACTTGCTGACGCGGTGGTTCGCAAGCTAACAGCCTGACTATTTGTATCAACTTGCAGGTAATATTGGCACTCAGAACCATTGAGTGCTAAAGAGTAGGTGATTGAGCTTGATTTCGGAAAGACCCCTAGAAGTTCTCAAGGCCATCGTCTCGGACTACATTCAATCTCGAGAGCCGGTTGGATCCAAATCTCTGGTCGAGCGTCATGCTTTCGGGGTATCAGCAGCCACAATTCGAAACGACATGGCAATTCTTGAAGAAGAAGAGTTAATTGCTGCTCCACACACTTCAAGCGGTCGTGTGCCCACCGACAAGGGTTATCGCATGTTTGTCGACAGGCTCAGTGAAGTTAAGCCAATAAGCAATGCCGAACGGGCAGCGATTGAAGGTTTCCTATCCAAGAGTTCTGATTTGGATGAAACCCTCGGGCATACCGTTAGATTGCTTTCCCAGCTTACGAATCAGGTCGCACTGGTTCAGTATCCCAGTCTTGGAAGAGCATCAGTGAGGCATGTTGAACTCATCGCAATAGATGAGAAGAAGCTTCTTCTGATGCTAATTTCCGATTCTGGTCGAATCCAGCAACAAGTTGTTGACGTGCCCGGTGGTTACGATCTGTTGGCAATCGAGAAGTTAAGAAATTTGCTAAATGAATCAGTTGCTGGAAAGCCACTTGCAATGGTGTCTGAATTGATGAAGGCATTGAAATCCAAGCAATCCGCTGGTGATCAAAAAGTCACCGAGAAGATCATTAGCGAATTGATTTTATTGGTTGAAGCTAACAACCAAGAAAAAGTGCTTTTGGCTGGAACATCAAATTTGGCTAGACGAGAGCAGGATTTTCCTGGCAGCATTTCTCCTGTTCTAGAAGCTATTGAAGAGCAGGTAGTTTTACTGAAGCTTATTTCCGGAATGCAGGCAGATCAGCACGGAGTGTCTTTAAGTATCGGACGCGAAAACAGTATCGATGCATTATCGAATGCTTCGATTGTTGTTTCTGGCTATGAAAGCTCGGGTAGTGAGATTGCCAAGGTTGGAGTAATTGGCCCAACCAGAATGGATTACTCCTCAAACATAGGAGCTGTTCGCGCCGTAGCTAGATATCTCACACAATCCCTCGGAGGCTCTTAGAACTTGTCAGATCACTATGAGGTGCTTGGAATATCAAAAAATGCCTCTACCGAAGAAATCAAAAAGGCTTACCGTAAGTTAGCCCGTGAGCTTCACCCTGATGTCAACGATTCGCAGGAGGCTCAGGAGAGATTCAAGCTGGTAACTCACGCCTATGAGGTTCTAGGAGATGATCAAGCAAGGCGCCGGTACGACATGGGCGGAGAAACCCAAGGCTTTGGTTTTGGGGACATTTTTGAAACATTCTTTGGCGGTGGCGGTCAGCGTGGTCCAAGATCAAGAGCAGAGCGAGGCCAAGATGCGCTGTTGCGTGTGGAGCTAAATTTTGACGAGGCTATATTCGGAGTCGAAAAATCCATTCCAGTTGACACTGCAGTTCTATGCGACACCTGCAACGGTAGTTGCGCCAAACCAGGCACCAGCCCTAGATTGTGTGACATTTGCCAAGGAAGCGGACAAGTGCAAACTCAAGTTCGCTCTTTACTAGGGGCGATGGTTACCTCAAGCCCATGTGGCTCATGTCGCGGATATGGTCATGTAATCCCGGAGCCATGCCTTGATTGCCGCGGCCAGGGAAGAGTTCGAGCGCGCCGCGATATTGAACTCAAGATTCCAGCTGGAGTTGAAGACGGAATCCGTCTTCAACTGGCAGGTTCTGGAGAAGTTGGATTTGGCGGCGGACCTAGCGGGGATCTCTATGTAGACATTTCTATTGCACCACATCAGTTTTTTGGACGGTCAGCAGATGATTTGACCTGCGAGCTGGAGCTACCGTTACACGAAGCAGTTCTTGGAACTTTGGTCAAGGTGAAGACTTTCGATGGTGAAATTGACATTCAGATTCCTGCGGGTGCGCAAAGTGGCGAGACAGTAACTGTCAAAGGAAAAGGCTTTGGCAGATTGCGCCAATCCGGCCGAGGCGACTTGGTAGTTACTCTGTCCGTCAAAATACCTACCAAATTGGACTCCAAGCAGAAGGAGCTATTTAGGACTCTTGCTGGAATAAGAAAGTCCGACAGCGCGGGACTAGTTCCAAGAAAATCTGGATCGTTCCAGGGAAGACGCCGTGGTTGAACCACTCTTTATTTCTCCAATATCTTCCGATGTTTCCGTCGGATCTAAGGTAAAGATTTCAGGACCCGAAGCAAAACACGCTCTTTCTGTCAAGCGAATGCAACCAGGTGAGGCAATAGCAATCAGCGACGGGCAAGGCACCAAGCTGCGTGGAAAAGTTACCTTGGCGACCAAGGAGCTTTTGGAACTAGAAGTGTCCGCAATTGAACAGCTCGAGCGCCCAAAGCCTTCCTTGACATTGATTCAAGCGCTGGCCAAAGGAGACAGAGATGAACTCGCAGTCCAGGCCTGCACCGAACTAGGGATCGATACTGTGATTCCTTGGCAAGCAGAGCGTTCTGTTTCAATCTGGAAACACGATAAGAAAATTAAAGGTCAGCTGCGCTGGCAATCAATTGCAACCGAAGCCGCGAAACAGTCGCTTCGAGCTTTCATACCCAAAGTAGAACCAGTTCTTGGAACCGAGGAACTACTAGCCAGGCTCAAGGGTTTCGACATTTGCCTTGTTTTGGACCCGATTGCCAAAACTTCAATTACTAGCGTGGAGCTTTCTGGCAGCGACTCTATTGCCCTGGTAGTTGGCCCCGAAGGCGGAATCTCTGATCAGGAGCTCAAAGCTATGCACGGTGCCGGAGGAGCTTTGGTTAGCTTAGGAAGTGGAATCCTAAGAACTTCCACGGCAGGTGTAGCCGTGGTTTCTTACATTCAAGCGAAGCTGGGAAATTGGAGCTAGAGCTAGCTAAAACTAGACTGAATACTATGACCGAAGCATCCTGCATCTTTTGCAAAATCGTATCTGGGGACATTTCCTCTGACTTGATTGCCGAAACTGCGAACCTAATCGCGTTCAAGGACATTGCACCACTTGCCAAGGTGCACCTGCTGGTTATCCCAAAAAAGCATTATCGAGATGTTGCTGAGCTGTCAGCATCCAATCCAGCGCAGCTTTCAGAGTTGATGAGCTTGGCGGTAAAGCTTGCTGGTGAATACACCAATGGATCCTTTAAGCTTCAGTTCAATACCGGAGCCGAAGCGGGCCAAACAATATTTCATGCCCACGCCCATGTCCTTTCCGAAAACCCTAAGGATGGCTCTTGACCACCTTCGAATCAAAAGATTCAAAAACGATCGTCATCGAAATTTCTGGAGTTGACCCGATTTTCGTATTTGGTCCTGAGGACAAGCTGCTTAGAACAATCGAGGAGAGTTTTCCGGATGTTCGTTTTACTGCTCGCGGAAACGAAGTGGAGATTTCTGGGCCGAGAACTTCGGTGGCTCTTGCTGAACAAAGGCTAACTCAGATCATAACTGCGGTAACTTCCGGAAGAGAGGTAACGCCAGCAGATCTTCGAAGAACAGAGCCCGACCTGTTGTCTCAAAGCATTCTGAGTTCCCGAGGAAAGTCAATCCGTCCAAAAACTTCTGGGCAAAAAGAGTACGTCGAATCCATCGACAAAAATACGATTGTTTTTGGAATTGGACCTGCTGGAACGGGTAAGACCTACCTCGCGATGGCAAAGGCGGTTCAGGCCCTTCAAAGAAAAGAAGTATCTCGAATAATTTTGACCAGGCCAGCTGTCGAGGCCGGTGAAAGGCTTGGGTTCCTGCCAGGCACTTTGAGCGAAAAAATCGACCCTTATCTACGACCGCTGTTTGATGCACTGCACGAGATGCTTGATCCTGACGCGGTTCCCAAGATGATTGCAACGGGCACTATCGAGGTGGCTCCTCTTGCATACATGAGAGGTCGAACTCTAAACGACTCATTTATCATTTTGGATGAAGCCCAGAACACAACAGCCGAGCAAATGAAGATGTTTCTAACTCGATTGGGATTCAACTCAAAGATGGTAATAACAGGTGACATCACGCAGATTGACTTACCTGGTGGAGTTTCCGGGTTACGCGTTGCATCCAAAGTCCTAGCAAATGTTGATGACGTATATTTCTCGAAGATGAGCTCCTCGGATGTAATAAGGCACCCACTGGTTGGAAAAATCGTTGATGCTTACGATAAAGCTGACGCTGCAAATGCCAAGAAGGCAAACTAGTTGAGTATTGAAGTATCAAACGAAACTAACTTCGCAATTGACGAGGTTAGGGTTTTACGACTTGCGGAGTTTGCCCTAGACCAGATGAGAATACATCCGGCCGCTGATCTCTCCATAATCTTTGTTGACGAGAAAGCCATGGAGCAACTTCACTTGCAGTGGATGGATGAACCGGGTGCAACTGATGTTCTAAGTTTTCCAATGGACGAGCTTCGTCCAGGAACTGAGTCCGAGCCGACTCCTGCGGGACTGCTTGGGGACATCGTGATTTGCCCAACAGTTGCCGAAAAGCAGGCCGTGGCAGCAGGTCATGAAACAATAAACGAGGTTCTTTTGTTGACCACACATGGCGTGCTGCATCTTCTCGGCTTTGATCATGTAGATCCAGAAGAGGAACTTGAGATGTTCGGGATTCAAAAATCGATACTCAAGCAGTACTACGAAAGCGAGAGCAGTCAACTTGTCGGAGAGTAATAGGTTCGCCTTCATTGGAAAGGTTTTCTCGAGAAAGCAGGTGGATGCCACCGAAGCGGAGGAGTATGAGCAGGAACTCATTGAATCCGTTGAAGACTTCTCTGAAACAATCACCCGTGAGGTGATGGTTCCAAGAATTGACATCGCAACAATTACTTCGGACGCTAATCTCGATAGTGCGATGACCATGTTTTTATCTAGTGGATACTCCAGGCTTCCAGTTACTGGGAAAAACACCGACGACGTGCTTGGCATCTTGTACCTCAAAGATGTTGCGAGAATTCTGCACGAAAGCCCGAAGCTGATGTTTCAAAAAACAGCCGAGGACATAGCGCGCGGTGCGATTTTTGTACCGGAGTCCAAGCCCTTGAAGGATCTATTGCAGGACATGCAGCAAAGCTCCACTCACATCGCCGTCGTTATTGACGAGTATGGTGGCGTTGCGGGGCTGGTGACCATGGAAGATGTCATCGAGGAGCTCGTAGGAGACATTGCAGACGAGTACGATACCGAGATTCCGGATGTAGAGAAGCTGGGAGAGGATTCCTATCGTGTGAACGCCCGCTTCCCACTATTTGACTTGGGAGAGCTACTAGAGATTGAACTTGAGGATGATGACGTAGATTCGGTTGGCGGTTGGTTCACAAAAGAATTGGGAAGACTTCCCAAATCTGGAGATCAAGTTGTCATGAAAGGCCTCGAGCTCACAGCAGATAGAGTTGAGGGCCGTGGCAAAAGACTGGTAACTGTTTTCGTGCAGGTGCTAGCCGAGCCAGAACTTGAGGAAACCAAATTAGATGAGTAGTGAATTTCGCGCTGGGTTCGTGACCTTTGTGGGTCGACCTAACGTGGGAAAGTCAACGCTCACAAACGCTCTTGTTGGCGAAAAGATCGCAATAACAAGCGATAAACCGCAGACCACCAGAAAAGCAATCAGGGGTATCGCTCATCTGCAAACCGGTCAATTGATTATTGTCGACACCCCTGGACTGCATCGTCCAAGAACCCTACTTGGGGAAAGGCTCAACGATTTAGTTGCGTCTACCCTCGGAGAAGTCGACGTAATTGGAATGTGCTTTCCGGCCGGCGACAAAATTGGCCCAGGCGATAAGTTCATCAATGAGCAACTAAGTAGTTTTCCTAAAGCTAAGTGCGTCGCGATTGTAACAAAGAGTGAAACTGTTAGTCGAGAGCAATTGGCTAATCAGCTACTAGAGGTTTCTAAATTACGTGACTGGGTTGAAATCATTCCTGTTTCCGCTGTTTCGGGTGATCAGCTTGGGGAGCTTGCCCAGTTGCTAGTAGAGATGATGCCGATTTCGGAAGAGCTTTATCCCAAGGAGACAATCACTGACGAGTCAATTGAATCTCGAATCTGTGAACTGATTCGAGAGGCCTCCTTGGAAGGTGTTCGGCATGAGCTGCCACATTCACTTGCCGTAACGATGGACGAGATGAAAAAGAGAGAGAATTCCGATCTCACCGACATTCACGCCAACATTTTTGTAGAGCGCGACAGCCAAAAGGGCATTGTTCTTGGCAAAGGCGGATCCCGGCTTAAAGACGTTGGAACCAGAGCTCGCAAGGAAATAGAGACCCTTATCGGGGGACCAGTATTTCTCGGGTTGCGAGTGAAAATCGCTCATGAATGGCAGCGGGACCCAAAGCAGCTAGGAAAATTGGGCTTTTAAGTGCTAGCCTCTTCAGGTGTTCTCTGAGCTACTACTTAGTGGCCGCGGCGAGGCCTAACTAACGGCCTTCCTCGTCGCGGAGCTTTGTTCTAGCCGACTCAGACAATCTTTAGGAGAGCACAAGTGCAAAACAATCAAAAACCTTCCAAGATGCCGGTGCATCGCTACAAGCCTTTCCACGAGCAATTTAGCTTTGAGCTTGCAGATCGCACCTGGCCAGCAAAGCGCATAGACAAGACACCGCGCTGGTGCGCGGTAGATCTTCGCGATGGCAACCAGGCACTCATTGACCCAATGTCGCCAGATCGCAAACTAAAAATGTTTCAGTTGCTGGTTCGAATGGGCTACAAGGAGATTGAAGTCGGATTCCCCTCGGCAAGCCAGACAGATTTTGACTTTGTTCGCGTCCTTATCGAAGACGGTCTAATCCCAGAGGATGTCACCATTCAAGTTCTGACCCAGGCCAGGGATCATCTAATCGAGCGTACCTATGAGTCACTAGTTGGGGCCAAGAATGTCATTGTTCACTTCTATAACTCCACGTCTGTGCTGCAGCGAAAAGTAGTTTTCAACCAAGACAAGACCGGAATCAAGAAAATAGCTCTTGACGCAGCAAAAAAGTGCAAGTCCTTGGAGCACATGCTCCCTGGCACAAACGTTTTCTACGAGTACTCCCCAGAAAGTTACACCGGAACCGAATTGGAATATGCTCTAGAGGTTTGCAATGCCGTGATTGAGGAAATTTCACCAACTCCCAATAGGCAGATGGTGATAAATCTTCCAGCAACCGTCGAGATGACTACACCAAATGTTTACGCTGACTCGATTGAGTGGATGAGTCGAAGGCTCGCAAAGCGCGAGAGCGTGATTTTGTCTCTTCACCCACACAATGACCGTGGAACCGCAATTGCCGCTGCTGAGCTTGGTTACATGGCCGGAGCGGACCGGATCGAAGGCTGCCTTTTTGGAAATGGCGAACGTACCGGAAACGTTGACCTGGTTACCCTGGGCCTAAATCTGTTTTCTCAAGGTATCGACCCGCAGATTGACTTCAGCGACATTGATGAAATCAAGCGAACCGTTGAATACTGCAACCAACTTCCTGTTGCCGAGCGTTCCCCATATGGAGGCGACTTGGTCTACACGGCATTTTCTGGTTCACACCAAGACGCGATCAAAAAAGGTTTCGAAGCCATGGAGAAAACCGCTTCCGAATCTGGCAAAGATATTTCCGAGCTTGAGTGGGCGGTGCCATATCTTCCAATTGACCCTATGGATGTTGGAAGAAGCTACGAAGCTGTTATTCGAGTCAACTCGCAATCGGGTAAGGGTGGCGTTGCCTACCTACTCAAATCAGATCATTCATTAGATCTGCCGAGAAAACTTCAGATTGAATTCTCTCGTGTCGTCCAAGGTCTTACCGACAGTGAGGGTGGAGAGGTTAGCTCGGAGAAGCTATGGGAGATATTCCAGGACGAATATCTACCAGCACCAATTGAGAAATCAGAACTCAAGTGGGGTCGGTTCGAGCTAAAGCGCATGAAAACTGAAAGTGAAATGGATGGCGAGCTAAAGCTTCAGATTGTGTTGCGAGATGGTGACAAGGAAATTGAGGTTTCCGGAACCGGAAACGGACCAATCTCTGCATTTCTATCTATTCTTGGAGCCCAAGGCGTTGAGACAAGGTTGCTTGATTACATCGAGCACACCATGAGCGCCGGGGGAGACGCTCAGGCCGCGTCATATATTGAGCTCGATGTTGCCGGTAAGACTCTTTGGGGAGTGGGAATCGACTCTGACATCGCGACCTCGTCTCTGAAAGCGGTTATTTCTGGTGTTAATCGCGCCATACGCTCTTGATGTGAGCGCTTGGGCCTTGGCTCGTTAGATACTGGTTTAGTGCCTGTATATCGCGATGAAGCCGTTGTGCTTCGAACTCACAAACTGGGTGAAGCTGACCGCATTGTGACTTTGTTATCGCGCTATCGTGGCCAAATCAGAGCAGTTGCCAAAGGTGTTCGGAGAACTGCTTCAAAGTTTGGTTCAAGGTTAGAACCGTTCATGGTTGTCGATGCACAGTTCTACGAAGGCAAGAGTCTTGACATTGTCAACCAAGTAGAAACTATTGGCTCATATGGCGGAGCAATAATCGATGACTACGGAGCTTTCACTGCTGCTAACGCAATGGTTGAAGCGGCCGAGCGACTGACTATGGAAGAGTCGTCACCTCAGCAGTATCTACTACTGGTTGGAGCACTTCGTTCCCTAGCCACTAAAGAACACGACTCATCTTTGATTTTGGACTCTTACCTATTGCGAGCCTTGGCAATCGCAGGCTGGGCTCCCAGCTTTGATGACTGCGCTAGGTGTGATGCTAAAGGACCGCACTCGGCGTTTGTAATGCAGGTTGGTTCTGTGGTTTGCCAGGAATGTAAACCAATTGGTGCTGTTTCAATGTCACTTGAGACGACGGCTTTGCTCGGGGCGCTACTATCTGGCGATTGGGAAGTAGCCGAGAGTTCGCAACCGGGCGCCAGAGCAAACGCATCGGGTATCGTTGCTGCGTACAGTCAGTGGCATATTGAACGCGGCCTAAAATCTATGCCTCACGTAGAAAGAGCATGATGGAGTTTCAACCGGTATCCAAAAAAGGGATCAAGGTCCCCAAGTTCTCTCAAGTACCAAAACATATAGCAATCGTTATGGACGGCAACGGGCGTTGGGCAAATAAGCGTGGTCTTCCCAGGGTCGAAGGTCATAAGGCCGGTGAGGCAGCATTACTGGACGTGGTGGCGGGTGCCATTGAGGCAGGTGTATCAGAGTTGTCTGTCTACGCTTTCTCTACCGAAAACTGGAAGAGATCCCCAGAGGAAGTTCGGTTCCTGATGGGTTTTAATAAAGATGTCCTTCGAGCGCGAAGGGATCAGTTAAACAACTGGGGAGTAAAGATTCGGTGGGTCGGTAGGAGGCCAAAGCTTTGGGCCAGTGTGATCGACGAGCTAGAGGTTGCTGAGCGCATGACAAAAAAGAACAACGTTTTGACTTTGACCATGTGCGTGAATTACGGATCTCGAATTGAGATTGTTGACACCGTGAACCAAATAACTGAGTTAGTTGCTAAGCGCAAACTAAAAGCTGGATCCGTAACTGAGAAGAGCTTTGGCAAACTGCTTTCCACCCATCCACTCAAGGACGTTGACCTTTTTGTTCGATCTTCGGGAGAGAAAAGAATGTCAAATTTCTTGCTGTGGCAAAGCGCTTACGCCGAACTTGTCTTTAGCGAAGTATTGTGGCCAGATTTCGACCGCCAGGAGCTTTGGCGGGCCATAGAACAGTATTCAACGAGGCAGCGACGCTTCGGAGCGGCAATCGATAGCCCGAAGGGCTAACTAGCCAACTAAACTGGGGTTGCGCCCTAGTTCGGGTCACGTCTATATTTTTGGAGTTCAAATTGGCCACCACCAATCGGTTAGATTCGGCTATAGCGCTTGCAAAGCGCAGAGGATTTGTCTTTCCGGCTGGGGAAATCTACGGTGGCACTAGATCTGCGTGGGATTATGGACCGCTTGGAGTTGAACTCAAAGAAAACATTAAGCGTCAGTGGTGGCAGTCTGTTGTCAACAGTCGCGAGGACGTCGTAGGCCTTGATTCCTCAGTTATCTTGCCACGCAAGGTGTGGGAAGCATCAGGCCACGTCAAAGAGTTTGTTGACCCACTTATCGAGTGCACCAGCTGCAATAAGCGATTCCGTCAAGATCACCTCGAAGAGGCCTTTGAGGAGAAAAAAGGCCGTGCACCTGCGTCCATGAAAGACATCACGTGCCCTAATTGTGGAACAAAAGATTCCTGGACCGAGCCAAAGCAATTTAATGGCTTGCTAAAGACCCACTTGGGCCCAGTAGAGGATGAATCAGGCATGCACTACCTCCGGCCTGAGACTGCTCAAGGTATTTTCGTAAACTTTGCCAACGTGCTTGGGGCGGCACGAATGAAACCGCCTTTTGGAATTGGGCAAATCGGAAAAAGCTTTAGAAACGAGATTACCCCGGGAAACTTTATCTTTAGGACCCGAGAGTTTGAGCAAATGGAAATGGAATTTTTTGTTCAACCAGGAACCGACGAAACCTGGCACCAGTATTGGATCGAACAGCGCTTCAACTGGTATGTGAATCTAGGCATAAACCCCGAGAATCTTAGGCTCTTCGAACACCCCAAGGAAAAGCTTTCGCACTACTCCAAGCGAACTGTTGACATTGAGTATCGGTTTGGCTTCCCCGGAAGTGAGTTTGGAGAGCTGGAAGGAGTTGCTAACCGAACTGACTTTGACCTTTCAACGCACGCAAAAGAATCTGGCGTTGACCTAAGCTACTTCGACCAAGGCATCAATGAGAGATGGACGCCTTTTGTTATTGAACCTGCTGCTGGACTAACTAGATCTCTTATGGCATTTTTGGTTGACGCCTACGCCGAAGACGAAGCCCCAAACACCAAAGGAGGCGTAGACACCAGAACCGTTCTGCGCCTGGATTATCGCCTGGCGCCGGTCAAGGCTGCAGTATTGCCACTTTCTAGAAATGACGAGCTCTCGCCAGTTGCTAGAAATCTCGCGAACGACCTGAGGTCTAGCTGGAATATTGATTTTGATGACTCTGGTGCAATTGGTCGACGCTACCGCAGGCAAGACGAAATTGGCACCCCGTTCTGCATCACGATAGATTTTGAATCGTTACAGGACCAGGCGGTCACTGTTCGCGAACGAGACACCATGGAACAGCAAAGAGTTTCCTTAGACAAGCTAAAGGGTTACTTGGCCGAGAAGTTGGCTTAATTTTCCATGCAGGCACAAACTAAACCGGCCTTAAGATACGGCAACATTGCCATCGACGTGCCGGTAGTACTTGCCCCTATGGCTGGCATAACAAATACGGCCTACCGCAGACTCTGCCAGGGTTTTGGCGGCGGGCTTTATGTTTCTGAGATGGTCACCTCGAGAGCGCTTGTCGAAAGAACCGAAGAGTCAATGAGACTAATTGGTCATCACGAGAGTGAAAAAGTTCGTTCGGTTCAGCTCTATGGAGTTGACCCTAAGACAATTTCTGATGCCGTGACGATGCTAGTGAGTGAGGACCGCGCTGATCACATCGATCTAAACTTTGGCTGTCCCGTTCCAAAGGTCACACGAAAAGGTGGCGGAGCGGCGTTACCTTGGAAGAAGGATTTGTTTCAGGCGATTGTGCAAAGCGCAGTTAGAGCGGCGGGGGATATTCCTGTAACTGTCAAGATGCGAAAAGG
>Ga0208592_1000017_pt1 | contig 52007 bp, 46 predicted proteins | sample LakMenE18May10ns_FD_150712 | JGI IMG/M metagenome (GOLD analysis project Ga0208592, IMG submission 150712) | Freshwater microbial communities from Lake Mendota, WI - 18MAY2010 deep hole epilimnion ns (SPAdes) | ecosystem: Environmental > Aquatic > Freshwater > Lentic | place: Lake Mendota...
ACCTGTGCAGCTCATGTCACCGACCGTGCGATAGCGAACGATTTCTTTGCGGGGAACTTCGCCATCTTCAGGAACTACAGGACCGCCGACCGACAGCAACATGCCGTCGCGCTCAATCACAGTGCGTTCGTGTGAGAAGTAGATGGTGGGCAATGGAATCTCTTCACGAGCGATGTATTCCCAGATATCTAGCTCTGTCCAGTTTGAAATGGGGAACGCACGAAGGTGCTCACCTTTCACAATGCGCGGGTTCAAGATGTTCCATGGCTCTGGACGCTGCATGCGTGGCTCCCAGCCACCCTTCTTGTCACGGAAGCTCAAGATGCGCTCTTTCGCACGGGCCTTGTCTTCATCGCGGCGTCCGCCACCAAAAGCAGCATCGAACTTGTGGGTGCGAATTGCTGTCAACAGTGTGACTGCCTGCTGACGATTACGGCTACCGGTCGGACCCGGATCTGGAATGTCTCCCCTGTCAATACTTTCTTGCACTGATGCGACGACTAATTCCAGGCCGTACTTACGTACAAATTCATCTCTGTATTCAATGACTTCAGGAAAGTTGTGGCCAGTATCAACTTGCATGACAGGAAATGGCAAACGTGCTGGTGCAAACGCCTTAATGGCAAGCCACAACAACACAGCTGAGTCTTTTCCGCCTGAGAACAACAGCACAGGCGACTCGCAACCTGACACCACTTCTCTGATGATGGTGATTGCTTCTGATTCAAGACGATCCAAATGTGACCGGTTTGCAAGTATTTCCAATTCGTTTTGTGATGTCACTGCACTCATGTGTGTCTCCTAGTTATTCTTCGATTTCTAAATGTGCAATCCGCACTCGGTTTTTGCTTGGCCGGCCCAACGGCCAGCACGTTTGTCTTCGCCTTCAGCAACAGGCTTTGTACATGGCCAACAACCAATGCTTGGGTAGCCGCGATCTTTCAATGGATTTCGCGGAAGTTCATGAAGAAACTCGTACGTTTCCATTTCTTCATCGCTGTACAACGCCAATGGGTTGATCTTCAATACATTTCGTACTGCATCGAGAGCCACTACAGGAGTCTCTGCGCGAGTTGGCCCATCAATGCGGCGAACGCCTGTCACCCATCCGGTTTTTTCTGACAGCACTGCATTCAGCGGCTGCACTTTACGAACATTGCAGCATGCTTCGGTGTCGCGTTGCCACAAGTTGTCTGGCGTCACGTGAAGTGGGTGAACAATGCGAAGGTTTGCATCAAAATTCTTCCGCAACTCTTCAGCAAGCCATTGTGTTTCTGCAAACAAGTACTGCGTATCGATCATCACGATCTCAATTCCAGGAACCGCAGTCGCTGCAACATGCGCAAGAACCACGTCTTCAAAACTGCAGGTCACTGTGATGTCGCTACCCACTCGGTCTGCAGCCCAACGCACAATTTCAACTGGCGTTTCCTGCTCTAGGTCGCGAGCGGCAGCCGTGATCTCATCTGAGTACTCAGCGAGGGTCTCTTTGTTCCATGTCGCAACGGCCATCTAGTCAGAATACCGCTATTCCCGACAAAACCAGTCATATTTATCGTAAATAGGAAACCCATGTGGGATAAGGAAAAGGCCGCCCCGAAGGGCGGCCAAGTCCGAAAGTTTTGGCTTTAGCTGAAGCGCACAAGACCTTGGTCAATAACCACGCGGTCACCAACAGATGTTGTGAATACTGCTTCGCCCTTTGCTGTTTCCCACATCTTGATGGTGAGTGCTTCGCCAGGAAATACTGGAGAAGCGAAACGGCCTTCGATGTGCTTGAAGCGATTTGCATCGCCGCCACATAGTGCATTCAACAAGCCACGACCTGTGAATCCGTATGTGCACAGACCATGCAAGATGGGCTTCGGGAACACGCCAGCTGCAACAGCAGGGTGATTCGGATCTGAGTGCAATGGGTTGCGGTCACCGTTCAAGCGATACAACAACGCTTGATCGGCAGATGTTTGAAATGTGATTTCATGGTCCGGAGCTTTTGCTGGTGGTTCATTTTGTGCACCACTTGGTCCACGTTCTCCACCAAAGCCGCCTGCATCACGAATGAACACAGATGAGCGCGTTGAGTACAACGGCTTGCCATCAGCATCTGTTGCTTCTGCCTCAGTAACGATGACTGCAGCTTTCACTTTGTCATACATTGCAACAAGTTTGCTTTGTACCGTTGCAGTTCCTTCAACAGGAAGCGGCTGGTGCAAAGTAATTGACTGCGATGCATGCACAAGGTTGGCAAAGTTGAATTCACCAACATTGCGCATTGGGTTTGATGCGGCAGTTGCCTGACCAGATCCCAATACAACAGGCATTGTTGGAAGTGCTTTTTGAACAACTCCGGTTGAGTTTTCTGTGACGTATTCCAATTGATCTGAACTGACATTGAGACTCACTGCATAGAGCAACGAATCCTTTGATGTCCATGAGATCTTGTACGGTTCGCCGACTGATCCGACTGCTTCTGGGTTAAGTGCCATTGTGTGTCCTTCTTATTTCTTTATCGAGCGCTTTGTGGCCATGAACCATCACGGCCGTCCATGCCTGCATTTGGGCGAGCATTCTTCAACAACTCAGCAACAATTGGCCCCAGTGTTGTTGGGTCTTCAACTGGTGCATGACTTGGTCCGCGATGCCAACCTTCTGCAATTGCAAGAGTCTGACCACTTGCTTCGAAGATGCGACCGGTAACTCCGGCAGCTTCATCAGATGCAAGCCACGTAACGATTGGTGCAATCCAACGTGGTGAACGCATTTCGCGCTCTTCGTCGGTCTCTGGTGCATTGCCAAGACCTTCTGTCATACGAGTAAGCGCAACTGGTGCCACTGCGTTCACAGTGACGTTGAAGCGTGCAAGCTCGAGTGCCGCGATGATTGTGAATGAAGCGATACCGGCTTTTGCTGCGCCGTAGTTCGTTTGTCCGAGGTTTCCGTAGATACCAGACACAGAAGTTGTGTTGATGATGCGACCTGATGTTGGCTTGCCGGCTTTTGCCTGCTCGCGCCAGTACGCAGCTGCCCAACGTGATGGACCAAAGGTTCCCTTGAGGTGAACCTTGATAACTGCATCCCACTCCTCTTCAGTCATGTTGGTGAGCATGCGGTCGCGCAAGATACCTGCGTTGTTCACAACGATGTTGAGGTCACCGAATGATTCAACTGCGGTGTTGATGAGGCGCTGTGAGCCTTCCCATGAAGAAATGTCATCGCCGTTTGAAACAGCTTCGCCACCCATGGCCTTGATTTCTGCAACAACTTGATCTGCAGGGCTGAGGTCGCCACCGCTTCCGTCTACGTTTCCGCCAAGGTCGTTAACAACAACCTTTGCTCCTTGACTTGCCAGACTGAGCGCATGCTCGCGGCCAATGCCACGACCTGCTCCTGTAACGACTGCAACGCGTCCTTCACACAACTTTGCCACGATGGCCTCCATGATTCATTGGGCACCCGACGGATGCCACGGCTCAATAGTACGAACTCATGTCACTACCCACATAGCCCGACTGCCCCCTAGCCTCTGAACCGTGCCAAGCAAGGTCCTCATTATCGGAGCAGGTCCATCAGGAACCGCGTGTGCAGCCACCCTTCATCGTCTCGGGCACGAGGTAACAGTGGTGGACAAGGCCACGTTCCCCCGCGACAAGTGTTGCGGCGACGGCCTCACCACAAATGCGTTGCGAATCCTTGACCAGCTTGGCTTTGACCCGTCTCGCGTTCCTGATTGGCAGGTGACGTCCGACGTTCTCGTGCACTCCCCAACTGGCCGAACAATTGAACTGCCACTTCCAGATGTCGGCGGTGTCTTTGCTGCCGTAGCTCCACGGTCCCAATTGGACCATGCGCTGGTGCAACATTGCCGAGATGCGGGCATCACAATTCAAGAAGGACACGCTTTTGTCTCGCTTTCTGAAACAGATACATCAGTGGTTGTAGAAGTTGAGGGACTTGAGCCGTTCACTGTTGACTATGTAGTTGCCGCTGATGGCATGTGGTCGCCAGTACGTAAAGCAATGGGGCTTTCTACTGCCGGTTATCTCGGCGAGTGGCATGCGTTTCGTCAATACATCGGCAATGTAACGGGTTCAAGCGCAACCCAATTACACGTGTGGTTCGAAAAAGACTTATTGCCCGGATACGTATGGTCGTTTCCATTACCAGGCAACCGTGCAAATTTCGGATACTGCATATTGCGTTCTTCAGACCGCAGCACAAAATTTATGAACGACACGTGGCGTGACTTACTGACTCGTCCTCATATTCGTGAAGCACTGGGCCAAGACAACGTGCCGGAAGATCGCCACACTGCATGGCCTATCCCCGCACGCATTGACACTGCTATCCGATCTTCTGGCCGAGTCCTCTTTATTGGAGACGCAGTATGCGCCACTGACACGTTGACTGGCGAAGGAATTGGCCAAGCACTCGAGACCGGAATTGCGGCTGCGCAATCAATTGATGCGGGCAGTTCCCCTCGCGAAGTTCGCTCCCACTATTCGCGCGCAATCGACAAAACCTTGCTGGCAGACCATCGGATGTCAGTTGTGCTGAGTGCGGTCTTGGCCCGCCCGTTCTTTGCTCGGCTGGTCCTTGCAGTCGTCGATACGAACAACTGGACCCGTACCAACTTTGCTCGGTGGATGTTTGAAGATGAGCCCCGAGCTATTGTTCTGACCCCACGGCGCTGGCATCGCAAGTTCTTTAGCCGTTCGGGTGCATACGAATCCTGACAGCAGAACTACGGTTAGAGGCATGAAGACACGCCTTACCGAAATGCTCAATATTGAACTACCCATCATGCTTGCGGGCATGGGTGGCGTTTCCTACAGCGACCTAGTGGCAGCGGTATCCGATGCCGGTGGTATCGGCACATTTGGTGCAGCCACAATGTCAACTGAATTGCTGACTTCAGAGATGGCGAGAGTTCGCACCATGACAAACAAGCCATTCGGTGTTGACCTACTTACTGCGGCCCCTGATTCCATTGAACGCAATATCAAGGCAATCATCAACGGTGGCGCAAGCATTTACGTTGCTGGTCTTGGAGTACCGCGTGAAATTGTTGATGAACTACATAGCCACAACATTCTTGTTGGCTCAATGTGCGGAAAAGTACGCCATGCCACCGCTGCTGTTGCAAGCGGATGCGACTTTGTAGTTGCACAAGGAACCGAAGCTGGCGGCCATACAGGCGTGGTAGCCACAATGGCATTGGTGCCACAAGTTGTTGATGCTGTCGACGGCAAAGTGCCAGTAGTCGCAGCTGGCGGAATTTTTGATGGTCGGGGCTTAATGGCAGCTCTTGCACTTGGCGCAGATGGTGTTTGGATTGGTACCAAGTTCATCGCTACGCACGAAGCACACACAGGCAAGGGCTACAAGGAAAAGATTCTTGAGTCTCTTGAAGATGACGTTGTGATCAGCAAGGGCTACACCGGCAAGACCTGTCGCGTTATTCGCACTGAATGGAGCAACCATTGGGAAAAGAATCCGTCAGAACTTCAAGGTTTCCCCGGACAAGCCATCGCTGCAGCTCAAGCTGGTGTACAGCAACTAGGTACAGGCCCCGATGTACCTCTTGACACCAACAAAGCATTTATGCCTGCAGGCCAAGCTGTCGGTGCGATTCATGAAATTCTTCCTGCTCGCCAGGTTGTAGCTGACATCATGAATGAAGCACGTCGCACACTCGAGCGCCTCGCAGCATTTCGATAATTCATAGTGTTTTCTTTATTGCGGCGTAACCGCGATGTGCGCATGGTGTTCGGCGCACAAATAGTGTCTTACCTTGGTGACTGGTTCGCATTCGTTGCACTTGCCGGGCTAGTTGAAGACGTAACCGACTCGCGCTTCCTTGTGTCACTTGTACTCGTGTCGATGACCATCCCTGGTCTCTTCATGTCGCCCATTGCAGGCTCATTTGCGGATCGATTTGATCGTCGCAAAATCTTGATTGTTGTATCAATTCTTCAGGCATTCGCTGCCTTGTTACTCCTTCTTCATTCCGCAGCCGGAATTTGGATCACGTTTGTTGCTCAATGCCTTATTGCCGCACTTGCATCGTTCGTTGGGCCATCAACCAGCGCGTCGGTTCCGAACTTGGTAGACAATGATGACGACTTGCGTAAAACCAATGCACTTTTCGGCAGCACATGGGGAACCATGCTCGCTGTTGGTGCAGCGTTGGGCGGAGTCTTTGCTGCAGTGTTCGGGCGAAACGCAGCATTCATCGCAAACGCTGTGTCATTTGTTGTAGCTGCGATTTTATTTGCGGGCGTGAAGCGACCAATGCAAAGCGAACGCACACAAAACTCGAACAAAGGCCGCGTGCGACCCCTTGCCGACATGAAAGAAGCAATCAACGTTGCAAAGAAAGACCCTGTCATCCTTGCGCTTCTGTGTTCCAAGATGACTTTCGCAGTGGGTGCAGGAATTGTCAGCCAGTTGGCGGTTCTTGCATCAAATGTTTTCAATGTTGGCGACTCAGGCCGTGGCCTGCTTATTGGTGTGCGAGGAATCGGCTCTGGTCTTGGCCCAATTATTGGCGCCCGCATTGCAGGACGTGACATGGCGAAGTTACTGAAAGTCTGCGGGTATGCGGGAATTGTTTTCGCAGTGTGTTATGTGGGTGCAGCATTGAGCCCATTTATCGGAATGGCTGCAGTCTTTATTTCACTTGCTCATCTCAGCGGTGGCGCACAGTGGACACTGTCAACACTTGGTTTGCAGATGGAGTCTCCTGACCATGTTCGTGGCCGCGTGATGGCTGGCGACATGGCAATGGTGAACACCATGATCGGTTTCACCAGCATTCTTGCTGGACTCACCTCACAATTTGTCGGTGTGCGACCAGCAATCATCATTTTTTCTGCAGCTGCAGCAGTTGCCTCTGTGGTCTACTTGATTGCTACAGCCGGAATTATTCGGCGTCTGCGCACTTCACAGCAGCATTGATGTAACCCGAACGGCGAGGGTCTTCGTCGTACACAGTAAGCATGGTATTCATCACATACGACATTGCAAGTTGGCGTGATGGCTGCGCAAACGCAACCGAACCGCCCGCACCATCGTGACCGAAACTGCCGGGGCCTGCATACTTGTTGCGCTCGCTATGCAACATGTATCCCTTGCCGAATACTGTCGCGCGCCCAAGAATTCGATCAACTTCACCAGCAGGCGTTTCTGAAGTTGTTGCTCGACGCAGAGTTTCTTCACCCAACAAACGCACTCCGTTTACCTCGCCAATGACGGCAGCATAAATCGTGGCAAGAGATTTCGCATTGGAGATGCCATTAGCGCCAGGAATTTGTGCAGCATGCACCTCACGCTTGTTGAAGGCGCCCGGACCAAATGCACCATTCAATGACAATGCAGTTGCCCCTTCTGAACCGGGGCCGCCAAAGTCATTCATGAACTTGGCAATGTCTGGTGGAAACTTTGGAATGGGGTGAGCCATGAGATGAGCAACACGATGCTCTTGATCTTCTGGTAACCCAATCCAAAAATCAACACCCAGTGGCGCCACTATTTCGGAGGCAACAAAATCACCGATACTTCGACCAGTAACACGCCGAACCAACTCTCCAGCGAGCCATCCGTACGTGAGCGCGTGATAACCGTGTGTTGAATTTGGTTCAAAGAATGGTGTCGTTTCTGCCAGTCTCGAAGTGACTGTTTCCCAATCAAGGGCTTCTTCCAATGTGATGGGGCCTTCTACGGTGAACACACCTGCGCGATGCGCAAGCACCTGTGCAACTGTGAGTTCACCTTTGCCTTTGGTAGCAAATTCGGGCCAATAGGTGGCCATTTTCTCGTCATAGTCGACAAGGCCACGCTCGACGCACATTGCAACAGCAAGAGCTGCAATTCCCTTGGTGGTGCTAAAGATGACATTCAGCGTGTTTGCGTCGTAGGGAACTTTTCCTTCTTTGTCGCGTGAGCCGCCCACTAGATCGACAACGAGTTCACCTTTGTGACGCACTGCAATGCTGGCACCACGATCTAGCCCAGATGAAAGATGCGCGAGAAATTCATCACGAACTGGCTCCCAGCCGGGAGCCACAACATCAACTGTCAGTAACGACATGATCAGGCGTCGATGATTGCGCGGAGTTTTTCGATTTGGCCAACAGGGTCTGGACCAACTGGGTTCACTGACAACACAGTGACGCCGGATTCCTTGAAAGCAGCAACGCGCTCTTTGATGAAACCAGTCGAACCAACAAGGTTGGCGTTCATGATCCATTCGGCCGGAATAGCTGCAGCAGCTTCGGCCTTCTTGCCTTCAAGGTAGAAATCCTGAATATCAACTGCTTCTTTTTCGAAACCGTAATCACGACAGATGTCGTTGTAGAAGTTCTTACCGCGAGCACCCATGCCGCCGACATACAACGCCATGTTTGGTCGTGCCATGTCAAGGACTTTCTTTTGGGCGTCACCTGTAAGCGAATCATCAATAGCCAACATGCCGCCAGCAGAAATTTCCAGACGCCCACGTGACGGATCACGCTTTGCAAGTCCTGCCTTCAACTGATCGCCCCACACGTTGTGGTAGCGCTCTGGGTAGAACATGATGGGAAGCCATCCGTCTGCCATTTCTGCAGTTGCTTCAACGCTCTTATCCTTCAACGAAGCCCACCAAATGGGGATGTCTTTACGAACTGGGTGGTTAATGATTTTGAGTGCCTTACCAAGACCAGTTCCCTGACCTGCAGGAAGCGGGATGTCAACTGTCTTGCCGTGATATTCAAGTGGTGCTTCACGTGCCCACACATTGCGACATACTTCGATGTATTCCTTAATACGTTGCATTGGCTTTTCGTATGGAACACCGTGGAAGCCTTCGATTACCTGAGGCCCAGATGCACCGAGACCAAGAATGAAACGACCATCGCTGACGTAGTCACAACCGGCAGCGGTCATTGCCATCAACGCAGCAGTACGTGAGTACACATTCACGATGCCAGTACCAATCTCTACGCGGCTCGTTTTTGCAGCGAGGTAGCCAACTTGTGAGATTGCGTCAAAGCTGTATGCCTCTGCGATCCACACTTGGTCGAGGCCAGCCTTTTCAAGCTCGACGACCCGGTCGACTGCTTCTTTGAATCCGCCCGAATAATTGATTCCCATTGACAACTTCATGGTTTCCCCCTTGAATAAGTTGCTCAACTCTAGAACCACAAGAGTCGGCCTCGCGATTCGTGACATCGACGGTGCCAAATTGCCAATCTGGTGCGACAATGCAGGCGTGACAATCACGCCCATTTCGTTCCATGTCTCAACCCGTGACGGCATTTCCCTGCGTATGTTGCAATGGTCTTCTGTAGATGAGTCCCCAGGAATCCCCATTCTCCTTATTCATGGCCTCGCCTCAAATGCTCGGCTGTGGGATGGTCCAGCGCGACGCCTTGCCGAACTGGGCCATGCAGTCACAGCGATTGACCTTCGCGGTCATGGCCTCAGCGATAAACCCGATGGCGGATATGACATGGCAAATATCGCCGATGATGTCCTTGATGTGGTCAACGCGCTCGGTGCCCGCCAGCGAAATTGGGTACGACCCCTTGTCCTCGGGCAATCCTGGGGTGGAAACATCGTGGTGGAATATGCACATCGGCATGGCGACAACATTCGTGGCATCGTTGCGGTCGATGGCGGCACCATTGAATTGTCGCAAGCTTTCCCCGAGTGGGAACTGTGCAAGTCGACGATGGCGCCTCCGGCAATTGCCGGCATGCAATACGACAAACTTCGTTCATACATTCGTGCCGCTCATCTTGATTGGAGCGAAGAAGCAATTGATGGCCAGATGCACAACATGGAACGCATGGCAGACAACACCATTCGTCCACACCTCACCTTTGATCGACACATTGATGTTTTGCACGGACTGTGGCGACACACGCCTTCGTTGTTGTGGACCGACATCAAGGTTCCGGTGTTGTTCACGCCGGCATCCCGCTCTGATGATCACCACACACAAATGAAGCGCGCCCAAATTCAATTCGCACTCGACAACCTCTCACATGGCCGCGTCGAATGGTTCACGCCTGCAGATCATGACTTACATGCACAATTTCCGTTGCAGTTTGCCGGCGTAGTTGACGACGCCATTACCTCAGGATTCTTTTCATGAGCCTCCCCCGCATCCTCGCAATCATGGGCTCAGGCGAAACAGCCCCGACCATGGTCACCACACATCGTCGTCTCACATCTTTACTGCCATCGCCAATAAAAGCAGTCGTGCTTGACACCCCGTATGGGTTTCAGGAGAACGCACCAGAACTTGCAACAAAGGCCGTTGAGTATTTCAAAACGTCTATCAACGTCGACCTTGTTGTAGCTGGGCTCGTCCGCTTGCACGACACACATATTGCAGCAGACCCCGTTGCAATCGAACGTGGGCTTCGCGCACTCTCCGATGCTGACTACATCTTTGCTGGTCCTGGTTCACCTACATATGCGTTGCGTCAATGGTCTGGATCTTCTGTCGCCAGAATCATGATCGACAAACTCAACAACGGTGGAATTGTGACGTTTGCTTCAGCTGCCGCTCTCACGCTCGGCAAGGCAACCGTGCCGGTGTACGAGGTGTACAAAGTAGGGCAAGACGTTCAGGCCCTTGAAGGCTTAGACATTCTTTCGAGCATCGGCATTAATGCGGCGCTGATTCCTCACTACGACAATACAGAAGGAGCAAATCACGACACTAGATTCTGTTACCTCGGTGAGGCTCGTTTGCAGATGTTCGAATCTCTCTTAGACCCAGACACATACGTGCTCGGAGTTGACGAGCACACTGGCTTGATAATCGATATTGATGCAGCAACAGCCACCGTTGTGGGAAATAGCAATGTCACCATACGTTTGCGTACTGAATCATTCGTGTACCCAACCGGTTCAGTCATCCCGCTTTCACTTCTGCAGTCACCCACGTCGTTGCTAACCGGATCTGGTGACGTGTCATCAAGTCCATCCGTCGCAACCACGCCCGTTGCAACAAGCACACAACTCGCTCAAGCCAATTCGCTTGACTCAGTACTTGCCGAATCAATACAACAATTTGATCAAGCGATGCAACAACGCGACGCTCTTGCCGCCGTTCGCGCAGTTTTGTCTCTGGAGCAATCAATGCAGGACTGGTCAATTGACACGTTGCAAAGCGATGTGCTCGTCCGTGCTCGCGGCACGCTTCGTTCAATGATTAGTCAGTTGGGCGACGCTGCGGTCGGTGGCGTGAGAGACCCTCGTGAAGTTGTGGCACCATTTGTTGAGGCCATGCTCTCCGTACGCGCCACTGTCCGAGCCGAGAAGCGTTTTGATCTGTCAGACATCATTCGCGATGTGTTCGCTTCGCTCAACATTGAAGTGCGTGATACACCAGCAGGCGTTGAGTGGTCTTTACCAACTGAATAAAATCAGATGTGATGCAAACCAGAGATTCTGGTACGTCCACGAAGTCCAGTGACTGCGTACACGACTATGAACATCAGTGTGCCCACGAGAATGATGGTTGCACTTGCTGAAGTATCAAGGAAATACGAAAGATACATACCGGTGAACGCCGACACTCCTCCGATGATTGGCGAAATCCACAACATACGCGCGAACGAGTTTGTCAACATTCGTGCTATGGAAGCGGGAATGACCAACAGCGCAGAGATGAGAAGGGTTCCGATTACTCGCATTGTTACAAGGATCGTTAGCGACAAGAGCCCCATAAGCAAGGCTTCAATCCATGCCACGCGAACGCCTGAAACTTGAGCAACTTCTGGGTCAAATGTGGCAAAGAGGAACGCACGATACAGAGCGACGATAATCACAACGCTGAGAATCGCAACTGCAGATACAGCAACGATGTCAATCGTTTTCACGCCCAAGACGCTTCCGAACAGAACGGCCTCAATACTTTTCTTGGCTTGTCCATAACGATTAAGCAAGGCAAGACCCAATGCGAATGAAGCAGTTGTAACTACTCCGATTGCTGCATCTGCCCCAATCAAACGTCGGCGCGCAATGCGACCAATGATTACTCCGGATGCGACTCCCCACACTCCAGCACCAATGAAATAGTTGATGTTCATCACTGCTGATGCTGCAGCACCACCAAATACTGCGTGCGACAAACCGTGGCCGATGTAACTCATGCCGCGCAACACAACAAACACACCAAGGAGCCCACACAAAGCGCCAGCAATTGTGGCGACGATAATGCCGTTATTGAAGAACTGGTAGCGGAATGGGGTCGTAAGCCCAGCGATTACATGAATCATGATTTATGCCAACCGAGACATTCGTTCAGCAATGTCTGCACCAACACCATCAACAACAACAGGCATTCCGCCATGGACAAGAACCTCCATCGGGGCACCAAAAGTCTGTTCAAGAATTTCTGGAGTTAACACATCAACTGGTGAACCGTCAGCAATGATCGCAGAATTCAAACACACCAACCGGGGCAAGTGCGCTGCTAATCCATTCAGATCATGGGTTGAGAGAATGATTGAAACACCTTCGTCATGAAGGTCAGCAAGCAGATGTAGAACCTCATGACGAGTTCGGACATCTACGCCAGACGTTGGCTCATCGAGTACCAAAAGCTCTGGTCGGTGAAACAATGCCCTTGCCACAAAAACTCTCTGCTGTTGCCCACCAGACAATTCACGAATGTGCCTGTTTTCTAGACCGCCGAGGCCAAGACGTTCAAGAACCAATAGCGCGTCAGCGCGCTCGTCTTTAGTTACCCGAGGTAGCCGACCGGTTGACGACCGAGTCATCACAACTACTTCAAGAACGGTTACCGGAAAATTCCAGTCAACAGTTTCAACCTGTGGCACATACCCCATGCGTAAATGAGGTTTTTTCGTTATATGACCCTCGACGGGAGTAATTGATCCGAGAATCGCCTTCAGCAATGTGGTTTTACCTGAGCCAGATGGGCCAACTATGCCTACGAAGTCACCCTTACGAATTGTCAGATCGATGTTTTTGATTGCAAGCGTTGAGTTGTATGCGCATGACATGTGCGCACATTCAACAAGTACCTCACCAATCACTGCAGATAGGTCGCCTCATCGGAAATCTTTGCGTCAATGGAAACAGACTTCAACGCTGTCGCATCACCGCCGAGCGCTTCAACAATCGTGATGTAGTTGAACTTCATCAGTCCAGCCCATGAGTGGTCAGCGTCGCCTGGCTCACCCGGCAAATCGTCGTCGCGCAATACATCGATGTAACGAACGCCGGTCTCTTTGCCAATTTGCTCAAGCACTGGAGACGGGAACACTTCACTTCCGAAAATAGCCTTTACCTTCTTTGCCTTCACTTGGTCAATCAGGTCAGCAATATCTTTCGGTGAAGGCTCTTCAAATGACTGTGGCTGTATTGCACCAATCACTTCATATCCAAAGTGACGCGCAAAATATGCGTACGCATCATGGTATGTCAGTAAGTTTCTTTCGTTCTTGGGAATCGTTTCCGTAGCCACCTTCATTGCCTCATCAAGATTCATTACTAGCCGTGAAACGAGCACATAGTTTGCGTCGTACTTGTCAATATTGGTTGGGTCAGCATTTACCAGAACATTGCGGATGGTTGACAAATATGGCAAAACGTTTGGAGGGTTTGTCCACAAATGCGGATTCGGCTTGCCGCCATCTTTCGGGAATGAAAAATCATATATCCAATCACTTTCAGCAAGAGACGAAGTTCCCAATTCACAAATGACAGCTTTAGGCGCATTGGCTTTAGCCAACTCAAGAGTTGGGTCTTCAAGCATCATTCCATTCACAAAAATGATGTCCGCAGTCTCCAACGTTGCTACAGCACTTGGTGGAGGTTCAAAGGTGTGTGAATTAGTTCCTTCAGGAACTATGCCCTGCACGATTGGCCCGATGTCACCGGCTAGTAGTCCGACCAGATTTGTGATGGGAGCAACGGTGGTCACGACACGTACTGGTCGTCCTTTGACTTCTGTACCAGCCATGCAATCGGCACCAGCCTCTTGCAATTTGGCTTCAGAGACAGCAGGGTCACTGATGTTTCCCTGGCTGAGATCATCTTTCGGTTGCTCTACCGAGTCGCTTGACGAGCAACTAACGATTGCAAGACAGGAGACAACAAGAGCAGCAGTGAGAATGTTTTTGCGCATTTGATCAGGTTACCTGTGGCGTAACCCAGTTCACATGGCACCTAGCGAGGTGTGACCCTTATCTGGAACGATTTCACGGCCCGAGCAAAGATATTGGCCTCAACATCTGGTTCGCTCACTACGGACAGACCAGTGGCACGACCAGAAAGCTCGCGAAAAACGGTTATCAGAACAAGCCGTGCGAGGTTTGCCCCGATGCACAGGTGTGTTCCGAATCCGAATGAAAGGTGAGGGTTCGGATTCCTATGAATGTCAAACTCAAATGGATTTTCGAAGACTGCTTCATCACGATTGGCCGATGGGTACAACATGATGATTCGGTCACCCGCTGCGATTGGCTGGCCACCTACAACATCGTCGGTTAATGCCATCCGAAAGAAGTTATTTAGTGGCGTCACCCAACGCAGCACTTCTTCCACCGCAGAATTTATAAGTTCTGGTTTGGCGGCCATTTCTTCCCACTGGTCAGGATGATCAACAAATGCTCGCAGACCATGACTGATTGCGGTTCGTGTTGTTTCAGCACCACCTGCAATGAAGAGGCCCACTTCATGAAAAATCGCTTCAGGCGGCAATTTTTGTCCGTCAATTTCTGCATTGGCCCATATCGACATGAAGTCGTTACGCGGGCACGCGGTGACTTCTTGCATGATGGGCATCATCGCGCCAAGAAATTCACGGTTTGCATCAATGAATTCATTCATGATGAGAGGATCGCGATCGCGCATATCTGTGCGCATCAATCGCTCGCTCCATGACTTAACTTCGGGCCACATTTCTTCAGGAAACCCAAGCAAACGTGCAGTCATGCGAGCAGGTAATTGCCCCGCTATCAGTTCAACAACATCAAACTCGCCTTGCACTACTGCTTCTGCAACCAGTTCTGCCACTAGCGCTTCTACTTCTGCGGTGCGCGTCGCGACACCTGCATGAGTTAGTTGTGGTTGCACCAACATGCGTTGTTGCCGATGCCGCGGATCATCCTGAGCAATCATGTTGCTCTCCCCCGGTGATAGCACTGCGCGATACACACCCTCTGAAGAGAACACTGACGAGCGTCGTTCAACGTCCATAACATCTGCGTGTCGCGTGATACCCCACAGCTTGTTTTTCTCGTCTCGGTACACGGGTTCATTTGCGCGCATCCATGCCCACACATCATGCGGATTCGATTGGTACAAGGCTGGATCCAGAAGATCGATTGTCATTCGTTCAGTTGATTGGCTCATGTCATGTCATTTCTGTGAAGCGGATTGTGACCAGGATTGTCCGGACTGTGGATTTGGTTCAGATGGAAGTTTTAACACGCGTTCGCCCAGAATATTTCGCTGCACTTCTCCTGTGCCCCCGCCAATAGTCAGCGCCTTTGAAAACATGTACCCGCTGTACCAACTTTTGGACGTAATTGATTTGCCACTAACCGCATCGTCCTGACCGATGACCATTGCGTTGGCCCCAGTGATATCACGGGCCACTTCCATAACTGTTTGGCCATGTTCATCGGCCATGATCTTTCGAATACTTGCTTCTGGGCCAGGCTGTGTGCCTCGAAGCCGCGCCGTCAGTGTTCGCATCCGAATGATTTCCAAGATCGTGTGTTCGATATAGATGTCAACGAGCCGATGACGCATCGTCTGATTCGTGATACCCAATTTCTTCGCTTCAGCAATGACATCAAGTGCTGTTGGGCCATTACCCCACAAGACTCCACCAGTTGACAACGACACGCGTTCATTTCCCAACGTAACTTTTGCTAACCGCCACCCATCGTTGACATCACCAACAACATTGGCGTGAGGAATGCGCACATCTGTGAAGAACACCTCGTTGAAACTTTCCGCGCCGGCGATGTTCTTGATAGTCCGAATCTCAATTCCCGGTAAGTCCATTGGGCAGATGAAGTACGAGATTCCTTTGTGTTTCGGTGCATCGGGATCAGTTCGTGCAATCAGAATTCCGAACTTTGAATAATGAGCACCGGTGGTCCACACCTTTTGACCATTAACAATCCATTCGTCTCCGTCACGTACGGCACGCGTACTAAGACTTGCCAGGTCGCTTCCTGCGCCCGGCTCTGAAAACAACTGACACCAGATTTCCTCGGCAGTGAGAGCAGGCATGACGTACCGATCTTTTTGTTCCTGCGTGCCAGCAAAGATGATGGTAGGAGCAGCCCATCCAATTCCAATTTGGTTCGACGGTCGCGACACACCAGCGCGCGCCAATTCATCATCGATAATCAACTGATGAATAGGGTCCGCACCGAGCCCCCATGGCTCTGGCCAATGCGGAGCCACATACCCCGATTCAGCAAGTTGAACATTCGTGGGGTTCGGGTGCGTCGCGAGCCAATCACGAATGACGCGCCGGCGCGGATCATCGTTTCCCGGGAGCAATTCATCCATGCATTCACAGTAGGCGCAGAGCAATTCTCAATAGTCAGCCAGAGTTTCCCGAATGCTCAAATCGGAGTCTTTACGGGCGCCCGACTACGGTTGCTGGAATGAACAAATTGGGATACGACGGAAAAGTTGCAGTAATCACAGGAGCCGGTGGTGGCCTCGGCCGCCAGCACGCACTCTTACTTGCCTCACGTGGAGCACTTATCGTGGTCAATGACCTCGGGGGTGCCGTTGACGGCGGAGGCTCTGACGCCAGTGCCGCACAAAAAGTGGTCGATGAGATTCGTGCAGCTGGTGGTGAAGCAGTAGCAAACCACGACAGCGTGTCAACCCCTGAAGGTGGAGAATCCATCATCAAGACCGCAATTGATGCATACGGTCGTGTTGACATTGTCATCAACAACGCAGGAATCTTGCGCGACAAGACATTCCACAACATGACATCTGAATTTGTTGATCCAGTGATCGACGTTCACTTGAAGGGAGCCTTCAACGTGACTCGCCCAGCATGGATTCACATGCGCGAGCAGGGTTATGGACGAGTTATCTCTACATCGTCAGCAGCAGGAATTTTCGGCAACTTCGGCCAAGCAAACTACGGCGCAGCAAAAATGGGTCTGGTTGGATTCACTCGCGTTCTCGCAGCTGAAGGCGCCAAGTACAACATCAAGTCAAACGTCATTGCGCCGCTTGCGTTAACACGTATGACAGAGAACTTGATGGGCGCAATTGGCGACAAGCTTGACCCATCGCTCGTCACTCCAATCGTCGCGTGGCTTGCTCACGAAGATTGTGATGTTTCAGGCGAGATCTACTCCGTTGGTGGCGGTCGTGTTGCACGCGTGTTTATTGGAGAGACCCAAGGCTTCTTCAAGCCTGGTCTGACACTTGAAGACGTACGCGACAACTGGACACAGATTCGCGACACTGATGGTTACCAAATTCCTGCAAACCTTCCTGAAGAAACTGGCATGTTCTTTAACGCCATGAAAGACGCGTGACCGAAGAATCAGTCGACACGTTCCGTGCTCGCGCAGCGGCATGGCTGACACAAAACCGTCAGCATGCCCCGCGTGACTACGGAGCCATTTGCCCACCTGACCTTGTAACAGAGGCCAAGAAATGGCAACGACTGATTTTTGATTCCGGTTTCGCTGGAATTCATTGGCCAACAGAACACGGCGGTCAAGGACTTTCTCCGGCTCACCACGGCGCGTGGGTAGAAGAGTGCGCAAAGGTTGGCGTGCCGCCTGTGCTGAATATGGTGGGACTAGTGCTTGCTGGTGGCGCGGTAATGACCTTTGGTACTGATGAACTAAAGCAGCAACACCTCCGTTCCACACTCAATGCTGACAATGTCTGGTGTCAATTGTTTTCCGAACCAGGCGCAGGCAGTGACCTTGGCTCATTGGCGACTCGCGCCGACAAAGATGGTGATCGATTCATCATCAATGGCCAAAAAGTGTGGTGCAGTGGGGGTCGGTGCAGCAACTGGGGAATCCTCATGGCGCGCACAGACTTTGAAGCAAAGAAACACGAAGGTATTTCGTTCTTTCTTATTCCGATGGACTTGCCAGGTATCGAAGTGCGACCACTCAAACAAATGACTGGTGAATCTGAATTCGACGAAGTGTTCTTTACAGATGTTGAATTGCCTGCTGAATATCTCATCGGCCCACTGCATGGCGGATGGGGCGTTGGCATGGCGGTTCTTACGAACGAACGCGGTCACATTGGAGCAAGCATCATCGGCCTCGAGCGTCGTCTCGAATCAATGGCGAATCTTGGCAAGGGTCGAGAGCTCTCCCCTTCACAACGTCAACAACTTGCTGCTCTGATTTCAACCGGTACTGCTTACAAATCAGTTGCGCAAACCCAGGGTCCTGTTGCGTCCACTGCATCGTCACTGATGAAACTTGGTATCACCGAGATGATGTTCAACATGTCAATGTTGCGAGGAGACATCGCAGGTGCAGAGGCAATGCTTGAGGGCCCCGATTCGCTGGGCATGATGTCTGCTCCGGGTGGACGTATTGCCGGAGGTACTAGCCAAGTACAACGCAACATCATTGGTGAACGATTGCTCGGTTTGCCTCGGGAGCCAAAATGACAAACAACATTGCATGCAATGACGCGCACCTCATCTCTTCAGTAGATGGCGTAACAATCGCTATGCACGACTTTGGTGGAACGGGTTCTCCGGTATTGCTGTCTCACGCCACTGGTTTCCATGCACACTGCTGGGAACCTGTCGCACATGCGCTGAATTCGCAACATCATGTAGTCGGACTTGACCACCGCGGGTATGGCGACGCTGAAACTGTTGACCCAACGACAATGACATGGGATCAATATGGTCTTGATGCACTTGCTGCTGCACGTCATTTGTATGCGCAACACAATGAACCAATCGTTGGCATTGGTCATTCAATGGGTGGCGCAAGCTTGCTGATGGCAGCACATAGCGAACCGCACCTGTTCAGAGCACTCTTTGTCTTTGAACCAATTGTCTTTCCCCCACCAGACCCAGATGCGGGTGAGCGCCCTGGAAGTCCACTTCCGGCTGGTGCAAGAAAACGGCGCAGTCGTTTCCCATCTTTTGAAGCTGCGATTGAAAACTTTGCGGCAAAACCACCGATGGCAGCGTTTAATGCTGTTGCCCGCGAGGCATACGTTCGCCACGGATTCAAACCAACGCCAGATGGTGATATTGAATTGAAATGTCTTCCCGAGCACGAAGCGCGTACGTACGAAACGGGCGGACTAAGTGGCGCATGGGATTCGCTCCCCTCAATCACGACTCCTGTGTGGGTTTTGTCTGGCGCGATTGCACCGTTTCAGCCATCGACATTTGCAATCACCGTTGCGGAACGAATTCCTGGAAGCACCTATGTACGTTGGGACGAAGTGGGACATTTCGGACCGCTCGAGAAACCAGAACTGATCTCCCAATACGTCACATCTGTAGTCCCAACACTGTCATGAGTTTTGATACTGCCGGAGATCGAATTCTCGAACCTCTTCGTGTGAACCCAATAACAAAAACTGTTTTTGGAATCGCAAGCACTATTGGTGACTTCAGCATTGTGTGGCATGTCACCGGATTGCTGTACGCAATCGGTTCAATGGAACGATTTCACCAAGCCATTGCTCTCTCAATTGCACTGGGTGCCGAAAGCATCATTGTTAACCAAGGTGTGAAAAGAATCTTTCGCCGTGAGCGACCTACCGTGTCTGGAGATGTTCGTTTCGACGTGCGCACGCCGAGCACCTCTAGTTTCCCAAGCGGACACGCTTCATCAGCCACCTTTGCCGCACTAATCCTTATCTCCATGACTGGCATGCCTCTTGCAATTCTGTGGGTCGTTATGGCTGGTGTTGTTGCGCTCAGCCGTGTGGTTGTCCGCATTCATCACCTCTCAGACATTGTGGGCGGCGTCATTACTGGCGCGGTTTTGGGGGCTATCGCGGTCCCAATCATTTCGTCGATTATTGGCTAGTAGGTTGGCTCTATGAGCGACAAACGGATGAGCGACACAGAGTCACTGATGTGGCGGCTTGAAAAAGACCCCTACCTCGCATCAACCTTTGCCAACATCACCATTCTTGACCGCCCACCAAATATGGATGCGTTATACGCCCGAATGGAACGCACGTCGATTCTTTTCCCTCGCCTACGCCGACGTGTTCTTCCTGCACCAGGAAACCTTGGGAACCCCACTTGGGTTGATGACCCGTCGTTTGATATTCGCTATCACGTTCGCAACATTTCACTGCCAGAGCCTGGTGACATGCGCCAACTTCTCGACCTCACAACGTTGCTCGTTGCTGACCCGTTTGACAGGTCCCGTCCACTGTGGCACTTCATCATTGTTGATGGTTTGCGTGGTGGCCGCAGTGCTCTTGTTCAAAAACTGCATCACACCGTTACAGACGGTCAGGGCGGAGTGGAACTATCTCTGCAGTATCTCGACTTGCAACGTGACCCTCCTCCGTTACCACCGATTGATCCCGAACTCGTTAATTCCGCCCACACCGCTACGGAACCAGACGCAACAGAAGCACTGCGCGGTGCCATGACAGATTCATTGCGCTTGCCAATAGCCCTGTTGCGCCAAGTTCGAGACGTGCTGTCTGATCCATCACTGATTGGAACCATCGGCGCATCTACCTCCACAACTGTGAAGAGTCTCATTGCTCAACTAAATGAAGTTGATGCATCACGGTCACCGCTGTGGACATCGCGATCTCTTCGCCGTCGACTCGAAACAACTCGTGTCTCGTACTACGACATGCGCGGTGCAGCCAAAGCACTTGGCGGAACTCTGAACACTTCATTCATCACCGCCGTGTCGCACGCAGCCGGAAAATACCACCGCGAATTGGGTGCGCCAGTTGAATCATTACGTGCATCAATGGCAATCAGTACTCGAAACGAAAGTAGTGGAAGCAATGCATTCACACTTGCCCGAATGCTGGTACCCACTGCAGACATGCCAATCGAAGAACGATTCTCTGCAATCAACGAAATTCTCACTGCCGCCCGAACCGGAGCCGAATCCGCTGGACTTGAAGCATTGGCCACTATTTCTGCAGTAGTACCCACATCTATCGTTACTCGTCTTGCCCGTTCACAAGCAGAAACGGTTGATTTTGCTACTTCAAACGTGCGCAGTGCCGGAGTGCCCTTGTTTATGGCCGGCTCTCAACTGTTAGAGAACTACCCAGTCGGTCCGTTAGGCGGCGTCGCATTCAATGTGACGTTGATGTCGTACTTGGGAAGCCTTGATTGCGGAATCAATATTGACGAGGCGGCAGTAGAAAGCCCATCATTGTTGCGTGACTCATTGTCACAAGCATTTACAGAATTATCTGCGTTCGCACCTGCGCGCGAAAATTCTTCTTCGGCCTCAAAGGCTGAAGAAGGCGCTACTAAACGGCAGCGACGGTGGTGGCGACGCTCGCAGTGAGCAAGCCACGAAGGTCGAGCAACAAGTCGCCCACTTCAACAGCTGACACCAATTCACGGCGCAACATTTCGGCGAGTGCTTTGTCGATGACGGCAAGCGCCTCTGTTATCACTGTGTCGTGAGTATCGATCATGTGGTGCTCCTCTCGGTATCGAACGGATTGCCCGATTTCTCGGTTCCGCCCGATACACACATCGTACAGATGGCATGACCCAACAGGTGTGCACTTCGACACCTCTGGTGCATTTCTCCCGTGACTCGTGCCATAAGGTCTCAATTATGAATTTTGAGGGCAAGACCACCGTAGTAACAGGCGCAGCAAACGGAATCGGTGCCGCCCTGGCCAGACGATTCCATGCAGCAGGTGCTCGTGTAGTAGTCGCCGACCGCGATGCGAAGAATCTCGAGACCATTGAAAAGGAACTCAATTCCATCCGCCCCGACAGCGCATTTGCAGTTGTTGCCGACATCGGATCTGAAGCCGGCAACGTTGCACTCATTGATGCAGCGCGCGCAAAGTTCGGCTTCATTGATTTGTTCTACGCAAATGCCGGTGTCGGAATGGGTACAGATCTTGAATCAACTGATGAAGAAACGTGGAATACCGCGATGAACATCAACCTGCATTCACATAGGTGGGCTGCAAAGCATCTGATGGGCGAATGGCTCGCCGCTGGCGAAGGATATTTCTGCAGCACCGCATCTGCTGCAGGCTTGTTGTCGCAGATTGGTAGCGGCCCCTACAGTGTTACAAAGCATGGTGCAGTTGCTTTTGCTGAATGGTTATCAATCACGTACGGCGATCGTGGTGTTCGTGTAACGACTTTGTGCCCCCAAGGAGTCAACACAAATATGTTGAACCCGCCAGACGCAGTACCAGGGATCGGAAACACTGACGGCGGAAGCGCTGTCAAGGCTTCAGGGGTCGTGCTCGAGCCAGCAGAGGTTGCAGACATTGTCTATAACACCATCGTTGCTGAAAAGTTTTTAGTGATGCCTCACCCCGAAGTGCATACGTATGAAAAGCGCAAAGTAGACGACCGTGACCGTTGGTTGTCTGGCATGCGTCGCCTGCAAGCGCGCGTTGCGGGCGGCTGATAATTCGGCCGCACTGTTGTTCTAAGGTACGTCTATGGCAGTACGACTAGACCCCGCAGATGAATACATGCATGAACTCGGCCCAGAGTCGAACTTCAACGAGAGCATGTACATAAATTGTTTCGACCCAACAACCCAGGTGGGCGGATGGTTTCGCATGGGCAACCGTGCGAACGAGGGATATGCAGAGATGACCATCTGCATCTACTTGCCAAATGGTCGCGTGGGTTTCATGTTCAAACGTCCGAACATCGAGAACAACGACGCACTTGATGCTGGTGGTCTTACATGGACCATGGTCAAGCCATTTGAAGAACTTCGCATTGACTATGTCGGCAAGGTTGTAGTTCTCGATAACCCACAAGACATGGCAGACCCGAAAAAAGCGTTTGCCAACAATCCATTTGCTGAATGCGAAGCCCACATAACTTTTACTGGCAAAGGCAAGCCAAGCATGTTTGGCGGTGAGCCAGACGTGCCGCATGAAGCACCGGGCGAAGAATTCGCCAAAGGCCACTATGAACAACTTGTTTCTGCGACAGGTTCTATTCGTGTCGGTGATGAAGAATTTGCTATCAACGGTTTCGGATTGCGTGATCATTCGTGGGGTCCACGCTTCTGGCAAGCACCGTGGTACTACCGCTGGCTCACTGCAAACTTCGGAGAAAACCTTGGCTTCATGGCGAGCCGTGTTGCAAAGAAAGATGGACCTGGTTCACGCGGTGGGTTCGTATGGGACAACGGACAAATTCACCTGTGTGACGATGTTCAAATCTCAACTGTCACAGTTGGTGAAGACAACTACCACGACAAGGTGACCGGCGTCATTAAGTCATCAAAGTCAAACAAAGAGTGGAACTTTGAAGGCGAAGTCACGAGCCTCATTCCTCTTCGTAATCGCCGCCAAGACCCCGATGGCAATTGGCTCATGACTCGCATCAGCGAAGGCATGACCAAGTGGCGTATCACTTCTGGAGAACATGAAGGCGCAACAGGTTTCGGAATGTCTGAATATCTTGATCAGATCATCGACGACGCACCAGTAGGTATTGCCGAGTAGCAACTCGCTACCCACAATCGTTGACACATTGGGTGGGTACTGTGCGGGTATGCGCATTCCCCGTTTAGTTCTCACTCTCCTTCTTGTCGGCACTCCGGTTGCCGCTGTGGCTGCAACATCATCAGTCGCTTCGGCAGATCCGTTTACATATTCAAGTGTCGAAGTTGGCAACTCCGCGGTGTGCGCCGTAACAACTGACGGCACTGCGGTGTGCTGGGGAAGCAACCGCGATCAATATCTCATTGCTGCATCGAGAGAACTGAACATTACAACCCCCACAAAGGTGCCACTACCAAACAATGATCGCTTCGTCACTCTTGATGGCGGAGCAAACCGCACATGGTGTGGTCTTGCTGTTTCCGGAAAGGTCTACTGCTGGGGAGACCACCACACTGGCAACTACTGGTCGCCTAGTTCTCGCACCCCCGTTGCAGTTGAATTCCCTCACGCAATGACAATTACTGAAGTGCACAGTGGTTACAGCAACGGTTGCGCCATCAACACCGACGCCGAATTGTGGTGTTGGGGCGACATTCTTGAATCCGGAAGTGGACAAACAGAACCAATGCGCACACCAGTAAAGGTTGCGATGCCAAACAACGAACGAGTCATTGACTTTGACAATGGCGGACCTTCCTGCGCTGTTACTGATCTGGGAAACATCTATTGCTGGGGTCACTCAAACGGCGCAGGCCAATTAGGCATCGGATACGCCAGCTACTTTGCGTATGCAGTGTCCGTTACCCCACTCAAAGTTCTTACACCTGCCGGAGTTCAATTCTCCTCTGTTACGACTGGTCTTGAACATGCCTGCGCTTTATCCACGACTGGAACCGGATATTGCTGGGGAGACAACTACGAGGGGCTCTTCGGAAACGACTCATATGTCGACAGTTCTGTGCCTACACCGATGGTCGTACCCAACAATGAAAAACTCTCGCAAATTTCCACTGGCTGGTATCACACCTGTGTCAAAACCGTTTCTGGCTCAACGTGGTGTTTCGGCCGCGGAGCTTTTGGTGAACTTGGCACAGGCACAACACTCGGCGGCAAGACCTACAGGGCTCCACTTGTTCCTTCAGGAATTCAATTCTCCAAAATCAGCGCAGCCATCGGAACTACCTGTGCCATAGATCAATTCAGCAAAATCTGGTGTTGGGGTGGAGCGAACTGGGGTACAAGTGGAAGCGGAAAACTTGAGGCTTCTCTTTTTCCCGCAGTCATTTTGCCTATTGGAACCCCCACTGTCTCGCTTGATTCCGCCACCAACGTTGATGCTGAAACAGCAACCGTTCGGGGCACAGTCAACGCAAATGGAAACGCCACGCGCATGACAGTTGAGTATTCGACCTCAGCATCATTCACTTCTTCAACCAGTGTCTCAGTCTTCACAGTGTTGCGTGATGGTAATTACAGCCCCGTCGCTATTCCCACAGATCTCAGTTCACTCGCGCCCCGTACTACGTATTACGCACGAATCACTGCAACCAATACTTTTGGCTCAACTGTGAGCAATGTCATTTCCTTCACCACTCTTGGCACTGAACCAGTTGTATCCGATCTTGCTATTTCCGATATCACCGGCAATGAAGCAAATATCTCCGTGTCTGTGAACCCTGGACGTTTGTCCACGACGTCTGTTCTTGAATACTCAACCGACACCATGTTCGCCACAAATGTCAGCACAGTTGCACTTAGTTCAACAAGAGGGCCTGACACCCAGGCTCTCACTACATCACTCACTGAACTTCGTGCTCGCACCACCTATCACACACGAGTAACTTCTACCAACCAACTAGGCAGCACTACATCACGTTCTGAGTCATTCACCACAATCGGAGACCTTCCTCGTGCGACACTTTCCTCACTTGAGAGCTCGCTCACAACAGTTTCTGCAACCGTGACAGTTGATACCGGACTTCTGTCAGGATCGGTGTATATCGAAGTGTCCACCAATCGCAATTTTGAGAATTCATCGTCATCCAACGTCGGAACGTTTGTAAGTGGCGGCCCCACTCAGCATTCGCTCACAATGACTGGTCTCACTAACCGCACTGATTACTTCATCCGTGCGAAAGTCACTAATGAACTCGGTTCATTTACTACTGCAATACAAAGCGTGCGTACAGCTGGAGGAATTCCGGTAATTGGCAGTGTCGCCATCACGCCGTCAACCAGCACCGCTTTGTTGTCCGCTTCAATCGACACCACAGGACTTGACACATTCGTTACAGCCGATGTCTCCACAAAAGCGGACTTTTCAGATTCAACGGAGTATTTCTTGTACTCAGGAACTACTAGTGGTGAACACAGTGCCACTCTTAAGAATCTTGTTCCACGAGTTACCTATTTCCTTCGAGTGATTGCTACAAATGATTCCGGCACGGTACTCAGTGAGGTCAAAACCTTCTTGGCTGTCACACCGGTCGGAATTGTCATCAACGACGACGAAGAAATTGCTCAGTCTCCAAGCGTTGAGTTGTCATTCACGACACCTACTCGCACAGTTGCAATTCGCGTATCCAACTACGCCGATTTCTCACACGCCCGAGTCATTCCCACAGCGACACGTCTTGCGTGGAAATTGCTAGAACCTAAAGGACCACGTTCAACTAGCACCGTGTGGGTGCAGTTCATCTTCGCAGACGGAACAGTGACCCAATATTCCGACTCTATTGATGTGATTACTGACGAGCCCGTTCCAACACCGACCACAACGACCGTTCCGCCAGTCACCACAAGCACGACCCCAACTACTTCCACTGTTCCTGAGGTTCCAGTCGCGCGTACTCTCTCTGCTATCCAGCCAGTAGTTGTTTCTCAGTCATATGCGCCAGTTCGCAGCGCAACTGTTATGCCACGAAAGAATCAATCGAACATCAAGAAGATTCAAACCAAAATTGGTAAGAAGATTTCAACAAGAACTGTCGTGGCTGCAAAATCAGGCAAATACATCATTGTCTTTCCAAAAGGAATCAAATCAATGAGCGTTCGTTTCGTTAGCAATTCTGGTTTGGTATCAGCCTGGTCTCGTATCACAGCACCGAAATAGTGCTGTGAGGTCAGTTGTTCGCAGTCCGATTCAGGAATTGTGCTGCAACATCTGTGCTGCCGATCACTTCGAGTGACGACATAGGAATTCTGCGCCACAGGCCTAACAGCAATTGTGAGGCCGAGCCACGAATTGCACAATCACCTTTGGCGTGTTCACGCGTCACAAGAACATCTGATGATTCAGTCGGAACAATCAGCCATTCACCGTCTACATCAGTGCAGTGAATATGTACTGAACCACTGAGGGGGCCTTCCCCTTCACGAACATTGCTCTTCACCATCACATGTACGAACTCATCTATTCCATCACTCGCTAGAACGGCGTCAATTTCAGCGGTATGGCCTGCCGCGCAGTGCGCATCCCAGGCATGAACAGCGGTCTCGTGTGCCATTCGCCGAATAACCCACGCAACATCCTGTATGCCTGCCCATGTCCAGCATGAACGAGCTGGATCAAGCGAGGACAACACATCAATTAAGTCATTGAGGCCAGTGCGGTATTCAGCTAGCAGGTCTTGATCAGTTGGCTTCGAACGAGGCACGTAATCGTCCGGATTCATGAGGTGAGTGTGCGCGATGAACTTCCATGAGTAATGCACTTCAATCATGTGCCACAGCAAGTCGGTGCCAACCCACAGCTCGCACGAGGCAACCGGTGTATTCAGCGCCCGTGCAATCGAATCAGCGAACGCGTCACCCTCGCGTTGCAACACCGCAAGGTATTCAGTTGTTGTCAACATGATTTAGAGCAACGAGCTAAATCGAGCGAGTGGCATCAGCCAATTCTTGCCACTGCTTCATCGGCAATGTGCCAGGAGCATCAGTAAGGACTTGTACACACACATGATCCGCGCCGGAATCAAGGTGCGCTTTAACGCGAGCTGTGATCTGTTCAGTCGTTCCCCATGCAACGATTGCATCAACAACTCGGTCTTCTTGATTTGCTACTTCATCTGCATTGAAACCGAGACGCACAAGATTGTTTACGTAGTTCGGTAAACGTGTGTAGGTATTCATGTGCTGACGCGCAATCGCGCGGGCCTTCGCGGGGTCAGTCTCAAAAACCACAGCTTGTTCTGGTGCCAACAATGCATCTGCACCCATTACCCCACGTGCCATTGCTGTGTGTTCCACAGGAATGAAATATGGGTGTGCACCTGCACAACGTTCTGCAGCAAGCTTCAACATCTTTGGTCCTAATGCCGCAAGTACACGAAGTGGTGGCGCACTAGGAGCTGGAGAGAAGTAAATGCCAGCGTCCATAGCGTCGAGGTATTCAACCATTGTGGAATATGGCTTGTCGTAGTTTCCCTTGTGAACACCAGTCACCATTGGCGCATGACTAACGCCCATTCCCAAAACGAAACGATTCGGGAATGCTTCGGAAACGGTCTTCCAGCCGGCTTGCATTGTTTGCGCTGTGCGCGCATGAATACTTGCGATGCCAGTAGCAAGAATCATGTTCTTGGTGGCAGACAGCAACAGTGACGTAGATGCAAATGGTTCACGCAACACAGCTTCAGGGACCCACACAGTGCCGAAACCCATTGCTTCTACTTGGGCGATTGCGTCCTGCGCTTTCGCCATTGGTTGCAGGTCAAAGTCTGCAGTCCAAAGTCCGACACGTCCAAGATTGATTTTGCTCATGGCGTAAACGCTAGAGCATTTTGCTCTCGAAATCGTTAGCGCTGCAACAGCCAATCGTCAATGAGGCGGCGCGCAATTGAGATTGAACCAGGAATCATGGGCAGGTCATCCCTGCTGTACCAGTTGGCATCAGCAATTTCAGTTGTGTCACAGACAATGTCACCAGAGACATAACTCGCCCGAAAACCCAACATCAACGAGTTCGGGAACGGCCATGGCTGACTAGCTACGTATTCAACGTCATTAACAACAATGCCCACTTCTTCTTCGACTTCACGAGCAACAGCTTGTTCAAGGTTCTCCCCTGGCTCAACAAATCCGGCAAGACAGGAATACAACGGCATGGGGAAATTTGTACCGCGTGCAAGCAACGCTTGTTGATCATCGCCTTCGCCGCGTGTCACAAGCGTGATGATGGCTGGCGACAGTCGAGGAAACTGCATCAGTGAACATGCAGGACAGCGAAAGGCGCGCTCGTTATGTGCAAGTTCTGTCGGCTCTCCGCACCTGCCGCAAAAACGGTGTGTACGTGCCCACTCAATGAGTTGTACTGCGCGGCCAGCCACTGCCCATTCGGTATTGCTGACTCGGGCGAACAACGAATACAAGTCCGTCTCGGCGCCATACCCAGGGTCCTCACCATGGGGCACGTCAATTCCCCAACACGCAACCTCGCCATGCATGCCTAGAAAATGGCTGGTCCACGACTCCTCGGCTGGTCGGTCGTCGATAAAGACCTTCGTGCCGACTACGTGAATGAAGCGATGTTCAACAACCGAATCGGCAGGAATTAGAGAAGGGCGGAAGGAAGATTCATGCTGGCTCATTGCCCACTGACGGTAGTGCGTATGGCGCTGTCTAGGATGACTGAATGGCACGTACCCAAAACTCAGTAGTAATTATCGACACCCTGCGCACCCCAATTGGTAAGCGCAACGGCGGTTTGTCCACGTTGCACCCCGGCGAATTGCTCGGCATTGTGCAAAAGGGAATCCTCGACCGCACAGGTTTAGACCCAGCACTTGTCGAACAAGTTGTTGGTGGCTGTGTTAGCCAAGTTGGCGAGCAGGCATTCAATATCACTCGTACCGCATGGTTGGCCGCTGGTCTTCCACTGACGACCGCCGCAACAACAATCGACACACAGTGCGGTTCCTCACAACAGGCAACTGGTCTCGCTAGCTCACTCGTTGGTTCTGGTGTTGTTGACATTGCAATTGCATGTGGTGTTGAAGTGATGAGTCGCGTACCCATCGGTGCATCTGGCCGCAAAGACTTCGGTCTCGGAATCCCCATTCCAAAGACATACTTCGAAGAGTACGAAATGACTTCACAGTTTGAAGGCGCAGAGCGCATCGCTGACAAGTGGGGCATCACTCGTGATGACACCGACAAGTGGGGCCTAACCTCACAACAGCGCGCCATTCGTGCATGGGAAGAAGACCGTTTCGCTGGCCAGTTCATCGAAGTCGATGCACCAGAAGTCAATGAAGCTGGCGAAGTTACTGGCACACGTCGTATTTCACGTGACGAAGGCCTTCGTGAGACCACTCTTGAAAAACTTGGCACATTGAAGCCAGTTGGTCGTCCAGATGGCGTCCATACAGCTGGAAACTCATCACAGATTTCAGACGGCGCATCAGCTGTTCTCATGATGACAGAAGACAAAGCCAACAAGCTCGGCCTCAAGGCTCGTGCGCGAATCGTTGATTCTTGCCTAGTTGGGGTTGATCCGGTACTCATGTTGACAGGACCAATTGATGCGACCCAGCGTCTCCTTCAGCGCAATAACTTGAAGATCTCAGACATTGATGTGTTTGAAATCAACGAAGCTTTTGCATCTGTTGTTCTCGCTTGGGCCAAAGAAGTTGGTGCTGATCCAGAGCGCACGAACCCTAATGGTGGTGCAATCGCTCTTGGTCACCCTCTCGGCGCAACTGGCGCCTTTCTTGTCACCAAGGCACTGAACGAACTCGAGCGCACCGGTGGTCGCTACGCAATCGTTTCAATGTGCTGCGGCGGTGGCCTCGGAACCGGCACGCTCATCGAGCGTCTCTAAACAAAGGAGCGCGCATGGCGCGCAATCATGTGGCCATTACGGCCGTCCTCTTTTCGTGGCTTCTATTCGGCTGCGCCCAAAAACAAGCCACGATCACGGCTGATGGTCGTGTTCATGGCGTCATCACACACGTCACCGATGGCGACACTGTTGCAGTTCGATTTGGTAGCACGACAGAAAAGATTCGACTCATTGGGGTAGACACCCCCGAGACCAAGCACCCCACTAAACCTGTTGGTTGTTGGGGGCCAGAAGCATCTGCACATGCAACAGCACTGTTGCCACCTGGCACCGACGTGTACATCGTGCGAGATATAGAAGCACGTGACAAATACCAACGCCTCTTGGCATACGTATACAGAACAGCAGACGACCTGTTTGTCAACCACGAGTTGCTTGCGGGCGGATGGGGCGTGCCGCTTTCCATTGCACCAAACACCGCGTTCGAAACTGATTTTGCCGCCGCTGCGTATTCGGCCCAACAGGCCAATCTCGGGTTATGGGCACATTGCCGAGGGTAGGGTTTCCCTATGCCGAACAGCCGCTCACTTGCCTCTCGATTGGGACACAGCGACGATGCTCGGCTCGTCATCATTTCATGCGACGACCTTGGGTCATGTCACGGCGCAACCGAAGGCGTATACCAAGCCATTCGAAATGGCGTGGCAACATGTGCATCAATCATGGTTCCGGCACCGTGGGCTCGTTACGCAGCTGATCAGTACAAGGGCGAAGACATCGGTGTTCATCTCACACTAAATGCTGAACACCCGCTATACCGATGGGGCCCACTTACTCATGCGCCTTCGTTGTTGTCAGGCGAAGGTGGCTTTCCACGTTCAGTAGATGACTTATGGGAACATGCTGATTCAACCGAAGTGTTGCGCGAATGTCGTGCACAAATTGAACGGGCACTGGCATGGGGAATTGATGTCTCTCATCTTGCACCACACCTCACTTCCATTACATTGCGCCCAGAATTTTTCGATGTGTATCTGGAACTTGCAGTGGAATTCAAACTCCCCATTCGTTTGCCTTCCACAATTTCAGCCGATGCTGCTGGTTTTCCATTCCGTCAATTAGCGGCAGACGAGGGCATCGTGTTTCCTGATCATTTTGACCACGACTGGCGTACAGGTAGCCGCGAACGAGTTCTTTCTGCGCTTGCTTCACTGGAACCAGGCGTGACAGAAATTCATGTACAGCCGTCAATTGATACAGCTGAAGTACGTGCATTAGGCGAAGTGGCAACTGGATGGATCGACGATCTTGCGCTCGCTACCAGTGATGAATTGCGTAGCGCTGTTACTGCAAGTGGCGCTGTGCTTATTGGCTATCGCGAATTACGCGACGCTATGCGTCTTGGCTAACGAATACCGACAAACATGTCGGTTTCCATCATTCCTTCTGGGACTTCACGATGATGACTTTGCGCAAGAATCCAATCTTCCCACGGGTACACATCAGCTAGTTCTTCATCGGTAAGCCCAAACCAAAACTTGGCAGCCGGATCAACTTGTGTTGCATGTGCTCGCAGCGATTGCGTACGCGCATACAGATACTCGCCAATGTGTAAACGAGTTGTGACGCGATGATCTTGTGACGGGCGGTTGCGCCAATTCTCGTCGAATGGTGACTCACCGTATTTCAACACCAATGCTTCGTGAACAGCCAAGATTCGCTCTTTTGCCCACAGGGTGTAATACATCTTTTGTGGTTGCCACGGCTCGCCAGCTTCCGGATACCACGCAGGATCGCCCGCACGATCAAATGCCAACACACTGGCATCGTGCACTCGCAAGTGATCAGGGTGCGGATAACTAGCCTGGTCATCGTTGTACGTGAGAATGACATGAGGCCGCTCCAGGCGAATCAGGCGCACAAGTCGTCCTGCTGCTTCGTCAAGATCTGCCATATGAAAGCAATCGGGATTGTTGTTTGACTCAGAACCTGCCATGCCTGAATCTCGGTAGCCCAACATATGCAAAGCAGAAAAGCCGATTGCTTCGACCGATTTGCGCAACTCTTCTGGACGAACAATTGCCAAGTGGGCACGCTCTTGTTCTGGGGTCATGTTGTGAAAGGGCTGCCCTGGCTCACGCAATGCCGGGTTCTGCAGGTCGCCCTCTTCTCCGCCTGTGCAGCACACAAGCACGGTGCGCACCCCTTCCGAGTAGTACTTGGCAACCGTGGGGGCACCTTTTGAGGCTTCATCATCAGGATGAGCATGAATTGTCATGAGACAGAGAGGATCTCCCAAAGAAGACAATTGCTGTGTAGGCATCCTTGACAGGATAGTGACCTGACTTCCCTGAACCGAACACGCTGGGGGGTTGTTCCACCGCTAAGGGTGTTCAATCTGTGAGACTAGATGTATCGACTTCTCCACCACCGCCCTGCCAATCGGCATCTTTGAGACCGACATCAATTGTCGTCTTACGGCGGGCAACGATGCATTTCGTGCATTGGTTCTTGGCGGAGCGCCGCTCAGTGTTGGCACAGCACCGTGGGTCAATGCATTGCCGCAAGAACGCACCGAATGTGAACGTCGGTGGGTGCAACATCGTGACAGTGGCGAAACATTCACCGTGGAGTTTCGAATCGGATTAGCAACTGGTGAAGTGATGTGGATTCAAGTAGCTACTCAACCCGTTGTCATCGATGGTGCACTTGCCGGATACATCGGAACTGCAATTGATTGCACAACGCTTGTGACACAACGCCAACTGTCTGACCAGCTTGTCGGACTGCTTGATGTTTCTGGTGATGCCGTACTTGTCTTTGATCGTGTTGGTGAACTCATGTTTGCAAACGACACAGCTCGCACATTGATTGGCGTTACAGACCCTGGTGCAGGTGCTGGCGATGTTGCTGCCCGAACTTTCATGCAGGCAGTGCGCGATCAGCTGCCCCGCGTGTTACTTGATGCAGCACCACCGGCCGATTCTTCGCATCGCTGGGAAGGCGAAATCGGATTTCGCTCACCAGATGGCATCGCACGCACCTTGTCTGTCGTGGTGCAAGTAGTCCGTGATGCAAATGGAAGCGTTCATCATTGGGCCACAATCACCCGTGACATAACTGAAGAACGCCAGTCTCAGGCGGAACTCGCGCGTCAAGCCACACACGATGCACTAACCGGATTACCGAACAGGGTGCTGTTCGAACGCAAGACAACAGAAGCTCTCGAGCGCAGCAAAACAACACATTCCAGCGTTGCAGTGTTGTTCATTGACCTCGACAAACTCAAACACGTTAATGACACCATTGGACATGCCGTCGGTGACCAACTAATCGTCACTGTTGCACGCCGCCTTGCAGCCGCCACCCGACCAAGTGACCTAGTTGCCCGTATTAGTGGTGATGAGTTTGTTGTGTTGTGCGAAGGATTACTAGACGAACAAGTTGCACTTGATGTTGCCGAACGGATTCGCACTTCAATCACTGGTCCATTGGTATTGCAAGGTGTTGAAATTGAAGCGGGCGCAAGTATCGGGGTTGCGATGTCTACCTCAGAGCTTCTGAACACAGAATCAGCCGCAGATGCTGCAGTCACGCTTTTACGATCAGCCGACACCGCGATGTACCGCGCAAAGCAACGCGGCCGCGGTCGGTCAGAGCTGTACAGCGAAGATATGCGTACAGCCGCCAAGGCACGTCAAACACTTGCTTCAGAACTTGAACAGGCTCTGGCTGGCAATCAATTTGCAGTGGTCTTCCAACCAATCGAATCAGCTCATACTGGCCGTGTCGTTGCTGCAGAAGCCCTGTTGCGCTGGAACCACCCAACGCGCGGACTTCTCGCACCTGGCGCATTCCTCGACCTCGCAGACGAATCAGGACTCATCGCGCCCATTGGTGACTGGGTATTAAACGAAAGCGCCCGCACGGTTGCCGAATGGATCTCTACGGGCCTCGTTGATCGTGGCATGGCAATTCATGTCAATGCATCACGTCGTCAACTATCTGACATCACGTTTGTTGATCGTGCGCTCACCATCTTGCGAGACAACAATCTTGAAGGTTCTCAATTGGTGTTTGAAACTTCTGAGGCGACTCTTGTCGACAACAACCCTTCAGTTCTGCGCACAGTCACTGCACTCAAACGCCAAGGTGTTCGCATCGCCGTTGATGACTTTGGTGCCGGCTACTCATCATTAGCTTCACTACGCACCTTCCCTGCCGACTTGTTAAAGCTGGACGGAACATTGGTGCGAGATGTTGGACGGACAGATGGTGGCGACGACCCAATGGTTCGTTCACTTATTCAGTTGGCGCACTCCTTGAACCTGATCGTATGTGCCGAATGGGTAACTACAGAAGACCATGTACAGCGCCTCAAAGTTCTTGGATGTGACTTATTACAAGGCAATCGAATTGGTGAGCCAATTTCTGCTGAAGCGTTTGCAACAAAATTGCGCAGAACTACAGCGCAAACAATTCAAGCGACTGATTAACTGGCCGCGGGCGCCGGACCAAGTCCTGCAAAATATGCCAACAACGGCGGAGCTTCATTTGCAAGGCGAAAGACAAACTGATCCCCCGCCCAACCGTCAGACACAGGCAATGCGTACGAAATAGCAGTTCCGTCACCAATTGGTCGCAATTTGCGCGCGAGATCAATGAGGTCAAGTCGTTCATCAACTGACACTGCAGCACCAAATGCATCCAGAACATTGTGAGCATCAAGAGGATGTTGCGCCAGATACTTCACGGCGTCTTTTGCCAGCATTGACATAAATGCGCGTTGACGAGTGCCGCGACCTACGTCTCCGGTGCCTTCCAATCGCCACACTCCATCTATCTTTTCTTCAAGATGGCGAGCCCGTGCATAACCCAGTGCTTCAACACCTGATTGAAGTTTGCAGGCCTTTCGACCGATGTGGAACCCCGTGAATTTGTCGCGTGATGCGCGTGGAACGCACACATGCACTCCACCAATTGAATCGACAATCTGCTTGAAGCCAGAAAAATTGATTTCGATGTAATGGTGAATTGGCACATTCAATGCTCGTTGCACTGTTCGTACCAAAACATCAGCTCCGCGCTGATATGCAGCATTTACTTTTGCAAACCTGTCGTTGTCTGACATGCGCACCCACAAGTCACGTGGAATAGACATCATGGACACTTGTTTTGCTTTGGTGTCGTAACGCACAAGAATCAATGTGTCAGAACGCATTCCTGGGTTTGCTTCCTCAGTTCCCATTGTTGCGAAATCTTCATCGGTCGGGTCAGCACTGGCCCGTGAGTCTGAACCGACTAACAAATAGTTCTCTACGCCGTCACTTGGCGGCGACAATGCAGGAGTTGCTGCAGGCACCCGACGAACTGAATCAAGATGAGAATTAGTTGCGCGGACTATGCCAAGAGCACCGGCAAGAGACATCACTAAAGCAACACATCCCACGATCATCCATCGAGGAGACCCCACAAGTCGCGAGAATTTCCCATCAGTCAGCACATGACCACGGTAGTCAGTCTGAGGCTGGTCGGAGATGCACTACATCTGCAGTATCAATGCGATGACTGAAGGCACAGTCATCCAAAATCACTAAACGACCATCTGGTTCCACCGTCAGAGCGCGACCAATGACGTGTTCCCCATTTGGCATCTCGGCTCGTACTTGTGTTCCGACAGTTGCCAAATTGGCTAAATACTCCTCGTGCATTGCCATGTCATCAAGCAATAACAACCTGTCAATCTCTGGAAGCATTGCTGCAAGAAACTCATCAGGAGTAACCGCACGCGTCCAGCCACAACTCGCAAGTGACGCAGCTCCGGGTGGCGCCCAAGACAAATTGCACCCAATACCCACCACAACGAACGGCACACGTCCCGCTTCATCAACAGGAGCTGCTTGAGCCAAGATGCCAGACAACTTGTCCTGGCCCACCAAAATGTCGTTCGGCCACTTCAATTGAGCCTGCACTCCACATAATTCCCGAGCCACGATGACACCCGACAGAGCCACCGCTTGCGTCAATACATGTAGGTGTGTCGGGATGGTGCGAAACAACAACGAAACCAGCAGATTCGCCCCACGAGGTGCCTCCCAGGTGCGATCTAAGCGCCCTCGGCCTGCAGATTGGAAGTCTGCCCTCAGAACGCTGCGATCTGGGGCCCCGCGAGCGCCAGCTTCCATCAGGTCAGCATTGGTGCTGCCGGTCTCTGAAACGGTCTGAATTAGCCATTGGCTCGATGAGTTAGCAATTGAGGGGTCCACTAGACAAAGATTGTCACTTGTGCTGAAGAAAATCCTTATCGCCAACCGCGGCGAAATCGCTGTCCGAGTTATCCGAGCTGCCAGAGAGATGGGAATCGCCACCGTGGCGGTCTATTCCGAGCTCGATCGCAATGCCCTTCACGTGCGTCTAGCCGATGAGGCGTATGCACTTGGCGGCCAAACAGCAGCCGACAGCTACCTCAACACAGAGGCAATTCTCAAAGCCATCAAGGACAGCGGTGCAGATGCCGTTCACCCTGGTTACGGATTCTTTTCAGAGAACCCAGACTTCGCTCGCGCAATTACAGCGATGGGTGTTGCGTTCATCGGACCACCGCCAGAAGCAATCGACGAAATGGGTGACAAAGTTTCAAGCCGCAAAGCAGCACTGCGCGGCGGAGCACCTATCGTTCCCGGCACAACCGAATTCGTTACGTCAGCAAAAGAAATCACTGACTTCGGAAACCAACACGGTTGGCCATTAGCAATCAAAGCCGCATTCGGTGGCGGCGGACGCGGCATGAAAGTCGTTCAGTCTGCTGACGAAGTGCAAGCAGCAATGGATTCGGCACAGCGCGAAGCAAAGAGCTTCTTTGGTCGTGATGAGATTTACATCGAGCGCTACCTCACATGGCCCCGCCACATTGAAGTACAACTTGTCGGAGACCAACACGGAAACGTGGTGTGGATTTCCACGCGTGACTGCTCTGCGCAGCGTCGTCACCAAAAGCTCATTGAAGAAGCTCCAGCACCTGGTCTTCCAGCAGGTGTTGAAGAAGCAATGGGTGCAGCTGCCGTTAAGGCAGCAAAAGCTGTTGGCTATTACAACGCCGGAACCGTGGAATTCATTTTCCAAGACGGAGATTTCTTCTTCCTTGAAATGAACACTCGCCTTCAGGTTGAGCATCCAGTTACTGAAGTCATCACAGGAATCGACCTTGTTGAATGGCAAATCCGTGTTGCATCTGGCGAGAAGTTGCCAATGACTCAAAAGGAAGTTCTTGCTGCCCGTCGCGGTCATGCAATTGAAATTCGTATCAACGCTGAAAACCCAGCAGGTGGAAAGTTTCTTCCATCACCTGGGCCGATTACAAAGCTTGTTGCACCAGACGGTTTTGGTGTGCGCTTTGACGCCGGATACGAATCAGGCGATGAAATCAGCCAGTACTACGACAACCTTGTCGGAAAAGTAATTGTGTGGGGTCGCGATCGCGATGTCGCAATCGCCCGTGCAATTCGTGCACTGAAAGAAATGGTTGTGGAAGGAATTGCCACCACCATTCCTGCCGATATCGCAATTCTTGAACACCCCGACTTTGCGTCGGTCACTCACTCAACTAAGTGGGTTGAAGAAGTTCTTGATTTGTCACATATTGGTACCGCGCCGATTACTCCTGCCGGAGACGACAACGAGCCTCTTGTACAGCGCACCACCACGGTTGAAGTCAATGGTCGTCGCTTTGATGTGAAGTTGTGGGTTCCTGAATCTGCTGGTGTTGCTTCACCAAGTGCAAAGGCCAAGAAGCCAACACGTAGCGCAGCAGCGGGTGGCGGTGCCGGCGGCGGAAGCGGCAAGGTGTCTGTACCGATGCAGGGAACAATCGTCAAAGTTCTTGTTGAAGTAGGACAAACAGTTGAAGCTGGTCAGAGTGTCGTTGTTTTGGAAGCCATGAAAATGGAAAACCAAATCGAAGCAGACAAATCAGGCGTAGTAAAAGCAATCAACGTTAAGACCGGCGACACAGTCGGCGCTGGTGACGTTGTAGTAGTTATCGAGTAATTACTCGGCGGCATCAGCGAGGGCTTCGGCCAACGCTGGGTGCACCAACAAAGATTCTTCAATGTCAGTGACTTTGAGGTTTGCTGTAACTGCAAGAGCAATAACACTGATCAACTCGGCAGCATGACGGCCGACAATTGAGCCGCCCAGTACTTCACCAGTTGCAGGGTCGCTAATGATCTTCACGAAACCTCGAGAGTCATTATTGATTAGTGCTTTTGCTGTTGTTGAGAACGGCACCTTTGTGACACGAATTTTTCTACCCGATGCAAAAGCTTCCGCTTCCGCTAAGCCCACATCAGCAATTTCAGGTTCAGTAAATATGGCAGATGCTGCTTTGTCGTAATCGAGATGACGGTGCGGACCTTTCGGGCCACCCACAACTTGTTCAGCAACCTTGCGACCTTGCATGGCTGCAACTGACGACAAGGGAAGCTTTCCACTGACATCACCTGCTGCATAAATGTGTTCGATATTGCTTTGGCAATGACGGTTGATGGGAATGTATCCGCCATCTGTAACAACGCCCACTTCTTCAAGGCCAAGTCCTTCAGTGTTTGGCAGAGATCCAATGGCCAGAACCACATGGGTTGTTTCAGAAACGCGCCCGTCGTCGCAAACAACACGAACGCCATTCTCTGTGCGTTCAACTGAAGTTGCGCGTGCACCTTTGAACAGTCGTACGCCACGTGAAAGAAATGAATCTTCAAGCACTGCTGCGACTTCGGGGTCTTTGCTTGGCAGTACCTGTTGACGACTTACTACCAAAGTTACTTTTGAACCGAACGATGCAAACATGTGTGCAAATTCAACTCCGGTTACACCTGACCCAATGATTGTGACGCTGTCAGGAAAACTGCGTGGCGGGTAACAATCGCGAGTTGTGAGAATGCGATCACCATCAGGAGTAACAAAATTTGGGATGCGTGGCCGTGAGCCCGTGGAAATAAGAATGTCGTCGGCTTCAAGAACATGGGCGGTCCCGTCAGCAGCATCAACATGAACCGTGTGAGCGCTTGCAAGACGTGCGGTACCAAGAATGACCGTGACGCCTTGGCTCTGCAGCAAGTTATGAACGTCATTTGAAAGATGATTCTTGATGCTTTCAATACGCGCCGTGAGCGCCTCTACATCAACTTCTGCTGTTCGGTTTTCTAGTCCCATGCCTGACAAATTGTCAGTAAAACTCATTGCGCCACCGGTTGCGATCATTGCCTTTGAAGGCACGCAGTCCAAAAGGTGCGCAGCGCCACCAAGTATCTCGCGCTCGATCAAGGTGACTGAAATGCCCCGGCGAGCAGCAGCAGACGCCGCCGAATGACCTGCAGGGCCTCCACCGATAATGACTAATTTTTTATCGACGTTCACGTTCGTCAGGTTATCGGTGCTGTCGTTGTAGTGCTGACTGGGATAGAGGTCGTGGAGGTAGTTGTTGACTCAACGGGCACAGTGGTGGTCGATGTTGTCGTGGTTCCAAATTGAGGAATCTTCATCGCCGGTAAGGGGGCCCTATTGGGGCAATACCGTGATGGATACCCCAATTGGTCTCTGCGTTCTCCCACATATTCAAAATGCATGCCATCTGCTGGCCAAAAGTTCCCACCCCAGGCAAATCCCCACTTACGAAAGATTCGTACCACAGCACAATTCATCTGCGGGACACCGCCTTGTGGGTTTGTATCTGTGTTGATGTCGATTGCCATTCCCCACGCGTGGCGAGATGGCGCCCCGAAATTTCCGGCAAGCCTGTTGTAGCGCCCCACAAAGCAGCCGCCGTACCGATTTGAATTTTGCGTGTTAACAAATCGCGAAAGCCCTGCTCTCTTTATTTCAGTGAGAGCACCTTGAATTGCATCGACAACAATTCGATGACAGTTGTTGCCTAATTTGATATCCGTGTATCGCATCTTCCATGCGATATTGCGAGATGTCCACGAACCGGCAACAAGTATGGAACTTCCAAATGTTGGTCGATATGAAAATTCACCAAGAAGCTTCTTTACGGTTGCAGTGCCTAAAGTTCCGTCAGGATTATTCCTGTCCCACGATGTCCGTAGTCGATACTCGGTTCCAATCCTGATGCCCTTTTTCTTCAGCCCTGAAAGCACGGATGCTGGCGAAACAATGTCCGTGACTGCAATACGCGAGACGGGCATTTCCCCCAGCGATGCAGCAGCTGAACTGGACATGAATAAATCACCTGAGTTGACGAACTCATCGGCAACTATTGCGCCAACAGTAAAGGGATGCATCCAAAACTTCCGATCACGCAATATCAACACATCACCTACTTGCGCACCCCGAACTTTGGCCGCGGTTTCGCCCATCAACACTTGACCACTAGTCACAACTTTTGCCATTGCGTCTCCACCAGTCGCTTGCACATACGTGCTTGAAGCAACCATCGTTGCCATCGGAATACGCCACCCCTCACCAAGTCGAAACATATCCTTGCCTGCTCGCGTCTGGGCTGTCAGCGAGATGGTAGGAAACTTCACCACATGAGGCGTTGCACCCCCTGCGATAACACCAGCACTGATCTTTTTCACCTCTAGTGGTGTCAAGTTCGACGCTGTTGATACTGACATTGTGGGCTGAAGCCCCTCAGTTGGAAATTCATTCGACTCGACTGCAACTGCGCGAGAACTGATAACCGACAGCACCAGGGCAGTAATCACAAGTGAGGTCCTCCATCGCACCCTTTTGACCGTAGTTGATTAATGACTTCACCGTTCAGTAGGCGGGCGAACTACCGTAGAGAGTCTGTGAGCGATGAATCTGTAGAACTAGGAACTAATGGCCTCGAGCAAGAAAAGGCTCGACGTCTTGGCTCGCTTGATGCACTTCGAGCGCAAGGTACTAACCCGTACCCATACCGGTTTGATCGCAGCCATACTCTTGGTGAGATTCGCAATGAATTCGGCGCCCTTGAGGCTGGATCTGAAACCGAGACCCACGTCACCGTTGCTGGCCGAATTCTTCTGAAGCGTGATCAAGGAAAACTCATCTTTGCCACTCTGCAAGACCGCGAAACCTCAGTTCAGTTGTTCGTATCTAAAGCCATCGTTGGTGACGATGCATTCGATGCCATCAATAATCTGGATCTTGGAGACTGGGTAGGCACAACAGGCATTGTTATGACAACCCGAAAGGGTGAGCTGTCAATCAAAGTTGATTCAGTTGTTCTCCTCTCAAAGGCAGTTCGTCCACTTCCCGACAAATGGCATGGGCTTACCGACACCGATACTCGTTACCGCCAGCGTTATGCAGATCTCATTGGTAATGAAGAATCACGTCGCATGTTTGCTGTTCGCCATGCAGTCATTGCAAGCTTTCGCCGCACTCTGCATGAACGCGGATTCATCGAAGTAGAGACACCTGTTCTGCATGTTGAACCAGGCGGTGCTCATGCACGACCTTTCGTGACTCATCACAACGCACTCGACATGACCTTGTACCTGCGCATAGCGCTGGAATTGCACCTCAAGCGACTCATCGTCGGCGGAATGGAACGAGTATTCGAAATTGGCCGCGTGTTCCGTAACGAAGGAATCTCAACACGCCACAACCCTGAATTCACGATGATGGAGCTGTACCAAGCATTCGCGGATTACACAGACATCATGGACCTCACCGAAGTTCTCTTCGTTAACGCTGCAAATGATGCGACCGGCTCATCCACAGTTTTGATTGACGACATCCCCGTCGATCTTGCTAAGCCATGGCGCAGAGTACGCATGATTGACCTTGTAAAAGAAGCGACAGGTGTTGAAGTGCACCCGTCGCAACCACGTGAGCAACTTGTGACACTTGCCGAAAAGCATGGCGTCAAAGTTCTGCCACATTTTGGACCAGGAAAAATCATCGAAGAACTCTTTGAAGCAACCTGTGAAGCAGCGCTTCGTGAACCAACCTTTGTTACCGGACATCCTGTCGAAATCAGTCCGCTGGCTCGCGTGGACCGCAATGACCCACACCTCACAGAACGATTCGAATTGTTTGTTGGTGGACGCGAATTAGCAAATGCATATTCAGAACTCAATGACCCTGTCGAACAACGTCTTCGCTTCGAAGATGAACAGAAGTCAAAAGAGGCCGGTAACGCTGAAGCCGGCTCTGTTGATGAAGACTTCTTACGTGCCGTGGAATACGGAATGCCCCCAACCGGTGGTCTTGGTATCGGCATGGACCGCTTAGTCATGCTGATCGGCAACGCACAATCAATTCGTGACGTCATCTTGTTCCCTACTCTTCGCCTGGAGGCTTTCTAATGTCAGATCACGCATGGGGTGTTGGTATCGCAACACTTGATTCACACGGAGCAACACTTGACGTGCGCTTTCGCACTGTCGGCCTAGGGAAGTTCTCCCCTGCCGATGCACCTTCACATCAACCAAGTGTTGATACAGATCGTGATCGTGGTGTTGCGTTTGAAGCAGTCACAATTGAGATAGAAATCTCCGCTGCGCCAACTAGTGCAGCAGACGTCTACCTACGTCTGAACCTTTTGTCACAGCGCTTTGTCAAGCCACGCACTATCAACCTTGACGGTGCGTTCGGATTACTACAGAACGTTGCATGGACATCACGTGGTCCTGTTGCAGTCGAGGCACTTGAATCAGTCGCATGGAACCTTGCACAACGGGGCGAACATCTTGTCGTGCACGGTGTTGACAAATTCCCACGCATGACCGACTACGTGGTCCCTTCCGGTGTGCGCATTGCAGACGCCAGTCGCGTGCGCCTCGGAGCACACCTTGCGCCAGGCACCACAGTGATGCACGAAGGTTTCTGCAATTTCAATGCCGGAACATTGGGTGCATCAATGGTGGAGGGTCGCATCTCTGCTGGCGTCATCGTTGGTGACGGGTCAGACATTGGTGGCGGCGCATCAATCATGGGAACTCTTTCTGGTGGCGGAAAAGAAATGGTCACCATTGGCGAACGTTGCCTTCTCGGCGCAAACGCAGGAATCGGCATCAGCCTTGGCGATGACTGCATCGTGGAGGCAGGCCTCTACGTCACTGCTGGCACTGTTGTCATTGACCCTTCAGGTTCAAAAGTAAAAGCAAAACTCCTTTCTGGTCAGTCGAACTTATTGTTCCGCCGCAATTCATTAACAGGCGCAGTCGAAGTCATCGCTCGCTCTGGTTCATGGGGCGGCCTCAACGCTGACCTGCACAAGAACTAATGACACCTGAGGAACTAGAAAATCTCATTTCGGCACGTCGCAGCAATTTGCTGATTGATGCATCTAAAGAAGTTGACCCTGCTCTAGTAGACCGCATTGTTAGTTCTGCACAATGGGCACCTAACCACAAACGCACGTGGCCACTGAGAGTCGCCATCATTACCGGCAACTCCAGAAGAACTCTTGGCGACACAATCGCTGATGCAATGGCAGCTCATGGCGATGACGAAATGAAAGTCACAAAAACACGCGGCAAATTCATGCGATCACCAGTGATCATTGTCGTTGCTGCTGCCGAAGGCGCAACCCAGAACGAGACCGAAGAGAACAAGTACGCAGTTGCTGCTGGTGTTCAGAACATGTTGTTGATGGCGGAATCATTTGGGCTAGCAGCATTGTGGGGATCTCCGGCAAAAGGTGCAAATGGTGCAATCACCACACTCTGTTCCATGGAGTCCACGGATCATGTGATGGGAATTGTTTATCTTGGTTGGCCAACTCAATCAGTCGCTGCTCCACTTCGCCCAAACATCAACATCACTCGCCTGACATAAGAAAGTTCGTGCAGCTGACGTCAGAACTTTTTGATGAGGTTTGCAAACCACTCATCGGGATCATCAATACGACCACGTAATGAATCCCATGTGCGAGTGATTCCATCTCGACCACGTTGCGGGTGAGACGCAATGTGGTCTGCAACAGCGCGTGAGCGATTCAAAACTTCGCTGTCGGCAACAACCTCTGAAACAAGTCCAAGTTCCACCAAGTCGGCGCCCACAATGCGATCGCCAACAAGGACAACACGGTCTGCAACTGCTTGCGAATGCTTCAGATGCAACCACGCTTGGCACATGGGGGCAGGAACACCCATCGCAATTTCACCTACCTGCAGAAACGACGATTCCCCGGCAACAACAATGTTTGCTGCAAGTGCAAGCGCTGCACCAGCATTGATGGCATACCGCTCGAGAGCCACGACCACGGGCACACGACACTTGTAGATAGCGGCATGAACTTCTACCCACGCTGTCAACGGTTCATTCTTTAGGTCAGCGCCTGCGACTTTGAGATCTATACCGCTACAAAATGCGCCGCCAGAGCCAGACAACAATATGCAACCGACATCAGATGGAACATTGAGAAAAGCATCACGCAGTTCAACAGCCAGCTGTTGCGTAATCGCATTCTTTCGGTCTGGGCGATTCAGAACAATGTCGAGTCTGTTCCCGACTCGTTCAACAATGACGTTCTGTTCGCTCATGGCGAGCACTACCGGCCAGGCTTATAGGTGCCGTACACGTCACGAAGAGCATCGCTGACTTCTCCGAGAGTTGCGTGAGCGCGCAGTGCTTCTTTCATCGGAATCAGGATGTTGTCTGTGCCACGGGCAGCGGCACGAACTTCTTCAAGAAGTGCTGCAACCTTTGCGTGGTCACGATTTTCTTTGAACTTCTTCAGACGTGCCAATTGACCAACAGCAAGAGTTGGGTCGATTGGGAACACATTGGGCTCCCCTTCGCCTTCTACTGTGAACTTATTGACGCCAACAATCACGCGCTCGTCATCATCAATTGACTTTGTGTATTCATACGCACTTTGTTCAATTTCATCCATTTGGAAGCCAGCTTCGATGGCATCAACAGCACCACCCATTGCATCGATGCGCTCGATGTATTCCCAGGCAAGACGTTCCACTTCATCAGTCAATGATTCAACGAAATATGACCCTGCAAGAGGGTCTGGAGTATCAGCTATTCCACTTTCATACCCAATAACTTGCTGAGTGCGTAATGCGATACGAGCTGCTGCTTCGGTGGGAAGGCCAAGAGCTTCGTCGTAACCATTTGTGTGCAGACTCTGTGTTCCGCCCATCACTGCGGCCATTGATTGCAGCGCTACACGCACAACGTTGTTCAGTGGCTGTTGAGCTGTCAAGGTGCTGCCACCTGTTTGTGTGTGGAAGCGAAGCAGTTTGCTTGATTCCTTCTTTGCACCAAAACGCTCGGTCATGATCTTGTGCCACATGCGGCGGCTTGCACGGAACTTTGCTACTTCTTCGAAGAAGTTGTTATGACCATTCCAGAAGAAAGACAAACGTGGTGCGAAATCATCAACATCAAGTCCTGCATCAACTGCTGCCTGAACATATGCGATGGCATTGGCCAAAGTAAATGCGATTTCTTGTACAGCAGAACTTCCGGCTTCACGAATGTGATACCCGGAAATGGAAATGGTGTTCCACTTCGGAATGTTCTGAGCGCAGTACGCAAAAATGTCAGTGATGATGCGCATTGAAGGGCGCGGTGGGTACACATAAGTACCGCGAGCGATGTATTCCTTCAACAAGTCGTTCTGAATAGTTCCGCTAATCGCAGATGACGGCACGCCCTGCTCTTCAGCAACCAATTCGTACATCAATAACAGAACTGCTGCTGTTGAGTTGATGGTCATTGATGTCGACACTTTGTCCAGTGGCAAATCCTTCAACAACATGCGCATGTCTTCGAGAGTGTCGATAGCAACACCTACTTTGCCGATCTCGCCTTCACTTCTGGCATGGTCTGAGTCGTACCCCATTTGAGTTGGCAAGTCGAACGCACATGACAATCCGGTTTGACCGGCCTCGAGAAGAAACTTGAAACGCTGGTTCGTCGATTCAGCAGATCCGAATCCGGCGTACTGGCGCATGGTCCACAATTTGCCTCGGTACATCGTTGGGTAGACGCCACGGGTGTAGGGCGCAGTACCTGGAAGACCCAGTTGCGTTTTAGGGTCCCAGCCGGCGAGGTCATCGGCCGAATAGAGGGGGGCAATGTCAATGCCAGAGTCAGTGCGCTTTATTTCATCAGCCATGGGGGTTAATCGTACGAGCCACCACCGCTGGCGACATATTCCTAGAAATTCCTAGGAAGCAGCCACCAGGCTGATTTCGATGAGCCATTCAGCGCGTGCCAGGGCGGGAACGGTCACAAGGGTGCTTGCAGCCCTGTGATCTGCCATCACTTCATCGCGAACGGCCATTACAGACGCCAGATCGGCTGTCAGCGTGTCTCTGGCCACCACATATGTGGTGATGCTGACAATGTTCGTCACGCCCATCTGGGCGGCGCGAAGGATTTCGAGCAAGTTCGCCCACACCACGCGTGTTTGCCCCTCTAGGGATGGCGGAACAGTGCCATCAGGCATTGTGGGCACAACCCCCGATGTGAACACCATTGACTGAGCGCCATCAACTTTTACGGCATGTGCGTACTTGGCGGCCGGAGCCCCCATATGTTCTGGCTGTATCTGGCTTATTCCCATGGTCACCATTGTGGCGTATTGTGAGGCCATGACCATCACACCAGATGCACCCGTAGAAACCCGCATGATCGACGGCATTCCGTTGACTCCAAAGCAGGTCACAATTCTTGGCCAAGAAGCACTTGCTCCTGCCGCCAACGTCGCCGAAGAACGTCTTCGTCGCAAGCAAAAACTTGCAGGCGCATTGCGCATCTTTGGTCGACTCGGATTCGGTGAAGGCGTTGCCGGACACATCACTGTTCGTGACCCTGAATTTCCTGATCACTTCTGGGTGAACCCACTCGGTTTGTCATTTCGTCACATGCGAGTGTCTGACCTCATCTTGGTAAACCATCACGGTGAAGTTGTGTACGGCAAGTACGCCGTGAACCGCGCTGCATACGTGTTGCATGCAGCAGTTCATACTGCTCGTCCTGACGTCATTGCAGCAGCGCATGCACACTCTGTATACGGAAAAGCATTCAGCTCGCTTGGTATCCAACTTGATGCATTAACTCAGGACTCTTGTGCGTTCTACGAAAACAACGTCGTTATTTCAGAACATGGTGGCGCAGTGGTATTCGAAGAATCAGCAGGACGTGACTTCGCTGAAGCATTCGGGAACAACCGCGCAGCTATTCACCAGAACCATGGCCACTTCACAGTGGGCGCAAGTGTTGATGAAGCAGTGTTCTGGTTTGTTTGCTTCGAGCGTTGCGCACAAGCACAACTTGCAGCCATGGCCGCAGGTACTCCAAAGCACATCCCACATGATTCAGCTGTGTACACACGTGAAAACGCTGGCAACGCCATGACAGGTTGGGCACACTTTCAGCCGCTGTGGCAAGAAATTTGCCGCACAGATCCTGAACTTTTCGATTAATTAGCGACAGTCTTTCGTGACCTCACATGAGGGGTTGCGCGCTGATCGTATTTTCAACGCCGCGCCTCCTGAACTTTTCTTCATACTGTCTGCGATTGCTCAATACACGGGCGCAATTATCGCAATCAATTTGTTTGATGAGGTCTCACCAGCGACCGTTGCATGGCTTCGCGTTCTTAGCGCATCTCTCATTCTGCTGGCGTTTTCATTTCGGCACTCACGCCAACGTTGGAGCCGCCGCGAACTGTATTGGGTAGCTGCGTTTGGAGCATCAACAGCGTTAATGAACCTGTTCTTTTATTTGGCAATTGACCGTCTTCCCCTCGGCAAAGGCGTCACCATCGAATTCATCGGACCAATAACCGTTGCTGCTCTTCGTACACGTTCAGTGCGCAATACTGTTGCACTGTTGTTTGCCGCAGTCGGTGTTGTTGTCTTGGGCGGCGTAGAACTAGGCAACGAACCCTTAGGACTCGTTTTCATCTTGCTTGCTTCTGTCATGTGGGCTGGTTACATCGTGATGGGTTCACGCGTCGCACTTGCAGACAGAGGAGTGTCGGGTCTAGCGCTCGGTTTACTTTTCGGAGGCATAGTGATTACGCCATTTGCTGCTGGTGATGCGGGTGCAGCATTTTCAAGTGGGAAAATACTTATCGGTTGCATTCTTGTCGGACTGCTTTCTAACGCAATCGGTTACGGCATTGATCAATCAACACTTCGACGAATTCCCATCCGACGTTTCTCTGTCATGTTGGCGCTACTTCCCGTGTGTGCAGCAATCTTCGGATTCGCATTTCTTGATCAATCTCCAAGCGTTCTCGACCTACTGGGAATGGCTTTAGTTTTGATAGGCGTTGCGGTACAAGAGCGAGACGAGACAGACCGCCACCATGAAGTGGTCGAGACCACCTAGCGTGGTATCTCATGGCAACCCCGACAAGACCCCTACGCCGTGTCGGCTTTTTGCTTGTCTTTATCTCGCTCGTATCGACACTTCTCACTACGGCACCGAACACAGCAGTTCAGGCCGAGCCACTACCCCCTGTCGGAGTCATTATTCGCGGCCACGGCAACGGCCACGGGCGTGGTCTTAGCCAATACGGTTCACTTGGCTGGGCTACGAAACTTGGCGCATCGTGGCAAGACATTCTGAATTTCTATTACGGCGGAAGCGGCCGCACCCTTGCAACTCTCACAGAAGCTGATGCAGCTGCGCTACCAGGCGGCGTGATGAGTGTTCGGCTTCAAACTCTTGATGCACGACCTACTGCAGTGATCTCTGACAACATCACTGCATCATGGACCGGTGCTCCTGGTGCATATGGCGCACTAGTGGCTCGCATGGTGGCCAACAATGCGTATGACATTTACGCAGCCCCCACTGCAACGTGTGCGGCCGATACCGATAACCCAACAGGATTCACACTTATTGGTGACAACATTGCAGGCCCAATCGATTTTGTGACATCACAAGGATCTGTACCCACCGCCATTGCACCAACAGACTTGCTCGGCGTTTGTGAACCACCGTCCACCACATTCAAGAACGGTCGCATTCGTTATTACAGAGGAAGCATTCGCGCAACAATCGATATTTTGGGAAATCGGCGAACAGTCAACCTTCTCAACGCTGAGGCATATCTGCGAGGAGTTGTTCCACGCGAGTCTCCTGCCGGATGGGGCGACATTGCTGGCGGACTAGGAATGAACGCATTACGTGCGCAGTCTGTTGCGGCCCGAAGTTATTCACTATCTGAAGCTAGGTACACATACGCCAAAACATGTGACACGCAAGATTGTCAGGTGTACGGCGGAGCTGCATTACGAACAGTCGGTTCTAAAACAGCAAGCGTCATCGAAGACAAAAGAACAGATTTGGCAATTATTGATACCGCCGGTTACGTAATCAAAGACTCACGCAACGCCATCATGCGAACCGAGTTCACATCATCAAATGGTGGGCGTACAGCAGGTGGACAATTCCCAGCTCAGCTCGACAACGGCGATATCGCAGCTGACGCAGCATTGCAATCATGGTCGCGACTTTTGTCTTCCACAGACTTACAAAAGACATTCCCTACTATTGGTGTTTTCACGTCGATAACAACATCACACGATGGCTTAGGCGGCGATTGGAATGGCTACGCCACGTCTGTGGTCATCACAGGTACAGCAGGTTCGGTCACACGTACAGGGTGGCAATTCCGCAATGACTTTGACTTGAATTCACCATGGTACGAAACGTTCCCTGTCGCAGCTGCAGACCCAGCGTCGCCCTCTGTTGGCTCAATTTTGTTTATCGGCGATTCAGTTGGCGAAAGCATTGCATCCGAATTCGCAGCAATTGTCACCCCCGCGTATCCGACTATGAATTTTCAAGCATGTGCCGGACGCGGCATGGCAGGCGCTGGTTGTCTCTTTGCAGTCACTGCGCCACAAATCAATTCCGATGGAGTGGGTGTAGTTAACACGCTTGATGCACCCGCAATCGCGATTGTTGAATTGGGATATAACGATGACCCCGCAACTTTTGAAGGTGAAGTACAACAGATTTTGGCGGCACTCATCTCCAAGGGCGTACAGCGGGTCATTTTCGTAAACATGTCAACTCGCTCAACCAAACGAAACTATGCAAAGTCAAACGAGGTATTAGCTGCTGCCGCGGCAAAGAACCCCGGAATCACTATTTTCGACTGGAATGCCGCATCATCAGCTGCGAATCAGTGGAGATGGTTTGAAAACAAATCGTTGTGCTGCTTCGTGCACTTATCAACAACCGGACAAGCAGAATTTGCTTTGTTCCTGCGCCAACAACTTGATGCATTGCGCCCTGCTGGCACATTGCCAACAACTGTTGCAGTTGCGCCACTGATGCTCGGTCTCCCCCTTGCGAGAAAGAACTCGGGCGCCATGGTGACAGTTGTTCAGAAGAAACTGAACATCGCTCTTAATCTCGTTGGAAGATCACGACTAGCAACAGATGGTGCCTTTGGCCCTGGCACCGAACGCGCAGTCAATGCATTCCAAACCGCATCTGGTCTTCCTGTTACAGGAATCGTGGACAGAGCTACATGGGATGCATTAGGGCTTGCGGGACGTATCGATTTGGCAGTCCTTAAAGTCGGATCACGACACCCCGCAGTTTCATCATTGCAACAGGCACTGGCAAAAGTGTTGAAGAAGAAGGTTGCAAATACCGGCGTCTTTTCAGTAGCACTGGCAAACGATGTGAAGCTGTTTCAGAAAAGAGTTAACTTGCCGGTCAATGGACGAGTTGGGCCAAGCACGTGGAAAGTGTTGACCGCAGCAGCAGCGCTGACTAGCCCTTAAAGCGGGCGTTCCATGATGCATCACTCACCATGGTGATGTAGTTGTCACGATATTCGCGCTTCAAACGCTTGTAGGTACGAGCAATGCGAACTGAGTAACGGAAAACGTCGCGCTGAATCGCCATAAACCGCTTGTAGTCACGCTCGCAAATAAAGCCTTCATCAAAACGAGGGTGACGGTACAGGATCTTGTCGTGACGGATTGCTAAGCCAACTGCTCGAACATCAATTTGCGCAACGCCAATGTCGTTTGAGCGGAGGAATTTCGGAATCCATCTGCCTGCACCAGTTAGCGGAGACAGCAAGAATCCTCCGAGACGAATGATCTTTGGGCGTGGGGCTGTGAAACCAAGACTGAGAAGTTCTGGTGTTAACGGACCAGCCTTTTCTTCAGTTACATGACGCACTTCTTCATGTTTTGCTGAATGGTCAATCTTCATCCATTCAGCTGGCCCTGCAAGGAAATCTTTCATTCCGTGAATCATGTATTCGGCGCTTAAATAGCGATGTGAATATGCATTGCGGAAACCAAAGCCCAAAAAGCGCCATGCAAGGTGATGCCACTTGTGGTTATCAAACACCAATGTGTCAATAAGTGCAAAGTTACGCACTTCGTAATACAACGACATTGGGTTGTTCTTCAGCGCGAAGTCCGCATGCCACACAGCAATACCATTCAGAGTGACTGTGTGTCTGCCCGTATGCATAAGACCAAAGGCAACATCGTCGCCGCGAACAAAGACAGGCAATGGATTTTGGGGCGCGACGTGCATAGGAAATGCTGTGAACCACCAAGCTGAATAGTCAATTTCTGGTTCGAGATGATCATGCACCGCTTCGTAGCGGCTACGCAGGTCAACGCCTCGACCAAGT
>Ga0208592_1000018_pt1 | contig 51632 bp, 53 predicted proteins | sample LakMenE18May10ns_FD_150712 | JGI IMG/M metagenome (GOLD analysis project Ga0208592, IMG submission 150712) | Freshwater microbial communities from Lake Mendota, WI - 18MAY2010 deep hole epilimnion ns (SPAdes) | ecosystem: Environmental > Aquatic > Freshwater > Lentic | place: Lake Mendota...
AATATATTACATAGTGGATATGCAGTTGTGTTCTTCTATAATCTTTCAAAAATATAGAAGAAAAAACTTTCGAAAAATCCGCTGCAGCGCCATCTATCCGCATCACTTGTAACTGTATACTCTGTCACGTTGTGTAATGGAACCATGCATCTCGACGAAAAAGTTTTGGGAACAAGTTTTTCTTGGATTTCAGGGGAAAAATCACTTGTTCCAACGTAAAAGCGGCTATTCACATTTTTGCTTGAGTATTCTTTGCTAGTCACGTGACCGTTGTCTAATGGAACCATGCATCTCGACGAAAAAGTTTTGGGAACAAGTTTTTCTTGGATTTCAGGGAAAAAATCACTTGTTCCAACGTAAAAGCGGCTATTCACATTTTTGCTCGAGTATTCCCTGCAAGTCTGACGTCACGTTGTCTAATGGAATCATGCATCTCGACGAAAAAGTTTTGGGAACAAGTTTTTCTTGGATTTCAGGGAAAAATCACTTGTTCCAACGTAAAAGCGGCTGTTCAGATTTTGCTCAAGTATTCTTTGCTAGTCACGTGACCGTTGTCTAATGGAACCATGCATCTCAACGAAAAAGTTTTGGGAACAAGTTTTTCTTGGATTTCAGGGAAAAAATCACTTGTTCCAACGTAAAAGCGGCTGTTCAGATTTTGCTCAAGTATTCCCCGACGGTCACGTGACTAACAGGAAAAGTTTTCTGAACAAGTTTTTCTTGGATTTCATGGAAAAAATCACTTGTTCCAACGTAAAAGCGGCTGTTCAGATTTTGCTCGAGTATTCCCCGACGGTCACGTGATTAACAGGAAAAGTTTTGGGAGCAAGTTTTTCTTGGATTTCATTGAAAAAATCACTTGTTCCAACTTCCGTGCGGCTTTACGTATTTCGCTCTAGTATTCCCCGACGGCCACGTGACTAACAGAAAAAGTTTTGGGAACAAGTTTTTCTTGGATTTCAGGGAAAAAATCACTTGTTCCAACGTAAAAGCGGCTGTTCAGATTTTGCTCTAGTATTCCCCGACGGTCACGTGACAGTTGTCTAATGGAACCATGCATCTCGACTAAAAAAGTTTTGGGAACAAGTTTTTCTTGGATTTCAGGGAAAAAATCACTTGTTCCAACGTCCGTGCGGCTTTTCGTATTTTGCTCGAGTATTCCCCGACGGTCACGTGACAAACAGCAAAAGTTTTCTGAACAAGTTTTTCTTGGATTTCATGGAAAAACTCACTTGTTCCAACGTCAGTGCGGCTTTTCATATTTTGCTCGAGTATTCCCTGACAAATCACGTGACAAACAGGAAAAGTTTTCTGAACAAGTTTTTCTTGGATTTCATGGAAAAAATCACTTGTTCCAACGTCCGTGCGGCTTTCCGTAATTCGCTCGAGCATTCCCTGACAAATCACGTGACAAACTGGTAAAAATGACTGCTGCCGTAACCAGGAGTCGAACCTGGGTTTCTACGGATTTGTTTTACGACGTTTACCCACAACGCAGCGTCCTAACCGCTAGACGATTACGGCAACTTTCTTTGCCTTTTCGGCCAATATCATTCTGTGCCAACATAAAGTGCAGCTGACGATTCGAACTCTTACAAAACCAGTAATGACTATCGACTACCATAGAGTAGTAGAATTGACGAGAAAGAGTCGCGTCAGCAACAACGTCAATCAACCATGCAGCTTCATAACAGCACCGCACCATCTGTCGGCGTGTACGTTCGTTTTTTGATAGAGAGTTTATCTTTGTGGTTGAGATCACGCGTTCAACGAGACGATGCTGGCGTTCAGCGTCGCGGCGAAAAGAACCCACAATAGATAAGGTATCTGTAGATTGGCGGCGAAGGGATCGAGTTGCCGGATGTAGTACATCATCACCACAATTGAAAGAGCTAAAGCTGCAATATTTACTAGAGCCCAATCGGGACGTTGACCTCTGAAAAAAATCAAACTCCACGAGAAATTCAACGCCAGTTGCACGCCGAACGCCATTAATGCTCGTCCGTTGTTTGGAGCGCGACCGATTCTTTGTAGAGTGACGCCCATCAACAAGTACAATACGACCCATACACCACCAATTAACGAACCCGGCGGTTGCCATGACGGTTTTTTTAACGTACGAAACCATTCATCTCTGACGGATCCTCTAGTCAAATAGCCAGATAGAAAGCCTACGGACGATGGGAGTAAGAGTAAAGCCAGCGATTCCATTTATTTACGCAAATTGAAATCAATAGACGACGTCTCCTTGACAACCTTTATCCATTGAAATGATTTCGCGACAACCGATTTCGTTGCAGACGTTGTGTCTACTTCGCGTCCAAGAGTCCGGACATCGTCATTGTTTACCTCCGCGCATGCAATCGTGGGGAATCGTTCGCAAATGCTGCTACACCGACGATCACGTCACCGCCGCCCAGTACGGACACGTTTCGTGCATTCAACGTTGCGAACCCATCACGTCGTGGTACTCGATCAGTTGTTTGATGGCCGCTCAAAACGGTCACGTCGACTGTTTGGAGTACTTTCGTCGTCGAGGCATGTTGTTTGTCGTCAATGTCATGGCTTCGAAAGCCGCCGCAAATGGTCACTTGAACGTTCTCGTCTACTTGAAAACGTTGGAACCTTTCGCTTCGCAATCCGCGTGGGACGCTTCTATCGTGACCTCGGCAGCTAGCGGCGCTCAACTGGAATGTTTGCGCTATCTCGTGAGTAGTGGCGGTCAAGTGGACGAATCGGCCGCCGACGCGGCTGCTCGTTTCAATCTCGCCTGTCTCAAATACCTAATTGACGATTGTCAGTTGCGTTTCAGTCGTCACACGTTGCGAGTGGCCACCGTCGAGTGCAAACGATTTCTCTATCGCCGACGGCATCGACGCAACGACATTTTTAACTACCGCTTAAAATACTAAAACTATTAGTATTTCCAATACGCACACACACACACACAATATTAACATCCCAGTGTGTGTGTATTGGAAATGCCGCTCATCGAAGCGTAAACAATTGATTTAAATAATTCGATCTCCGTGTAGACAGGTTATAATCATGAAGCTAAAACACACATCCAATTTCGATTTCGTTCTCAATGTTCGAGAATACGAAAAGAATAACGGTAAATTTCATTTGACTGTCAAATTAGCAGACAAGGATCACGTCAGTCAAGTGTTTACCAACATTATGTACGTCAATAAATCGCTCAACACCATTTGTTGTTTGGCCAGCACGCCGTATTCGTCTCCAAAGTCCACCAAACTAGTCATCATCGATGGTTTAGCGGTGGAAATCATGGACGTTCATCGCCACTACATTTGCGCCACGCTCATCGTCACGGAGACGGTGTTTGAAGCTCAACAAGTGTCTCATTTTCTCGGAGGTAAAACTCATACGTTGGTCGGCGAGTCGAAAGCCATCGATTTTTCTAAAAATATTATCATTATTCCTTACGCTTATTGTGATTTGGACGTGTTGCGCTCGAAAACGTTTGAACGCACCGTCTATTCGGCTCACATGCCCAACGTGTCTCACTTTAAAAGTCGTTTCGTCTATCGTTTTCTGCAACAACCGTTGGACTATTGGCGAGCGACATTTCAAATGATGAAATTGGACGTCAAATATCAGCCCATCGTGTATTTCCATAAAATCGTCAAGTGTCCTCTGTGTCGCGAGCACAGAAGTCGCATCTATCTTTATAATTGTCATCATTATTGCTGTCACATTTGCCAGGGAGTGCGAACGGCGTGCCCGACGTGTCACGTCAGCATCACTTCGGTCGACATCGTGGCCGACGAGTTGGCTCCCTACTACGGAGAGGATACCGTCATTTTCAGTCAAATGACCCGAGGCGATTTCCAAGAGGAATGGCAGCGCTATCAAAAGGGAGAAACACGATCGCTTGTTGTCGATTTGAAACCGGTTCCGTTGCTGTGCGACGCGGCGACCATTCGACAAGTCATCGTCTATTGTCACGATACGCTTTCGAAAACGACGGTCGACTCTATTATTCACGTTTTTTGTTCGCTGAGAGAAATAACTATTCACGTCGGCTATCACGCTGCGTCATTTGTGAAATTGTGGGAACAATGCCTGCAACAGTGAACGTTTCCACTACAGAGAGAGATAAGAGTATTGGAAACGAGACAAAGCCACCATGACTACATGGGAAACCAAACAGGAACCCAACAATTGTGTCACCATGACTACACGGGAAACCAAATAGGACGTGGGAACCAACCATGACTACATGGGAAACCAAACAATTGCAACCATGACTACATGGGAAACCAAACAATTGCAACCATGACTACATGGGAAACCAAACAGGACGTGGAAAACCCAACAATTGTGTCACCATGACTACACGGGAAACCAAACAAATGATAACCATGACTACGCTAAAAACTAAACAGGACGTGGGAAACCAAACAAATGATAACCATGACGATGCGCGCAGAACACAACTATAAAGTTGAGCGTTCGAGGACAGAAACCTAACATTGCCCAACCATGTTTCGAATCACCGACACGTACGAGCAGAGAGATATCCATCCCGACGAATTTGTCGTCAATCATCTCGACCCTTGGATCGAAAAACATTTACAGTTGCCTTTCCGGTACGGTGAAACGTTGGCGCGATGTATATTGTTTGCCGGGCCTCGAGGAAACGGTAAGACGACGGCTGTCCACTATTTCGCTAAACGTCTCGGTTTCACAGTCTTGACCGAAGGCTGCGACTTGGAAAATTTGAAGCCATTCAGTTTACGACTGCCCGGTCTTTTCGCCCAAGCCTCTGAATGTCAAATGCTTTTACATTTCGAAGCTGTCGACAGCGCCTTCCTGCGTCGAGACTACTCGTCCAATTTAACGCGTCTTCTAGCTAAATGCATCAAGCAGTATCCCGACGTGGTCGTCATTGCTACCTGCGACGATTTGAATCTGGTCGATCTACACGCTCGATCGGCCCTTTTTAAACACGAAATCTATTTCGACTATTTGCTGCAGCCCGAACGCGCTCGATTTCTTCGTCATCTTTTACGCCCGCATCTCGCCTGCGTCGACGTGGATCTCGTCGCCAGCAACACGCACAAGTACACCATGGCCGATTTGAAACATTTAGTCGATATGGCTGTTATTGGTAAACTTCAAGATGCCGACCAAAAGGTGCGCACCTATCATTTTGCGACGCGACCCGTCGACGTTGTCGTCGACCAGCAAACCTTGGCCAACTGCGGATTGGAACGCGGCTGTAATCTAATGTTGGATTCTTCCTACAATTTGAAAGCTGTATTTAATTCTGTTTATTCTAGTTATTGGGTGACGTCATTTCCCGTTGTTCAAATGCACTTCAAGTACTATTTCATCTGCCAGATTGACGCCTATTGCACGCTCGACGTCATTGACTTTCTCGAACAAGCTAAACTTTTCGACAAGATTGTTGTGGCCAATGGTAGTCCCACTTTGCCCATGGCTGGTTATTTTAAAAAAATGAATAAATCGTTGGCTCTTATATCTGTTGTTACGCCCTCCCGCTGCCGCCGTCCTCCCCCTAAACGAAAATGTTCTCCCGGTAAGCGACTCCCTGACGTTGCTTCCAAGAAAAAAGCCCCTCTTTGTTCCAATTAAAAAAATGATTGTTGCAATAAAAATGATTGAGAAATTCAACGTCTTTCAAGCTCTTTGTCTATTCATTAAACAAGTCAAGGAACTTTGTCAAGATCCCACGATTGTCAACTACAATGTTTTACTCGGTAAAATTACTCAGTCAAAAACAGCCGCCATTGATGTGCAATACAATAGCGTGGTGGAATTTCTAGAAAAAAGTAAATCCGTCTTGACTACTGTCCCTCTAGCTCTCAATTGTTATACTATTCATTGGTATCCTTTGCAAAAATTAGAGTCGAGTAAATCCATCAAGATTGATTTGTTGCCCGCTTTTGCTAGCGCCACTAGCAATCAAGCCGTCATTCTTCATTGTCACATTTTAAAAATGGCCAGTCTCGTCTACCAGGACGAACCCGAATTTGCTAGCGTTCTCGCCGAGCTCGAGTCCACCGTCGAAATGCCCGTCGAAGGCGACGCTGAACGCAAAATCATTGATAGCCTTTTCAGCGCCGTCAAAGAAGTCGACGTTCAGGCTTTCGATCAAAACGATCCCGAAAAATTCATCACCACCGTCATGAGTGAAAAAATGTCCTCTTTGTTGCCCATGTTCAAACAACCCGGTCTCAAATACAAACAGCTTTTCGCCTATTTGTTTCAAGATATCGAGAAAATTGGCAAAGAAAAGGGCATCAGCGATCCGCATATCGACGAATTGCTCAGCAGTCTCAAAGAGTCCGACTATGAAATCACTAAAATCGCCCCTAAAATTTTCAGTTTGTGTCGCACCATGCTCGGCGACAAGGGAATGCAATCGTTGCGCTCTTTTATCCCTCAATCCGAATCCCAAATGATGATGTTGGACCAAGTCGATGAAAACAATTGATTTTTACCTCAGTCTTGTGTGTGCGCCTTAGCGATAATTACCATGGAGAATACCGATGAGGATATTGACCAATTTTTAGACTTTATGGTTCCTCGACCCTCTTTTGTTCATTTGAAATCGGAGCACGTCATTGTGGAAAATCAAAAGAAAGCTTTGCGTGAAGATTTGCGACGAGTCAATCTCGAAGATGCCGACTTGAAGCAGTACATCAAAGATGCGCATTTCAGGGCCTTGTCGGTGCCCGGAGATTGTGTCGGCATCGCCGGAGCTCAAGCCATGGGCGAATTTAGCACTCAAGCCACGCTGAACACATTTCATATTGCCGGTTTCGAAACGGGTGTCGGCAGCGGTGTCGATCGTTTCCAGGAAATCATCAACGCCAGTAAAAACCCTAAAAATATAGAATGCATCATTTTTTTCAAAAAGGAAATGGAAAACATTGAGCAAATCAAGAAGCAGATCCAACATGATCTCGTGTCGCTCTCTCTCAACAAACTCATCGACAACATGTACATTGTCGACGTCGAATCGCCTTGGCACGAACATTGCCATCTCATTTTCTCGTCCAACGCGACGGCTCCTTTGCGTCTAGACGACTACTTCGTTTTCCGCTACGTTTTGAAAAAAAGACTCTTGTACAAGTACTATTTGCATCCGGTGACGATCAAACAGACGTTGGAAACTTTGTTCGTCAACGTCATTGTCCTCTTCAGTCCTTTACACAAAAAAGGTAAATTCTATTTGGACATTTTCGTTCCTCGCAGCGAATCTCTCAACACTATTCGCGACTGCTACCTGAACAAGATCGAAAACACGGGGATTTGCGGCTTGAATTCCATTACCGACATCATGTTTCACACCATCGACAACGAATGGGTAGTGGAAACGCGTGGCGGCACTCTGGTCGACATTAGCACCATCACCAATGTCGATATGACGCGCGTCTACACCAATAATTTGTGGGATATCTACTACACGTTGGGCGTGGAGGCGGCGTCGCAATTCATTCTGAAGGAATTGTGTTCAATTTTGACGGGCGTCGAAATACACAACATTAGTTTGCTGGTGAGTCGCATGACGTTCAACGGCAGCATTGCCAGCATCACGCGATACACAATGCGCAACGAAGCCGATACGATCAGTAAAGCCAGTTTCGAAGAATCCATGGAAACCTTTATCAAAGCCAGTAAATTCGGTGAAAGTGATAATTTCAAAGGCATTAGTGCCGAAATCATTGCCGGAAAAAAACCGAGTATAGGGACGAACTCATTTGAAGTTAAAATAGATCTTGATAAATTTCTATAACAACATGGAAACTAAAGTCATTGAAATCGATTCGACGTTTCGCGATCGAGAGCAGTACAAGTCGCCGACGGATTTTCGCATCGATGTCAACATGCCCGACAAGTATTCGTGCGTCGATTCGTACGATCCCGTCAGCAACCAAGCGGCTCTCGTTTCGTGGATCGGCAACACCCTCGACGCCGTTCTTCCCGGTGTCACGTCCATCAGTGGCACCGTCGTCGAAATCGAAGACTCGCACACTGTTATCGTTAATATTGCTTTTGATACCCTGTTTACTACATTTAATTATTATCGCGGTTGTCGAGTCTCGTCGACTATGGTCACTCATTACGAGTATTTGGGCATCGGAGTGGGTAGGTTCGGTTTAGTCGCCGAGTCGGCGTTTTCCGTCGGCGACATTTTTCACGTCAATCATCCTGTTTCCGTCATCGATATCGGCGTCGTCGGCAATGTGGTGCGTCTTTTCGTTCCGGCCTTGTACTCGTGCCAGGCAAAAATCGTCTACAACGAGACGTTGCACACGAGCGCCGACATTGTCGCCTTCCACGAGTACGGTGTCGACATGCGAGTCACGCATCCCGGATGGCAAGTCAACCACGTGTTTAGTCTCCGTCGTGAAATTCCCGCCACGTTTTCTACTATTGTAGCCTGTACGGCCAACAGCGTGACGATGGCTACCGGTCACGACTTTTTGGGAGACATTGTCTACATTCCTGGAATTCGCTACTACGGTCGTATCGCCAACGTCGTTTCGCCCACCGAATTGATCGTGTCGGAACGCATCGGCAATCCGCTTTTGTGCATCGGTCTCGAAATTCAAACGTTGGATTTCGCCTACGACAACAACAAATCGTTGCGCTACATCGGCACGTCCAACCAACAAGAGCGCACGTGGCAAGTGTCCATGATGGACGTCCAGATTCCCAATCGCAAAATCATCAATGCCAAATCGTTGACAGACTACAGCACGTTGTACTTGGAATTTCGCGATCGCAACAATTCGCAAGACAACATCATGACCAACAATCCGCACGGCAACAATGCTTTGTTTCGTTTGACGGCCGACACGAGTAATTCGACCAAGGGATATTTCACCTACAGTTGTCCCAAATTGTACAAGACGTTTCGTTTTTCGCCGAATCGCAGCTACTTTTACGTGCGCATCACCACGCCCGAAGGAGAAGTCGTGCGTTTCAAGGAAGACGACAACACGTGGCCGCTGGCTCCTAAACGTCATTTACAAATCAACGTGTCGATGGTCGTTAAAATGTTGTAATTCTTGGCAGTAAAATACAATGTCCGTCATATTTCAAAAGATGTTCTCACATGTTTTGAAATGTATTTCATGTTGTATTCGTTCATCTGGTCGCTAGTGTTGACGCTGGCCAAAGTCGTCTGTAAAGCCGGAATAAAGTGTCTCTTTAAAAAAAAGAAACCATTATCTTTGGTAATGATTGTATGATAAAATGGCTGCTCAAGATCTTATAATTCCTATCGTCATTTTACTGGCGGCCATGTTTGTCGTCTTTTTAACATTGCCCAAAGGGAAAAGTCCGTCAGGTCCGACACCACCTCCCAAGCCCAACCCGACACCACCTCCCAAGCCCAACCCGACGCCAGTGAATCCAACACCGATTAACCCGACGCCAGTGAATCCAACACCGATTAACCCGACGCCAGTAGATCCTGGACCTGTTGATCCTGGACCAGTTGATCCAGGACCAGTTGACCCGACTGATCCTGTAGTAGAACCCGATCCACCCAATATTTTCGTTCCTGGAGCTCCTTTGAAAGCCATGATTGCCCGTGCTTTCAATCCCAACGCTTTGAAATACTCGCAAGATTGTGTGGGTTCTCGCGGTGTCGTCAACGTCGACCGTCGCGGTCAATTGGTGTGCAACAAGTACATTACTGGCGAAACTATTCAACCCGCGCAAACTGTTTCGTTTGCTCAACCGTTGGCCACGGAAGAGGAAATCGTGACGTATTTGAAAGCCATTTATCCGGCGTATCCTCGTAAATTCGATGCCGCCTTTGTCCCGTTCTACAATGCGCTAGAGTTCAAGTACACGACAGAATTCGTCCGTGTCGTTCCTGTCACGCTTGCCAAATTTCTCAACACGGAATTTATCGAAGTGCATCCGCGTCAAGTCTTGTTTTCGGCTCTCAATCGGGACACGTGGTACGGTACCTGGTACGATATGGGTTCGGGATCGGGTTGGTACATACGCAACAAGACGTGTTTTCGGTGCTACAACGTTTTGCACGGTCTCAACATGCTCGACATTCCCGATTCCATCGTTCGTCCCGCTCTGGGTAATCGCGTGCCTTCGGACCGTTCGACGGCCAACACACCTACCGCAAAATTGGATGTGCTGAACGATGCCGGTCGTCGGCTTCTCGCTCAAGTGACACTCCAACGTGGCTACAAGTGTGTGCAAATCAGCAACGAATGGAACGGTGCCACGTACGATCGATACTTTGTCGATTTATTGGAACACGTGTACAGCGTTGCCACGTTAGTTCAAAAGAATCCTTTTGAAATTCAAACCAATGATTCAAATGAAAATTTATGGCTCGACGTGTTTCTCAAACCGCCACTAGTCGACGAAGCGTATGTTCTCGATCCGGCACCCAAACAAGTGTTGGGTGAACGTTACGGGGATTTCGCTTTCAAAACGGGATGCCAGAAAAAAGGTGGCACCATCAGTATCGGTGATATGCTGCTCAATTGCGAGAAAATCGTCAAATTCGGCTTGCCCGCTTCGCGTCTCGACACGGAAACGCAACCCGCTTTGCCTAGCACTACCGAACTCGATAAATTGCGGTCTTATTTTAGCATCGTCTACGGTAGTCGCGACGTGTGGCTGACCAAAGATTTACCAACTCTTCAAGACTATTGGCAACGCATGGAAATGCGCTACAAACTGAAAATCTTTCCCACCACCGCCTACAAAACGTACAAGTCGTTGAATTTCGGCGTTGCCGCTCCGGGTATGATCGCCTATCAGGAAGACGGTCGTCTTGCCGAAGCCGTTCAATACGTGGAAGTCGTTCGTCAAAACGTCAAAAACAGTTACTACGATTCCAGCACGAATTTCTCCGGTTGTTACTACTATCCGTGTCGAGGTAGTGGACTGTTTATCCCTGTCGGTAAATTGTTCATCGCCAAAACCAAACAAGTTTCGGCCAAGATTTGGGGTCAACCTATCGCTTACTGTTGCAACGCCGAAGATGTCGATATTGCCAAAATGGCCATGTACAAAGGCTATCAAACGTTGATGCTGGTACGCTATTCGGGATTCACTAGCCCCGAAGCCGTAGAATTGGTCGATTTACGCGATCCCATCACCAGTCAAATGAGTTTGATTCGTACTCATCCGTGGGATCCAGCTTTACAAGTTTCCGTTCCCTACAAAGTGGACGACGTCTACGGTTCCAAGCCGCAAATCGATGTCGGCGTTTGCATCACCACCAAACAATACGAACCCGGTAAAGGTTTGAACAAATGCCCTGCTTGGACGGGAGTACGATAGCCTTTGGTCGGCACGCTTGGTCGAGCAGAGACGTTAAAGTTGAATGCTTTTTTCTACTTTCATTCACCCATTATTGAGGTCAAAATGTACCCAGAGTACGCGTGTTTGACTTGTACTACTTTGGCGTACATCGTGTGGTTGCCCGTTATTCCCGTCGTACTGTTGCTTTTACGCGATCACTACCTGTTGTGGTTTTGTTACGTGGTCGGTATTACGGGTGTATTGTCGCGCGCCGGTAAATGTCTCATTATTGACGAGTGGCTCTTTTTCTATTTTAGTTTCAATAGTTTCATTCCGATTCTGTTTTTGCCTTTCGACGTTTTAACGGCGGCCATCACCGCGTGGAATATCGTTTCGTACTTGCTCGTCATCATGAACCACTTTCAATAGGGATGTGGTGGTGTCTGATGTTACACGCGGCGACGTACGCTGTTATTTTTGCGCGATCTCATCGCGTCCAGCACGCCGTCTCGTTTGCCGTTTTCAACATGACCGCTTTTCTACCTATTTACATTATTGAATTTGAATACGAAATCATTATCGTTTTCAATATTTTTGTTTTACTCACGCTACTAATATGGGAGTGTTTCACGATGCTGGCGTCTTTGCTTTAGGTAGTTTTCTGGCGTGTCTCATTCATTCCATGACGACAGTGGCGCTTTTATGCGATCAGGTCAGACTGGTCGGTATGTGTGTAGCATGTTTGTTATTTGCTTGTTATCTACTCTTGATGAACATCATCATCAAAGGATGTTGGCACTTAAAATGCGCCTATTTTGCCGTGTTGTACGTGTTTCTAGAAAGTCTCGTACCTGAAGGCGTAGTCTTGTGTCGACCCTAATAATTTCAATATATATTTTGATATATTGAAAATAAAAATACGCATAGTGTGAGAAAATGGTGGGGTAGAATTAAAGATGTCTCGCGACGATGACGTGCTTCGTTCTTGTATAGAGAAAAGCTTCCCTTTTACTTTAGTATCTATACTGCCCTCTGCTTCTGCATAGAGGATGAATAACGTTATGAGCTAAAAACGCATGATCAAAACAAGAAAGACGACTTAATGTGTTGAAAATGGTGGGGTAGAATTAGTTAGGTCAAAGATGTCTGGCGACGATGACGTGCTTCGTTCTTGTCTAGACAAAAGCTTCACTTTTATCGGCGTCGGTGTTAATCTGGCGTGGCTTTGCGTTTCACTCGCACTGCCCTGTTCCGCCTCGTCTCTTTTAGTCATTTCGTCTTGCTGCGGCGCTGTTATAGGTTGTATCACGCTCGCTTTGCAATTGGCTCTTCCCCTGCGAATTGTTAACCACACGTATTTCCGTATTGTAATGTTTATTATTGCGCTACCGTTTTTGATTTTCGGTTGTTGCATCGCGTTTCCGTTGTACCCAATCATTGACACGATCGACTGTCATCCGGTTATCTTTTATTTTGCCTTCGTCAATTACTGTTCTGTTATTGTTACTTTGGCCTTGAGTTTAGTCATCTATACTCCCATCTACTTTTCGCGACGACGATGAATAACGCGATGAAGAAAGTAGTCTTTTTGGTGGCTATTGTCTCTTTTTGGTCGCCATGGATTTTTGTTTCGTGGTGGTGGGCTGGTGACGTTTGGTTATCGGTTGCTGTCACACTGTCGAGTTTGATAAATATTTTGCTGACTGTCGTCTCCATGACTTTTGCGAAATGGTTTTACAGTATCATTTGCCACATTTTTGCCTGGATCGTGTTCGTGTTGGCATTGAGCGCGTGCGCTTGTTGCGTCTACGCTATCGCGTTTTTCACCTGTCCACCGAATGTTTTCTACGTCCACGTCGTCTACGTTTCTGCTACGTGTGTTCTTTTGTTTGTGGCTGCTATGACGCTTCTGACTATGGGTTGTCTTGTCAACATCGAACGTAAACGCGATCGATTGTCCAACCCTGCTTCGTGGGATTTGATCGCCTTTTGTCTCGGTTTGAGATGGGCTGCGTTTGTTTTTCTGGTAGCTCTCACTTTTACGTGGTTACCCTTCGTTTGGATCTACCCTTGTTCGGAGGCACCTCTATCGGCCATTTGTTCCACCGTCTTGGCTCTCACTTTGTGTCTCATAAGTTTTACCAGAGCCGTCAAAGATCACGACCTTTTTACTGATAAAATTAAACGTATACTGCTTGTTACATACTATATAGTCACGTGGATCGTTTTTGGTACAAGTGTGTATTTCAATCATAACATGTGGTATAGTCAGTCGTGTCATGTAGTTACCGTGTCGTTTTCCTTGGTCAATCACGTGGCTTTGGGTGTGGCGCTATTTCTCACGTCGGTGTGGTACTCGATTTATGCGTGTTGTAATACTCTTTTTAAGTAAAACATTGTGTTTGTAGCCGAAAATAGAATTCCAAAAAAGTAAAAACAATTCATTCTGCTTCGTCAGTGTTGACGTACAAGTAGTCGGGCAAGTGAACGACGGGTAGGTTCATGTAAATTTTTTACATGTGTGGTGACGACATGTAAAAAATACGTTCATGTCTCGATAAAACTAGAATTTTTATAGGGTTTTCTCTCATTTTGGTCTGGCTTTGCGTCTCGCTAGCACACTTTCGACCTCGCCGCTTTTAGTCATCCTGTTGTCGGTTGCATCTTCCTTCTCGAATTGTTTCCCACAAGTATTATCGTATGGTAATTTTTACCATTGCTCTATCCATATTCATTTTTGGTTGTGTATCCCGTGATCGATACGATCGACTGTCATCCGGCTGTCTTTTATTTCGCGTCATCACCGCTGTATCTTAACAATCTATACTAGCATCGGCATTTGTGTGTGACGATGAATGATATGGTCTGCTTCGCGTTGATATGGGCGTCTGTCACCTGTTTTTGGTCGCCGTGGATTTTCGTTTCGTGGTGGTGGGCTGGTGACGTTTTGTTATCTGTCGCCGCGACGTTGACGAGTTTGCTGAATATCTTGCTGACGTACGTCTTACTGACTGGTGTTGCATGGTTTTACAGCATCATTTGCCATATAGTGGCCTGGATCGTATTCGTGTTGACCCTGAGCGCCTGCGCGTGTTCTCTGTACACCATCGTCTATTTCACTTGTCCGCTGACGGCTTTCTACGTCCACGTCACCTACGTTTCCATGAGCTGTGTTTTACTTTTTGTGGCCGGTATGATTTTATTGACCCTAGTAGCTCTGGTCAATAACGAACGTAAACGCGATCGATGGTCGACACCTTCTTCATGGGATTTGATCGCTTTTTGCCTCGGTTTGAGATGGGCCACGTTTGTTTTTCTTGTCGCTCTCACTGCTACGTGGCTTCCTTTTGCTTGGATCTACCCTTGTTCGGAAACTCCTTTAGCGGCCACGTATTCTACCATGATGGCTCTCACTCTGTGTCTCATAAGTTTGGCCAGAGCCGTCAAAGATCACGACCTTTTTGCTAGCGACAAACGCAAATACGTAGTGATAATTGTGCAATATATAGTCACGTGGATCGTTTTTGGTACAAGTGTGTATTTCAATCATAACATGTGGTATAGTCAGTCGTGTCATGTAGTTACCGTGTCCTTCTCTTTGGTCAATCACGTAGCGCTGGGTGTGGCGTTATTTCTCACTTCTGTGTGGTACTCGATCTATGGGTGTTGTGGTTTGATGAGTTATTTCTTACGTGGCATTGATGCGTGATGAAGTAATTTTCAAACATTTTTTGTGTTCGTAGCCGAAAATAGAATTCCAAAAAAGTAAAAACAATTCAATGTTGGTTTCATCCATAAATTCTCCCTCGTCAATGTTGATATACAGTTTCAAGTAGTCGGGCAAGTGAACGATGGGTAGAGTGTACAACAACTGAAATTCCAACGTGTCGCTGTACGCCGGTGGCTCTTGGGCCAAAGACCCGTCGTCAACAAAGCGACACTGACGCAAATAGTCGAGCGTCATTTTCTTTGGCGGATCGCACGCGGGAATCCATCCGATCCGGTAATTGCGATAATAGTCGATACACCACTTCAAGTGTTGAACGTACGACGTGACATTGATGTCTTCGGTCGCTCCGTAGCCCAGACACAATTTTGTAGCGTCAAAAAAGTCATTGTCGTCGACGTAGTCGTTCAACGGCCACATTTTCGTCGTCAAACGCGGTAGGAAATCGTTGCCCAATAAACAGGCGTTGACGAAAAAATTCAAGGGTCGATGCACACGCGTCAACACTTGGCTAATGTCCACAATGTCGCTATAGTAACGGCAGTGTCGCCAAACATGGACGCCCTCCAAACGGTTGAGCAGCGCCAACATGATGAAATCGGCGTCGATACAAATGACGAGCACGTTCGTCAACCCCAAGTAGCGAATAGCGTGAGCGATCTTGTGCTCTCCCTCTCCAGGCACTAGCGTGTCGCTATAATAGATGGCCTTGAGGCAAGGGCTCAATTGACTGGTCAGCGAGGCTCGCAACACGTCGCTGAACGTGCGCATGTAGTCGGTGCCGACACTGACGCACACGCGTTGCGATTTTTGACGGCGTTCGCGTTGCAGTTTCAGTTTCGGGTACGGACACACACCGTCCATGACGACAATGATTTGACACGCCCCAGACACACGCACATGCCACGTGATCATTTTCAACGCTTCAGCCGCCAGGTGGTGCACATCGTGGTCGAACCTTTGATGGATCCATTGGTTCATATCAAACGCCACTGTTTCGTAGCGCCTCAGTATGGTATAAATAGTCTCTGGATAAGTTTGCTTGAACACGGAGTAGAACTGAGCGATACCCATCGTGCTTCTTGTTACTTGTACTACTGCTGATATTTTAAGCCTAAAACAGTCTTTTGTACACACCATGGATTACCACAACTGTTTGTCATTGGCTGTTTCCCATAATCAGAAACATTTTCGAAATCGAGGCCAAACGTGGGACGAGTGGACGCCTTTTTATGTGGCGCAATTGTGTATGGCGCAATTGTGTATGGCGCAATCTTTTTTGTAGTACTTGTAGTGCATGTCACAATAAATGAATTCCAACACAGTCTTTTGGATCGTTGTCGTTGTGGTTATTTTGGTATTGGCCATAGTTTTGATCATGTCGTCGTCTAGAGCTGACGCTTTTCCCGTCGTCGAAGGGCGATGGGCTCGTTGCACGAACGAGATGCGCGACACGCGTACAGATGTCAAGGGTTTTTGCGGACGTCACGCTTTTCTCTCCAATTTCTACGAGCATCCCATCGTTCGCAACGGCATTCGGTACGGTTCCAGTGAAGCCGCCTATCAAGCGGCTAAATACGACGATCGTCCGGCTATTCAACAACTTTTCATCAACGTCACACCCGATGAATCGAAAAAATTGGTGGCCGCCAATTCGTACGACGCACGCGCTTTCAGTCGTCGGCGCGTCGACGTCATGCGGCAAGTACTCGAAGCTAAATTTGCCGATCCCATGTTGCGTCGTCTCTTGCTCGCTACTGGTAAAAAACAATTGGAAGAATACAATTGGTGGGGTGATACGTATTGGGGAGTGACTCGTAACGGTGGAGCCAACCAATTAGGCATTATGCTGATGGAATTGAGAGAGCGTTTGCGTTAGTTTCGAGTCGATCGTCATGCCGTACGGAATTGCTTACTCGCAAAATGTGGAAAGTTATTGTTGTAGAACTAATTCTACTTGGAAGTGAGGATAATTAGGAGAAAGTGGTTGTACTTTTAATATGGTTACTTTTTTAAAATTTTTAGATGTGCTTATGCTGCAGAAATCGGACATCTCAAATGTCTGATTGAGGCTCGCGCCAAGGGCATTCCGTGGCACGATACAGCCAAAACCGCTGCGCATCACAACAGTGTGGCTTGTTTCATTTACGCTGTCGAAAACGGATGTCCATGGGACAAGGACCAGTGTTTAGCTCTGGCCTATCACTATAATAACCCAGACATTGTTAACTACATTGAAGCAAAGTATTATTTTCCAAAGTGTTTAGGTTATTAGTCCTACATAACTATTTGAAAAAAAAACAGTTGGCCGACGACTATAACCAACAATAGATGTGGACACTGGAATAATCATCGAGACGACTGTATTTACTGTCGAAATTGGGAACTAGATGTAGGGTATAAATTTGGGGTTTTACTTCACAAGAAAGCATGTCAGAATCCTATCCCCAGTGTTGTCCAGCTAACTTGAAAAAACACGATCCTTGTGCCTCTGCCGCTTTCTGGCGAAAATTGTTTGAAATATGCTCGCGATCGCGGTTGCTTATGGACTAATAAAGTTTGCCTGCGAAAACGCCGACTTTTTTATTCTGTAGTACGCTTTGGACAACGCATGTCCCATTGTTGTTGAAACATTTCAGGAAAAGTGCTGCCAAAATCTCAGATTAACAGTTGGCTGCAAGAGTTGGTTAGTCTTTCGTTGCTCTTCGTGCGAACTGGTTGTAAGTGAAAAATGCTGCCGCCGTACGATTGTTGCCTAAAAAATGTGGAGAAAACGGATCCTTGTGACTCGGCCGCTTTCTGGGAAAAATTGTGCTGTTTGAAATACGCTCGCAATCACGGCCACATTTGGAATACTAACGTGTGGACTCGCGCTTGTCAAAATGCCGATTTTGTCATTTTGCAATACGCCTTAGATAACGCATGTCCCATCAATGTCCAAACGTTTGAGTTGGGCTGTTGCAAAAATCTTGAGACATTGCAATTTATGAGATCGACAGTTGGCTGTACGACCTGGAACGAAGAAACATGCGCTTTGTTTTCCCGTCGAGGTAGATTGAACTGTTTGCGCTACGCTCGCGAAAATGGATGTCCGTGGAACGAACGCACCACGTTGGAAGCTGCCATGCATGGCCAATTGCATTGTTTGCAGTACGCTTACGAAGCAGGATGTTCAATTGGTGTATCGTTTTGTCTAGAGGTTGTTCAATCTCGAAACTCGTCCATCGAATGTCTAAAATTTGGTATCGATCACGGAGCTTTGACTGACGATCCGCAACTTATGATGGCCGCTGCTAGACACTACAATTCAGAGTTTTTATCTTATTTGCATCAACGCGGACTACCCTTAACGGAGCATGTGGTTTTAGAGACCGTTAAACAAGGCCATATCGATTCTTTCATTTATTGTATGCAACATAAATGTCCCTTCGACTTGAATCTTTGCCTTCTAGTTGCCCAGGCTAATAAGAATGATTTTTACCCCAAGTACCAGGCAATACACGATTATTGTATACGTTTAGCTAACGGACATTGTAAAAGTGACAATTGCTAAATCCTTGTTGTGTAATACACTCTTACAAATCAAAATCTTGTTAGGTTTATTAGGAATCGCAGAGATATACCCATTAAAACATATAGAGTTGTCAGGTTTAAGAAAAGCCAATTACATCCATTTTCGATAGCATATTTTAAACAATCTACATTTCCAAATTCTGCAGCTGCATTAGTGGTTTCTTCATTCCAAGGGCAATTATTTTCATGAGCATATTTTAAACAATCTATATTTCCACTAATAGCAGCAAATGTGCAAGTTCTGGCATTCCATGGACATCCATTTTCATGAGCGTAGCGCAAACATTCTAAATTTCTATTGTTAGCATTTTTAGCAAATGGACAAGTTGTGGTAAACAATGGACATCCATTTTTATGACTGTATTGCAAACATCCTAAAAACCCACCAAGAGCAGCAAAGGCACAAGTTGCGACATCCCAGTAACCACCATTTTCATGAGCATATTTTAAACATTCTAAATGTCCACCAATAACTGTATATACTGATGTAGATTGGGTAAAAGCCAATCCGCATTCACCATGTACATACTTTAGACATTCTACATGACCATTTATTGCAATGCAATCCATGATGGTTGCTGATAATTCACAACCATTATCATGCAAGTATTTCAAACAATCTAAATGTCCATTTTCTGCTGCGGCATTGATAGTACTAGAACATAATGGTTCATTCATTTTATGAAGATATTTTAAGCATGACAGTTGTCCATGTTGTGCAGCGATAGTTGTAATTTTTCTATCAACAGGACACTTATTTTCATAAAGATATTTTAAACAGTCTAAATTCCCATTTATAATTGCTGTAGAAATACAAGAAGAATTCCAACCATATCCCTCAGTTTCTTTTAGACAATCTAGATGGCCATGTTCTGCTGCGTTTACCGCAGCCGTTTCTCGATTGTTTAAGCATACATCATTAACGTAATTCTGAAGACAATTGGGTAATTCGTTAATATTCAAATCGTATTCTGAAATAACTTTTCTAGATATTTGTTTTAGTGACTTCATTTTTAATCAAAGTCAATTACCTTTACAACAGAATCTTTTTGGGAAAATTTTCCACCATGCTCTGACATCTTGCCCTGTTAGTCGGTGAACAACTGCAGGTCGAAGGTAGTGCGTCGGCTCATTTAATTCTCACATAGTCCCACGCTTCTTTGAAAGATTCTGTTCTCGAAAACGGTTGCCGTTGTTTCCACAATTTGGCTATTTTTTCCCAGTCGACCGTGTGCGTTTCCATTAGCTTGACGTGACGCAATTCATCCTTGTTGATGAAGAGTTCTCCGTCTCTATTTATATTTTCATCGTACATGAAATTGTAACCCCTTAGTGTCTGATCCTCGAAAATGGGATAGAGTTCAGATGCGAAATGATTGACATTTTCGGTGGCCAAATCGGTTTCAACGTTAAAAATTCGATTTCCATCCTTGTCAAAATGCCTTTTGGGATTGATTAAAACGTATTCGTACTTGCCTCTAATGGCTCTAAGATCTTTGGTCAATTTAAAAATCATGTAATACATGTTGGCTTTGTATTCAATAGCCATACCGAGAGCGATACTCGGGACGGTCGCGAAATACAAACCTACTTTACCCGTATCGCGGTCATTGGTTGGCACCAATGGACCTTTGAAAAATGACGTCCGGTAAAGAATGGTACCCTTGGGAATTTTTATATATTGCGGTTTTTCAATCATTTTATTTAACCTAGATAACGACCTATGTGACCATTTATTGGTTACAACAACAATAAATGAATCTAAGTAAAGATGAACTCGTCAAATTGGCTTCCAATAGAAAAATCAGTAAAAAAGTCTTGCAACGTAAAAGCAAAAATGAATTGGTAGAATTTATTACGGGTATCAAGGTGGACAAGTGCAATCCGAAACAAATTAAATCGGCTCTCGATCGAGCCTATCAGTGCGCTGCCGATGGTCGAATCTTCATTGAAGAGGAAGAGTACTACGATGACTCACCGTCGCGACCACCTTTAGCGACGGCACCGATCCCGCCAGTGTCGGGCAACGCGGAGGCGATTGTCGCCACTTTACAAGAAAATCAATTGAAATTGGAAGCCGAACTTATTCGTCACGAAGCCAAAAGTGAAACGGATCACGCCGCCATCGCTCAAACGGTCGATCAGGTGACGCGCCGATTGAACGAGTTACGTGTCGGCGGTGGCGCTGCTGCTCTCGACGAACAACGCGTTCTAGCCATTTTCGAACAGGAACGCGACAATATGCTCATCGCCAATACCGAAAACACTAAATTGTTGGTCGTCGACACGGTGGGTAAATTGGTGGACGATACCGTGACGCGTGTCGCCTCGCAACTCAATCGCGAAACGAATCAAGCTATCGAAAGCGCGTCGCGTCTCGCCGCCCAAAGAGCCGTTGACGACGTTTTACTGGATACGACACAAATCGCTTCCGCCGTTCAAACCGTGATGGACCAGCGCGTAAAGAAGATGATCCAAGAAAATTTAGGAGAAGTGAAACAATCCATTCTGGAGGTGAGGACATCTTTAGGACAATTGGATTCTCTTTCAGTTAATGTTAGCAGTCTTGAATTGGCTACCGATTCTCTGCAAGGTGAATTAAATATTGAAGCAGAAAAAACGAATCGACGGCTCGTCGAAGTGTCCAACACGATTGCCGAAGAAAACGAAAAACTCGTGACTAAAATCGACGAAATCGATACGCGAACGGCCAATTTAAAAGTCGCTTACGAAAACAATGTGGCTTTGGTTCAACGGCAAATCGGCGATGCCGCCGTCGCCGTCGACGCCAAATGGGTAACTTTTCAAAACGGCACTCTGGTCGAAATCGATAGACGTCTCGTACCGGTCACCACCGAATTGACCAAAAGAATGAACGACGCCGACCAACGCCTCGTGGCTCTCGATCAACGTCTTCGCGCCGACGAACCCAACATTGCCGCCTCGTTTAAAGAGGTGCGTTTCGATGAAGAAGCCTTCAGGGCTCAAGCTACGACCGAATTATTGGCACAGATGCGAAAATTTATTCAAGAAAATTTCACAGAAAAACAATTGGAATACCAAAACACTTTGGAGTCGTTGGATCGCCGAATCGCCGTTTTATCGGAACCCACACCTCCTGATGGTGGTCCGGAACCGATAGATTTCGATCGTGAAGCATTTTCTAGCGCGGCCGCTGAAAATTTGTTGGCACGCATGCGCGAATATGTCAAAATCACGTACGGCAATCGTCAACTACAGTACGAAACGAAATTCGATGCCTCTGTCCCTGAATTGCAAAAAGAAAACGAACGTCTAGCACTACTGGTGGGGGAGAATAGAGTTGTGGTCAATAGAAATCTTCAAGAAATCACGAACGTTGTTAACGTGACCACGGGGCAAGTGAATGGAATCAATGAAAATCTCACTCGAGTCTCTCGCGATATTGAGGCTATCAACCAAGACGTGGCCGTAGCCAGAAACGATGCTAAAACGGCCATGTCTATTGTCGGCACGGTCGACAAGTTGGCGCTCGAGTTTCCTGCTTTGAGAGCTGAAATTCGAGAACCTTTGGCTCTCATATCTTCTGCCAATTCCAGATACGATGAATTGGAGGTGGCCACAAAGACGGCGGTGCAAGATATCATCGGTTTGAACGAAGCTGTCCGTCAACAACGCGATGCCGTCGATTTACGTCTACAGACAAACGCTCAAGCCATCAACGAAGTGCGTCAATTGGCTCAACAAACAAATATTAACGCGGCTAATGAAATTCAAAAACTTTTCCTTCAATACCAAGGTTTAAAATCGGACGTTGGCGCTCAATTGGCCATTGAAGCTTCGCCGGCGACGGGTGTCGAAGAGCTGATCGAACAACAACGTCAAACTATCAACGCGCTTCAGGCGAGGCTAAACGAAACCGAAGAACGTCTCGAAGATTTGTATCAAGAAGTCACGGTGGGTGTGGATACTCGCATTAAACGTTTACAAGCTCGCCTTTTTGGCGGCGAGCCTGTTCGTAAGCGACGTCGTCAATCACCGTCACCCGACTCTTTTGCTTTGGTGCCATCATCCGAATCAGGTGCTCTGGTTCCATCGCCGACCATCGTGGAGGAAGATATTGACGTGTAATAATTGACCCAATTTGATTGCTATCGCGTGTCTAATCTAGTGTAGTAGTTAAAAGATGGCAGCAGTAGCAACAGCCTTGAATGAACTTTTGGAATTAGAGTACGTGTCGAAACGCTACGGTGACATGTTGGCCACGTTCAACGTGTTGGCTGCCGAAAAAAAAGTGCTCACCGATCGACAATTGGCTCTCGTCGAGTATGCTTTTTTCACCGTCATCCATTCGACGTTCGAAAGTTGGACCGCGGCTCAGGGTTGTCATTTCGGTTCGTTTCACGTCCGTCAACAGTATCTCACCGTCTTGGAAAAGGATATTTTGCAAACGTGCCAAGATATGCTCAACAATTTATACGTTCATCTTTTTCCCAATAGTAGACACTTGACAGAAGTGAAACGCTATCATTATATAGCCAGCTATTGCTATCGTTTCATGTCCGACGTGAGTCGTCTCGAACGCAAAAAAACATACGTCAAACAATCGGTTGTCGCTCTATCGTTTTACCATTCCATCGATGTCTATGAAAACAATCACAGGCTTTAAGAGAATTGACTTTTTAAACTTCTAGTTTCTTTAAACTAATAACTGTGTCTGTTCTCTCTCTAGTAGCAACAACCATGCATCTCGTTTACGTCACTCGCCCTCGTCACGTCAAAGTCATTGAAGAACACGGTTTGGTCCGCGACAAGAATCCCGGCATGTGGCTCAAAACCACGGATCCTGCCCACTATCGCGGATGGCAAAAAGGTGACTGCACCAAAGTCGGTTCCGTCGACGCCACTTATTTGAAGATTTGGGACACGCTCGACGACATTGGCAAAGACGCGGTGATTGAATTTGATTGGAGTCTTTTGGACGACGTGCCCTCGTGGCATTTCAACACGGTGGAGAATAGCGGGTTTTTTATCGACGACGTCAGTCCTTTGAGTGACGAACGCGGAAAAACGATGAATAGTTTGGAAACCATTCGTCGCTACTACGAACCCAAGAAGATTGCTACTCGATTTCAAACGGCAAAACGTCTCATTAGCGAAGGAGAATTGGTCATTCCAGGTTACGATATTCCGAAAGACTACATTAAACAAATCATTCAACCTGGGTACGCTAACCACTACTAACAGCACACAGCAGCAGGTGAAAGTCTTCTACTAACCCTCATATCGGTACGTTAAGTAGCCAAGGTTTAGATACATATCACAAAAAACGTACTGATATGTATCTTTTTTACATCAGCGATTTCAGATAGATGGATTCGGCTGTTTCTTGTCTCATACTCGGTCCCATAGTGTCGGCTTTGAGAGCCGAACTGACATTGTCCCAACCGTAGTAGCGTCGTTGATCCGGTTGCGGATCGCCTTGCAATCCCTCGGTGTTGTACTGTATGTATTCGTAGTAGCGTGGACGTTCGATTTGGTTTTCTACCAGGATACGATCGTCGGCGCCGTTACATCCTCCCGTTTTGGTGTAGAACGTATCGGGAGAAACTTCTCTGCCGACCATATCGCGACCGTCCCAGACGGGACACAGTTTATTTTCACCGCTGCCGATGTAGCGATCGCTGTACGCCACGTCCGCCAGACCGGGATCGACTCTCCACGTTTTTAATGCTGCCTCCAATGAAATAGTCATGATGGTGGTGTTGTATTTATTTTATATTTTAATATTTCCAATAAAATGTTGTTTTCGGTCGCCGACGGTTGAGTTTGATTTTACCCAACGTATTCTTTTCGTTTTGCGCTTTGAAGGCGTCGAATTCGGATCGCGTCACGTCTTCGCTTTCGATTTGCGTGATGATGGTGTTGACGGCTTCACCGACGAGATTGTATCGGAAATCGCCACCTGGCGGTACATCTTGTAAAGTATAACGAGTATAAATATCGCCGACAGGTGGCCGGCACATTTTCAACAATTGATCGAGTAAATCTTGGACGACATTGTCCGTCACGCGAATATCGCGTTGAGGCAAGAAATAATTGCGCACCAACATTTGCACGTGTCGCACATCGTCTTCGGTGAACACGACCACGTCGGGATCTCGCAAAACGCTATTGACATTCATATCTTTTATTTGTTACCCGAGATCTCTTATATACCAAGAATAAATGATTTATTTGTATAGTAAATTTTCCAAAGCGAGTCTCGACGTCTTGGCCATGACCGACGGTTTGGAAATTCTGTGTTTGTGCATCGACAACGTGCCTCGCTACGCCGACATCCTCACTCCGGCAATGTTGCTAGCGCGCGGCGAATTTCTCGACACGGCTCAGTGCCTCGAACGTTTGCGGCATCCCATCGTCACGTACTGCACGCGACCACCTTCCGTCTCCGTCATGTCGCCACCGGATATGTTGCCTATGTCGACTATGTCGCCACCGGATATGTTGCCTATGTCGACTATGTCGCCACCACTAGTAGCGGAAATGGCACCACTATCGGTTCCCGTGACGCTGTTGACGTTTGACGATACGCCCGTTGAATCCGTCATGGACGCCGCCAAGCGCATGGCGGAGCAACGAGAACAAGAACAATAAACTATGAAACCCAATTTGTTGCTCGATCTAGACAACACGTTAGTCTACTCTGATTCGTTGAAAAAGTGGCAAAAATATGCCGGCTTCAAACGTCACGTGTTCAAAGATCTCGTCATTGTTGAACGGCCCTATTTGCAAGAATTTCTCACGCAAATCATGCGCTACTACAATGTGAGCGTGTGGACGGCGGCCACGCAAGACTATGCGCTCTTTATTGTCGACAACATCTTGTTGGGTGCCCCCAATCGAACCATTTACAACGTGTTTCATCGACAACACGTTCAAGATTCTGTCGACTACTTTGACAGCATGAAAAATCTAGATCTTTTAACAAAAGTCTATAAAATACCCATGTTTATTAACCAGAAAAACATTATTATGGACGATTTGTCAGAGGTATGTCGGCGCCAAAAAAACGCCTGTCTCAACGTTGTTCCCTTTTACGGTAAAGACGTCTGGGACGACGAACTCGTTGGCAAACTTCAAATACTCGTCGATCTCGTCAAGTAGAAAAAAATTTCCAAAATACGCTGAATGTTTTGGAAATTATGTGCGGTTAGGGGACACTTTTGACCAGACGATAAGTCACCATATTGTTAGAATTGGTGATTTCGATGAAATCGCCGCTGGTCCACTTCATGAATTTAGCCACGGCGTCCGTTTCCAACATGACGGGGTAGCAATCTTTTTTCACCAACGGAATTTTACGCATGCGCGGCTGCAAGTAGTGACGCATAATGTTGAAACTCAGTTCGGCTTCGACAAAGATTTCAATCTTGCTGTTCATCTTCATGATTTTCTTGGCGTTACTAGCCATAATCGATTTAGCTACGATGATAAATTCACTATATAAATTGATATCGTATTTACTCAAAATCTCTTTCAGTAAATTGATGCTCAGTTTCTGAGGAATAAATTTGACAAAAACGATGCCACCGTCCCCACTGGTGGCTAGTATTTTGTCGTCGTCGTCGGCCACCGTCACCGCGTGACCTCGTTCCTCCAGCATTTCGCGAGCCACTTGAAAATGAGACATCACATCAGTCGAATCGACACTCATCTGCGTTGGGCTAGCGACGAGCTTCAACTGCCCGTCGTGCATTTCCAGCCGACACAAATCAAATTAAAATCTATCCTACCATTGTACCCGTTTCATCTGGAATGGAAATGGGAAAACATTAACGACGCCATCATTCCCTTTGGCATTGTCACCATCGGTCGTAAATTGCATTTCAATCTGATTGTCGTCCGCGGCGGTCAGTGTACCCGTTACGAACCACACCAGCACGCCACCTTGTGCTACAAAGAGGAACGCGTCGATGCTTTTTTGCGGTCGTGTTTCTCCGCCTACACGACGCGCTACGACACGAAATGCGGAACCATGTGCATCGAAGACTCGTTCGCCATGCTGCGAGTTACTTGACGTTTTTGAAAACGACCAGGACGTCCGTTTCGTCGCGACGACGCAGCACATCGAACGCCGTTTCCACATCGACTTTGGTCGTCACGTCAAAGACGAATCGATCCGTCTTGAAGTAATTACACAATTCTTTGAACGTCAAAGTCATCTTGCGTCTTTTAATTTTCAAAAGTTATTCTTTTTGTTTTGAAAATTTTTCTACAAATTAATTCCCGCGAAAAAATTTATTCGACTTCTATTGCGACCGATATCGATCGTCTTCAAGCACTGGTACAGGCTCGTCTCGATATAGTCGGACAAATCGTTGAAGGCGTACTTTTTCAAGTACCTAAACAGCACGTCGTTGCCTTCAAATTCCAATTGATCGTACTCGTCGTTGTACTCTTCGACGTCGTCGTCGTCGTACTCGTCATTTTCCTCCTCTGCTTCTGGCTGCCGATCGTCATCGTCGACGTACTCTTGTTCTTCGCGAACGTAGTGCGTCAAAATGGCTTTGGCGTGATTGACATCGATATCGTTGAGCGTGATTTTCACGTCGCATAAACGATCGAAAACCAACATCAAGCGACAGAGAGCCAGTAGGGTCATGCTGTCGCGCAGCGTGGCCGTAAAGGCCGTGAATCCAGGTGGACGAACCCACGTGTTGGACATGATGTACTGTCTCTTCAAAATGAAATCGACGATTCTCAAATCGTTGTCGTAGCGTCGGAACGTCGACAAAATACTCGTCTGCATGTCTTCGTTGGAAGCGTGATGACCGTGGAAGAAGTAGCGAATCATTTCAGTTTGACTCACAGATTTTTCGCTTCCCTTGTCTTTGAGCCACGACGTCAACAATTTGTGGAGCGTCGTCGAGAATTCGTTCACGTGCTGACACCACTCTTTGACCAAGTAAATATCGCGCACGTGATCCAAACTGGTGACGCTGTACACGGTCGGTGTCAGCGAGGCTCGAATTTTCATCATTTTAGTGCTCAAATTTTTGATGAGCGGACAATTCATGTTGAGCGGTTCCTTGCCGGTGCACAGCAGCAAGTGCTGGCGTCGCGCATCCTTGAAGTAAATGTACAACGTTTGGTTGACGATGTTCTCGAAAAGCGTCGATCTATATTTTTGGCGCCACTGGGCCAGCACGTCGAGCAATTGTCGCGTTTCGAACGGACGCAATTTACGCAACACGTCGCGCGCCTCTTTGTTGGAATTCTCGTGCACGATCGCCTTGACGACGTAGTAATGAACGCACGTGGGATACGTCAATCCATCGTCCATTTTCAATTGATCGACGCTGTAGGGGTGCAAGCGAGACTTTGGTTCGATCGTCAACGCTGTGGGTGCGGCCGGCGTCGTCGAGCGATTCACCTCCGAGCCGGGGTACAGCAAAAACACGTCCGTTTCGTAGCGTTCAATTTCCTCTTCGCTGGGCACGTAGATGCGTTTGACTCGATCGTCGATGCGTCGCATCACGTCTTCGGGTAATTTGCGTTCGTTCCACAAATTGTTGGCTCGCGTCAGGAGCTGAATATTTTTCTTGACATCGATGGATTGACGTTCTCGTTCAATGACGGCATCCCTGACTTGCGGCAAGGCCGGATGCAAATGACGAATGCTGTTGATGAATTCATCCAAGACGATCGTTTTGATTTTAGCCAGAGCCAATTCGCGCACGCGACGAATGTGTTTTCGTCGCACCAGTCGGATGAGTGCCGACGGACTGGTCGTGTAGTCGACTTCCAATTGTTTGTGTATTTTCATGATGGTCTCTCGATCGGGAGCTTTGCGGAAAATACGTTCGCGACCGTAGCGTTCTTGAAGGGCGCGCAATAGATCAGACATTCTCTTAAATTTCTGATCTAAAAATTCTTCCAAATTATTTTCGCACAAAATCTCTTTGAGAGCTTTGCTAGCCAAGTACATGTAGTAGACGGGATCTTGACTGCGATCCACCGTATCGTCATCGTCATCGCGTTTACCTGTATGATTGCGCAACTGTTCCAAAAGTTTTCCGTAAATATTTTGTGGAAAAATGTCTTTCTTGCAAACGAGCGTGGTCGTCGGCCCGGTGCGAACCAATTCGCTGACAAAGGCTGCGTCGACTTTCATTTTCGTTTCCAAATACTGGGTGAGACACTTGCTCAACATTTGCGTGTGCATCGTCTCGCGAGATTTCGTCAGGATGGTCGACAAATCGTCGACCGAAGCATTACGCAATTCTTCGTGCAACATTCCCTTGGAAAATAGTTTGGAGAAAATGTAATTCAATGGAGTTTTCCATTTTTTCGATTCGATATGGATCTCGGATTTGCTGAGTAACAATTCTCCAAACGGAACGTCGTCTCGATGTTTGATTTCCAAAACCATTTTTATTTTAGTGTGTATCTATGTAAATTCTAAAAGCCGAACGATGATTCGTCGTTGCTGGTCGGATCGATTGACAACGAACTGGTCTTTAGTTTCTTGCCAGCGGGGGCGGCGGCACCGTTGATGGGACCAGCGACAGTGCCCGCGGGGGGCGCTTTCATGCGTTTATACAGGTAGTACAGAGCCAAAACGACGACGATGGCCAGTAGAGCTTTGAACCAGGTTTGTTGATAGAATTTCTTGGGATTGGCTGCTGCTGCTGCTGCTGCCGATCCGATTTGAGGTTCGAGACGAAAGGCGGCGGCGGCAGGTGTTCGACGAGTGGTGGTGGCGGTGGTGGGAGCCGAAGCGCCGGCAGGGTTTTTGATGTGTTGCAACGTGACGGTGGCCGTGCACGATCGAGGACTTGTGATGACTAAAAATGTTGGCTGTTGAATATTTCTCGCCGTGCCCGTCGCGTATCCATTTTCAACTCTGTTTAAAGAAAACTCGTTTTTCTTCAGGGTTTCTTCGTCGACAACATTGAATTCAAAAGGCGTTTCATTTTCAGTTTCGATAACAAACAAAATTTTGCAATCGAAAATATTATTGCTAATGTCTAAAACTTGTCTATTGGTATCCAATCTAAGTGTTGTTGTAGAATTGCTAGACATGGATGATGTTTATTTTATAGATTTTATATATTTTAACGATACTACAGTAATTATATAAAAACCACCATGAAACGTTACGTATGGCCTAAATTTCCCAGCAATGACGACTATGATGAAGAGCTCATTTTTCTCGTGCCCAAAAACAGTGTGCGCTACACGTTTCGTCCTCGCAGCTACGACGCCGAAACGTACGATGATGCTTTACTACCGTCTCGCATGCTGCGCATCAACAGCAGCCACGACATGGTGGCCTTTATCGAAAAATATGCCCGTACTCGCATTTTGCCTCACGGCGTCGAAGGTGTCATCGATTGGGTCGCCGTGAAAAACGACGCTGACGGCTTGGAATTCAAGTGGTATCGACCCTACTGGAAATGTCACAAAGTCGTCCGCCGACTCGTCGCCGATCGTCATCTCTGGGAATGGTACAGTAACATTGTCGAACCGAGCGGCTTTGTTTGGTCTCGCGAAACTACTCTTTAGTCGAGCCAGACGTCGTCGTTGTACACGTTCAATCGTCCCAATGTTTCCCATCGTCGGCTCTGGCGGCGGCGGCGGTACACTCGCCTCGAGCTTAAATCTATAAACGTATCATCACCATTGGACCACGCCCATGAAACGGGTTCCGTCTCGTTGAATTCGTCGTCATTGTCATCGCTATGGCCAATCACATGGTGATGGGCGGAGCAACGCCATCCATCGGAGGGGAGACGATGACAGAATCCCTTTCCCACGGGAAACGTGCAAAACGTGGCGTTCGACACAGTTTCAGGCGACAGCGACGGTAGTAGTCGTCGTTGCTGTTCCTCGTCCTTCAGCGGCCACGACTCTATAATTGAATTTGTTTTCAAATACTCTCTTGAATAATTCATTAACGCTTGGCCAAAATGGAGTGTTTTATTTACGATTGGAATGTTTTTACCACGTATTCGAATGAATTCGTTACCGACAAGTACACACGCCAGACGACCAGAAAACGTTCCAGTGTCGATACCATTTACGCTTTCGGTGTCGACAAGGCCAATAAATCGGTTCTTCTCAAAATTCCTTTTCTACCGTACTGTCACGTCATGTTACCCGACGGCATTAGCGAAGACCAAATTCGATTGGTTCAATCGGCTTTGCGTAAATACGACGTGGTGCAAATGACGGTCGTTGAACGTCATCGACTCTACGGTGCTCATTTGACGCCGGACGGCAGTCAACGACGACTGTTCACTTTTTTGAAATGCTACTTTAAATGCAAATGGGACATTCGAACATTGGCTAGTAAAATTGACGATGTCTCGGCTACGGTCGAAATGAAACTGGCCGTGCACGACGTTCAAGCCGATCCCGTCCTGCAACTCATCACCACTCGCCACTTGAACACGTGCGGCTGGCTGTATACGGGTAAGAACGTTCAACCGTTGACGCGCCCCGAAAGTCTTTGCGATCGCGAGTATCAAGTCACTTGGCAGCAATTGGAAAAAGTCGCTACCATCAGCGTTCCCAAATTGGTCATTGCGGCTTTCGATATAGAATGCGTCAGCGAGGATCGCGTCAAGTTTCCCGACGCTAAAATGCCCAACGACGTTTGCTTTCAGATTTCAATCGTTTTCAGCGACGGAGTGCAATGTTTGGACCGACATTTGTTGACGCTCGGCGAAGACGTTCACGTGGACGGATGCAGCGTGACGTGCTACGAATCGGAAGCCAAATTGCTCATCGGTTTCGCTCAATTCATTCGTCAGCACAACATTCAGATCATGATGGGCTACAATATCTTCATGTTTGACATACCCTACTTGATTGAACGCAGTAAACAGAACCAATGTTTTGACGAATTTTGTCGACAATCCATTTTTTGCGACCGCGTGTGCAAAGTCGAACACATTAAATGGTACTCGTCGGCCTACGCCACGCAAGAGTACATGTTTCTCAATGCCGAGGGACGCGTTTTTGTCGATCTTCAACCCGTCATTCAGAAAGAATACAAATTGGAAAACTATAAATTGGACACGGTCGCCAAAAAGTTTCTCGACGAATGCAAAAATGACTTGCCCGTTTCGGAGATTTTCGCCTGCTACGATCGATTCACTAGCGAATCGCTCGGCTTGTGCGGTTCCTACTGCGTCCAGGATAGCGCTCTTGTCGTGAAATTATTTTTAAAACTCAAGATTTTCTACAGCCTACAGGGCATGGCCAATGTGTGCTGCGTGCCGACGCGGACGCTACTGCTTCGCGGCCAACAAATCAAAGTCTTTAGTCAAATCTACCAGTACTGCGTCGATCATCGGTTCACCGTCGAAAAACCCGACTATCCTCGCAAAGCCAACGAACGTTACGCCGGCGCCTACGTTTTCGATCCAGTGCCAGGTCTCTACGAAAATGTGGTTCCTTTCGATTTCGCCAGTCTCTACCCGACGACCATCATCGCTTACAATATCGACTATTCCACTATCGTTTTCGATGATTCCATTCCCGATAGCCAGTGTCACGTCATGCAGTGGAAAGATCATTTCGATTGTCCGAAAGAGTGCGACGGTCACGGCTCGACTTGCATTCCGCGTCGCTATCGTTTTCTAAAATCCGTCAAGGGCGTCTTGCCTTGCATCATTGACAATTTACTGACGGCTCGTAAAAACACGAGGGCTTTGATGAAGGATCAATCGGATCCCTTTTCACTCATGATTCTCAATCAGCAACAATTGGCTTTGAAAGTCAGCGCCAACAGCATGTACGGCATCACGGGGACGCGAGAAGGTATGTTACCGTTGGTACCGCTAGCCATGTGCGTCACGTTCATGGGTCGAGTCAACGTCAAAAAAGCGGCTCGCATCATCACCAACGACTACGGTGGACGCATCGTCTACGGCGACACGGATTCGAATTACATCATTTTTCCGCACATATCTTTGGATCAGCTCTACGACTACAGCAACAATGTCAGCGCCAATGTTAGCGCCCAATTCGAAAATCCCATCTATCTAGAATTCGAAAATACGGTCTACGCTAAATTTTTGATTTTCACCAAGAAACGCTACGTCTACCAATCGATGCGCGCCGATTTGACGATCGACCCGAAATTGGGTCAAACGGGCGTCTTGTTGGCTCGTCGCGACACGTTTCGCTACCTAAAGGAAACGTACAAGACGGTGGTGGACAAGAGTTTCGCCAATTGCGATCAACGCGACATTCTCGACTACGTGACGGATCGTCTGGCGGCGTTGCTGTGCCGACGCGTCATTGACTCGGATTTTTTCATGACGAAATCGTTCAATCACTTTGACGAATTGTCCAAGGACGAAGACGGATCTCTTCATCTGGGACACTACAAGGTGAAACAAAAGGGCGACGACGAACAAGACTATGTCAGTCAATTGCCGGCCGTGTGTCAATTGGTGGATCGCATGCGTCAACGAGGCGATTTCAACGTGCAAGGCAACCGCATCGACTACGTTATTTTGGCGCATCCCGATAAGCACGCCAAGCAGGCCGTCAAAATCGAGCACGTCGACTACTTTTTGTCGAATCGTCACACTTGTCGATTGGACTATTTTTTCTATTTCGAAAGGATGGTCGAACCGATGGACCAACTCATTTTCACTTTATTTAAATTACCCGATTGGACGAAATCGTTTTTCATTTTACATCATCGTAAAAAATTAAACATGTTACTTCAAATAAAAAAACTGGGTGCTCCAGTCTTCAAGTTTAAATGAAGACGTACGCCAGTTTCGATGTCGGTCGCAAACACATGGCGTTTGTAGCCATGCGAGAGGACGGGACGGTGTTGACGACGCGCGTCGACCAGCTGAGCGGCAAACCCGAAGACACGGTGACCTATTTGGATTCGTTGACGTTGAGTGACTATGATTTAGTTTTGATTGAACGTCAAATGTCCATCAACACGCGAGCCATGTGTCTCCAGCATCAGATGCACACTTACTGCGTGTGTCACGCCTTGGCCGTCATCATTGTGTCGAGTAAACTCAAGACGCCCGCCGATTTGAAGACGTACGCTCAACGTAAAAAGTACACGGTGGCTCGAGCCGTTCGCGACGGCGTCCCTTTCCCCGTTGGCTACAAACGCGATGACGTTGCCGATGCCTATTGCCAACTTGTAGCTTATTTAAAATTTCAATAAAAATATATATATCATTGAAATTTTCTGTGTGTGTGTCAATAAAATGTCTGTGACCAATAGTCGAGAAATTTCTTGTCGGTATAGACGACGTGAATGTTTAACGTTTTCTGGAGACAGGCGCGATGAAGACTCTTGGCGAAGGTGCTCGGAATATGCGAAATGCTATTGATGATGACGATGTGGTCGAGAGCTTTGACGTCTAAAAATAGGGGTAATTCTTTTTGAGAAACGTGAATTGGCATATCGTTGCATCTTTGGCGTTGGACGTATTCTTTCCGAAAATCGTTACACGAGCGATCGTCAAAGGCCACGTACGAGGCTGTGACGTTTTCTTTGTACTCGATCAGATGCTCGTCGACGGTCGTTTGACGAACGAGCGAACAACTTTCTACAAACAATTTCAAAATGACGTGCAAACACACGGAGCATCGTTTGGCTTGCTTGACGCATTTCTTGCACACGTTGTGACCGCACTCGAGACGCAACACGGTGTCGTGATGAACGAAACACTGAGGGCACGTGAACGTGTCCGTCTCGCGCACGGCCGACGCTGGAAAACGGTGATAGTTTTTACAACACTTGCGATACGTGATGCGCGGTCGATGAAACTCGCGCAGTAAAATGAAAGTCTGGTAAGTTTGCCAGTCGCGCATGACGTAAAAAGCGGTAACACTATAGGAAAATTTACATTTATCAAACACTTCACCGCGCCACTGATACTCGAAGGGGAAAACGATGCGATGAAACGAATACCATTTCATGATGGACGGTGCCAATTGTTTGGGAACGATGATGATGGCGTGCTTGGGTGCCTGTGTACGTTTGGCTTTGATGAGATCGTGCTTGACTCCTTTCGGCATGGCTGTACTGTACTGATTGGCTTCGAAGAGATCGCTAGTGATGATGAGCGATCGATAGCCATAATCGATATCGTTTTTAGCATTTTTAAAATGAACACCATCTCTGATGTAGTGTCGAACGGATGAGTCTATCGTCGCCAACGGTTGCGTCACCAAATCGACAATCACTTCGATATCGGCTTTGATGTGCATCCAATGACTCGTCACTCGATTGGAAAAAAGATTGAATGTGCCATTGTTTTTCTCGTATTCTATAATGGAAGAAACGAGAGAATGACGATCGTGATGTGTCAACGTGACCACCATGACTTATGTACTTGACCTACTTATGCATGAATAAACAAATCAAATGTTTTCCATAGAGTCGATGGTCTCTCTATGGAAAACTATGCCTATGGAAACTAGGTCAATTTGGAAAAGACTGTTTTCACGTAGACTTGCTTGACGTCATCGTTGATGTACAGCACGTGGATAGTGACTGGATTTTTGTTCATCATCAGAGAGTGCACGATGTAGGCCGTATTATCTGGGTGTGGAGGTCCCAACAAGATGACTTCGTTCACAAAGTCGGTGGTGGCGATGGCAAAATCGGGCCAATCGACATGCATGATACCGGCATATTTGCCTCTAACTACTCCTTGAACGCGTCGTAACGATTTAGCGAAAAGTTTTTCTTTAATAGTCGAATCGAAACACAAGGTGATTTTATCGGTGGAAGCCAACCTGTCGAGTAATTCTTTTTTCATGTCGTCATCTTGGTACTGATGGTAAATGACTTGCACATCACGCTGGTGATCGTGTTTCAGATATAGAAATTTCGCATCTTTTGCCATGCCGTGATCGAGCACGTAGACAAAGACGGCTTTAAATTTCTTTAGAGCTATGTCTACATCCGATTTACTGCTGCAAAAAATGCGATACACTGGATTCTTTTGGTTGTAACTATTTTTGAATTCAGTTTTCGACATGAGATTGATGACTTTTTTGCCCTTGTCCAAGTAAGACATACCATGAGAGTTTTCTAATTTCGCGTCGTTCAAAACGTTACGCCATTGAACGTATTCAGTGGCATTGCCGTAGACGATGAGCGTTTGAAAGTCGTACTTTTCTTCTTTGTGCAATTCAACGGCTAGTCCTTCTTTGGTGACGGCGCGACGTCGTTTAAACGTCGATTCGACCACCATCAAAAACTCGGCCACGCTTTCGTACGGCGCTTGAAGATCGACGACGTTATTGGTCACGTACGTCCTCTCGTCACTCGTCACGCGACCACCCGACGCTTCGTAGGCTAAAAGATCTGCGACATTGATTTCAACATACATCGTATACAATTACTTTACTCTTTTTAGCCGTCGTTTCAAATTTCAAATTTACAACATTTCCCAAATTTTCCATAGAGAGAAAGTTCTCTATGGAAAAATAAAATATACAAAAACGCGGGTAGGGTGGCTATAAATTTATTGAAATAATTTTTCATACATGGATTTTTCATCGTCGTTGCGGTGCAAAACGTAAACGTTGACGTGATGACTGCACGTCATGTACTTTAAAGCCAATTGCGCTTCTTTCGGGTCAAATTCGCCCAAAAAGACAACATGTTGAATAAATTTTTTAGTAATCATCATCCGCAGTGGCCATTCCACGTAAATATATCTACCCAAATTCTTACCCTTTTGAATATCTAAATAGTATTTATTGAATAATTTTCTAGGATTCATTAAATAATTGAAAACGAGCGTCGTTTTATGTTGCGGCACCGGTAAGCTGTCGAGCACGTCGTTCAAATGGAGGGCATCGTACCGATAGTACTCGACCACTGGTGCGTAATAAGGGTGTTTGAAGTGAAACGTGTGGCACGCTTCGGGCACGCCGTCGTGATCAATGTCGTCGACGATATAAGTGAAAACCGACTTGTAGCTGTTGATGGCCGTTTCGACGAACGGGTGCGGGCACAGGATGCGATAGCAGAGAATTCCCAATTGCATTAAATGTTCCATTTTCATCGTGACGATGACGACAGATACATCCTTTTGTAGTTGGTCTGTCGTGCGTTCGAGACACTGATGTTTCACTTGGCGCCACTCGAGAGCTTTACTCCATTGGTACATGTCGAATTTACGACGGACCACGATGAGCGTGTCGTGATCGTACTTTTCGTCGCGATGCATTTCCAACATGGCGCCACCCCTGTTGGCGACGACTCGACGATGACGATACGTTTGTTTGGCCACGCTCAAGAAATCGGATACAAATTCAAACGTCGACAACGATCGTATACGCATGCGGTTGGTGATGCACGTGTAATCTTTTGTGGTGATGATGCCTCCATTCGTTTCGTATTCTTGCAACACGCTACACACTTCGTGGACGGGTATGAGAGATTCCATGATGTTTAGTCGAGACTCGACTTTTCGTCTTGGTAATCAATTTGCTCGAAGAAATCTTGGTATTGTTTCTGGACGGAATCGTCGCTGTAGAAAACGTGAATATCTATCCCGGCCGACGACAATAAACAGTATGGAAAAGTTTCGGGTAGAGCGTCGATAAAAATCACCGCATCACATGGCATGTAAAACATGGCGGTAGGCCAACGCGTGTCGATAAAAGCGTTCACGTACGGAACGGAGCGATTTCCGTTTTGAAATTTTTGATTCTGTTTTTCAAACGATGGACTATCGTCCTGACCGAAAATAAAAACCGGACATCCTCTAGCCAGTGGAGCCAAAGCCAGTTTGACTGTTTCTCGGACACGAGTCATGGTGGAACGCGTTTCGGTCGCAACGAGTGGCGCTCGGCACATGTGACACGTGTCGGCGTCGGCGATCAATCTAGCGTAGCACAACGTGCACGCCACGTGACTGCACGCAAAGACTTGGATAGTCGTCACGTCGCTCAAACAAATGGAACAATAGTACATGTCTTTGTCGGCGACATTGTCTTTAACGTACTTGTGGTACGTCACATCGGGTTTTTGGCATTTCGAAATGGTCAGCGACAAAAGTGGTCGGCGCACGTACTTGTAGCGATCGTACATGGTGTACGTAAAAACGGCTTTGCACGTCTCGGTAGCGTGGACCAGAAAAGATTCCGGACAAATGACGCGATAGTAGAGCACATCCTCGTCGGCTCTTTCTTCCGTCAACAAATGCGTCAGCTTTTTGGTCATGAGAACGATTTCGCTATCGTCTTTGATGTCGTCGCGTGCCGTGTTGATGCACTGAACGTTATACAAGGCTCGTTTCCACTGGTAGAATTCGTACTTGGTAGACGCGACGATGAGCGTCTGATGACGATAGCGCTCCTCTTTTTTCATTTCCAAGAGCACGCCGTTACACGACTCGCTGCGTCGAGTGTACGTCTGGCGAGATAGTTGTAAAAACTTGGACACTGCCTCGTAATTGCCATCGAGATAAATGTGATTGGTACGGCACTCAAAGTCGTCCGTTTCCACGAGACCACCTTGTTTTTCGAATTCTTCCATTTTGAGGGTTCTGTTCTATATCTCTTTTAACCCAAAATATTGTTTTACACAATCAATTGCGGGCGCTCGTAGCCCATCATTTCCACATTTGTAATGCTCAGAAGAAAAAAGTGTGGAAATGTTTCTCACGACGCAAACAACGTTTTCCATTCGTGGAGATCGCTTTTGCGACTGTGCAGCACGTGAAAAATCATGGCCCGAGAGTGACACAAGTATTGTACGAGTGATTTGACAACGTCGAGACTATCGTCTGGATGATGAACGAAAAAGACTTGATCGACACGATCGGCGACGAAACGCGGCATCTGTTGCTGAGGCCATTCGACACTCTGAAGCATGAGCAGTTTGACTTTACCCTTTTGAAGTTTCAGTAATGTTTGCGTAAACGAATTTTTACCGCCACGTTGAAAGAGGAGAGCCGGAGTGGCCGGGTAGTGTTGCAACAAGAGACTGGAAACGGTGGGTCGGTTTTTGACGAGACGACCGACGCGTTCCAATTTCGCGTGATCCCACTCGCCGCGACACAAATGGCAATTGGTGGCCAAGCCCATGAAACGATAACATTTTGTGCACAACACGTGCCTGCACGTGTCCAAACGGTACATGTGTCGTCGCGTCGTCAGACAAATGGGACAATAGAAATCGTCGTCGTCCGAGCTTCGCGTTTCGATTCTGGCTTTCAAATATTTGTGATAGTAAACTGTGGGTTTGATGTACTTTTCGACGATGACAAACGATTGACGTAATTTATAGAAATCTTCAGCCGCCCAGATGAGCGAACCCGGGAAATCCGTCAACGTGTACACGTACATGGGTTTGAAACAGTCGACGTAGTAGCGCAAGGGACTGATGACGCGATAGTAAAGCGTGTCACGCATGCCGACATCGATGAGATTTCTGTTGACGATGGCTATGCGACCGTCGAGTCGATCTTTTTTGTTTTTGATCAATTGATGTTCGACGCCGTGCAGGGCGTGACTCCATTGCACGGCTTCGAATTGGGTGTCGCAAATGATGAGCGTGTCGCGGTCGTACGTTTCGGGTTTGGTGAATTCGATTTTGATTCCGTCTTTGAGAACGGTGCGAACCATGTGCGTTTGTCGAGCCTGGCTCAAAAAAGATCGCATCATACCGTATCCGTTGCGACACGACACGTACAGTCGATTACTCGTGCACGTGTAGCCACATCGTTGATATTGACCTCCAGACGCTTCGAATTGGTGCAAAAACGCGACGAAATCGTCCACTTTGTGAATCATCCGGTCATCCATAACTCATTTCTAAAGCTAGAACTTTGGTCTACGTATTCAATTATAAAATAGGTGTTACTCCGTAAGCTCTTTCGAGACTTTCGTATTCCGATCTTTTGGGAGCTATTGTCGGTTGAATGTAGGTATCGTTGTAGACAGCGTCGCGAATTTTGTACAAGCAGTGTTCGCTTGCTTTATAGACGTACGGTGGTTCGCAATAAGGCTCTTTGTTTTCCATGTGAATAACGTGAATGAGCATATTGTAATCCGTCACGGGAAATGACAGATGCGAGTGTCGTCCTTTTTCGACGACGACGACGCATTCTCTAATATCGTTGATTTCTACGGGCGGAAAATTGCGGTATTCTCGACGATGAGAATACTTTTCTTTGATGAAATCGTACTCGTATCCGTATGATCGAATGCCGTCAAAGAAAAGAGGTAAATGGGCAAATTGTTTCAGTTTTTCTTCGACATCTTTCAGTGTGGCAACAGGGTATTTGATGAAAACTTGTCGTTTCAAGTCTTGCTGTACCACGTACGAGCGTTTAGACCACGCGCCAAAGCTCTTATGGTGCATCACATAGTTGTATTTGCATTTTAAGCGTCCGTAATTTTCACTCCATTTAATAGTACGGTAGAAAGTAAAAGGTTTTAAATTGTAATAGTCAATATTGTCTTTGGTTTGTTTAACGTGGGCATCGATCCACTCGTACGTGCAAAGAAAAACGGTGGAGGCGTTGTCGTCGAGAACGACGTCGTCGCCTTCCAGAAGAAAATGTCGAATATGGCAACGATTCAAGTCGCCCAACCACTGACGGCAACCGTACAAAGTGTCACAAATGATGATCGTATTGTAGCGATATTCTTTTGGAGGTGGCAAAAGCAATATTTTTCTCAAAAAATTGCACATGAATCGATACGGAGTAATGGATTTAATGTACAACATGTGACCGGTTTCAGTAGGTAGTGTCGACAACACGTGTTCGTATTCGTCGAGTCGTTCAACAATGTCTGTCGGGTTACTGATCCCGATATTGGGTGGTCGTTCAATGGCAAGACGATCGGGAACGGTCATATCCAAGACGGCGTCCAATTCGGCTTTCTCTTGAAGCAATAGTTTTACGTCGTGGTAAAACACGTCAAAAATTGAATCATCTTTGTAAAATGATTTCATCATGGGTGTCACTTCGGTTTCGGGATTCTGAGAAATCCATTTTTTAAGCAAGCGTTTGGCTTTGCAGCGCTTGGGTTCTCTAGCAATGGAAGAGATGATATCGGATATTATGTCGGTACTGACTACCATCGCGAGCAACTTCTTTTCCCCATCCGAGTCTGATGACGAGTCTGATGACGAGTCTGATGACGAGTCTGATGACGAGTCTGATGACGAGTCTGATGACGGTATGTCTGCTGGGTCGGCGAGAACGTTCAGGACGTCGTCGTCGTTATTGTCTTGATTTCCCAAACGAATATCAGACATTTTATACAATTTACATTTGTCTTCATTTTGATAAATTTCCAAACGTCGATGACCTGTACGTTTGGAAATTGTTTTCACACATTACGGAAAATCGAGGTTCAAATGCCCAAATCGTTCTTCAATGTAGTACGACGGTAAATTTTCCAAATAGCGAAGTTGGTAGACCATGGCGTTTTCAAAATCGAAATGAGTCGATTCCGATTTAGGCCACTTGGTAGGTAAATTGTCGCAAATGGTTTGCACGCACTGAAAGTGGCACTTGTTGACGGCCGCGCGAACATCTTTGCAGCATGCAGTTGGCGTGCAAATATCTTGCGACTCGAAATAATTGTACCTTTTGGTCACGCTATCGTTTTCACTATCGGAACCGCACGATTCTTCAGCGTAAGCGTCTGAATCTTCGTCCGAGGATTCCTCCGCTGCTGCGGCGGCGCTAATCTCTTCGGTGGCGGCGGTAGCCACGGATTCGCTTTCTTCTTCGACAGTCGACAATTCGTTCTTCTTTTTTTTAGGAGGGACAACGGCAGCGTCGTTGTCCGATAGTCCGATTTTACGTTTAAAAAGTTTCACAAGTCTTTCCATGGTTAAAGAAGATTAATATAATTAAGGAAAAATAGTTTCTCAAATCAATTCTTGAATCTTTACGGGAAATTTAATTTCAAGTGACCAAATCGATCGTTGATGTAGAACGTGGTCAAATTTTCCAAATAGCGAAGTTGGTAGACGAGAGCGTCGTGCATGCGACCCGACAATGCTGTCGTTTTCGGCCATTCGTTGGGCAAATTATCGCAAATGGTTTTGACGCACTCGAAATGGCACTTGTTGACGGCGTCTCGCACGTCGACACAGCACGTGGTCGGCGTGCAAATACGGTACGGATCGTCTGGAGGGTAAATATCGTCTCGAATATACTGTTGCTCTTGACTGATGCTACAATCGTCGCACAACACGGTGTGCCGTTTCCACAAAACATCGGACGAAGACGACGAATCATCGGTAGTGGTATCCATTTTAGTTGCGCGGCTCTCTTGGGACGTAGGCGTGACGATCAATTCCTGATGCAAACTCAAGTCGTTTTCTGTTTTTCCATAGATGTTAACTGCCTATGGAAAATCAATCATCCCAATAATAAAAATGTATTTCATCAAAAACGCCAATGAAGGTGGAGAGTGTTTGTGCAGTGGTGCCTACGATCCAGCGTTGCCGTCCGATCGATACAAACTCAGTTTGAGTCCTGTAGTGGTGCCACCTACCGATCAGCAGCAGTACAGTATCAGCATGACTCCGGCTTCGGCTCATCGTTCGGCGTCGTACATGAAAACACCCGCTGCTGCGTATCACACGGCTCACAAGTATCAACACGAATCGTCCCAGATGATGCCTACGTCGTCGAGACGAGCAGCAGCGTGTAGCGTGCCTCCAGCTCCGGCTTCGTATCAACGCGCTGCTGCTGGTTGCGCTATGGCTCCGACGATGGCACCGGCTTCGTATCAACGCGCTGCTGCTGGTTGCGCTATGGCACCGGCTTCGTATCAACGCGCTGCTGCTGCCGCTGCCTATCGTCCTCGTCAACCGGCCAGACGAGTAGCCATGTTACGAGAACCTGTAGCCATGATGACAAAACGTCGAGCTTTGTACGAAGACACAGAGTCGAGTCGACCTTTCGACTATATGGTGGACTACGGCAACACGTACGGCGGCTACTCGGGCGAACCGCAAACCATCGATCCACCCACCATTCCTTCGACCGACGATCTCTTTTTCAATCCGGGCACCATTGATCAAACGAGTGAACAATACAAAGAAGCCTTGCGACTCTACTACGACAAATTAGGCTACCCCAATTTTACCCCTAAAAACGGTTACGACTATGGAATGGAATTTTTCGATAAAAGTGGATTGCAAAGCGTGCCTCTAAGAACTCCCGCTTCGTACGGTACTATTTCTAAATTCTAAAGTGGTGTATTATGTATTATGTGTGTGTGTGTAATTTACATGCCTCGCATGAGTCGATTGACGCTGGAAATGTGATCCAAAATCTGAGCATTGTCTCTTTCGCATTCGCATCCTCCCTTGGTGTTTTGGCACTGAATGTAGTGAGAACCGCGAAAATTCTCTTTGCGAACACCCTTGTTGAGCAAACTTTGAATGATGCTCTGGTGATAGCGCAAACTGCTTTTGGTGCTTTCGTACGAAATCTTTTTGGCTTCAGGATAGCTGCGAGCCAGAAACAAATTAATCTGGTCGAGAGCACGGTACGCTTTCGTGGAAATGTGCATTTTGTGTGGCTTGAAAGCAACAAATGAATTATATATTTTTTAACCCTCCATCGATATAAAAAAAGATCAATTGTTTGAATTTGACCATTAGATTAAGTAATGAAAATGCGCCAGACCATGTCGATGTGTTGGCGACACATGGGACATTGATTGGCCAAGGTGGCGACGCAGTGGACGCACGCGACGGCGTGCCGACACGGCAGAAAAACGGTTTCGCGTTGTCGCGTCAAACACACGACACACGTGTTGGCTTCGAACGTCAGTCGTCCTCGACGTATCAACACGTAGGGACAGAACGGATTCCAGCGGTAGTGCTCTAGCCAAGGATTGTCGCCAACGAGTTGATGACGAATTAAATCGCAGTAAAAACATTTGAATATTGTGTCGTCCTGATAGAATCCGGTGTCGGCCCACTGTTTTACCGCGAGTGATGCGTCGGTGAAAGTCGATCGTCTTTTTCTCGTGCTTCGATACATCTTCTAAATACACGAGTTTGTTTTAGTAAAAAATGAAAAGGAAAATGGCTGAAATCGAAGACTACGACGACGCCGACGACATGATGCCCGACGCCAAACGCGCCAAACTCACTCCTCCAAAAACCGACCAATGGCTATTATATTGTTTTTCCTATTTTTTAGAGCTTGGATGTTTACATCCACTGTATCGTTCACGTTCAAATCCTGAAGCCGACAATCGGAGACGAACACCTTGAACTTGTCGACGATAGGATGGCGCAAAACGACAAATTCTTTTTTATCAATATCTTCTACAGTCATTGATAAAACTCCCGGACGAGGCGTGAACAGGTCGCAGTCGCACTCGACATCAATCATCCATTGATTATTACTATTTATTTTGTGACTTTTAATTCGAATGTTGTCATCCATACGTGTCACGTAGTAGGTTTTCATTTCGTCGTTTTCGAAATGGTCGCGCACTTTTTGCAAGAGCGACGACATAAAAATCGTCTTGTCCAAGTATTTCCATTCTAAATATATGGTGATGGTCACAGTTTCACGGCTCATCATAGATAACGCGTTTGAACCACAGATTGTCGACGACGACGACGATAACGATCGGTTCGACACTGCCATAATAGTATTCCTTGAAATAGTTGGGATTGAAGAGACTGGTAGCGAGAATGCGAAACGATTGACGTCGTTCGATCCAGCCAGACAACTGCTCTTTATCGAACGGTTCCAATGCTAAAATCATATTATTCAATAATCGTCGGTCGCTAAACAAAATAATGTCATTACTGTAGAATTTACAATAGGTGACGAAATCTTTGATGTTGTAAAAGATGCGATGTTGACCGTTGTAGCGACGAATGTCGATCATGATGTCGTCGAAAAACCGACGTTTAGACAGCACTTTTTTCTTCGTGTTTTGACTGAGCCGCGATACAAAGTCGTCAATCACTTTCGAGTCACTGACTCCATTGGTCAACGCGTCCAACAGTGACGTTTCAAACGATTGCAAACCGTTGAGATAGTCGCTCATGAGATTCGGCTGTTCGACGACGGGAGCGCGCAAAGCTTCAAAATAGGGCGGATGAGGTGGATCGCACGCGATTTTCTCGTCGTCTCGATAGACAAAGTACACATTGCCCGAGGCGTTCATCAAGTGACGAGTGACACCCTCCACTTGTTTGACGCGTTGCACCTGGTTGAATTCGTCAAACAAATCCAAAATCTTGGTCGGTTGCGGGAAAACGAAGCGACGCACGTCGTCGACATTCTGCCAAAGCAATTCGCATTGAGGGAAATGAGCATCGTCGGCTTCGAATCCGTGGTTGATGATGATGTACACCGTGTGGCTGTACGCTTGGAAAGCGGCGTAGTAGCGCTTGTCGACATTGATCTGGCTAAAATGGCTCACGTCTCGTTGATTTTCAAAGAGAACGACGTTGACACCGTACCAGCGTTCAATGAGTCGCAAATAGACGCGCGGATCGATCCACACGGCTGCCGAAGCTTCTTCTTCCATCATGTCGATTTCTTGAGCCAAATACTCGCGATGATTCGACAGCCATTCGAGCGTGGGTTTCGGTCGTTCCGTCGCCAACGTGCAACAATCCAAAATGGAAACGGACGACTTGTCGACACCGTAGCGATGAAACGAGTCCTGATAGACGGCCCAAAAAAGAAACGACAACGGTTTAGATAGCGTTCCCGTCACATCGGCCGGCACCATTCTATTCGTGCTGTACGTGACGTTGTCTTTGACGTGTTTCTTTTTGGTGTTGTCGTCATCGTTGAGGTAGTACTTGCGAAATTCGCTACCCATTTTGAGTCGTTGATCGCTAATGTAGCAGCACGGAATGACGGGAAACGAAGCGTTGTTTTGCAACGGATTTTTCCTCAATCCCGGATAGATGGCTTTTTCGTGATGATTGCAGCTGTACCATCGCGGTTCCGACGGTTCGCCGTGAATGGGAAATTGCATGCCACCTTCGCGCGACTCGTGATCGGCCAACAATCGCGGTAGGTGCAAGCACTTGCGCGGGTAATTGATGAGAAATATTTCGGGCACCAATCTTTTCAAGAGTTTGTTGGTGCTCTTGGTGTCTCCGCCGGCGGCTTCGGTGGCGGCAGATGCAGCGGCGGCGGCGACGACGGTATCTGAAAACGAACGATCGGGAGCATCGGTCGGAGGAGGTACGTGGAAAACGATGGACGGTAGAATGCGAGCGTACTTGGCGACGACGCTGCGGTGTTGCGTGTAGTACAAGACTTTGGAAAATTTCGATTTAACGGGTTCCATGACGACAATGTCTTCCAATCGACTGAAATTAATTTTGACGTAGTGCGATTGGAAGGGAAAAAGATCGACGGGCATGCCCAATTGATGGACGATTTTGGCGGCGTTGTTGTGGACGCGTTTTTGACAGGCGTTGACGGTGACGGGCGTCGAAACGTCGTCCAGTCGCACTTTGAACGTGTGCCACTTTTTATTCGACAAATTGTGTTCGTCGTAGACAATGTACTGCAATTGTTTATCGAGTAGAATGTGGTCGAGAAAGGAAATCCAATCGACGTAGACTTGAGGCATGATGAAATAACCGTTAAACAGGTTCTTGTTGACATTGATGACGACATTGGGTAAAACTTTTTCCAGCCACACGGTGAAATTCAGCATGAATTCCATGGGCTGTTGAACGCGTCGCAATTGGAAACTGATTTTGCCTTCGTGAACGTGAATCCACGTTCCCTTGTACAACAAATAGCACGTGTCGCGTTCGACGACGGGCAATTGCGATGCGTCGTGATACCAGTGACAACAACGGACGAGCTGATTGTAAATAATCACGGGACACGTTTCGTCCAATTGGATTTCTTTGATGAAATCTTCGGCGGAAATGTTGACGGTTAGAATGTAGGTAATTTTATCGATGACGGTAGGCGAGACGAGAAACGATCGGCTCAATATGTCGTCGTCGTGCTGTCGCGACGTTCGCTGTTTGACCAGTTCTTTTTCGATGGCGTTCAAACTGTCGTTGTCACTGGGAGCCGTGCCAAATTGTTTCTCCAATTGCCACAAGATGACGTGCCGCATTTCGGGCGGACTGTCGGTCAATTCGCGATACATGCACGCTACGTAGACGTCGCGCAATTCGGCGACAATGTCGTCCGATTTGCCGCACGATTGCACCAACTGTTTGAATTCCATGTCGAGAAATTTTTCTCGAACAATTTTCAACCAATCGACGCTTTCATCGCATTTCATTTCCACAAATCGAGGCAACGTTTCACCCATTTTATCTCAACGGTAATATTACTATATATTTGTATTTATTTACCTAATATATAAACATGAAAGTGTACAACGGTCGCAATCGACGTGTTAATACGAGAAAATTTTCCCCCGTTCGGCCGGCAGTGCCTTCACCGCCGCCGAAAGACGAAGATCCTCCTCCACAGCAGCCACCGCCATCGCAACCCTCGTCACCGACTGGAGGAGACAAGAAAAAAGGCATGTTCTCTCAAGACGACGGCGCCATCGTGGCTCTCGGCGTGCTCAATATGAAAAATCAAAAAATTGCCAATGTCAAGCACGGCAACGACGCCGGCGACGCTGTCAACAACACGGCCATGCAACTGTATTGTACCACAAATTTCTACAAGAAAGTCGACGGTGACACGATAGCCAAAATCGTGGACACGACTCGTTTGGCCGTCGAAAGTTTACCTACCAAAGTCCAAGTGACGACAACGGTAGCCAACGAATCGGCTGCAATGAAAAAGTACGTCGACAATCAGATAGCTGCCGAGAAAACCGCCAACAAAGACGTGCACACAGCCACGGAAACGTACCTCACCTCGTTGAACGGCGCCGTGCGATCTGTCAAAGAAATTTCCCAGCTACGACAGGCCGCCATCAATTCAAGTTTTAATGGAAATTTCGAGACGGGTATTTTTGTGAAAGATATAAAAATAACATCGATACTGGTCAATAATTTCACCAAGGGTTGGAAATTGCATCTCGTGCATAATAAAGTCTTTAACAATACCGGTACTCCTAAAATAGAAAAAGTATTGTTGTTACCGAAACTCAACAGTTTGATTGAATTCGAATGCAATTTGGAAGTGACGGACACGAAATACGTTACGTTGGAATTGACGACGCCGGCAAACACACCGGCGACAAGTCCGATTTCTGTGACCATCATGTACGAGCAACGCAGCACTACCGTTCCTTCTCAATAGAATTTCTATATATTTTTACACATTTATAGAAATTTTTAATAATTGGAACAAATGTCGACGAGAGCGTCGAATTGCTTTTCGAGCACGTACGCGTCTTTTATAGTTCGACTATTCGTAGCGTAAGGAAAGGAAAACGTGGGTTCTTCGATGACGCGATTGACGAGCGGATCAAAGGGATGTGTTTTGATCAGTTTCGATAGGGAAGTGATGACGTCGCACGAATCAATAATTTCGGTACTATACTCCATGAAATGAGTGACGAGCATGACGTCGACACCGTGGGCCAATAGGGCCGAAGCTAGAGGTTTGTCTTGTTCCCACGACGGTTCCGTCAACGTCGGTAAACCGGCGCTGAGAAAGAAATCGTTTTTACGACGATGCACGTACCAATTACTGCCCATAGGTAAATAGTAGCCTGAACCGCGGCACGGGAAATAGTACGTGCCGGCAAAATTGACGTTGTCTTCGACCGACGACGCCCATTTGCCTTGACGAAACACTTCAACGTACTGTAATTTTTCGGCGCATCGTTGATTGATACGTTTAAATTCAATCAGAGGATTGGGTTCAATGGACGATTGAGGACCGATGGCGTGCTGATAGACTTGCTGGCGTTGACGTTTGACGGCGAAAGGCAGCGTCAAATTCAACGCTTTGCACACGTCGAGGTAGCGCACTTCACCGCAATCCCATCGATCGCGCAATTGCTGTTCGGTTTGATCGGCCCACACTTGAGCGTGTTCGACACCGTAAACGATAGTGAAATAGGATCGCAATCGTTCGACGTCGTTGGCTTTCGGGAACGACGAGTAGTCGACCGGTTTTTCCGTCATCAACAATTGGGGCGTCATACCGTAACGGATGATTTTCTTGCATTGAGCCAAATTGGTGTAGATGGCGGTCGATCCGCCTGCGAGTCGGCATTCGTTTTGAAAGAGGGATTCGTAGACGACGTCGCGACCGCGGCCACCGACAATGTATTCAACTTTGACGTTTTCCGATCGATACTTGTTGAAAAGCCAATGCATGGTTTTCGGATTGTCTACCAAAGCGTAGGGATTGCGCCGCGTCAGTTTGGTGAGGCACGGATTGAGAATATCGATAAATAGGTGACGAACGTGTTTGCCGTCCCATTCGTCAGATAATTGGATGGTTCGGTAGCCTTTCTGTCCGGCCATCCAGACGATGTAGCGCATGGGTTTGCTTTCAAAATTCAGGAAATTCCATTTTTGAGCGACGTAGTCTTTGGGTCGACTGCACGTGTCCAGCACCGATTCGATGGTACTGGTTTTCAGTTGTTGGGTGAAAGCGGTGCTGCCGTAAAGGACGATCTTGTCGGACGGGATGTTGAGACACTTGAGTAAATGCACGGAATTATAGGCCATGCAGGTAACGTTGGTTTTGGCAAATAAGCCGGTTCCTTTGACGACGTCGAACCAGTTGCCGACAAATGTCGACTGTTGATAGGCGGCGTGATTGGGAAACATTTGTAAAACTTCAATGTGCGACGTGTCGTAAAAAACGGGCAAGGCTCTGATTTCTTGGTACAACGTACCGGCGTTTGTCGTTCGAATGATGGCGTTGTCACTTTTTTGGAAAGGTGTAAAGTAAAATGATTCGTTCAGGGTGACGGCCAATCGAGGATCGATGTCGGGTAGCAGGCGATAGACATTTTTAACGTGTCGCACGACATCGGTGGTGGCAGCCGGTACGGGTTCTTTGTCGATGAGCGTACCCGTTTTGTAGGCGACGCATTTCAAGAGACCGTCACTGGCGTCGATGACGTTACTCGCTCCGCATTTCGTTTGAAAGGTTAGAGGATCCACGTAATCCATCTTGTCAACGACTGGCGGCGGCGGCGGAGGCGGTGGTGGTTCCGGGACAGGTGTTGGTACAGGTGTTGGTCCTGGCAGCGGTATTGTTCCTGGCAGCAGTGGTGTTGGTCCAGGCAGTGGTGTTGGTCCTGGCAGCGGTGTTGGTCCAGGTAGCGGTGTTGGTCCAGGCAGCGGTGTTGGTCCAGGTAGCGGTGTTGGTATTGGTACGGGGCCTGGCAACGCTGCCGGTTTCGGTTTAGAAGATGAACCCATAATCATACCGACGACAAGTACAATGAAAACGCATAAAACTACAATTTTTAAAAGAATCATTAATTTTATATTTCACCATTATAACAATAAATGTCATTTAAAGTTTATAGTAAGAGTTATGATTACGCTAGAAAACCAGTAGTTAATGCTACCATATTGTCATCGGACGAAAGCGGTTATCTCATCGACTCTGGCTACGTCATTGACGATTCTCTACCGGCGGGTCCCAACGTGTTGTGGACTAGCGAGAAAACAGGTGGAGGAGTGGAACTCGTCATTCCGGCTCGCGTCAACAATGTCGCCAAGATTGACGCTGTCGGTCAGTACCAAGATTCTGGATACATTATAGACGATACTTTACCGGCGTCCAACAACGTGTTGTGGTCGAGTAACAAAGCGGGAAGTATCGCGGGCAAAGCCAATTTGAGCGTACCAGCCGTGGCCGGCAATTTGGCTAGAATCGATGCCACCGGTCAGTACGTTGACGCTACCGTTATTTGCGACGACGCGGCTGTTCCCAGTATAAACGTACTGTACTCTTCGGCCAAGACCGGTACATTATTGAGCGAAAAAGCCGACCTCAGTGTTCCTGCGGCCGCCGGCAATTTGGCTAGTATTGACGCCCTAGGTCAATTTAGCGATTCATCGTACAAAGTAGACGACGCAGTGGCACCTAGTGTTAGCGTCCTGTACTCATCTGATAAAGCTAGCAGTTTGTTGAGCGAAAAAGCCGACCTGAGTGTTCCTGCGGCCGCCGGCAATTTGGCTAGTATTGACGCCCTAGGTCAATTTAGCGATTCATCGTACAAAGTGGACGACGCAGTGGCACCTAGTGTTAGTGTCCTGTACTCGTCTACGAAAGCTAGCACTCTGTTGAGCGAGAAAGCTGACCTGAGTGTTCCTGCGGCTGCTGGCAATTTGGCTAGTATTGACGCCCTAGGTCAATTTATCGATTCATCGTACAAAGTGGACGACGCAGTGGCACCTAGTGTTAGTGTCTTGTACTCGTCTACTAAAGCTAGCAGTTTGTTGAGCGAAAAAGCCGACCTGAGTGTTCCTGCGGCCCCCGGCAATTTGGCTAGTATTGACGCCCTAGGTCAATTTAGCGATTCATCGTACAAAGTGGACGACGCAGTGGCACCTAGTGTTAGCGTCCTGTACTCGTCTGCTAAATCTAGCACGTTGTTAAGCGGTAAAGCCGATTTGAGTGTTCCGTCCGTGGTCGGCAATTTGGCTAAATTGAATGCTATCGGTCAGTACGTCGATGCCAATGTCATTTACAACGATTTAGCGCCTCCGGCAAGCGGTGTGCTCTACTCGTCGGCCAAAACGGGAACATTGTTAAACGCTAAAGCCGATTTAGCCTTGCCAGACGTTTCCGGTAACTTGGCTCGAATCGATGCCACCGGTCAGTACCTCGACGCCGGTATTATTTGCAACGACTTGGCACCGCCAGCAGTCGATGTCATCTACACGTCGGCTAAAGCCAGTGCGTTGTTGAGCGAGAAAGCTGATTTGAGCGTTCCAGCGGCTGCTGGAAATTTAGCTAGTATCGACGCTCTCGGTCAATTCGGCGATTCATCATTCAAAGTGGACGACACAGTAGCACCTAGTGTTAGCGTCCTGTACTCATCTACCAAAGCTAGCACTTTGTTGAGCGAGAAAGCCGACCTAAGTGTTCCTGCGGCTGCCGGAAATTTA
>Ga0208592_1000019_pt1 | contig 50816 bp, 41 predicted proteins | sample LakMenE18May10ns_FD_150712 | JGI IMG/M metagenome (GOLD analysis project Ga0208592, IMG submission 150712) | Freshwater microbial communities from Lake Mendota, WI - 18MAY2010 deep hole epilimnion ns (SPAdes) | ecosystem: Environmental > Aquatic > Freshwater > Lentic | place: Lake Mendota...
TGTAGAGATTTCTAATGGACTTTGTTCATCTACTTCTCCAACGACGTTGGTAACTGTGTATAACGCACCTGTTGCAACAATTACAAGTTCAGGTTCTGCCATTTGTCAAGGAGGATCAGTAACATTAACAGCGTCGTCGGCACCATCTTATTTATGGTCGAATGGAGCGACAACACAAAGTATTAATGTATCGAATGCTGGTTCATATTCTGTCACAGAAACAAATGGATTTGGTTGCTCAAATACATCTGCTCCAATATCTATCAGTGTGAGTGCCTTGCCGACAGCCTATGTTGCGGCGAATGGACCAACAACATTCTGTAATGGAAGCAGTGTTGCTTTGTCTGCGAATCCTGGGTCATCTTATTTATGGTCCAATGGAGCAACAACTCAAAACATAACAGCGAATGCCTCAGGTATTTATTTTGTTACCATCACGAACGCTGCAGGATGTTCCGCAGTTTCAAATGAAATCGTGGTGAATGCTCAACAAACGTTTGTTGCCACAGCAACTGCTGTTGGACCAACAACCGTGTGCGACGGAGCATTTGTGACTTTAGTAGCATCACCAGGAGCATCATACGCATGGTCAAACGGTGCAACTACCCAAGGTATCAATGCTGGAGTAAATGGAAATTATACGGTTACTGTTCTAAATGCTTCGGGTTGTTCATCAACATCGGCAAGTGTTCCGGTAAACATTTTACCAGTCCCAGTAGCGGGGATTTCAAACAATGGTCCATTAACCTTCTGTGAAGGCGGTTCGGTAGTCTTAACTGGTACAGGTGGAAATGCATACATGTGGAACTCTAGTTTAAATAGTTCAACCATTACTGCTACACAAGGTGGTACGTATGTTCTTACTGCATTTGGTCCGAATGGATGTTCGGATGCGGCAGAGGTTGTTATTACTGTGAATGAAGCTCCATCAGGAAGTTTAATGTTGGATGGTAATGCAATTCTTTGTCCTGGTGAGTCCTTGGAAATTTCGGCTCAAGCAAATAATGGATATGCATGGAGTAATAACCAAACAACACAATCAATCGTTGTAACTAGTCCAGGTACTTATTCTGTTTTATTAACTGGATTGAATGGTTGTACAACGAACTCTGAAGTTGTGAATGTTACAGCAGGATCGTCTACATCAAGCACCATTAATGCAACTGGTGGAAACAGTTATACACTAAATGAAGTGGTTTATACGCAATCTGGCACGTACACACAAACGCAGACAAATGCAGCTGGTTGTGATAGCATCATTACCTTGAACTTGATCTTGACGGTTGGAATTGAGGAAGGTGTATTCACTGAAGTAAGTTTGTACCCTAATCCAACAAATGAGTCGTTTGTCATCAAAACATCCTCGCCTTTATTTGGTGCTTTTGATTTGATGGATGCTCAAGGAAAATTGGTGTTCACTGGTGAAATGTTGGGCAATGAAACGCCTGTAAATGTTTCATCATTGGCAAGGGGAATTTATTACTTGCGCATATCAGAATTACCTGAGCCGTTGCGTGTCGTGAAAAACTAAATTGATGCGTTGATTTTTTCAACACTTGAAAGGCTCCGTTATCGGAGCCTTTTTTTTTGAAAAATAGTTTTCCTTACATTTACACCATGAAGTTTTTCGGGTTATTTCTTTTTTTACAGTTTTCATTTTCGTTAATTGGGCAATCCATTTTTCCTCTGCATCGACTGGTTGATTGGAAAATTGCAGGTACAGAACAATGGGACGAATCCACTCACGTGCTCATTCAAATGCAAGATTACCAAATGGATCCAAGTGGTGTTCAGTCAACAAGTATCCTATTGGATTCCATACTTGATGCAAATTCAGGACAAAAAATCCGGATCCATTTCCCAATAGGTACGTTCTTGTTTGATCAAACCATCCAACTTGGAAGTGATGTCATTTTAGAAGGGGAGGGGGCGAACCTCACCCATTTTGTGTTTAACCTTTCGGGTACGGGAAATGCCATTCAAGCTGCAGGACAACTACTGAGCTCTTCCACATCCTTTTTACAATTAGAAGGTGTGAAGAATCAATCGCTTATCGTAGTTGGGTCGAATCACGGATTCAGTGCTGGGGATTGGCTTAAGTTATCTCAAAATGATCTTGATTTGGTTTATTCTTCGTGGGCGGTTGGTTCAGTTGGACAAATCATTCAAGTGGATTCAGTTCAGGGAGACACCTTGTATCTACATTCACCGTTGCGCATGAATTATGAGTTGGCACGTCAACCTAAAGCAACAAAATTGAATCCTGTAAGTCATGTGGCGGTTCGATGCATTTCTCTAGAACGAATGGATGATACTGCGCCTGAACAAGCTAGTACCATTTCCTTTACAAACACGGTTCATTCCTATGTGGATGGGGTTTCTTCCGTTAAATGCACCTTTGCTCACGTGGAATTAACAAGTTGTTCCAATGTGGATGTTCGTAAATCCTATTTCAAAGATGCCTTTGATTATGGAGGTGGTGGAAGAGCCTATGGTGTGGTCATGCATTTTACAAGTAATGAGTGTCGCATTGAAGACAATATTTTCGATCACTTGCGTCATGCTATATTGTTGCAAGCAGGAGCCAATGGAAATGTGTCCGCATTTAACTTTGCTGTTAATCCAAATTGGACCAATTCAAACCCACTGTTGACCGCTAATTCAGCAGGGGAATTAGTGCTTCACGGAAATTACGTTTATTCCAATTTATTCGAGCAAAACAAAGTTGGAAACATTGTGATTGACAACTCTCATGGTGCCAATGGACCAGATAATGTATTTTACCGCAATTTAGCGACTTTGTATGGTGTGTTTTTCAGCGATGCCACTTCTCCGAATCAGTTGATTATTGGTAATGAAATAAGTAATACCAGTTTTCCCTATAGTTTTGTCAATTATTCCGTGAATGGAACGGGACATTTTTTATATGGAAACAACAATAAAGGAACGATAACACCAAGTGGTACTGCAAATGTTCCGGATACTTCTTTCGCATATGTCAGTTGTCCGAGTTTTGTCCCAACTTCCATGTGGATGAAAATAGGAAGCGGGATTCCATTGGGGTCAGCAAACATCCCTGCTGCTTATCGATTTGCCATGAATAATTACTTTGCAAATGCTTGTGGTAACTCCGATTCAGGACAAATAGAATTTCAAAAACCAAACATCAAGGTTTTTCCTAATCCAACGAACGGAATCATCGAAATCACTTCAGATTTCAATTTAAATGATGAGTTTCAAGTAATTGACAGTCAAGGTAGAATTTTGATTAATTCAAGCATGAACACCTCTGAATTAAAAATAGATATAGCCTTTTTGAATCCGGGTATTTATTTCCTGAAATTTAGTCGAACCAATCAAGCATTTTCCATCGTTAAACAATAATTAGTCTGGAAGAATCGTTAAGTTGGCGAATCGGAGAAGGACGGTTTTGCTGCCATGATGAGGAAAGAAAATGGTTGCTTTTTTATCTGGTCCAGATCCTTCCATTTTGGTCACTTTTCCTTTTCCAAATCGATCGTGTTCAACATTGTAACCGACTTTTATGTCTAGTTCACCGGATTTATTCGTTGGATTGGTTTGAGAAACTTCCTTTAAAGACCGCAAGCCAGGATTTCCGGCAGGCATGGATTTATTTAGTCCACCTGTAAATGGTCTTTCGGTAAATCCACCACCCATTAAGGATCTTCCTCCGGCTGGACGGTTACGTTGTTCAAATTGCAAGTAATTTGCATCAATTTCATCGATGAAACGACTTGGTTCGCAAACTACAGGTTGTCCCCAGGTAAATCTTGAGCTTGCATAGGAAAGCATGCAGGTCTCCATTCCACGTGTGAGCGCAACATAGAACAAACGTCGTTCCTCTTCTAATTCTGATCTTGAATTCAAAGCCATTTGTGAAGGGAAAAGGTTTTCTTCTAGTCCAACAATGAAAATGTGAGGGAATTCTAGTCCTTTACTCGAGTGAATGGTCATGAGGGAAACGTGGTTGCGTTCTTCTCCTTTGTCTTCATCAGCGTCCGTTAGTAGTGCCACTTCAATCATGAAATCAGCAAGTGATTTAAAATCATCATCCTCGCCTGATTTTGTGAATTCTTGAATACCGGCTAAAAGTTCCTCGATGTTTTGCAGGCGTTCTACCTCTTCTGGACCTTTTTCTTTTTCACTCAACAATTCACGCATGATTCCCGAGGATTTAGCGATACGGTCCGCAAGGTCAAAGGCATTTAATTTATTGAGTTCTGCATTGAAACTCTGAACCATGGTTACAAATTCATAAATCTTAGATTTTGTTCCTTGGTTGACATCGGTAGGATAGGAGTTGAAGTCATTCATGACGTCCCACATCGTTACATTGTAGCGGTTTGCCGAAATGATGATGTTTTCCAAACTGGTTTTTCCAATGCCGCGTTTTGGATAATTAATGACGCGTTTCAACGCTTCTTCGTCTTTAGGATTGGCGGTTAAGCGAAAATAGGCAAGTAAATCCTTGATTTCTTTCCGTTGGTAAAACGACAATCCTCCGTAAATTCGATAAGGAACATTCAATTTTCTCAAAGCCTCCTCAAACGCACGGGATTGTTTGTTGGTGCGGTATAGAATAGCAAAATCATTAAAAGTCGAACTTTGGCTTTGTTTTAAGTCGAAAATGGCATTTGCAATGGATCGACCTTCTTCGTTGTCCGTTAAGGATCGTAGTACCTTTATTTTTCCACCGTCTTGGTTGTCGGTCCAGACATTTTTAAAAATTTGATCCTTGTTTTTCTTGATGACACTGTTTGCCGCTTCAACGATGGTTTTGGTACTGCGGTAGTTCTGTTCTAGTTTATACAAGGTAAAATCCGGGTAGTCTTTTCGGAAATTCAAGATGTTTTGAATGTTTGCTCCTCGAAAGGAGTAGATGCTCTGAGCGTCATCACCTACCACGCAAATGTTTTGGTAAGCAGCAGCTAATTTTTTGACGATCAAATATTGGGCATAATTCGTATCCTGGTACTCATCCACCAATATATATTGAAACTTTTGTTGGTAGTAATGCAGCACATCAGGGAAGTCCCTCAGCAAGACATTCGTGAAATACAATAAATCATCAAAATCCATGGCGCCAGCTTTTTGACAGCGGTTGGCGTATGATTGGTAAATCCGTCCGATTTCTGGGCGACGAGATTGCTTGTCTTCGAGTTGAATTTCTTCATTTCCTTGATAAGCCTCTGGAGAAACTAAATTGTTTTTTGCAGCCGAAATCCTACCAAAAACCTGGTTAGCCTTGTATGTTTTATCATCTAGGCTAAACTCCTTGATGATGTCTTTGATTAAACTTTTGGAATCTTGCGTGTCGTAAATGGTGAAATTGTTTGGGAAGCCAATTCGATCAGCGTTGAATCGAAGGATTTTCGAAAAAACGGAGTGAAACGTACCCATGGCGATGTTTTTTGCTTCACCACCACCCACAATTTTACCAATTCGATCGGTCATTTCTCGGGCGGCCTTATTGGTGAACGTCAGTGCAAGAATGTTGAATGGGTCAATTCCCTGCTCCATCATGTGAGCAATGCGGTAGGTGAGGACCCTGGTTTTTCCGGAGCCAGCGCCCGCTATAACCATGGTTGCACCATAGATGTGTTCAACTGCTACGCGTTGACTATCGTTCAGTTCGTCGAGGTAAGACATGTAAAAATGATTTTCTGTTTCAAAATTAGAAATTCGATGCAACATAGGCTTTGTCTGACGATGCATTTTCCATGAAGTTTTAAACAGCACGTGATTTTCCTTCCATCTTTTAGGATTTGATGTAATTTTGCACCACAATTGATGAACGATGAAAATTTACCACAATCCTTCTTGCTCCAAAAGCCGCATTTGTTTGGATGCATTGAATGAACAAAAGCTTGATTTTGAGGTAGTAACATACATTAAGTCGCCTCTAACGAAAGCTCAAATAGAGGACTTGTTGCTTAAGTTGCAATTGAAACCATCTGAACTCGTTCGGAAAAATGAAAGCGTTTTCAAAGAGGCGGCTAAATTAAAAGCGCTGACGGAACAGGAAATTCTTCAATTAATGGTTGAAAATCCGAAACTTATTGAGCGTCCAATCGTAGAAGTGGACGGCAAAGCGATCTTAGCTAGACCTATTGAGCGCTTAAAACCATTTTTAGCAACAATTGATTAGAATCCAGAATAGATGAGAACGAAATACATTGATTTAATTGACCAAACGTTTGATTTCCCACAAAATGAATTCAACTTGCGAGAAGATCGTTTGTTTTTTCATGGAATTGATTTAATGCGTTTGATTAATGAATATGGTACACCATTGAAGTTCAATTATTTACCTCAGGTTTCTAATAACATTCAACGCGCAAAAGGATGGTTTCGAGAGGCAATCATGAACCTCGGATATACCGGCAAGTACCATTATTCCTATTGTACAAAAAGCAACCACTTCTCCTTTGTATTGGATGAAGTTTTGAAAAATGATGTACACATAGAAACGTCATCTGCATTTGATATCGATATCGTTCGGAATTTAGTGGATACAGGTAAATTGGAGAAAGGTCGTTACGTGATTTGCAATGGATATAAACCAGCATTGTATCTAAATAACATTGCTCGATTAATTGAGGAAGATTATTTGAAAGTGATTCCGGTTGTGGATAACATTGATGAATTAAAACAGTTAATTGCAATCACCACGAAAGAGTTAAATATCGGGATTCGTATTGCCTCGGAAGAGGAGCCTAAGTTTGAGTTTTATACTTCGCGTTTAGGGATTAGGTACCGTGAAATTGTCCCTTTCTACAAGGCGATTTTAAAAGAGAATCCTAGAGTGCGCGTGAAAATGCTGCATTTCTTCATTAATACGGGGATTAATGATACGGCGTATTACTGGAACGAGTTGACTAAATGTTTGCGTGTTTATTCCGATTTGAAAAAACTTTGTCCAGAATTGGATTCGCTAAACATTGGTGGTGGATTTCCAATAAAAAAATCATTAGCGTTTGATTTTGATTACGCCTACATGGTTCGTGAGATATTAACGCAAGTGAAACGTGTGTGTACGGATAATGAGATTCCAGAACCGAATATATTTACAGAGTTTGGGTCTTTTACGGTTGGTGAAAGTGGTGGTGCGATTTTCAGCGTACTGCATCAAAAACAACAAAATGACCGGGAGAAATGGAACATGATCGACTCATCTTTTATGACCAATTTACCAGATACATGGGCGATCAATCAACGTTTTATTATGTTGCCAATCAACCGATGGAACGAAGATTATGAGCGTGTATTATTGGGTGGTTTGACCTGTGATAGTGATGATTACTACAACTCCGAACAGCATTCTAATGCCATTTATTTGCCAAAATTCGACAAAAATAATGTGCTTTACATCGGATTCTTTAACACTGGGGCATACCAAGAAACCATTGGTGGATTTGGTGGCCTAAAACATTGCTTGATTCCAGAACCGAAACACATTCTCATTCGACGGGATGAAAACGGTTCCATTCAGACGGAAGTATTCAGTGAAGAACAAACCGCACAAGATTATTTGAAAATTTTAGGGTATTAGATTTTTGCGAAAGCTTTTAAGTGCTATATTTGCGGACAATTGTGAAAGGGAATGAAAGCAGAGACTATCTTTTTATTAACAGGAAATAAATTTTCGAATGCGATTTCTACATGGGCTTCTGTTCGCGCAGAAGAAGTAGTGCAGGTATCGGATAAACTTTCGGATTTTTTCGACCGAACGGATAGTTTGTTGATTTTCAATAAGAATCAAGAAATCAACTCTGAAATTCAAGAAATTAAAACGGCTTACGACAAGCAGCAAAAGCCCGTGCACAAAATTGACATCAACGGTACCCTTATGGTTGGGATTTCAAACTTGGACCTATGGGTAGAAACGAACAAATGCCGTAGAATCTTAGTTCTAGGAGCGGAAGAATTGGCCTCTAATCCTAATTTAGAACGATACACGTAATAACACGATTCAATCATATTCATAAAAAAAGCTCATTTGTTAAATGAGCTTTTTTTATGCGTTAATTTCTAAGGACGGCGCCACATTCTTTTTCTAAATTGATTTGAATCTTTTGCATGCATGCATCAATCTCTTGATCTGTCAAAGTTCGATCTCCGTCTTGAAGGATAAAGGATAGTGCGTAAGATTTCTTTCCTACCTCGAGGTTCTTTCCTTCGTAAACATCAAATAATCCAACAGATTTCAAGAGTTTTCGTTCTGTTTGCATGGCGGTTTGACGAAGGCTTGAAAAGTTTACCTTTTGATCGAGTAACAAGGATAGGTCTCTTCGTGTCGCAAAGGATTTTGGTAATTCTGAAAAGTCAATTTTTACACGGTTCAATAATTCCATGAGAACATCCCATTGTATTACAGCGAAGAAAACAGGGTTCTTTATGCCAAATGCATTCAGTTGCTCCGTTGTTGCCCATCCACATTCTGCAACGGTTTTTTTATGTAGCTCAATGGTTTGTCCATCGGCGAATAGTGCGTTCTTTACTTCTTTCTCTACGTACTGGCCGGCAAATCCAAGTCGATCTAATATTCCGAACACCATTCCTTTTAAATGGTAATAAGATACAAGGGTTTCTTTTCCTTTTTCAGGTGTTAGCCAGTTGTCAGAATTTAATTGACCGGTCATACACAAAATCAACTGTTGGGATTCGAAATAACCACTTGTGTATTTTGCGTAGGTCTTTCCGAATTCAAACAAGCGAAGGTTTGGTGATTGACGGTTTTGATTGCGTTCTATGTTCTCTAAAAGTCCAAATAACAAGGTTTGACGCATGCTATCTAAGTCTTGACTGAGCGGATTGAGCATGCGAACGGAATGTTCGTTCTTTAATTCGCCCATTCCAAGTTCTGTCACATAGGAACTTTTCGTCAATGAATTATTCATTACTTCGGAGAATCCCTTTCCAACCAGCGATTCAGAGATGCTTCGTTGCAAATGATCCTTATTGATTTTAGGAGAAATAGGCAGGGATAAATTCCATTTTTCAGGAATAGGAACTGAGTTGAATCCAAAAATCCGAAGGATTTCTTCGGTCACATCTGCTTCTCTTGTAACATCTACTCGATATGCAGGAATTTCAATGTTTATTAGGTCGCCGTTTTCCTCTAAAATAAGGATGTCTAAATCAGATAATATAGAGAAAACTGATTTCTTATCTATTTCACAGCCAATAAGTTGATTAATTTTACTTAAAGAAATACTTATGGTTTTATTTTGTGGAATATTTCCAGTCCAATCAAATGCGTCCATCGCTACTTGTCCACCAGCAATTTCTTGAATCAATTGCACACAACGCTGGAGGGCGTATAGCGTTAATGCCGGATCAACTCCACGTTCAAATCTGAAACTGGCATCGGTATTCAATCCGTGTTGTCGAGCTGTCTTGCGGACAGAAACAGCGTCAAAAAGGGCTGACTCGATAAAGATGGATGTGGTTTCTGTTGAAACTCCAGAATGAAGTCCGCCTAAAACACCGGCAATGCAAAGTGATTCTTTGTCGTTGCAAATCATCAATTCAGTTCCGTTTAATTTTCGATTCACTTGATCAAGTGTTTCGATGGTTTCGTTTGCTCTTGCTGAACGCACCACAATTTTACCATTCAATGCTTTCGCGTCGAAAATGTGCAAAGGTGTACCTAGTTCTCTCATGACGAAATTGCTAATGTCCACAATGTTATTGATTGGATTTAATCCAACTGAGCGCAATGCTTTCTGAAGCCATTCAGGTGATGGTCCAACCTGAATATTTTCCATGCTAACACCGCAATAGCGTAAGCAATCTTCTTGGTTTTCAATTTGAATAGAAATGGGCGTATTTCCGATGTTCTGCAAAGGTTTCACCTCTGGCCATTTCAAAGATATGTTTGCTTTCTGATGAAAATTCAACGCAGCTTTTAAGTCTCTTGCAACACCAACGTGTCCCATTGCATCTGCTCGATTTGGTGTCAAGCCAATTTCAATTTGATAGTCGTCCGATAGGTCAAAGTATGCGCTCGCGGGCATTCCAAGCTCTGTATTTTCGGGAAGCACCATGATTCCGGCGTGTGAATGCCCAATGCCTAATTCATCCTCTGCGCAAAGCATCCCGAAGGATTCAACTCCGCGAATTTTCGCTTTTTTGATGTGAAATGGTTCTCCTGGAGTTGGGTACAAGGTTGTTCCAACGGTCGCAACAACCACTTTTTGTCCGACAGCTACATTTGGAGCGCCACAAACAATTTGAAGTTCTTCCGTTCCTGTGTTGACTGTTGTCACATTTAATTTATCAGCATCAGGATGTCTTTCGCATGTCAACACGTGTCCTACCACGACGCCTTGCAATCCGCCTTCAATGGCTTCAATTTTTTCAATGCTTTCTACCTCAAGTCCAGTATCCGTCAAGATTTTCCCGATTTCCTCCGGGCTTAATTCTGTTTGGATGTATTTTTTTAACCAGTTGTATGAAACTTTCATGTCTTTTTTCTGCCTTGATTTACAATATATTTACCTCGCGTTCTAAGCTTACACCGAACTTGGATGCAACATCAGCAATGATTTGCGAAGATAACTCATAGATTTGACTCCCTGTACTTCCACCGTAATTTACCAAAACCAAGGCTTGGAGTTTATGTACACCAAACGTATCAATGGTTTTTCCTTTCCATCCTGCTTGTTCGATCAGCCATCCGGCGGCTAATTTACAGTGATTTGCATCCACCGGGTAATGTGGGACTTCTGGATGCTTGGTTTGAATTTCTGATAATACCTCGATGGTAACAATGGGGTTTTTAAAGAAACTACCTGCGTTTCCAATTTGTTTCGGATCAGGTAATTTAGATTGACGGATGGCAATCACGGCATTGCTGACGTCGCGTATGCTTGGATTTGAAATTCCATTTTTCGCTAATTCTGTTGAAATCGCTCCGTAAGATGTGTTGACAATGGCGTTTTTCTTCAAGCGAAAGGACACCGTACAAATGACGTATTGACCTTTAAATTCATGTTTGAATACACTTTCGCGGTAACCAAATGCACACGAAGCATTGTCGAATGTGTGTAATTCACCACTTTCAATGTGGTAAGCGGTAAGAGATTCGAAGCAATCTTTAATTTCAACGCCGTAAGCACCGATGTTTTGCATCGGGCTTGCACCAACGCTTCCTGGAATTAAGCTAAGGTTTTCCATTCCGCTTAAATTCAGGTCGATGCATCGCATCACAAATTCATGCCAAACTTCACCAGCTCCTGATTCAACAATCGCCCATTCATCTGTTTCAGAAACAATCCGAAAACCATGTATTTCATTTTTTAATACAAGTCCATCGAAATCTTTAGTCAAAAGCAAATTGCTTCCGCCACCTAGGATTAAAAGGGACTCTTGCTGTTTTCTTTGTTGAAGGATCGTTTGAAGTTCTTCGATGGATGAAAAAGCAGCAAAACGATTGGCATTTGCTGAAATACCAAAGGTGTTGAATGGTTTGAGGTCGAAATTAGTTTGAATCATTGGCCTCAAAGTTAAGAATTTTCAGCAATTGGACACCTGAAGGAATGCTGTATTTTCGTTGAAAATATGGCTTTTATAGCGCCATCATTCCCCTAGTTGAAAATATCCGCGATCACCCAATTTTATTTCATGAAACCATTGGTAGTACAAGAGGTGGTGGCTTTTGATGAAGCCTAATTGTTTTTTTGGCCAATTGCTTGGGATATAGATTCTTCCTCCTTTTGTCGTGGGCAATTGTTCTATTCCTGGCACTGCAACTTGCGCTGCGATTCCATCTTGGTAGCAAATAGGATCTGATTCCTTGTCGTCCGCACGTGCTCCGTATTGCCAAACTTCCTCAAAATAACTCCAATCGCGTCCTTGTGCGCTAGCATTCTCTGGGGAAAGAATGAGTAGTTTTCCGAAGCTTACCTTTGATTTTAAGGCGTCAAACATTCCCAAGGCGTATGCATAACCCATGCTGTGGCAAACGATGTCAATTTTCACTTGATCCAAGGGAATCCCATTCGTGGTAAAATAATGAATTAAATTCTCCCCTGCGATATGTCCATGGTCTACGCGCAATTGAAATCCTTCTGGATTTGGGCGTTTATTTAAAACCCAGCGACTCCGTTTGGAAATAAAACAAAATCGAGACAGAAGATATGATTTTGCAAAGTTGACGTTCGTGCGGTGTTGTGAACTCGATACAGGATGGTGTCCGTCAAAATACAAGGGCTTCACACCAGGAAACCGCTGAATAATCGTGTCGTCGATTTGATACCAGTAACCGGTTGGATCCTTTTCATGTAAGCGGTTGTCGGTTGTTTCGTGATTGGCTTTTGGTCCACGATTTCCATTGATGAAGATCAAGTAACGATTGGGCGGTTTAGTTGAATTCATTTGTCCCAAAAGTGATAAATGACAAGCAAGGAAAAGTAGAATGATTCGGCATTTATTTCCCATATTGATAAAATATACCACCCGCAAATGGTGTCCATAAACAGGCGCGTTTGTGGCAAGCTTTCAAACCTCGATTGATCCAGGAATTGCAGGTTAGAATCATGCTGTATCGGTTGTGTGCAGCATAAAAAGCGTCGTTGCCACTGACCACCTTTTTGTTTTTTGCCGGAAGGTAAACAGTCTTTCCTTTGTTATCCCTCACTAATTGATCCTGAATGTAGCTCACTAATTCCTTGTATTGCTTTTTAGACAGAAACAACTTGATTACAGGACGATCACTTAAAATTTCATAGTGATAGGTCGCGTGAACGGCGGAGTTTCCCATGCCAGTCATGGCAGAAAGTGCTGTTTTTAAGGTTAAATCTCCCCATTCGGGTGTGTTCATGTAGAAATTCTTGTCTCCCCAGCCAATAGCAATGAGTTTGGTGGTGGTATCCTTAAATCCAGTGTTCTCTCTTGGGAAAGATTTCGTCCAGTCAATGACATCCGTTTTGATGGGGAGGACAAAATCTGTATGAACTCCTGATTTCATTAAGTAAATTTTGATATCCGATTTGGCTTCATTTTTTCCTTCGACAGTAATCCTAGATAGCACAAATGCGAGAAAGAAATAACAGCATAAAAAGCTAAAGAGTAGAATGGAAAACCATTTGGAGAATGTACTCAGCACTCGTCCAGATTTTCGGAGAACAATTTTCTGTTTTGCGTACTTTACCTTTTTCATCTCAAATAAAAAATGTTTTAAACAAAGTTAATCTTTCTGTTCATTCATTCAAGGGAGTTACTATTTTTGTTTTTCTCTTTCAAAACGAAAACCCATGAAAAAAATATTCTTCTTGATTCTAGTTAGTTTTCCACTTCTTGTTATCGGTCAATTTGATCCGTCGGAACGCAGCACTTCTCAAAAGTTTGATGAAGTGATGGACAATATTTTACGGTTTTATGTCGATCCAGTGAATGGGAAATATTTGACAGAAGAGGCCATTATTGCCATGCTTGAGAAACTCGATCCACACTCCACTTACATACCAGCAGAAGAACTTAACGAAGCGCAATCTTCCATTAATGGGAGTTTTGTAGGGATTGGAATCCGCTTTCAAATCATGAAGGATACCCTGCATGTTGTTGCAACGATTCCTGGTGGACCTTCTGAGAAATTAGGCATTCTACCTGGTGATCAAATCATTGCCGTTGATGCTGCAAATATTGCTGGAATCGGATTGAAAAATCAAGATGTTCGAACAAAACTAATGGGGGATTTAGGAACCAAAGTAAAAATTACGGTCCGAAGAAAAGGAAACAAAATAGTAGAATACACCATTACGCGTGACAAAATTCCTGTTTATTCGGTAGATGCTTCGTACATGATTGATAAAGAAACCGGGTACATCAAACTGAATAGTTTCTCAAGAACGACCATGGAAGAAGTGCAAAAAGCCATGGTTGACCTGAAATCAAAAGGAATGAAAAACCTCATTTTTGACTTGCAAGGCAACGGAGGTGGATTATTAGATGCCGCGCATAAACTGGCCGATGAATTCCTTTCAGGGGATAAATTGGTTGTTTATTCGGAGGGTAGAGCTCAACCGAGAAGCAATTTGCGCGCAGGTAAAAAAGGATTGTTTGAGGAGGGGAAATTGATCTTGTTAACGGATGAATACAGTGCAAGTGCCAGCGAAATTCTTTCGGGTTCTATTCAAGATTGGGATCGAGGATTAATTGTTGGACGAAGAACATATGGAAAAGGATTGGTTCAACGCCCAATGCCCTTGTCCGATGGTTCTGAAATCCGCTTGACCATCGCTCGTTATTACACTCCAACAGGTCGTTTCATCCAAAAGCCATACGATGATACAGAAAGTTACCGTAAGGACATTACACAGCGTTTTTTAAACGGTGAATTCATTCATGCAGACTCCATTAAAATGCCGGATTCATTGAAATTTGAGACCCTTAAAACACATAGAACGGTTTACGGTGGTGGTGGAATCATGCCTGATTTCTTTGTTCCATTGGATACCACTGAAAATTCAAGCTATTTTGGTGAGTTGGTTCAAGGGGGGATGATCAATAATTTTTCGTTCAATTACGTGAATGATAAAAGAACTCAATTAAAGTCTCAATTCCCTACTTTTGAAGCGTTTAAGTCTGATTTTCAATGCGATCAAACATTCATGGACGCTTTCTTTGCTTTTGTGCAAAAGGAGGATTCAAGCTTGGTTTTTGATGAAGTAGGTTATAAGACGAGCGAGCATTTAATCAAACTTCGTTTAAAATCCAACATCGCATCCGATATGTTTGGAACAAATGAAATGTATCAAATCTATAACGATTCGAATGAGATTTTGCAACGTGCAATCCAAGTGCTCAATTCGAAAGAATACGATAAAGTGAAACTGGATTAAAATAGTACCGAAAAGCACATTCATTATTCAATCTCAATAAATAAAAGTCATGTCAGACGATAAGAAAATCATTTTCTCCATGGTGGGAGTTTCCAAAACAACTCCGCTTGGTAAACAAATCATTAAAAACATCTATTTGTCCTTCTATTATGGAGCGAAAATTGGCATCATCGGTTTGAATGGATCAGGGAAATCGACGGTAATGAAAATCATTGCTGGACTCGATCAATCCTTTCAAGGAGATGTTGTTTTTTCACCAGGATATTCTGTTGGATACTTAGCTCAAGAACCAGATTTGGATTTAACCAAAACCGTGAAAGAAGTGGTGATGGAAGGAGCGCAAGAAACAGTTGATGCCTTGAAAGAATACGAAGAAATCAATGCAGCTTTCATGGATGAAGAAATCCTGAATGACGCAGATAAAATGGATAAATTAATTGCTAGACAAGGGCAAGTTTCTGATAAAATTGATGCCTTGGATGCGTGGGAATTGGATACGAAACTCGATCGTGCTATGGATGCGTTGCGTTGTCCGCCTGATGACCAATTAATTGGAACCTTATCCGGTGGAGAGAAACGCCGGGTGGCTCTTTGTCGCTTGTTGTTGCAAAATCCAGACATCCTTTTACTAGATGAGCCAACCAACCACTTGGATGCAGAGTCCATTGATTGGTTAGAACAACATTTACAACAGTACAAAGGAACGGTCATTGCTGTTACCCACGACCGTTATTTCTTGGATAATGTTGCCGGGTGGATTCTTGAATTGGATCGTGGAGAAGGAATTCCATGGAAAGGAAATTATTCTTCTTGGTTGGAACAAAAAGGAAATCGTTTGAAAGAGGAGGAAAAATCTGAATCCAAACGTCAAAAAATGTTGGCAAGAGAGTTAGAGTGGGTACGCATGAATCCTAAAGCGCGTCAAGCCAAAAGCAAAGCAAGGTTGCAGAATTACGATAAAATGCTCTCCGAAGACGCTCGTGAAAAAGAAGCAATACTTGAAATTCCTATTCCAAACGGACCACGTCTAGGTAACAATGTGATTGATGCGATTCACGTCGGAAAGTCTTTTGGGGATAAATTGCTTTACGATGATTTGAATTTTAAATTACCTCCTGCAGGAATTGTTGGAATCATTGGGCCAAATGGTGCTGGTAAGACGACCATTTTTAAAATGATCATGGATGAACTTCATGCGGACAAAGGAGAATTTACCGTTGGAGAAACGGTGAAAATCGGCTATGTAGATCAAACACATAAGGACATTCAACCAGATAAAACGGTATTTGACGTCGTTTCAAACGGCCTTGAATACGTTGAAATTGGAAACCAGAAAATCAATTCGAGGGCGTACCTTGGGAAATTTAATTTCATTGGTGCCGATCAAAACAAGAAAGTTGGAATCCTTTCTGGTGGAGAGCGAAACCGTCTTCACCTTGCCATGACGCTAAAAACGGAGGCAAATGTGCTTTTGTTGGATGAGCCAACCAATGACATCGATGTCAACACCTTACGTGCTTTAGAAGAAGGAATTGAAAACTTTGCAGGTTGCGCGGTGGTGATTTCCCACGACCGTTGGTTCTTGGATCGAATTTGTACCCATATCTTGGCCTTTGAAGGAGATTCTCAAGTGTACTGGTTTGAAGGAAGTTATTCAGAATACGAAGAAAACAGAAGAAAACGACTTGGGGATGCAGGACCTAAACGCATCCGTTACCGCAGCTTGAATTAACAGCGTTCACCACTTCTTTTTATGTTGATGGTTTAACGAAACTTGCAAGGAATCACCTGAATGTTTTGAGTGCTTACTCACAAATGCGTCCAAAATGTTTGTCGTTGTGAAAATGCTGATCCAATTCTGCAAATTCCTTAAGCAATTCTGCGGTTGGAGGTATGGCTTGTAATTTCGTTAGATCTGGCTGACCAGCATCGACCCAAGCAGTATACCAGATGCAGCCCACAGCAAGTATGGCGGCTTTTAAGCGTCTTTCAACCATTCCATTGAGTCGACGATGGTATTCTTGACAAAATTCTTTCGAATAAACGGATACAGTTGTATTTCCTCGTTGTTCAAAAGAGTATTTTCGGTCCGATGGAAAGGTTTTGGTCAGTTCTTTTTCCATTCGCAATACCGAGTCTAAAGCAAGGTGGGACATTCGAACAGCATTCCAGGCATAATCTTGCACATTCGATATGTATTTTACTTTTTCTACGAAATAATCGTAATCTTCTGCGTTAATTTCTACCAAGCGACTTTCCCAAAGTCCGTGAATTCCCCTTTGACCTGTAAGTTGTCCATTGTAATTTTCAGTGGTGTGCAATGGCACATGTGCATCTCCGATATAGTGTCCAATATCCGCTGAATACTTTAGGATTAAATCGACGTTTTTGGCTTCAAATGCTTTTTGTAATTTGTATTTCATTTGAACGATGTGCCAAGGTACAATCCCATATGCTTGGAGGGTGTCCTCAGAGAATTTTTCTACGGCATCCTTCCATTTTCTCGGAATCAGTTCAAAGGGATTCTCCCCCGTTTTGTAGTAGTGATCTAAGTCGATGTAATGGCATTGCGCTTCGCCCTCAACCGCATAGCGGCGTTTGTCAGGATCGACCGCGTGGTCCGTTAAAAATTCAATGTGTTCCTTGTAGAAGCCAAACATCGGGGGTGGTAAGGTAAAAACAGCAATGCGATTGATGCGTTTGTGTCCAAAAAATCCCCAAGTTAACTTTTCTGATTTTGAGGTACCACTTTGAAGCAGTCCACCAATGAGTAGAATGAGAAATCCTGTTTTATAATTGAACCAATTTACCATCCTTTAAAATCGGAATAACATTCGTTTGATTAGGTGTAAGGCAGTATTTTATGTCTTCGTTCAAGTTCAGGTTTTTTAATCGGCGGCGATGTGAACTCGATTTTAAAAAACCTAAATAATTGTCCTTTGCAGATAAATATAAATATTTTGCGGCAATGGATGAATCTTCTTCAGAGGTGAAATTTCCGGAGGAAATTAAATAGTCTGAAATGGCACCAGCGCAAATGGTGTCTTCTAAATTAAATTTATCTTGCCATCCCGAGCACAAACAAAGGATGTTTTTGTCTTGTTTAACGAGCCATTCATTTAAAAATTGCAGATTCAAAAAAGAACCAACAACAACCGTTTCAGCATCTTTGGCCACATCGAGTGATTTCGTGCCATTTGTTGTTGTTAATACGACTTCTTTTCCTTTGAAATCTTCCCTCATATAGGAAAATGGTGAATTCCCGAAATCAAATCCCTCAACAATCTGACCTTTTCGCTCTGCTCCAGCAAGGTATCCTTTTTTCTTGTACTCCCAAGCTTCCTCTACGGTTGGAACAGGAATGATGGATTTGATGCCGTTATCAAATGCAGCACAGATAGCAGATGTAGCCCGAAGCACATCAATGACAACAATGATTTCATAGTCTCCTTTGAAATATTCATATTCTCCTGGGGTGAAGCAAACTTCAATGCGTTTTCTTTCATTCATACGGTAAAGTTAAGCATTGTAACTTATTAGAGGTTAAATGCATCTAAAAGACAATTGCATTTTTTTTGTCAATCTTGAGTAGAGCTTGTCTGGAATTTCGGCAAGAAATAAAAAGTTATTCAAGCTTTATTTGTAAAAAGTCATTAGTTGATTTCTAGCCCTCTTGATTCAACTGCTGTTCATACATGTCAAAGTAACAGCCTTTTAGGTTAAGTAATTCTTCGTGTGTTCCGCTTTCAATGCGTTCACCGTTTTGAATGACAATGATTTTTGTGGCGTTTCTTATGGTAGAAATTCGGTGACTGATCACAATGGTTGTCCGATCATTTTTGCCCTTCTCTAAGTTGCTTAAAATGATTTCTTCGGTTTCTGTATCCACCGCTGAAAGGCAATCGTCTAAGATCAATAAGCTTGGGTTTTTTAAAAGCGCTCTAGCAATACCAATGCGCTGTTTTTGTCCACCACTTAAATTGACACCTCGTTCGCCGAGAATGGTGTCAAATTGATCCGGGAAATCTTGAATATTATGGTAAACATGGGTCATTTTACATACCTCGATTAGGTCCTCTTCGTTGATTTCATTTTCATTTACTCCGAAGCGTAGGTTTTCTCGAATGCTTTCAGAAAACAAGAATACTTCCTGGGGTACAATGCCCGTTTGGTCGCGAAAAGCTGGTAAGTTGATGGATTGAATTGGTTTCCCGTCGATTAATATGCTTCCAGACTGCACATCATATTGACGCATCAACAAAGATGCAATGGTCGATTTTCCACTGCCGGTTGAACCTACAATTGCAAGTGTTTCTCCCTTGTTTACCTCAAATGAGATGTCTGAGATTGCGTTTATTTCCGAATTGGGATATTGGAAGCTAACGTGTTGAAATGAAATTTTACCCTGAAAATCTAGGGCTTCATCGTTCGTGTTAACAATATTAGATTTCGTTTCAAGGAATTCATTAATGCGTTTTTGCGAGGCGGAAGCACGCTGAACAATGCTTGAAACCCATCCAAGACTTGCAAAAGGCCAGGTTAAGTTGTTTACAAACATGATAAAGGCAACAATGCTTCCAATGGAAATTTTCTCGCTTGCATTGCCACTGAAGGACAACATTCCACCATAATAAATCGCAATTAAGACACTGATGCCAATCAAAAACATGATGGTCGGTATGAAAAAGGCATTCACCAGAACCAATCGCATGCTTTGATTTTTGTAGTTCTCAGCACGTTGATTCATTTTTTGCGCTGTTTCTTTTTCTCGACTGTAGGCTTTGATGATGCGGATACCAGAAAATGTTTCTTGAGCGATTGTTGAAAGCATGGATTGTTCTTTCTGAACAAGGGCGCTCATGGCATTCATGCGAGATGATACACGGTAAATTAAGATGGACATGATGGGCAAAGGAATCAGCACAGTAAAGGTCAAAGATGGACTGATTTGGAACATTTGAGTGACAATCATGGTGAATGCAACGATCAAATTGATGACGTACATAATTCCTGGTCCAAGGTACATGCGCACCAGGCCAACGTCTTCCGAAATTCGATTCATCAAATCACCCGTGGCATTTCGTTTGAAAAATCCTTGATCTAAGGTTTGGTAATGGGTGTATATTTCATTTTTCAAATCGAACTCAATGTAACGCGACATTACAATGATGGTTTGACGCATTAAAAACAAAAAGAATCCTTTTGCGATGGAAAGCAACATGTAGAATCCACCTAGTTTAACGGCTAACCATAAGAAATCGGTTGATTCGGCACGGTCGATGTTGGATTGAAAAGAATCGATTGCCTCCTTGAAATAAGTCGGCATTTGAACACCATAATAGTTGCTGATGATGGTGAATAAAATACCCAACAGCAAGCGCCATTTATATTTTAGGAAATATTTATTTAAGTATTGAAGGGACTTCATAGATTATTTTCTAATTTTGCCAGCGTTGAATAGCGTTACAAAAGTAACCATTCATCTGATTAGTTAACGAACTCAAGCAAAAACATGTCTGATTTGACAGTTACTTCCTTAACAGATTTGAATTCAAATCCAGTTATCCAACAGATGTCCTTGATGGGACATGAACAAATCCTATTTTGTAACGATCATGCTACAGGTCTAAAAGCTATCATTGCTGTGCATAACACCGTTTTGGGACCAGCTTTAGGCGGTACGCGCATGTGGATGTACAACAATGAAATGGAAGCATTGAATGACGTGTTGCGTCTATCTAGAGGGATGACCTACAAAAATGCCATTTCAGGTTTGAATCTTGGTGGTGGAAAAGCAGTGATTATTGGCGATTCTAAAACCCAAAAATCAGAAGCGTTGTTTCGTCGTTTTGGTCAATTCGTAAATGGTTTAGCCGGGAAATACATTACAGCAGAAGATGTGGGAATTTCTCCGTCGGACATGCAATGGGTAAGCGAAGAAACAAATTACGTTGTCGGTTTGCCAGGAAAAAGTGGTGATCCATCTCCAGTTACAGCCTTTGGGGTGTATATGGGAATGAAAGCTGCTGCGAAAATGCAATATGGTAGCGATGATTTAAGTGGTAAAACCATCGCGGTTCAAGGTGTTGGACACGTGGGCGAATACCTCGTTTCTCACCTTGCAAGCGAAAATGCAAAGGTTTTTATTACAGACATCAATCAAGAAGCATTGAAACGTGTTTCTGAGAAATACGGCGCGACAATTGTCAGTCCAGATGAAATTTATGACGTGAAAATGGACATTTATGCTCCATGTGCGTTGGGTGCAACGGTGAATGATGAAACGTTAGCGCGTTTGTCTTGCTCCGTAATTGCAGGTGCAGCCAACAATCAGCTAAAAGATGAAAAAATACACGGATTAGAAGTGATGAAGCGTGGAATTGTTTACGCTCCAGATTTTGCGATCAATGCCGGTGGTGTAATCAACTGCTTCTCTGAAGTGGAAGGGTTAACGCTGGAATGGGCGCATCAAAAAGCAGAAGAAATTTACGGTACGATCTATGACATCGTGAAACGTTCACAGGACGAAGGTGTACCGACCTACCAGATTGCGAATAAAATGGCTGAAGAACGTGTTCAGTCCAAAGGAAGTTTGAATCTGTAAAAATTTAAAATGCTTAATAGAAGACACTTACGAATAAAAGTATTGCAAATTCTCTATGCTTTTTTTCAAAGCGAAGAAGAAAACATTCTCAAAGCGGAAAAAGAATTGCTTTCTGCAGTTGAACGTATGTACGACATGTACCTTTTTATGATTTTAACCTTGCCAGAATTAAAACGAGCAGGTCTAAATCGCATGGAGGAGCACAAAAAGAAAATGCGTCCATCTGAAGAAGATTTGAATCCAAACATGAAATTTGTTCAGAATGTCTTGGTTGATGCCATTGAGGGTTCGAATGAATTAACAAAGTTGTGCGAGAGCCGAAAAGTAAATTGGTTAGGAGCGGAAAGTCAAGAAATCTTCCGAAAGCTTTATTTATCCATTTTGGAGTCAGAAGTGTATTTCGAACACATGAACAATGATGCTGTTGGCTTGGAAGAAGACATGCAATTTGCATTGCAATTGTTTAAATCTGAAATTGCTAATTCTGAGTTGATCCAATATTTTTTCGAGGAAAAGAGTATTTATTGGGCGGATGATTTAGATTTATGCTGTTCGATGGCAATGAAAACAATGAAAACCTGGACTGCTGGAAAATCATTCGAAGTGATGCCGCTATACAAAGAAAACGATGACGAGAAAGAATTCATTGTCAACTTGTTGCGTAAAACCATTCAAATGAATGAAGAAAATGAATCCCTCATAACAGAGTTAACGCAAAACTGGGAATTGGACCGAATCGCCAAAATGGACATCATTTTGTTGAAAATGGGATTGACTGAGCTTCAAACATGTAGCAGCATCCCAACAAAGGTAACCTTGAATGAATACATTGAAATTTCTAAATTTTATAGTACGCCAAAAAGTAATTTATTCATTAATGGAGTGCTAGATAAAGCGATTATTCAATTAACGAAGGATAAAAAAATTGTAAAAATAGGGAGGGGATTAATTTCTTAAAATATACAGATGAAAAAGTTAGTTTTATTTATTGGAATGGGATTGCTGTTTGCTTGTGGTGAACAAGAAGAGCTGCAAGTTGGACAAAAAACAACGATGAAAGTTCAAACCGTTTTCAATGCAGGAACAGTAGTAAAAGGGGAGGTAATCAATGCCAAATTCAAAGTAACAAATACGGGAGAATATCCCTTAGTTATTGGCAGTGTAACTCCTTCTTGTTCATGCACCGTTGCTGAAGAACCGAAAGAACCCATCCAGCCAGGTGAAACGAGCGAAATCATTGCGCAAGTAAATACAGATAATTTACACTCCAAAAAGGTTCAGAAAATGATCACGGTCATGGCCAATACGGATCCATCGGTGACCGTTTTAGAGATTAAAGGTAGAATACGTTAATAAATAACAAACAAAAACAGAAAAAATGATAAACACACAAATTTTAGCCGGAGGCGGTCAAGGAATGAACAGCATTTTAATGCTTGGTTTAATGGTCATCGTATTTTATTTCTTTATGATTCGACCACAAATGAAAAAACAGAAAGACTTGAAAAAATTCCGTGAAGGATTAAAAGTGGGAGATAAAGTTGTTTCCATCGGTGGAATTCATGGAAAGATTCTTGAAGTTACAGATACAACCGTATTGATTCAATCGGAAGGAACGAAATTGCGTTTGGAGAAATCAGCTGTTTCTCAAGCAATGGAAGATACACTTCAAGCGAAATAAAAAGACATTGAATGCATTTGAAGGAGGGCGCTTGTCCTCCTTTTTTTATGATTTTTATTTTTTCTGCAGTTTAAGCTTGACAATCTTACCGCCCATGCAGGAAACGTATAAGCATCGTTGGTCCGCTGTCATCGAAAGTGCATTCTCTTTCAATAACGATTTCCAATTGGCTCCATGGTCACTGGAGTAATCAATGCCGTTGGTTCCGCATGCATAGTACATTCCGTTTGCAAAAATCACGCAGGAACGATATCCCAATGGTGGATTTTTTGACGTGGACCAATTTAAACCACCATCCAAAGAATAAAAACAAGTATTTCTAGATTCGTTCGGTCTGGTGTAATCTCCTCCAACAGCTACTAATTCCTTTCGATTTTTATAGGCTAGGGAATACGCCCCACATGTTTTGCAGGATTCGAACGGAATTTTTTCGGTCAGCCATGATTCTCCCAAATCTGAACTCCAGATAAATCGTGAGGTTTCACCACCGCTAACAAAAACAAAATCTCCTTCGATGATGTGATTCGTTGTGCCACTTGCTGCGTAAGCCGCTTCATTTGCTTGGCTAAATACCTTTCCAGGACATGCTTCCCAAGATTCACCGAAGTTCTTTGTTCGAAATAAAGCAAAGTCACCATCCACAGGATCGCCAATAAGAAATCCAAGGCTATCTTGAAGTGTAATTCCATCCAAGAAGACGGGTTTCCCGTGGTGTGAAAAATTTAGTAAACTATCTTCGTTACCAGTCCATGTTTGTCTAAGAACATGAGATTCGTCGTTGCTCTGCATAAAAAATAAGTAACGTTCGTTTTTGTCTGCATCACGAATTTCCTTAATCGTATGGAACGTCGTTGGAAGGTACATGCTTACTGGTTTTGTTGAGTTTTTCGAAATAAGCACGTATTTCCCCACATTAGTACCGATTAGAAGCTCGTTTTTTGAAAAGTTTTGAATGCTACGTGCATGAACATTCGCATTGGAATAGGTGATTACCTCAAATTTTGGTGGACGCGAAAAACAGATCATTAGGATCAGTATAAATAGAATTTTCATAGCAAATCAGCGGTATTTTCCTTCAAATTTCGACTTCTGTTCCATTTTTAATGCTGCTAAGTCTGAGGGTATTTCGCGTTTCCATCGCTTGTGCGACCAGAGCCAATTGCACGGTTGTTCGATGATGCTTTCTTCTAAAAGCTTTACATGTTTTTCTGTTAAGTCCCCGTAAGGAAGGCTTTTTGGTTCATCCGTTAGGATCTTGAATTCCACCGAATACGCACCGCGTTTAATTTTCTTCATGGTAAAATACACCACAGACAAATCAAATTCATTGGCCATTTGCTCCACGCCAAATAGAATAGGGGTGGATTGATGCAGGAAGTTCATCCAATAACTTTTTCGAGCATCCGCTGGAGCTTGATCACTTAAAACCAATACAGAAATCGGGTGTTTCAGACTGAACATGGATTTGTAATTCTGAGAATTGACCACGGTTAAGCCAAAACGCTGTCTTCGCTCTGTTAGTTTTTTATCCCAAAATCCATTGCTTAATGGCATGCCAATTCCGAAGGATTTAAATGGTACAATGGCCGCTTGTCCGGTAATAAACCATTCCCAATTATTGAAATGTCCGGAAACGAATAACACGGATTGATTCTTCTCCTCAAGGTCTTTTAAAGCTTCAGGATTGATGATCTTGATTCGTTGTAGTAATTCCTCCTTTGAAATGCTCAGGTTTTTGATGCTTTCGATGAGTAAATCGGAAAAGTGTCGGTAAAATCCGCGTACAAGAACTGCTTGATCTTTTGAGCTTAAATCTGGAAAAGAATTTTTAATGTTGCTTTGAATTACTTTCTTACGGTAAGGTAAAACAGAAATGAAAAGTATAAATAGGAGGTCGCTGATTCGGTAGAGCATCCATAAGGGAAGCAAGGACAATGGATAAACCACGCAATAATAAAGGATGGCTGACATCATCGTTCGTATTTATCTTTCCATAAATGGGTGATGGTTTGAGCCACTTCTTGTTCCTTTGAGCTACTTCCTGCTTGAAAAAAATTGGTTCCAGTTATTTCACTGGGTAAAAATTCTTGTGCAGCGAAATTCCCTGGAAAATCATGGCTGTATAAATAGTTTTCACCATAACCTAATTGTTTCATCAACGCGGTTGGAGCATTTCGCAAAGGTAAGGGCACGCCTAAATTTCCCGTTTGTTGAACCAATTGTTGCGCTTTGTTGATGGCCATATATGCCGCGTTTCCTTTTGGTGAGGAAGCCAAATAGATCGTACATTCAGCCAAAATAATGCGTGATTCAGGCCAGCCGACACTTTCCACGGCTTGAAAACATGCGTTCGCTAAAAGCAAGGCATTCGGATTCGCCAAGCCAATGTCTTCCGTTGCAGAAATCAATAACCTGCGAGCAATGAATTTTGGATCTTCTCCGCCCTCAACCATGCGAGCGAGCCAATAAATGGCTGCGTTGGGATCACTGCCACGAATCGATTTGATAAAGGCAGAAATAATGTCGTAATGTTGCTCTCCGTCCTTGTCGTATCGAGCCAAACTTTGTTGGGCATTTTGAAGCACAATGTCATCGGTGATTTCAATGTCGGTTTGACCTTGAAAAGTACCAATGATGATTTCGAAAACATTCAATAGTTTGCGGGCATCTCCACCGGAAATGGCTAGCAGGCTATTTGTTTCGCTTAAGGTAATATTTTTTGTGCTTAGTACCGAGTCTTGGCTGATGGCTCGGTCTAAAAGATGCAGCAAGTCTTCTTTCGTGTGTTCTTTTAAAACATACGTTTGACAGCGAGATAAAAGTGCTGAAATGACTTCAAATGATGGGTTCTCAGTGGTTGCGCCAATCAGGGTGATGACGCCTTTTTCCACAGCTCCCAATAAAGAATCCTGTTGTGCTTTACTAAAGCGGTGAATTTCATCAATGAACAAAATCGTTCCTTTCGCTTGAAACATTCCGCCGTTTTCAACCCTGGAAATCACTTCCCTAACATCTTTCACTCCAGAAGAAATAGCGGAGAGTGTATGTATGGGGCGATCCAAATGCTTAGCAATTAATTGAGCTAAAGTCGTTTTTCCCACACCTGGTGGACCCCAAAAAATCATGGAAGGAATCACTCCGGCATCTAATGCGCGTCGAAGTGCTGCACCTTCTGCTAATAAATGTGCTTGTCCAATATACTCATCGAGCGATTTTGGACGCATTCGTTCTGCAAGTGGTGCATTGATCATCATTCAAAGTTAAGGTTTTATTGCTAATTATTCTAGCGCATGAACGGAAAGAAAGTGAACAATGTAAAGCGTTAGGTGAAACAATTCTTTTAACTTTGTTGCATGTTAAACGGAAAGAAAATCTGTATCGTTCTTCCTGCATACAATGCTGCGGAGACACTGGAAATGACGTATGCTGAAATTCCATTCGATATCGTAGATGAAGTGGTCTTGGTGGATGATGCCAGTAAGGACAATACAAGCGAAGTTGGGAAAAAACTAGGCATTCAACACATCGTTCGTCATGAACAAAACCGCGGTTACGGAGGCAATCAGAAATCTTGTTACCAAAAAGCACTTAGTTTAGGTGCGGACATCATCATCATGTTACACCCGGATTATCAATATACGCCAAAGTTAATCCACGCCATTTCAGGAGTGATCGCCTACGATGTATATCCGGTTGTTTTAGGCTCTAGAATTCTAGGGAAAGGCGCATTGAAAGGTGGAATGCCGAAATATAAATACGTTGCCAACCGCTTTTTAACTTTGTTTCAAAATATTTTGATGTCCCAGAAGTTGTCTGAATACCATTCTGGATATCGGGCTTTTTCGAAGGAGGTTTTCACGAAAATTCACATTGAGGAAAATTCAGATGATTTCATTTTTGACAATCAAATGTTGGCACAGATTTTTTATGCTGGATATGAAATTGGAGAGGTGACTTGTCCAACAAAGTATTTCGAAGAAGCATCCTCCATCAACTTTGCAAGGTCGACCACCTACGGGCTCGGGGTTCTTTGGACATCCGTGAAATACCGTTTGGCGAAATGGAAAATCTACGTCTCAAAAGAATTTGCAGAAAAGTAAAGCAGACTTCAGTTTGATAAGAATTTATATCTTTGATTAAAATAAATAATATGGGATTACTAGCGAATAAAATTGTCTTAATTACAGGTGCTTCTCGTGGAATCGGAAAAGCAATTGCAGAAGAATGTGTGCGTCAAGGTGCGACTGTTGCGTTTACGTATTTGTCGTCTGAAGAAAAAGCACGTGCTTTGGAAGCGGAATTGACAGCGAACGGTGGAAAAGCAAAAGGATTTCGCTCGGATGCTTCCAACTTTGATCAAGCACAACAATTAGTTGACGACGTCGTAGCAGAATTTGGAACAGTTGATGTATTAGTAAATAACGCTGGAATCACACGTGATACCTTGTTAATGCGTATGACCGAAGAACAGTGGGACGAAGTTATAAATACGAATCTAAAATCAGCCTTTAATTTAACCAAAGCCGTTCAAAAACCGATGTTAAAGGCGCGCAGTGGTTCCATCATCAACATGTCATCGGTAGTTGGTGTGAAAGGAAATGCAGGACAAGCAAATTATGCTGCCTCAAAAGCTGGTTTGATCGGATTCACTAAATCAATCGCTGCAGAGTTAGGTTCTCGTAACATCCGTTGTAACGCGATTGCTCCAGGGTTTATCGAAACAGAAATGACAGATGCTTTGAATCCAGAAGTGGTTCAAGGTTGGAGAAATGGCATTCCGTTAAAGCGAGGTGGACAACCCATTGATGTAGCTAATGCAACCGTTTTCCTTGCTTCTGACATGTCTGCTTATATTACTGGTCAAACACTGCACGTTTGTGGTGGTATGTTAATGTAATCGTATGAATATTCGCCCAAGACGCAACCGAAAAAGTAGTGCCATCCGCCACATGGTGGAAGAAACGAAATTAGGTGTCGAAAATTTAATTTACCCCATCTTTCTGAAAGATGGAAAGAATATAAAAGAAGAGGTGTCTTCTTTGCCAAACAATTTCCGCTGGTCCATTGATAAACTATTGCCGGAGATTGAGGAATGCATGAATCTAGGGATTCATACCTTCGATATTTTTCCTGCTGTGGAGGAATCGTTAAAAGATCAGGTGGCAAGTTACAGTTATGCAAGTGATAATTTCTATCTGGAAGCCATTCGTCAAATCAAAGCAAGGTTTCCAGAGTCCGTTGTCATGAGCGACGTGGCGATGGATCCGTATTCTTCGGATGGTCATGATGGCTTAGTCATTGATGGAAAAATAGTCAACGATGAAACATTGCCGATTTTAGCCAAAATGTCTATTGCGCAAGCACAGGCTGGAGTGGATATCATTGGTCCTTCAGATATGATGGATGGACGCGTATCCGTGATTCGTGAAGCATTAGACAGTGCGGGATTTTCCGATGTGAGCATCATGTCCTACACAGCGAAATACGCCAGTGCATTCTACGGTCCATTCCGCGATGCCTTGAATTCTGCTCCAAAATCAGGAGACAAGAAAACCTATCAAATGAATCCGGCCAATCGCAGAGAAGCATTGTTAGAAGCACAATTGGATTTCGAAGAAGGTGCAGATATGTTGATGGTGAAACCAGCCTTGTGCTACTTGGACATTATCCATGTATTAAAAGAACAATTTCCCATTCCAATCACAGCCTATAATGTTAGTGGTGAATGCGCCATGGTTCATGCAGCGGCTCAAAATGGTTGGTTGAATTATGACCTCGCCGTGTATGAAATGCTTTTAAGTATTCGTCGTGCTGGCGCAGATGGAATCTTGACTTATTTCGCGAAAGATTTCGCGCAAATGCTTCGAAAATAAATTGACTATGTCCCAATATACCATTCATTTGGATTACATCGAATTAACTGAATTCGAGCAGATTATTAATGACAACTTAAAGTTAAGCTTGTCGTCGGATTCGGCAAATACCGTATTGGCATGTCGGGCTTATTTGGATCAGAAAATGCAGGATTCGGATAAGTTGATTTATGGAATCAATACTGGATTTGGCTCTTTGTGTGATACCGCTATTTCTTCAAATGATTTAGAGGCTTTACAACGAAATTTAGTTCTTTCTCATGCCTGTGGAACAGGTGAGGAAGTTCCTGAAGAAATCGTCAAACGAATGTTGTTTTTAAAAGTGCTCGGTTTGTCGAAAGGACATTCGGGGGTTCAATTGGAAACGATTGAGCGCTTGCTCTTTTTTTACAACGAAGGCATTTATCCAGTGGTTTATCAACAAGGAAGTCTAGGTGCTTCTGGGGATTTAGCTCCTTTAGCACATCTTTGCTTGCCTTTACTTGGTGAAGGTGAAGTTCGATACCAAGGAAATCGTTATTCAGGTTCAGAAATCAATGCAAAATTGGGCTTGCAACCGATTGTGCTACAATCCAAAGAAGGATTGGCGCTATTGAACGGAACACAGTTTATGTCAGCCTATGCAAGTTACGCTGTAAAAGAGGCAAAGGATTTGTGGGAAAAGTGGGTGCTTGTTGCAGGAATGTCCTTGGATGCTTATGATGGTCGTTTGAATCCTTTTCAAGCAAATGTAAATGGGATTCGCAACCAACAAGGTCAAATGGAAATGGCTGAAGCGATGCGGAATTTAATGTCGACAAGTGAGATCATTTCACAAGAAAAGAAACACGTACAGGATCCATATTCATTCCGCTGTATGCCACAAGTTCATGGGGCGACAAAGGACACGATCGATCATTGTGCACGCATTGTGGAGCGTGAAATGAATGCAGTAACGGATAATCCAACTGTTTTTCCTGAAACGGATGAAGTTGTTTCTGCTGGGAACTTTCATGGACAACCTTTGGCGTTGATCATGGACTTTTTAGCAATTGCCATGGCTGAAATGGGAAGTATTTCGGAAAGAAGGGTGTATAAATTGATTTCAGGAACACGCGGTTTGCCCGCTTTTTTAGTTGCAAATCCAGGCTTAAACTCAGGCATGATGATCTCACAATATACTTGTGCTTCCATTGTAAGTCAAAACAAGCAATTATGCACACCTGCATCTGTTGATACCATTGATTCGAGTAATGGACAAGAAGATCACGTGAGTATGGGTGCCAATGCGGCAACTAAATTATACCGTGTGATTCAAAATTGTCAGACCATTCTTGGTATTGAATTAATGCATGCGGCACAAGGATTGGATTTTAGACGTCCCTTGAAAAGTGCTGAAAAAATAGAAGAAATTCATCAGGATTTTAGAGCGGTGGTTCCGTTCTTATCCGAAGATCGTTATTTATCACGTGACATGAATGTTGCGCGTGAATTTGTTACCTCAAATTGGAGAAAATGGAAGAATTAAATGAATCGAATGAAGGACAATTGATGGCAAAACGTCCAAAATTTTTATTGGTGATTTCGATCCTTTCCTTTGTGAACATTGGGGTGTCTATTTTGACAACTATTTTAGCAATGATTTCTGGAAAACCGAATGCGGATGAACTCGAAGCGGCAAAGCTTCAATTCGCCAGCTCGCAAGATCAATTGGCTACATTGGCTCAAAGTGAAAAAGTGGACATGTCTTATTGGTCGGATATTTTGACAAAGCTCGAAATCATGACCAATAATATGTATGCAAATTTCATCGCTTACAATGCCTTGATACTTTTGGTTTCTATTTTTGCGTTAACGGCCGTGTACCTTATGTTTACCGGTAGAAAAATAGGTTTTCATTTATACATCGCCTATTGTTTCTTGTACGTGATGCAAAGTTATTTCTTTACAGCGCCAAACGATGTACCGACATTTGTGATCATTCTGAATATTCTTTATGGTGGACTTTGGGTGTTCCTATATTCCCGAAGCCTAAAGTGGATGAAATAAGGTCATCCATTAAAAAACTTTACCTGGATTTAAAATCCCATTAGGATCGAATACTTTTTTAATGTTTCGCATTAAATCTAAGGCTACCTCAGGAAACGCAAGGTCCATGTATGGTTTTTGTACCAGTCCGATTCCATGTTCTCCAGAAATGGTTCCGCCAAGTTTGATGACTTCTGTGAATAGTTCTCGAATGGCAATCGGTAGTTCGGTGTTCCATTGTTCATCGCTCAAGTTTCCTTTGATAATGTTCACATGGAGATTTCCATCGCCTGCATGTCCATAACAAACGGAATGAAAGCCATATTTTTTACCGATTTCTTTGACGTGGAAAAGAAGTTGCGGCAACGCATAGCGCGGCACCACGGTATCTTCCTCCTTGTAAATGGACTGAGATTTTACCGCCTCGCCTGCCTTTCGACGCAAACTCCATAATGTATTTTTTTGGGCTTCTGAATCCGCAAATAAAATTTCGTCTGTTTCAAAATGTTCAAGTACGCCCAGAATTTTTTCACATTCAAGCATGAGTTGATCCGGATCAAATCCATCCACTTCGATGATTAAATGTGCCTGATGATTATCTGCAACAGGAATCGATGTTTCCCCTGTAAATTCTTGTGTCCAAGTGAGTGCATCTCGTTCCATGAATTCTAAACCACTTGGTGTAATTCCTGCTTGGAAAATCGCAGCGACAGCCTCACAGGCTTTTTGCGCATCAAAAAATGGAACCAACATCAAGAGGTCGTGTGTCGGATGTGGGATTAACTTCAATACAATTTTCGTGATGATTCCTAGCGTTCCTTCAGATCCGACAATGAGTTGTGTTAAATTATAACCCGTTGCATTCTTCAACACATTGGCACCTGTCCAGATGATTTCTCCTGTTGGAAGGACAATTTCTAAATTCAAGACGTAGTCTTTCGTTACGCCGTATTTTACCGCTTTAGGTCCACCAGAGTTTTCTGAAACGTTTCCACCGATAAAACAAGAGCCTTTGCTTGCTGGATCAGGTGGATAAAATAATCCTTTTTCCTTTACTGCATCTTGCAAGACTTGTGTGATGACACCCGGTTCTGTCGTAACTTGGTGATTTTTCTCATCGATGTTAAGTATGCGATTGAATTTCTCCATGGACAGCAATATTCCGCCATGTATGGGAAGTGCTCCGCCACTCAGTCCAGTGCGCGCACCTGCCGGTGTTACGGGGATTCCATGTTCATGGCAATACACCATGATTTTTGAAATTTCTTCCGTGTTTTCTGGTCGAACAACCAAGCTAGGAGGGAAGGATAGGTCCTCCGTTTCGTCGTGTCCATAAGCAACTAACTGCTCTTCATTGTGGATTGCATTCGTACCCAAAAGGTTTTCGAAAAAGGCGAAATCCAAAGCGGAAATCGAATGAAATGTATAAGTAGAATCCTCCATGCAATATTGTTCTGTGCTTTTGATTGTATTGCGAACTTAGGAATAATTCGCTTTGTGCTGATCGTTTTTTACTGGATTTTTAAACAGGGAATGCACAAAACAATCGATTGTTCGCGTGCTGTTTTCCTGCTTTTTCGATTATCTTTGATAAAACATTAAAATTCATGTCAAAAGAAGTATACTTGGTGGACGGAATTCGTACGCCGATCGGAAGTTTTGGAGGAAGTTTGGCGCCAGTTCGTGCGGATGATTTAGCAGCATATGCGTTGAAAGCATTGGTGGACCGACATCCAAACTTAGATTTATCGAAAATTGAAGATGTCATTCTTGGTTGTGCCAATCAAGCTGGTGAAGATAATCGTAACGTGGCGCGTATGGCTTCGTTGTTGGCAGGACTCCCACAAGAAGTGGCGGGAGAAACAGTGAATCGCTTGTGTGCGTCTGGATTAGCAGCTGCGGTTAACGCAGGAAGAGCCATGAAAGATGGAGCAGGGGATTTGTACATTGCCGGTGGAGTGGAACACATGACACGTGGACCTTGGGTGATTTCAAAAACCAGCAGTGCTTTCGGTCGGGATGCTCAAATGTTTGATTCCTCTTTCGGATGGCGTTTCATCAATCCAAAAATGGAAGCAATTTACGGAGTTGATTCGATGGGTATGACAGCTGAGAATCTAGCAGAGAAATTCAATATTAGTCGTGAAGATCAAGATGCATTCGCGTGTTGGTCACAAGATAAAACAGCCAAAGCAACCGCGAGTGGATATTTTGAAGGTGAAATCACACCGGTATCGATACCACAGCGCAAAGGTGAGCCGAAAGTTATTGCAACGGATGAATTTGCTCGTCCTTCAACAAGTATCGAAAGTTTAGCTGGACTTCGTCCGGCATTTAAAAAAGACGGTACGGTAACGGCCGGAAATGCCTCCGGATTGAATGATGGCGCAGCAGCCTTGTTAATGGCAAGTGACGCTGGATTGAAAGAAAATGGATTAAAGCCAATGGTTCGCATGGTTTCAGCTGCCGTTGCAGGAGTTGAACCTCGCATAATGGGAATTGGGCCAGTATTGGCTTCGCAAAAAGCATTAAGTAGAGCGGGATTGAGCCTAGATCAGATGGATATCATTGAAATCAACGAAGCATTTGCAGCTCAAGTGTTAGCATGTACAAGGAATTTAGGTTTGTCGGACAATGATCCGCGGATTAATCCAATGGGCGGTGCGATTTCATTAGGTCATCCACTTGGTATGTCTGGTGCACGCTTGCTTTTAACGGCAGCGAGGCAATTAAATGCAACAAATAAACGTTATGCGTTGGTGACCATGTGCATCGGCGTTGGTCAAGGATATGCAGCCATCATTGAACGAGTATAATGATAAATAAAGTACTATTCTTCTGTGTTTTTCTCGCTTTTTTCTCCTGTACGAAGAAAGAAACGGCTTGGAACATTGATCTAGAAGCGCCCTTGCTTCACGACACACTTTCACTTGCAAATTGGATGAATGATTCCAGTTTGACATCATCCAATGGTGAAATACAGGTGAATTTGACGAGAACCTTATTGGACTTAGGCTTATCTGATTTGATTCAAATTCCAGATACCTCGATCGTCCAATTATTCTCGCCCATATTTACGCTCAATAACATTCCACCGGGAACAACCTTTGTGAATGCCATCGAGGAGCATTCCTTTGATCTGGAGGATGTTCAACTGAAAAACATCCGTGTTTTGGATGGAAGGGTGAAAGTGAAAGTGCTAAATCCACTTGGAACCAAGGTTCTTTTTAAAGTTCAATTGCCTGGTGTGACAAAAAACGGTGCTGTATTTGAACATAATTATAGCGTGGAAGCGGGAACAATTGCCAGTCCAAACGTTCAAGAAGAATGGTTGGATATCAGTGATTACCAAATTGATTTGAGGGGACAAAGCGGTCTTGAATACAACGTGCTGCAAACAAAATTAACCTTGAGTACCGATCCAAATGGTCCGCAAGTTTCGATTAGTTCATCCTATGATTTTAAATTCGAAGCGAGCTTGGAATCCATTAAAGTCGATTACGCTAAAGGATATTTTGGGTCTAAAATCTTTGCAGATACAGCACTATTTCAATTGAATTTCATGAATAAAATCTTGGAAGGAAGCTTGGATTTACCTGAAACGGCGATGCAAATAAACATCGAAAATGGAATGAAAGTTCCATTGCGCGGGCAACTTCATTACCTGAAAAACACCAATCAATATGGAAATGTGGTGCAACTAACGGCGCCGACCATTGGACCAAGTGTGTACGTTTCCCCTGCAACTGGTTCGTGGTCTAGTTTACAGTCGAATGGTGTACAGTTAGATTTTGATGCGACGAACTCCAACCTGGAATCCTTCCTTGAAAACCTTGGCGCAAACAATGAAGTTGCATATGAGGTTCAACTTAATCCTTGGGGAAATACCTCTGCAGGTAATGACGAAGTGTTTCCAAATAGCCGCTTAAAAGTGACTGCGAGTGCGCAGTTGCCGTTAAAATTAGGATTGAATGGGTTAACCTTACGCGATACTTTTAACATCGAATTAAGTCAAAACCAATCCAGTTCTCATGTTCAATCCGGAGTGGTTTCCTTGGATGTGATCAATGGCTTTCCATTTAGCTGTGATCCAGTCTTGTATTTCATGAATGAAAATGGTCAAATCATACATTCGATCATCGGAAGTAGTCAAATCTCATCGTGTGAAATGGCTGCCATTGATCCCATTGATGGACTTAAAAAACAACCATCGCACATCGAATTTTTATTAGATCAAGCGACTATTTCTGACTTAAAAAACATCAAGAAGGTCATTGTGGAGGCGCGTTTTGATTCACCCAATGTTTCAACCGGTTTAAGTGAACCCAAACAAGTTAAGTCGAATGCCTTTTTATCGTTTAAATTGCGCATGAAATTGAACACAAAAATGGTCTTATGAAAAAGTGCATTTTCCTCGTTATAGTGACCTTCGGTTTTTCCTGTTATAGTCAGCATATGTTGCCTTTGATTCAAGATACTACAGGAAAATACAAGGCTTCCATTTCCTTCACATCGAACGGTGATTATGCCTCTAATGCATTAGGAAAGGACATCGTGAAATGTTTCTTTTATGGTGGTTACATCGACCAAGACATGAAAAATAAAAGCATCGAACGACTTCAAAACATCAATCAATTTGGATTAGATATGAATGCGGAGTTGGTCTATCGATCAAAAAGAGATGTCTCGTCGAATGAGAATAAACGCTTTTACAACTACGGTTACATTGCTCAGGCAGGGTTTCATTCGTTCTCATCCATGGTATATTCCCAAGATGCCTTTCGTTATGCATTTGAGGGCAATAGTCTGTTTTTGGGTGATACAGCTGATTTCTCTGGAACGCGTTTTCAATCCTTAGCTTATTCAAAATTAGGATTTGGAATATTCAATCGCAGCACCAACAATTCATTTGTTTTAAATGTGCTGTCCCTGAATCAGTTTGCTAATGGAAACATTTCTACAGGTACCATTTTTCAAAATCTAGGTAACGATTCCATCAATTTAGTCTATGATGGACAATTTTCCTATGCCAATCAAGCGGGATTTTCCAAAGGCTTTGGGCTTTCCGTTGATTTGGATTACCGTTTCAAAACAATGGAGAATGATCGCGCAATGACCTTTCAGTTTTTAGCGAAGAACATTGGATTTATGCTGCCGAAGGAACCATTGACGCAGTATGTCTCTGATTCCAGTTTTCAGTATACTGGTTTTGACCTAGATCAATTGGTGCAACAAAATGTACTGAGTACCATTCGTTTAATGGATACCTTAGGAATTGAAAAAACGACCCAAAAAACCATGTTGCTGGTACCTGGATTCATTCAATTTTCGAAGTTGGTGGACATGCAATCTGCCAAGCGACTTCAAAGTTTCTATGGTGCTCGGATGTTTTTATCAAAAAACTACATTCCCTATTTCTTCATAGGTATCCATGGTCGTGTGACTAAAAAATGGTCCACCGCCATAAATGCATCCTACGGAGGATTTTCACAATTGAAGTGGGGGATGTATTCTTCTTTTCAATTAGCGCGATGGAATGTGGGTGTGGCCAGTGAAAATCTATTTAGTAAAACCGGGGAATCCTTCATTATACAAGTAAAATGCGCATTTTAATTACCATAGTTTGTTTGTTGTTTGTTTCCACGTATTCGTGGTCTCAACAGTATTTTTACAAGCTTTATTCAGGAAATGGTTTCGATCGTGCGGAAGACGTCATTGAAACATCAGATACTTCCTACCTCATAACTGGGAGTTCAGGAAGCTGGGGCGAAAACGCTCAGGCTTTTCTAATGAAAATAGATTCGCTCGGAAATTACGTTTGGAGCCATGCATACGGTGGTGATGAATCGGAAGAAGCGGCAAGTGTCATGCATCGTCCTGGTATCGGTTATTACATGGCGGGAATGACCAATTCAAACAGTCAAGGAAACTTTGATGCCATGTTGATTAAAACCGATTTAAACGGAAATCAAGAGTGGATGAAAACGTATCCAAATCCTGCATGGGATCGGATTAACGATGCGATGATGACCAAAGACACAGGCATTGTGATGGTCGGTTATCGACAACAAACCATGGGCGGTAGTTCTGATATACTGATCATGCGTCTCACAAAAGAAGGAGATACGGTTTGGACCAAAACAATTGGAACGGTGGGAGATGATCGGGCTAATGCGCTAGTGGAATTTCAAGATTCGCTGTATTATTTAGTGGGTGACATGTTTGTTCCTGATTCCAATTTAGTGAAAGGGATATTGATTAAATTCAACGATCAAGGAGTCGTTTTATCTCAAGAAATGATTGGAAGTGCTCACGGTAACTATCATCTTTCTGATATCGAAAACGGAGAAGATAGGATTTTTATCGTTGGTAGTAGGGAAGTAACTCCAACAAATCACGATCAATTGTTTCGCATTTTAGATGGAAATGGTGTTTTTCAAAATGAACACAATGAACCGGATGATCCCACTTCCTCGATCATTGAAGATCGGAAATATACCCAGGTTGCATTCTTACCAGATCCTTATTATAAGGTTTCTATTGCGCTTCAATATGAAAATCTCACTCAAAGCACTTATTCTAAGGACTTAACTATTGGGTTTTTTGAGGTGTCAAATGGAAATTGGCTTGTTGGACAACCTTCTACAACCATAATCAATCAGGGCGAAGATCATTGCAATCAGATGTTTACGACGCATGATGGAGGATTTATTGCCGTTGGATACAATAGTGTCGTAGGAGATGGGCAGAATACAGTGAACGGTGGTGCTAACATTTACGCATTAAAAGTGTTTGCAAATCAATTTCAAGCACTGGTAACGGATACAGTATTTACCATAAATCAATTAGTGGAATCCATTGAATTGAATCAAGAAAGCGTCGAGTTGAAGTTGTTTCCGAATCCAACGAGTCATGATATTCATGTGACTTTGAGTCAATCGTTGAATGGGGTTTACGAAGTGGTAGATTTGAATGGCAAACAACTTGTTTCAGGCGAAATTACTTCTTCCTTTACCATTCCTTCGCAATCATTTGATGCTGGTGTGTATTTTCTAAAGATTGAAAACCACCTATTTAAATTCATTAAGAATTAACGCTGCTTACGTCGATCTAATTCTTTGATGATCAGAGAAAGTTCCCTGCCGGTTTGACCAGCTACGGACGTGTTTTCATCGGCTCTTCTCAATAAATAAGGCAACACTTCCTTTACTGGTCCGAATGGAACGTACTTCGCGACATGGTACTTTGCATGTGCTACGTTGTACGAAATGTGGTCACTCATCCCCAACAACTGTGCAAAGTAAAATTGCTCGCTTTGTGGATCAATCTGTGATTCTTGCATCAAGTTCATCAATAATTCAGAACTGTCTTCGTTGTGTGTTCCTGCGCAAAGAGAAAACACCGAACGATTTTCCAAAATCTCTTTTAACGCAATATTGTAATCTTTGTCCGTGTCTGCTTTCGTCGCTTGAATAGGTGAGGGGTAGCCTTTTTCTATCGCTCGTGCACGTTCCTTTTCCATGTATGCTCCTCGAACCAATTTGATTCCGTATTTTACTTCATGTTTCTGGGCTAATTCCAGGCAATCACGTAAAAAGTCCAATCGATCGTGACGGTACATTTGTAAGGTATTGAATACAATGCATCTTTCTTTGTTGTATTTCAACATCATGTCGAAAGTCCATTGGTCAATCGCATCTTGAATCCATGATTCTTCTGCGTCAATAAATACAGAAGTCCCTGCTTCATGGGCGGCGTGACAAATGCGGTCGATGCGAGAAACGATGACGTCGATTTCGGCTTTTTCCTTTGAAGTTGGCGTATATCCGTGAGTGGAAGCCTTCTCAATTAAATCATGTCGACCAATTCCGGTTACTTTAAAAACGGCAAAAGGAATGTGAGGGTCATTTGCAGCGCGGTGTATCGTTTGAATGATGATGTCCACCGTTTGATCGAAATCTTCGTCGCTTATTTTTCCTTCTACAGAATAATCGAGGATGGTTCCGATTCCGAATTTGCCTAAATCTGAAATCGTTCGGTCACATTCTGCAATGGTCTCTCCGCCACAAAATTGGCGAAAAATGGTTGCTTTTATGGGAGCTGATATCGGTAAGCGAAGTTTCAAGGCCATGTTTGTAGCGCCTTTCCCAACTTTCACAATGAAAGGGGATGCGATGATTTTAAACAGCCAATAGGCTCTTTTTAAGTCGCGATTGGATTTGCTTGAGAACGCAACTTCGGTGTTGTCAAATGATATCATATTCCAAATTTACATCGTTTTTTAGAATAGAAGTCATCTCGAAAGTTTAATTTTATCGCAAGAATGAAAAGCATGAAAATAGAAGGGAAGTATTGCCAGGTAGAAATTGGATCCATTTTAAATGGTGGATTTCAATCATTCTTGAAAGCATTTGAAAATCAGCAGATTCTGATTATTGTTGACGAAAACACACACGATTGCTGTTTGGAATACCTCATTACGAGTTTTCCAGAATTAGAGCGAGCAGAAATCATGTTGCTGCCGAATGGAGAAGAAAATAAAGTCATGGAGGTTTGCTTTCAGGTCTGGCAAGCATTTACGGAGTATAAGGTAGAACGAAAGGACTTAGTTATCAACTTAGGTGGTGGCGTGGTCACTGATATGGGCGGATTTATTGCTTCCGTTTATAAGCGCGGATTGACTTTTATTCACATTCCTACAACCCTACTTGGAATGGTTGATGCAGCCATTGGGGGTAAAAATGGCATCGATTTGAATGGATTTAAAAATCAATTGGGAACCATTACTCAACCTGCGAGGGTGTTCGTTGATGCAGGATTTTTATCCACTTTACCACCAGAAGAAATTTTCAACGGTTACGCTGAGATGTTGAAACATGCCTTAATTGGCGATGCGAAACTTTGGGAAGAAATTCGACACATTCAATCGGAGGAAGCATTGATTCAAGAAGCTGTGATCCTTCAATCCATTCGAGTAAAAACGAACATCATTGAACAAGACCCTTTTGAAGGTGGACTTCGTAAAAAATTGAATTTTGGTCATACGGTTGGACACGCATTGGAATCTTACTTTTTTCAATCAACACCCATTTCTCATGGTCATGCGGTGGCATTAGGAATGATTGCTGAATCCTTTATTTCAATGAAGCGTGGAATATTGTCTAAGGAAGCGTATAAAGACATCGAATCCACCATCATTCGTTCGTTTCCAATGATTGAATTGAATGCAGACGACGTTTCCATTGTCATCTCATTGATGTATCAGGATAAGAAAAATATTGCCGGTCAAATACGCTCATGCTTATTGGAAGGAATTGGAACCTGTAGCTTTGATCACCATTTGACGGAAGAAGAAATAGGGGAGTCCTTGTTTCACCTCACCTTACTAGCCAATTTGTAAAAAAAAAAGCCCCTGACAGAAATGTCAGGGGCTTTTTTTAGTTGATTCGAATTAACGAATAATGGTCATTTCGTCTACAATGTGTTTCGCACCAGCGTATTTATCAATGATAAACAGTACGTAACGAATGTCTACATTGATTGTTTTTTGCAATTTGGTGTCAAAGATGACATCTCCAGCCATTGCTTCAATGTTTCCGTCGAAGGCCAAACCAATCAATTCTCCTTTTCCGTTTAAAACAGGTGATCCAGAGTTTCCTCCTGTGATGTCATTGTCTGTCAAGAAACAAACCGGCATATATCCAGCTTTGTCAGCGTATTCTCCAAAATCTTTCGCGTCATTCAATTCCATTAGGCGCTTAGGTAAATCAAACTCTTCATCATTTGGTTTGTATTTATTAATCGCTCCTTGTAAGGTGGTGTAATAGTTGAATTTTGCATCATTTGTTTTATCAGCTGGCAATGCGCTCACATTTCCGTAAGTTAAACGCAAGGTACTGTTTGCATCTGGGTATTGTATGGTACTTAAACCCGATTCTCTCAAACCAGCAACTAATAATCGGTATGATTTGTTGTAGTCATCTGTTAGTTTGATTAATTCCTCGGAACGGAACATCAAGTGAGCGACAATATCAGAAGACATTTTCATTAATGGATCATTTGTCAATGCCGCTTCATTTGGTAATTCCAAGAAAGCCAACATGCGCTCTTTGGATGCTAAAACAGACATTGCAAATGCAGCATTGATTTCGTTCGCAACAGAACCATCTTTGTACATGTCTTCGACTGCAGGAACCAATTTGTATCCTGCTTTTTGAGCGTACAAGTTTAAACCGTCGATTAAAATGTCGATTTCCGCTGGAACATACGTCAATTCGAAAAACTCATTGATGGCAGCAGTTAATCCAGCTTTCATCTCCGCACGTTTTGCAGCATCCGCTTTCGCATATGCTTGAAGTTGTCCACCTAACGCACGGCTAATTCCTGCATAATCCGAGAAACGGAAAACGATTTGCAAGTAATTGTCGTGACGTGATTTTTCGTTGGTAGCAGCGTAGAACGAATTAATGGTTTCAACAACTGTTCCATATTTCGCTTGGTTGGCCGGTTTATTTGCCCAAGTATTGAATTTTGCTTCATTTTTCGCTTTTGCCGCTGCTGTTTGAAATTGAGTTAAGGCATCAATCATTCCTTGTCTGTTTTTCCAGTAATTTGCGATGCGCGCATATTTAGAAGCATAGTTCAAACGAACGTTGTCGTCTTTGTCCATGTACTTCTTCATCGCATCCATGCTTGTTTTTGAAGCCTCTACCCATGCAGGATAAGCGAATTTCACGTTTTGATCAATTCCGCCTGCCGGCAACCAACGGTTGGTTCTTCCAGGGTAACCCAAAATCATTGCGAAATCACCATCTTGGATTCCTTTAATGTTTACTGGTAAGTGGTGTTTTGGATGTAATGGAACGTTTGCTGTTGAATAGTCAGCTGGATTCCCGCTAGCGTCTGCGTATACGCGGAACATCGAGAAGTCACCTGTATGACGCGGCCATTCCCAGTTGTCTGTGTCTCCACCGAATTTACCAATGCTATTTGGAGGCGTACCTACCAAACGAACGTCTTTAAAATCTTGGTAAACGAAGTAGTAAAATTCATTTCCTTGGAAGAAAGAACGAACACTTACCGTGTATTTTCCACCTTCGCTGTTTTCTTTTTCAATCAACGCGATTTCGTCTTTGATGGCTTTATCGCGCTCTGTTTCGGTCATTTGATCCGTTACTTTACTCAAAATGCGTTTGCTGACATCGTCCATGCGAACGAAAAAGCGAACGAAAAGTGATTTCGGTTTCAATTCCTCCTGGCGGTTTGCTGCCCAGAATCCATTGGTTAAATAATCTTTCTCTGGAGTCGATAATTCAGCGATGGCATCGTATCCACAGTGGTGATTCGTTAAGATCAATCCATCTTTGGAAATGATTTCAGCGGTACATCCACCATTGAATTGAACAACGGCATCTTTAATCGAAGAATGGTTGATGCTGTAGATCTCTTCCGTCGTCAACTGCAATCCCAACTTCTCCATATCTCTGTGATTCAGACGTTCAATGAACATCAAAAACCACATTCCTTCGTCCGCACGAACGAAAAAGCCAAGGAACAAAGCGATGGCTAAAAAAGTACTTTTTAAACGTGTATTCATTTGTATAGTTTTTTGAAGGGCTAATTTACGGATTTCAAACCAAGGAAAAAAAAGGACTTTTCCACAATTTTTGAAGGGGGAAGATGAATTAGGACATCTAAATAATTCGGTTCTTTACAATCTTTTTCTTGCTAACTTTTGTCTTTAGCCAAGTTTATTCTTGAAATCCATTCTTTCGTGGAGAATTCGTGTTATTTCAACGGTCTGATTGTCCAATTCTCTATAGAAAATGATGTGTTTTGAAGTGATTTTTCCTTTCAAATCGGGATGTATTTCTGGAAAAGCTTTGCCAATTTGTGGGTTCTTTGAAATGGCAGTGCACTCACTTATGATGAGATTATAATAGTTGTCAGCTTGCCTTTCCGACCAAGTTAAAACGGTGTAATTCCAAATATCAGAAAGATCCTTTAGAGAATTGTTTGTAAGCTTAAACCTTGCCAATTGAATTCTTTTTTGCTTTGAGCAATTTTAAATGAGCTTCCGGATCAAAATCTTCTACCAATCCACTATTGATTCCTTCATCAATAGCACGGCGCAAAGCAATGAATTTATGTTCCTCCTCTTCCAGCAGTCTTAATCCTGCACGAACTGCTTCACTGGCATTTTTGTAACGACCTTCTCTTAAAACACCTTGAATGAATTCATCAAAGTAAGTACCTAATGTGATCGATGTGTTTTTACTCATGACTACTCGTTTTGGTTATAAGTACCAAATATAGGTATTTTTTTAAAATGGTTTTATGTGGAATAGTCATTTTTTTTCAAATCCATTCAATCAAAAAATGAGTGGAAGAGTTAAACCTCATTCATTATTTCATTTCGTCGAACCAATCCACTCCGCGATGATCTCCGCTAATTCTGCTTTTCCATTTTCTATTTCAAGCATATTCTTGAAAGTTATAATAGCTCGGTCATTCTCTTTCCAAAATAACAATTCACTTTTGTGCGAGATGAGTTTGTTTTTTGGATTCGCTTGTTTTTTCGCTCCTCGATGAAAAATCAGTTGGACTTGTTTTTTTGGCGGTTGAATTCTCATCGTGATGCGGTCCTCATCTTTATAACAGTAGTTGGGACCATTCCATTTTATGTTTTCCTTTAAGTTTTGATCAAGGGATAAAATGAAAATTCTGAGTAGTTCAATTTCCTCGTAAAACGGATGGTTTAAATCTTTTAAAAAGTGAGTAACTTCAATATTTGCGTTCATGATCTCCATGGTTATTCTTTCTTCAATCAACTATTCGCTTTGATGAAAGGTCATATTTTGCTCGGACAATAATTTTTCTAGTTTAGGAATCGAACTTTTCCCCATTCCGTGAAATTTTAGAACTTCTTTTTTACTGTATTTGGAAAGTTGTTCCAATGTAGTAATGTCATTGTTTTCTATAGCGCGTCTTGCCGGTGCTGAAAGTATGGATAGAAAATGGTCTTTTGGTTGTTCGTCTGGTATTTTATCTAATGCGTCTATTTTCATTCCTTTAGCATCACTTCTTATACAACAACTTCTTCATTCGACTCAAGGATTCCGGTAAGATCCCCAAATAGGACGCAATTTGATGCTGTGGAACCAATTGTTCAATTCCGGGATGACGTTGGATCAATTCCAAGAAGCGCTGTTCTGCACTTGCGGAAATGGTCAAGAGGAATCTTTTTTGGAGGACAGCCAAGGTGCGTTGAGCCATGATTCTGAAAAGTCGCTCCAATGGAGGAACTTGAATGAAAAGCCATTCTAAATCATCCTTAGTAAAGGAAAGAATTGAACTGTCTTCCATCGCTTGGATGTTCATGTTTGTCTTTTCTTGGCTGTGGAAAGAGGCAATGTCTCCTACCCACCAATCTTTGAATCCAAAATACAATACATGCTCGGAAGCTTTTTGATCGATGAAAAAAACGCGAAAGGTTCCTTCTACAATGAATCCCTGCGAATAACATTCGTCGCCTTCCCGCAAGAAAAATTCTTTTCGCTTTAACTTCTGTAAATGAAAACGACTTTTAATTAAAGCCTCGTGTTCAGGTGTAATGCTGATTTTATCCTTGATGTAATCAATCAGTTGTTGGTGTGCAATTTCTTCTGTCATGACTAGTTTCTTGGTAAATTCATTCGGATGCGCCACTCTTTAGGGTGTGAATTGTTAAATCGATTCCCCAAATGTTTGATGATGCCAATCTGTTGTCCATCATAGCTAAGTAAGGTGTAGCCTTGTTTCCCTTCGAGTGGAAAGGTGTCTCCATGTAAATATTGTAAGGCTTCTTGTTTGCTTAATTCAATGCTTGGTAATTCTGGATGCAAGGAGAAATTCAACGCCAATTCGATTTCCAATTGCCAGCCTTTTCGCTGTTCAATGGCGATGTGTGTTCCTCGTTTCATCCACTGTAGGACGTTACTGATTTCATCGTAATGTTGAATGCAGAAATCCGTTGTTGCGTAAATATTTTCCTCTTCCCTAAAATAGACATGCGGAAAATTCGCCTCGATTTTAAGTGGGATTTCGCTTTCACTCAATGTTTGAATTCTGCCCGATTTTCGCTTGTTTTGACTTGAAAACGACCTTTTTTGAAGTAAAACAGCATAAAACCCTTCACTTTTGGCAATTCCTGGGATAAGGTGATAACCGTACTTGTTGACATCGGGTGTTAATCCATCGAAGAATGGAATGGAAACTATTTCAGCATCGTGTTCTTCGAGAAAAGCAGCAATGCATTCTTCGTTTTCCGCTGGATTAAAGGTGCACGTCGAGTAGAGTAGGTAGCCGTCCTCTTTCAAACTTGGCCATACAGATTCCAAGATGTCCGCTTGACGTACCGCACAATGTGCCGCGCTTTCCATGCTCCATTCCAAGCGAGCGTTTGGATCCTTGCGAAACATTCCTTCTCCAGAGCATGGTGCATCGACCAAAATAAAATCGAAATAGGAGTGAAGTTTTTCAAAATCCGCCGGCGCATTGTTGCTTACGAAAGTATTTGAATAACCCCATTTGGTCAGTGTTTCCGCAAGAATGTAGGCACGTGAACGAATGATTTCGTTGGAAATCAACATTCCTCGATTGTCTAAATAACTCGCTAACAAGGTGCTTTTCCCACCCGGCGCAGCACACAAGTCTAATAAAACTGGATTTCCTGGAAGTTCAATGCTGCGAACAATCGCATCAATGTACATGGATCCTGCTTCTTGTGGATAATACGTTCCTGCATGAAAAAGAGGATCCAAGGTAAAGGAAGGCCTTTCTTTTAAATAACGTCCATCTGGACACCATGAAACAACTTCTTCTGTTTCAAATTGAAGGGATTTCTTTCTGGGATTCAAGCGTATCGAAATGGGTGATTCGCTGTCTAGTGAAGCGAGTAAGGGTGTTTGCCCAAGTGGACCTGCTTCAATGCGTGCAACAAAATCTTTCGGCAATGGAATCATGGCTTAAAATTACCGATTATTGTTGAATATCGACGCGAATAACCAGCTTCGTTTCGTGGTTGGCAATGCACCTTCGGTCAATGCGGTGTCCAATGCAGCAAATAATTTTTTCATCGTCACACAGGACAAAACAATTGCTTTTTTTACTAGTAGGAACATGGTCATCCTTGAGGATGTCTGAAATTAATTTGGATCCTTTAAGTCCGATTGGGTACATGCGATCTCCTTTTTGCCATTTCCGAACATAGAGGTTTCCTTGAATCTTTGAATGATCTAAATACAACGAATTTTTATCAAATAATTTCGGGATTTCTTGAATGAAATGAAGATCAAACGTTGGTGTAATCGATGATTCTGAACCGTTAGGAATAAAGCGAATACCATCTCGCTCTTTCATCATGGACCGAAAAGGCGCATTCACATCAGCTTGCCAACTGTATTGCTTGCCTACTTCACCTTTGATAAGAATGGTCATTTTCTTGGTGAAAACAGCTGGAATATGTAGTTTTTTAAATACTTCAACTAACAGGTAATCAGGTGTATTTGTTACTTCATTTAAAGTAATGATGTTATCATTTTTAATCCGTTCACTTAAGGACTGAATTTCGTTTTCCCGTTCTTTCAATGCCTCTTGAAAAACACGTTGTACGGTTTGAATCGACTCTCTCAGGGAAGGAATTTTTGCTTCTAATTCTGGAAGTAATTTCAAGCGAAAGAGGTTCCGAAGGTATTTGGTGCTTGCATTGCTCGAATCTTCCCTCCATTTAAGGTTCGCTTTTTGTGAAATTTGAGCGAGTTGCGTTCGCGAAAAGGGCAATAATGGACGTAAAATGCGTCCATTTTTTTCAAGCATTCCTTGCAATCCTGACATTCCGGCACCTCGAAACAATTGCAGCCAAAACGTTTCCAATTGATCGTCTTGGTGCTGTGCCACAAGTAAATTAGCTTTCGGTACTTGATTCAAGTGCGATTCAAAAAAGTCGTAACGCTCTTTTCTGGCCAATTGTTGAAGGTTTCCTCCGGAAGTCAATTTTTCTTGAAGATCGATGCGTTTCACCTTTAAAGGAAGGGCATGCGTTTGGCAATATTGTTCAATAAATGCTTGGTCGTCATCGCTTTCTTCTCCTCGTAGCTTGTAATTAACATGGAGTACTGTTATGGGAATCGCACAAATCCGGCAAGTGTCCAACAACAACATGGAGTCATGTCCGCCACTCACTGCAATGAAAAAGTGCTCAGCAGGATTTTTTTCGATGAAAGAAGAAAGGTATGTCTGGAACTTATTCAGCATACATGCCTGTTAGGATTTTTTGAATCTTGGTTTGACATTCTTCGAACTCCTTTTCTGGATCAGAAAGAATGGTGATGGCTCCTCCCACAGCGCATGAAAGGTATTTTTTTTCACGGTTGTAAATCAAGCTTCGAATGACCACATTGAAGTCGAAATCACCACTTGGACTAATGTATCCAATTGATCCTGAATAAAGACCGCGTTTAAAATCTTCGGTTTCATCAATGATTTTCATCGCTTCCACTTTTGGTGCACCCGTCATGCTTCCCATGGGGAAACTAGCATTCAAAATTGCTGAAAATTGAACTTTTTCATCCACTTCGCATTCAATGGTAGAGATCATCTGATGCACGGTTTCAAAAGTATGAATCCCACACAATTCCGTCACCTCAACACTGCCTTTTTTAGCAATACGGGATAAATCGTTTCGAACAAGGTCGACAATCATGATGTTTTCGGATCGCTCTTTTGGATCGTTTTTCAATTGCGCTTTTAAAGCCTCATCTAATCGCGTATTTTCTCCTCTTGGAGCAGTTCCTTTGATGGGCTGAGATAAAAGTCGTGTTCCCGTTTTTTTCATATACCTTTCTGGACTACCGCAGAATACTACGTGGTCTTCGGTCTGTAAAAAACTGGAGAAAGGAGCTTTGGTAATGTGATTCAATTTGAAATAAGTATCTAAAGGATAGTCCAATTCGACATTCTCTGAATAAAATTCTTGGCAATAATTCACCTCGTAAATATCCCCACGTTGAATGTGAGACTTCAATTTTTCTACTTGAGAAATATAGCGATCCTTTGAGGTTCTAGCTTGAAATCGATAGGGGAAGGAATGAAAATTGTGGTCGATTTCTTCCTCCATGAAATAATCTAAAAATTGGAAAGAGTCCTCGTCTTGTTCGCCTTGTAGGTATTCGTACTTTTCTTTTTCAAGGTGAATGACAAACTTTGGGACCCAAAAATGAGCTAAAGGATATTCGGTGTAATCGATTTGCTCCGATTTCAATTGTTCAAATAAGTCTTTGAGATCATAGGACAAAGATCCCATAATGAAGGCGCCTTTATTATCGTCAATGTAACGTTGTAATCCTTCGATTGAATTTCCTTTCTTGAGTTTGAATTCGTTCTGAATGCCAAAAGACAACAATCCTGTTCCATCATTGCTATTCAAAAAACAAATATTTCTCCAATTCTTCATGCTGCAAAATTACAAGGAAATGTCTTTGATGTTGGTGAAAGAAGAGAAACTTCAAACACTTTTGTTTTTAAGTTGTTACTTTTGTAGGCAATTGATGTAACCTATGCTTCTTCAAGACGTCAAATTAGTACAAATCCCAAAGTGGAATATGAAAATACTGCTCTCTTTTCTCCTTCTTTTTATCAGCTCAATCTCTTTTTCTCAAACGAAGGTAACCCTGAGTGGTTACATCACCGATTCGAAAGATGGGGAGGCAATGATGGATGTTAAAGTATACATCCCATCCTTGAAGCTTGGTGCCATGTCCAATAATTACGGATTTTATTCCTTAACGGTGGCTCCTGGAAAATACCAAGTTGAGTTTCGTTCCGTTACCTACGGAGCTGAAATCAAAGAACTTGATTTAACGAAAAGTCAAGTTTTTTCTATTGAATTAGGTTCTAAAACCACCGATGTTAATGAAGTGGTAGTGAATGTGAAGAAAACGGAAAATGTGACCTCCACGAAAATGGGGCAGATTGAACTTCAAATGGACCAAGTTAAAACCTTGCCAGCCTTTATGGGTGAAGTAGACATCATTAAAACCATTCAACTTTTACCGGGTGTTTCCTCTGTTTCTGAAGGTGGACAAGGATTTTATGTTCGTGGTGGAGGACCAGATCAGAATTTGGTTTTATTGGACGAAGGCGTTGTTTACAATGCGGCGCACTTGTTTGGTTTCTTTTCGGTTTTTAACGCAGATGCCGTAAAATCAGTAAACCTGATCAAAGGAGGGATGCCAGCTAATTTCGGAGGAAGAATGTCCTCCGTGTTGGAGGTCAACATGAACGAAGGAAACATGAAGAAATTGAAAGTGACTGGAGGAATAGGTGCCATTTCATCTCGCTTAACTTTGGAAGGACCGCTTAAAAAAGATAAAGGGTCTTTCATTGTTTCTGGACGAAGAACATATATAGATATTCTTCTAAAGGCAGCCATTTCAGATACCTCACCATTTGCAGGTTCATCATACTTTTTTTACGACTTTAATGCAAAATTGAATTATAAATTGTCTGCTAAAGACCGCATTTTTCTTAGTGGATACTATGGTAAGGATGTATTTAATTTTTCAGATAATCAAGGTGGCTTCGGTGCCAATATGCCTTGGGGAAATGGCATTGCTGCATTGCGATGGAATCACTTGTTTTCGGATAAATTATTCATGAATCTAACCACCACTTTCTCCGATTACATGTTTAAATTTGGTTCGCAACAAGACGAATTCCGTTTTGAGTTGGCATCAGGGATCAGGGATGTTGGAGCAAAAGTTGATTTCTCCTATTTCCCAAATCCCGCGCATCGGATTAAATGGGGAGCTGATTATAAATACCATACGTTCACTCCAACAAGCGTGACTGCGCAAAACGATACGACTGTTTTTGATACTGGAGCGGCCCAAAAGTTGTTTTCACACGAGGCAGCTGCTTATGTCCTTGATGAATTCGATTTGAATGATCAATTGCGTTTGAATGTTGGACTTCGTTACAGTGCGTTTGCTCATGTTGGTCCATTTACGCGCTATTTAAATGGGGATGGAATTAGTACACAAGACACGACGATTCAATACAACCGTGGAGATTTAATTAAATTTTACCATGGACTTGAGCCAAGGGTTTCCTTAAGATGGTTGTTGCCCGATAACAGTTCGATTAAAGCAGGATACGCTTACAATTACCAATATGTTCATTTGACTTCTTTAAGTGCCGTTTCTTTGCCAACGGATATCTGGTTTCCTACGACGGATATCGCAAAACCCGAAAAAGGTTGGCAGGGTTCTGTAGGATACTTCCGAAACTTTTTCAACGATAAATTTGAGAGTTCAGTAGAAGTGTATTACAAGGGAATGAAAAACTTAATTGAATTTAAAGAAGGTGCTTTACCTGGCGATAATGTGAGTGACAACACGGATAATTTATTGGTTTTTGGAGAAGGTTGGGCCTATGGAATCGAATTCTATTTTAAAAAATCCGTTGGACGATTCACCGGATGGGTTGGATACACCTGGGCCAAGACAGAGCGTAGGTTTCCAGACATCAATGAAGGGAATATTTACCCTGCAAAATACGACCGTAGACATGATTTAAGTGTTGTTGGAACGTACAAATTAAATGAACGATGGACCTTTAGTGCAAGTTTTATCTATGCCACTGGAAATACCTTAACGCTTCCAAGTTCATGGTATGTTCAAGAACAAAACCTATTATTCAACTACGGCGCAAGGAATTCAACACGCATGTCTCCATACCACCGTTTG